>Ga0335072_10003072_pt1 | contig 25368 bp, 19 predicted proteins | sample Lox_Sample_21_FD_206725 | JGI IMG/M metagenome (GOLD analysis project Ga0335072, IMG submission 206725) | Soil microbial communities from Loxahatchee National Wildlife Refuge, Florida, United States - Lox_Sample_2.1 | ecosystem: Environmental > Terrestrial > Soil > Wetlands | place: USA...
CTATTTCATGTGCGCCGAAACCGACGAGGAAGCGCGCCGCCGCGCCGACGGCGTGACGTTCTTCCAGTTCGCGCTGGCCTATTACAGTGGTGCGCGCAACCGCGAACGCGCCGCGCCCGGAACGGTGGATCTTTGGGAAGAATACCTGAAGTGGAAGCGCGAGAACCCGGAACGGGCGGAACGCGCCCTGCGTGGCGGGCTGATCGGTTCGCCGGAGACGATCCGCCGCAAGCTGCACCGATTCGCAGAATCCCACGTCGACAGCATCATTCTGCTCAACCAGGCCGGCCGCAACAAGCACGAGCATATCTGCGAAAGCCTCGAATTGTTCGCGCGTGAGGTAATGCCGGAATTCCATGCCATGGAACCCGAGCACCAGGCCTGGAAGCAGAAAGTGCTGAACCGCGAAATCGAGCTCGAAGAACTGGATACGACGCCTTACAGGGAGCGCATCGGCGTTGGCAAGGGGGTGACGATCGATCGCCTGGTCGCTGCGGAATAGCCGGCTTCTGCCAAGGAAATCTGCAATGCCTGACCTGCAACCCGTCGACCGGCTGGAAATCCAGGTGCTGGTAGACAACGTGACGGACACGTTGTCCTCCACACCGCCTTTCGTCACGCGTGAAGCAGTCCTGTTGCAGCGCCAGGGCATGCGGATCATGACCGGCGCGGCGATGTGCTGTGCCAACCACGGACTGTCGCTGGTCATTACGGCGCACACCACCGCCGGCTCGCGCACGGTGCTGTTTGACGGCGGCCCGGTGGACTACGCTGTGGAGCGCAACGGCGTCCGCCTGGGCATCGATTTTGCCCGCATCGGTGCGGTCGTGCTGTCGCACGGTCACTGGGACCATGCCGGCGGCCTGCCGCGCGCCATCAGCATGATCCTGCAAGCCAATGGCGGCCGTGCGGTGCCGCTGTACTTGCATCCCGGCATGTTTCGTCCGCGCGGCCAGCGCCAGCCGGATGGCGGCGTGCTGCCGATGGACCCGATCCCGACTCCGGCGCAATGCGGTTTGCTTGGTGCCGAGCCGGTGGTGACCGATGCGCCGCAGACCTGCCTCGACGGCACGTTCTTTATCAGCGGGGAAATCCCGCGGATCACAAGTTATGAAAAGGGGCTGGCGAACCAGGTGTGCCGGCCGACGGACGGAGCAGACTGGGTGCCCGATCCGCTGGTGACCGACGAACGCTTCCTTGCCGCGCACGTGCGCGGCAAAGGCCTGGTCGTGTTCAGTGCTTGCTCCCATGCCGGGATTGTCAACGTGCTGCACCACGCGCGCGACAGCTTTCCGAATCTGAAGCTGCACGCGGTGATGGGCGGATTCCATTTGTCGGGGCCGACCGAAGCGGTGATCCCGGAGACCGTGCGCGATCTCGGCAGCTTCGGTCTCGATCTGATCCTGCCAGCCCACTGCACCGGCTGGCGCGCCGTGAATGCGCTGGAACGTGCCTATGGCGAGACGATGGTGGCCCCATCCGCGGTAGGTAAGCGCTTCACGCTGTGAAGCCGGTCCTGTGAAGCCGGCTCTGGCGGTCCGTGCGCCCCGGAGGCAAACTGGCATCGCCGCAGAGAAAGAGGGACGTTCCATGCCCAACAAGGTGATCATCAGTTGCGCCGTCACCGGCTCGATTCACACGCCCAGCATGTCGGAGTACCTGCCGATCACGCCGGACCAGATTGCCAGCGGCGCAATCGAGGCGGCGGAAGCGGGCGCGGCTATCCTGCATCTGCACGCACGCGACCCGGAGACCGGCGCGCCGACGCCCGACCCGAACGTGTTCATGCGCTTCCTGCCGGTGATCAAGCAAAATGTCGATGCGGTGGTGAATATCACCACCGGCGGGGGTCTGACGATGACGCTGGACGAGCGGCTTGCGGCGCCGCTTGTGGCCAGGCCGGAGATGTGCAGCCTGAACATGGGCAGCATGAACTTCAACATTTCCCCCGCTGGCGGCCGCGTGAAGAACTGGAAGTTCGACTGGGAGAAGCCCTATCTCGACGCGACCGACAATTTCATCTTCCGCAATACGTTCCGCGACGTGGCAGGCATCGTCGAACGCCTGGGCAAGGCGTATGGTACGCGATTTGAATACGAATGCTACGATACCGGCCATCTGTATAATCTGGCCTACTGCCTGGATCAGAAGATCGTCGAACCGCCTTTGTTCGTACAGACCATCTTCGGCATTCTGGGCGGCATTGGCGCCGATCCGCGCAACCTGATGTTCATGAAGGAAACCGCGGACCGGTTGTTTGGCAACGATTACCACTGGTCGGTACTGGCGGCGGGCCGCCACCAGATGGCGTTCACAACCATGGCCGGCATCCTGGGCGGCAATGTGCGCGTCGGGCTGGAGGACAGCCTGTATATCGGCCGCGGCCAGTTGGCGAAATCGAATGCCGAGCAAGTGGCGAAGATCCGCCGCATCCTGGAGGAGCTGAGCCTGGAGATCGCCACCCCGGCCGAAGCGCGTGCGATGCTGAAGCTGAAAGGCGGCGATCGGGTGGGGTTCTGAGGCCGCCGCGAAATACGCTTGCATTCCTAGCCCGTCTTCCGCACGTTGCCGTCACGCCCGAACGGGAGAAGCGATCATGGTGAACCTGCAGGACATCCGTTACGTGCGCGTCGGCACGTCCGATCTGGACAGCGCCATCCGCTTCGCCACCGATATTCTCGGCGTGCAGCTCGTCGGGCGTGAGGGCAAGGCGGCGTATTTCCGCAGCGACAAGGTCGCCGTGCGCGGCGATACGCGCGACCACACCATGGTCTATGTCGAGGGCGATCCCGCAGATCAGGCCATCGGCTTCGACCTGCACAACCCGGATGATCTGGATGCCGTCGGCGCCGAACTGGAAAACGCCGGCCATCCCGTGCATTTCGGCACCAAGGAGGAATGCGAGCAACGTCGCGTCAAGGCGTTCATCGCCAGCCACGATCCCTCTGGCAACCGCATCGAGTTCGTTACTCGCCCGTACCACAGCGGCACGCGGTTCTTCCCAGGCCGCGATGCGGGGGTGACCCATTTCAGCCATATCGGCCTGTACACAACAGACGCGCCGCGCGACGAGAAGTTCTGGACACGGCTGTGCAATGCGCGTGTCTCCGACTGGATCGGCGATGCTGCTCTGTTGCGGATCGCGACCGCACATCACTCGCTGGCGTTGTTCCCGGCGCCGCGACCGGGCATCCAGCACATCAACCACCAGGTAGAAGATGTCGATGATGTCATGAAGTCCTGGTACTTCCTGCGTGAGAAAGGGGTTAAAATCCTGCTCGGGCCCGGGCGGCATCCGCTGTCCACCGCGGTGATGCTGTATTTCCGCGGCCCGGACGGCATGATCTTCGAATATTCCTGCGGGGTGAAGCACATCCTGCCGGAGCAAGAGGCTACGTACCGGCCGCGGCAGTTTCCGTTCGAGCGCTATGCGGTTTGCATGTGGGGCTCGACCCCCGATCCAGAGATTTCTGCCTTTCCGCAAGGTCAGGCCGCGGCGAAGCCGACACCGCTGCGGGCGGTGATGTACTGAACGGCGGAGAGCGCGCGGAGCGACAAAGCAATCGCGGTCATTCGATCCGTATACCTTCGACCGAAATTGCTTCGTCGCCATGCTCCTCGCAATGACAGCGTAAGCACTGGCCTGCGATGTTCCCTTGCGTTTTCGCCATAGCTTCGCTAACCGCCCATCATGCAAGCCCTCCTGCTCCGCATCGCCACGCAGCTCCCGCCACCGGCGCGCGACCTCGCTACCGAGGCGCGTATTCAGCTCCTCGTCCAGTTCCTCATGTTCGGCACGGTCGGCACCTTTGGCTTTGTGATCGACACCTGCATTGTCTACTCCCTGCGCGGCCAGCTCGGCCTGTACGGGGCAGGCTTCGCGTCCTACTTCGTCGCCGTCACGTTCACCTGGCTGTGCAACCGCCTCTGGACGTTCCGCGGCCAGGGTGAGGGACCAGCACACCAGCAATGGGCACGCTTCTTCGCCGTCAACCTTGTGGGCTTCACCTTGAACCGAGGCACCTACGTGCTGATGATCGCCTTCGTCCCGATCTGTCGCCAACAGCCGATCTTCGCCACCGGCGCCGGCGCCATCGCCGGCATGTTCATGAACTTCGGCCTCTCGCGCGCAATCGTATTCCGCTGATCCACAATCGTATGTTGCCCGGCATACGTACGATTACGCATAACCCCGTCGTTTCGCGGGATGTTCCGGGAACATAGCCATACTGTAGCACTTTTCGAAATCCTGTTAACTTCCAGGTTACCTCTCGCGCTCACACCAGTCACGACAGCCGCCGAATCGGCAACTTGGCGCGAGGAAAAAAACCGTGTCCCATATCGATTCACGCGAAGCGATCCTGGACCAATCGCCGCTCGCGACCGTCACTGTGGCGTGGCCCTTGCTACCGTATCGCCTGCCGCCTCCCCGCTTTCGGAACACGTCGATATCCCCTCTGTCCGGCTGGGCCGGCGCCGCAAAGCGTGGCTTCGACATCGCCTTCGCTATACTGGTGCTCATCCTCCATATTCCACTGCTGTTCGCTGCTGCGATCGCCATCAAGCTTGACAGCCCCGGCCCGGTCTTGTTCCGCCAGCGGCGCATCGGCTTGCACGGCAAATCGTTTGAACTTCTGAAATTCCGTACCATGCAGCACCGGCCCTCCGCCCAGGGCCCGCTATGTCAGACATGCCCGCGCGATCCCCGGGTCACCCAAATTGGCGCACTGCTACGGCGCACGTCCTTCGATGAACTGCCGCAACTCTGGAACGTGCTGCGCGGAGATATGTCGCTGGTCGGACCGCGCCCGCACGCACCCGGCACCTGTGCCGGCAGTACGCCGTTCGAGCATGTCAGCAAACGCTATTCGTTCAGGCACCGCGTGCGGCCAGGCATGACCGGGCTGGCGCAGGTGCGCGGCTGGCGCGGCCAGACCGATACGCGAGACAAGCTGCTGCGCCGGCTCGATTGTGATCTGGAATACATCGCAACCTGGTCGCTGGGCGCGGACTTTCTGATCCTGCTGCGCACGATCGCTGCGCTGTGGCGCAACGCCTATTGAGGAAAGCTCAAGGCCGTGTCAGATACTATGGCTTGCCTCGCCGACGTAGCCAGGATGCCGCAGACATCGCCGCGCTGGCATTTCGAACATCCCACCGCGCTCCGGCCTCGGATTGCCGTGCTGATTCCGTGCTGCAACGAGGAAGCCACGATCGGCAAAGTCGTTGCGGATTTCCAGGCAAGCCTGCCGCAGGCGCGGATCTACGTCTACGATAATAACTCGCGCGACCATACCGTGTTCGCCGCGCGCACCGCCGGCGCGGTGGTGCGCATGGAGCCATTGCAGGGCAAGGGGCACGTCGTGCGCCGCATGTTCGCCGACGTGGAAGCCGATCTCTACGTGCTCGTCGACGGCGACGATACCTATGACGCCATGGCCGCGCCTGGGATGCTGAAGCTGCTGGCCGAGCAACAACTCGATATGGTGACGGCGACGCGCGTCACCGCGCGGCATGGTGCCTATCGCCCGGGTCATCGATTGGGCAACCGCGTCCTCAGCGCAATGGTGCGCGGCGTATTCGGCGGCCGCATCAGCGACGTTCTGTCCGGCTACCGCGCCTTTTCCCGCCGTTTCGTCAAATCGTTTCCCGCGCTGGCCGGCGGCTTTGAAACCGAGACGGAATTCACCGTCCATGCGCTGGAGCTGGAGATGCCGGTGGCGGAGGTCGCCGCCAGTTACCGTGAGCGCCCAGCTGGCTCGAAATCCAAGCTGCGCACGTGGTCGGACGGGTTGCGCATCCTGCGCACGATCCTGGTGCTGGTCAAAGAGGGCCGTCCCCTGGTGTTCTTTTGCGCTGCCGGAACGACGCTGTTGCTTGCCGCACTGGCGATCGGCGGTCCGGTGGTGGTGGACTTCCTGCGTACCGGCCAGGTGCCGAAACTGCCAAGCGCCGTGCTGGCGACCGGCCTGGTATCGCTGTCATCGCTCACACTGGTCTGCGGCATGGTCCTGGATTCCGTCGAACGCGGCCGCAAGGAAATGAAACGCCTTGCCTATCTCGCAATTCCTGCCCCGCCGCCCGCAGATGTTTGACGTGATCGCAGGCGCGGCGAGCGCGCCAACCGGCCCCTATGACGCCGATGTCGTGATCCTGGCGCTGGACCGCGCCGAGGAGACGGAAGCCGCAATTTGCTCGGCGTTGCAGCAAGCCGGCGTGACTCGGCATGTGTTCGTGGTCGACCAGGGGTCGCGGCCGGAAAACCTGGCGCGGCTGGCGGCGGTCGTGGCGGGACGTGCCGACGCGACTTTGGTATCGCTGGGGCACAACTATGGCGTGGCAGGTGGGCGCAACCGTGGCACGGCACTTGGGCATGGGCGCGTGATCGTGGGGCTGGATAACGACGCGGAATTCGCCACACCAGACACGCTGGCGCGCCTGGTCGAGGCGGTCGAGGCAGAAGCGGATATCGGTGCCGTCGGCTGCCGCATCGTCACATTCGCGACAGGCGCCGACGACCTTTCATCCTGGGGTTATCCGCGCCGCCTGCTGCGTTACGCGGCAGCAAGCTTCGACGCGGCGACGTTCGTCGGTGCCGGCCACGCCATCCGCCGCCGCGCCTGGGATGAGGTCGGCGGCTATGACGAGGCGCTGTTCTTCTGTTGGGAGGAACTGGACTTTTGCCGCTGTGCCGCCGCGCGCGGGTGGCGCGTGCGCTATCGCGGCGACTCCGTGATCCGTCACAAGGTCAGCGCCGAGCAACGCGTTGCGTGGTCCGGCAGGCGCTGGTTCTGGTTCGTGCGCAACCGGTTGTATGTCGGCCGCAAACACGGCGCGAGCTGGCTGTCACTGCTGCCGCGGTGTGCGGTCTATCTGTTGCGGGCGATGCGAGATAACGCGCTGCCACAGGCGGTACGGGGCATGGCGGATGCCGTCAGGCTATCCGGGGCGATGTCCGATGGACGCGCTTGATCAAGCTCTCTCCTCACGGCGCCGTCGCGATGCGAGCCGATCGATCGCGCCTCGATGGCCGGGTCGAGCCCGGCCATCACGAGATAGGCAACGACAGCCACCTGTGAAGGCCACAGCTTACGCTTCCGGCCCTTCAATGCCGCGCATCGCCGTGTCGACCATCCCGCACGCCTTGTCCCAATCGAAAGTGCGGAAGGCGTGATTGCGGCTGACATAGCTGGTACCGGCATACATCATCTCATACTGTAAATGCCGTGATGCGAATTCCGATCCCACTGCATCCCAGGCCAGCTTGAAGAACTTCACCCGGTCGTCCGCCTCGTAGAAGGGCGAGACCTGCGTGAGGCGGATCAACCGCGCGGTGTCCGGATCGGCGAAATCCGCCATCGAGGATGGTTGCATGATCATCCCCCCGCCCGCCAATTCCCGCAGCTTCGTCATGAGAGGCGGATACATCTCCTGCGCCTGCACCTGGGCCGCATACAGCAGCGCACGATCCGGCACGTAATACGGTCCACGCATCTGCCCACGCGCTTCCATGGCCCAGACGAACGCTTCCACCTGGCCGACACCGGCCGCGATCCGGCCCAGCATCTCACGCACCTGCGGAAAGCCGAGCGTGCCGTTGGTGTCGGCGATCCGCCGCGCCAGGCCCGCGAGGAACCGCAGCTTCACCATCAGGCGCACCTGCGCCTGGTAATTCTGATAGACATGTGCCGGCGTCGCATGAAACTGCCGCTGGCACATCTCCACGTCGCGATAAACGAACACTCGGTCCCATGATACTTTGACATCGTCGAAGTACAGAAGAGCGTCGTTCTCATCCAACCGGCTGGAGAGTGGGTTATCGAACACCGACACCGCCGCGGCTTCATAGGACTTGCGCGACAGGATGCGCAGGCCAGGCGTGTTCATCGGCACGGCGAAGGACAGCGCATAGCGCTCGTCGCCCCGAGCCAGCGGCGGCAGCGTGGACACAAACACTTCGTTCGCCATGATCCCGGCGGTCGCCAGCATCTTGGCGCCGCGTACGGTGACGCCACGCGCGTCTTCATCCACCACGCAAGCGGTCAGGCAATCGTCCTTTTGCTGGTGCTGCGTACGGCCGCGATCGGCCTGCGGATTGACGATGACGTAACTGATGTAATGATCGGCATCGCGCGCATACCGCACATAGTCGCGTAGCGCGCCGGCACGCGTGGGGTCGTAGGCTTCGAATACCTCCATGCCCATCAGGAACCCGCACAGCGTGGATGCGACATGGTCCGGAGAACGGCCGAAGAAGCCGAGATGCAATTCCGCCCATGCCTCAAGGGTGCGCCGCCGCTCCACCAGTTCGGCATAGCTGGTGGGAAGCTGCCAGCAACGGCTGACTTGCGCGCCGGTCTCGGTCGTATATGTCATTTTTGCCAGGTTTTCGGGCTGCGATTGGAAATCGTAGAAGCTGGCGGCAGTGCGGCAGGCGTTGCGGAAGGCGGGATCTTGTGTGGGATCGCCGATGCGCTGGCCGTTCAGGCGGATATCGCGCCCATCCTGAAGTGAACGAAGGTGGCTGGCGCCGTCCTTTGGCATAAGAGTCCGTCTCCTGCGTGGGCTGATGTCAGCGCCGCTGCGATTTCCGTGAAGCCGGAACCGGCCCCGACCGAGATTGCTTTGGCGCTTCGCGCTTCGCAATGACAGACCCTGCGACACCATCTTCGGACCGATGTGACACGTACGTAGCGATGATGCAGGCGACGTAGCGAGGAACATTCTCTCCACTCCCTTGCGGGAGGGGGCAGGGGGAGGGTGCGAAACGTACGATCTCGATCCCTCCCCTGTCCACCTCCTACAAGGGAGGGGGAACCCTTTTGTTCAGTCGCCGGCTGGCCGCGCCGGCCGGTGGTCAACCCACAATAGCAAAATCGGTTAACGGGCCAGCGCGTATTGATGGGTCGGCGGAATCTTGCCCTTCGCATCGAGCATGTCGGCGAGGGTGCGGTGCGTCTCGTGGCACAGGCTCAGTGCCAGGTAGGGCGCCGGATCGACCGCCTTGCCGTCGACCAGCATCGCGAAAAACAGATGCATGCCGTACATCAGCCCGCTGTGCCCAACCACTCCGATTTTCTCGCCGGCGTGAACAACGCGTTGTCCTTCCGCGATTGCGGGCGTGACCATTCCGAGATGGCTATAGATGCCGATGAAGCCCGGATGCTGAATCAGGATTTGCAGGCCACCCGGTCCACGGCGTACCACGCGGATCACGGTGCCAACGGCGATGGCCCGCACGGGTGCGCCCGCTGGGGCTGGTATGTCGATGCCATTGTGGAAGGTGCCGGCAAGTGGACGGGCGGGCAGGGTCCTGGGGCCGAATGGCGTGGAAATGCACGCGGGCGCGACGGGCGCCCGCAACGGCGCAGAGATCAACGGATACGCGGCTGCAGAAACCGCGGGCGACGGAAACGACCACGCGACGCCGAGGAAAAATGCAACCAACGCAGCGGCATTGCCGCAACGACGCATGGCCACGGTGCGGTCTCCAAGAACAGATGCGAGACCTCGGATCAGGCAAGGGGGTCAGCATGTCCAGTCAGAAGTCTGTGGTGCGGGTCGCGGGACCATGACAGGTGAGTGAGCCATATTTTTGGCCGGCCTCGCCGCAGTACGCCGATAGTTCGGCCGTCACACCGCCGAACCGTGACGCCGGCCATGGCGCGTTCGACGCTCCGGCGCACTGCCCCCCCAATGCACCTGCGGGAAGCGCCGAGGCAAGAGCTACGCTCGCCGTTTGATTGCCAGGCGTGCCATGCTGCATCCGACCACAGATACGGGCCGTGGTGTCGCAGGTGCATCCGGCCGGGGCAGTGCAAGCCAATGCTCCGGAAGGCGGGGGCGGGAGATAGGGATCCATGCACGTTCTGATCGTAGGCGGTGGCATCGGCGGGCTGGCGACCGCGCTGTCGCTGCACGCGGCGGGCATCGGCTGCAGCGTGTTCGAGCAAGTGCGAGAGCTGCGCGAACTCGGCGTCGGCATCAACACCCTGCCGCATGCGATCAAGGAGCTGGCGGCGCTCGGACTGCTGCCGCACCTGGACCGCGCCGGCATCCGCACGCGCGAGCTGATCTATGCCAACCGTTTCGGCCAGGTGGTGTGGCGCGAGTTGCGTGGCACCGATGCCGGGTTCGACACCCCGCAATTCTCGATTCACCGCGGCAAGCTGCACACGGTATTGCTCGATGCCGTGCGCGAGCGGCTCGGTGCCGATGCGGTGCGCACCGGCTGGCGGCTGGTGTCGTTCACGGACCGCACCGACCGCATCGAGGCATTGTTCCAGCAACGCGACGGCGGCGGCACCGTCGCCGCGGATGCCGATGTTCTTGTCGGCGCCGACGGGATCCACTCCACGGTGCGCAGCATTTTCTATCCCCAGGAAGGCACGCCGGTTTGGAATGGCACCATGTTGTGGCGCGGCGCCGCGGACTGGCCCGTCTACGCGGATGGCCGGACGATGCAGATTTCTGGCGGCATGGCGGCGAAGTTCGTATTCTACCCGATCCATTTCGATCCGGCCGCGCCAGACCGGCGGCTCACCAACTGGGCTGTCATGGCGAAGATTGCCGATCCGGCCGGCGCGCCGCCACCGCGGCGCGAGGACTGGAACCGTTCCGGCGAATGGAACGACATCGAGCCATTCATGCGTGACCGTTTCCGGCTGGACTTCGTCGATCCGCTGGCGCTGATCGCGGCCTCCGGCACGTTCTATGAATATCCGCTGTGCGACCGCGATCCTTTGCCCCGCTGGTCCTTCGGACGCGCGACATTGCTCGGCGATGCGGCGCATCCGATGTATCCCGTGGGTTCCAACGGGGCCAGCCAGGCGGTACTGGATGCATGCTCACTCGCGCGGCATCTGTCCGGTGGGGCGCCTGTGGCGCAGGCGCTCACGGCCTACGACGCCGAACGCCGGCCGATGACGGCGGAGATCGTGCAGAGCAATCGCAAAGGCGGCCCCGAACGCGTGATAGATGTGCTTGAAGAACGCGCGCCGGACGGTTTCACCGATGTGGAGGCCGTGGCGTCTTACGCCGAGCGCGAGGCGGTCGTTCGCGGCTATGCGTCCATGGCCGGGTTTGCGAAAGAGCAGGTGAATAGGCAGAGGTGATGGCGCACCCTCACCCTCGATGCCTATGGCGTCTCGACCTCTCCCGCCGCGCGGGAGAGGTTTTTGAACTAACCCGGCGGCGGCAGGAAATTCACCTCGTGCAGGCCCGCCAGCCGCACGACTTCTGCCGGGTCCGGGACATTGTCGATGGCGCGGAACAAATCCCACAACTGCCGCGTCGGGGATACCCAGAAGATGCAGGTGATGTTGGCGCCGCTGTGATTGAACAGACCATGGGGAATGCCGCGAGGCAGCCGGATCAGGTCGCCGGAGGAGGCGTTCGCCGCCTGCCCGTCCAGCAGCAGGTCGAACCGCCCTTCCAGCATATAGATGAATTCGTCCTGCGTCGGATGGATGTGCGGCGGCACGAAGGTCCCCGGTGGCAGCAGCGCATGCCAGGAGAAACTGCTCTCGGTCAGGCTCAGCGGCGTGTAGGTCTGGCCGAGAATGTGCCAGACGATCCCTTCCACGCTGCTGCCATGCTCGGTGACGCCTGCGGTCATTGGGGACGGGGCGGACATGGCGGGACTCCTTGCGCTGGACGGCGATGGCGACAGGCGATCCTATGAGGCGAACGAAGGGTTGCCCAGGGCAAAGATGCTGCGATGATCGCAATGCCGGCGCGGACCATGGCGCGGCGATTTTCCAAAGGGGGCAGGGATGAAAATCAAGCGCGTCGAACACATCGCGATCGCCGTGGATTCGATCGCAGAGTCCGCAAAAATGCTGCGCGACACATTCGGCATCGAGGTCGAATACGAGGAGGAACGTCCCACAACGCGGCTGGCGATGCTGCCGATCGGCGAGACCTACCTGGAACTGCTGCAAGGCAACGGGCCTGACTCCGCCGTCACCCGCTGGATCGATTCCAAGGGCACTGGATTGTTTCATATTTGCTTCGAAGTGGCGGACATCGACGCCGCGCTCGCCGAGCTGAAACAGAAGGGGGTGAAGCTGCGCGATGAAACCCCGCGAATCGGCCATGGCGGATCGCGCATCGCGTTCATCGATCCGGTGTGCACAGGCAACGTGCTGATCGAGCTCGCGGAACTGCCAGCCGCACATCAGCCGCATTGAAGCGCCCGGTCTAACAGCCCGACAATACAGTGCCGGCGGGCAGCGGTTCGCGGCCGGCGGCCATCTCCGCGGTTATGCGCGGCGCCGACGCACGCCACGCGGCAAACGCCGCGCTCACCTGATCCAGCCGGCGATACTCCGCCTCGCCGCCGCCATCCTCGATGGCACGCAGCGCATTGTAGGTTTCCGCGATCCAGCCCGCGAGCGGCGGCTTGCCAACCGCTATCCTCACGGGCGCTGCATGGTGATGGCGCATCTGGGGACGCAGGAAATCGCAGATCGCGTCGGCGGCGGAATCCGGTGCCGTTGGCCAGACAAGGCCGGTCTTCTCTGCAACCCCGGCAACCGCGTCGCGCCAATCCCGTAGCAGCCGGTCATAGGACAGCAGCGCACGCTGGCGGCCGCGGGTCAGGCGCTCGGATTCCAGCGAGTATTGCAGCCACATCGGGGCGGCGATTTCGATCGGCATGTTGTCGCGGCGCCGCAGCGATGCTGTCACTTCAGAGGGATGCCGCAGCGCCAGCACCGGCGCCACGGTCACTTTCATCGCCGCGAATACGGGAAACCAAAAGTCAAGCAAGAGCGAAAAACGTGGATCCTTCATCACAAAGGCGGGGGTATCGCCAAACTCGGCAGCGAGAACCGCTTCGCAATATCCGACCAGTTCGGCGCGCGACGCGGCGTCTATGACAGCTGGATCGAAGGCAAACGAATTGTACCAGTTGGCATCGGCGGTCCTGAGAATCCTCTCGTTCAGCGCAGACACCGGAAATGATTCCCAAAAGCCGGTAGGATTGTCGAACGCGGCCTCCATCATGCCGGCCGGGGCGGCGGCGCCAAGCAGGCAGCAAATCCCCGCCGTGGCTGAGGTGCCACTGCGGTGCATGCCCAGAATGACGATAGCCTGCCGAGACCCCATGATCACGTTACGCTCAAGTATGGACGAAGACGACGCGCAGCGTTGGCGACCACGAGTCGTTTGGCAACCGTTGCGTCCAGGTGCCAGCGATGCCTTGCGGGAATAGTAGCGATCCTAACCGCTATACACGCTGTTACTCTTCTACCGGAGGCCGGCTGACAGCCGCTATATAACGACGCACCGAGAATTCCAGCACCTGTTTGCCCCCTGCTTGGATCACTCGGTCCCACCATGCGCCATAGATCGGATCGAAAGACCAGGGCTGTAGTACCTCGCCGATACGCTGCACCGTCCCGGCATCGAGCGGGATCAGGTCCGGATAGCTGCGCATGAAGCTGACGTTCTTGTCGGGCGTCACCTGTACGATATCGCCGGACAGCAACGCGCCCTTGCCGCCCGCACCCTGCGCCCAATGCAGCACCGTGCCGCCAGCAAAATGGCCGCCGCAACGCACCAGCGTGACGCCGGGCGCTAGCACCTTCGTCTCGTCATGCCAGAAGGCAACGGCCGCATCCGGCCGCATCACCCACCGCCGGTCGGCGACATGCAGCCAGACCGGCACATCGCCGAAGGCGCGGCTCCATTCCACCATCGACGAATAATAATGCGGATGAGAGATGGCGATTCCCGCGATGCCGCCCAGCCCACGGACAATCTCCACTGTCGCGTCGTCGATGAAGCTGATGCAGTCCCAGAGAATGTTACCCGCTGACGTGCGCAGCAGCAGCGCCCGCTGCGCGATCGCGAAATTCGGCGTGGTCCCGATGCCGATCAGCCCGGGCTCGTGCTGGCGGAACGCATTGAAATGCGTGCGGCGCATCGCGGCCAACGTGGTCCAGCCCTGGCCGAGCGGATTTACGTATTGCCGCTCCTCCTGGCAGATGGTGCATCCGGCCGGGCACTGGTCGCTGTCGGGATATTGCGTGCCGCAAGTGGTGCAGATGAAAGCGGGCATGGCGGTCTCCGCATCTGTAGCAGCCGGTAATGTCGCATGATTCGACGCGCGACGCAGCCCGCCCGATGTCACCCGCCCCATGTCATTGCGAGGAGCGAAGCGACGAAGCAATCTCGACCAGGCGGGCGCTCGGACAATTTCCTGCCGACGGACCTGATGTTCTGACTCTGACGGATCGCGCGCCCGCTGTCATTACGAGTTGACCTCCGGTCTGGCGATCGACCCGCCCCGGATGACACTCCGCACGCCGGAGGAGTTCCCTCTCCCCTTGTGGGCCTGGGCTGCAAAGCGGACCAAGGTCAGGGAGTGAGACCTTGTTTCTTGTTAGCGAAGCGAAGCAATCTCCATCGCAACAACGTCCGATCGCTGGTTGGAAATTGCTTCGCATCGCTCGCAATGACATGCGGCTAGCCGAACATCGCCTGGATCACGGCCGGGTCAACCTCCTCGATCCGTGCCGGCTGCCAGTAAGGCTTCCGGTCCTTGTCCACCACCATCGCCCGCACGCCCTCGGCGAAATCCGGATAGGCCATCGTCGTGCGCGTCAAGGCAAACTCCGCATCCAGCGCCTGAGGCAATGTCAGATCGGCCCCCCGTTGCAACGCCTTCAGCGTGAAGCACAGCGCCGAGGGAGACGCCCGGTGCAGCATCTCCAGCGTCCGCCTGGCCCAGTCGCCTCTCTCGCTTGTCAGCCGCTGTACAATGTCCGGTACAGTCTCGGCCCCGAAGCATCGATCCAGCGCCGCGCGAGCCGCCGCCAGCGAAAACGCCGGCAATGGCACCGCGAATTCCGCCAGCGCGCCGGCGCCATCCGCGGCCAACGCCTGCGCTAGCGCGCCGAGTTGCGCGCGCGGACAGAAATGCGTCGCCAGCGCGGCATGCACCGCATCGGCGCCCTGCATGCGCGCGCCGCTCAGCCCCATATAGAACCCGATCCGCCCCGGCAGCCGTGGCAAGAAATACGTTGCACCGATATCGGGAAAGAACCCAATCCCCGTCTCCGGCATTGCGAACATCGCATGCTCTGTCGCCACGCGATACGGAGCATGCACGGAAACGCCGATCCCGCCGCCCATACAGATGCCGTCGATCAGCGCGACATAAGGCTTCGGGTAGCGGGCAATCATCAGATTCAGTGCGTACTCCTCGCGGAAGAACGCATCCGCCACCGCCCGATTGCCGCCGAGCTGTGCGTCGCGCAGCGCGATGATGTCGCCGCCAGCGCAGAACGCGCGCTCACCCGCGGCTTCGATAACGACGACGTGCACGTGCGGATCGTCCTGCCAGCCCGCCAGCGCGTGCGTCAGCGCACGGATCATCTCCAGATCCAACGCGTTCAGTGCCCTCGGGCGATTCAATACTATCCGCCCTGCCCGGCCATCTCGCCGGGCAATCACGCTCTGTAGTTCCGACATCCACGTGTCTCCGCAAACCCGCGTGATCTAGGGGCATCACCCCCCAGCGGCAACCGTGTTTCGCGGCTGATTTACTGGCCGTAACGGCGGCGTCCCGCCATCCTCGCCCACGGCGCGCGGAGACTTCGCACATGGGAGACTTGGCAGTCCGACAACCCCATCTCGGACAGGAGGCGATTGCGTTACTCGGCCGCATCCTGAAAACCGGCGACAGCGGTCTGCGCCAGGATGACTTTGTACCCTACTTGCTCGTGCGCCTGTTGCGTTGCGGCTATGTTCGCCGGAAGCAGGCGGGCTCGCCGTTGTGTGTCGCCACGCAAGCCGGCTCAGAACGCTTCCAGTTCGAATGCTTGCTGGCGAAGCGGCGCCTGGAGCAGTTGGAACGCCGCGAAATCATTCGAGGCCGCATTCAGGCGATGGCCGACCGCCTGGAACTCGATCGCGTCCCGGTGCCCGCCGCACCGTCGTTGCGCGAACTGCCGCTCTATCGGGAACGCCAGTTGCCGTTCCTGTGCGAACCACCGCGCCCGGCAAAGCAAGCGCGCGCGCTTCCGGCACCGGCGGCCAAGAACAGTACCGCTCCCGGAGCGCGCGAAACCCCGGACGACGTGCTCCGCGCGATTCGCGAGGCGGAAATCCGGGCAAAGCGCGAGCGCGCCTTGCCGATCCCCGACATCGATGCCCCGCAGGCTCTGGAGTCCCGCGACGCGAAGGTCGTACATATCGGCAGGTTGCCGGAACCGCGCTCGCTGGTAATGCCGGAAAGCTCCGCTGCATCGTCACCCAACGAAGCGCTGTCGGCGGTCGTCATAGCGGACGTGTTCGACCCGCGGTGCGATGCGGAGAGGATCAACGATGCAGGGCTGGTCACCGACGATGCCGCGGGCCACAGCGCCCCATGGAGCCGTACTGCTCTTGCGGCCACCGTAGCGGCAGCGATCCTGCTGATTGCCGATCCGCTCCACCAGCATGAGGCGCCGTCAGTGCAAAAGGCAGCGGCCGTGTCGCTCGCGCAGATGCAGGCGCCCGCGCCGCCGCGCGGTCAATCACGGCCGGCGATTGCCGCTGCGCGTGTTGGTTCGTTCAAAGCACCGGCGCCGAAACTCGAAGGCCACGCCGTTGCGGCCACCATCAGCCCACACAAGAAACGCCTGGCACCCGCGATGGCCTCGCCGCAGCCGACGACCATCGCACGATCGACGCCCCCAATCGTGCTGGCAGACGACGCCGAAGCGACAAACCAGCCTCACGCCGGCGCAACCGGGGAGGCGACTGCTGCTGAAGTGCATGCCGCCACGCATTCGGGCCACATGCAGGCACCCGCACTCACACGGCCTGTAGCGCTGCCGAACCCTCCGCCCGTCGTACCTGGTCTACCCGCAACGGCACCAAGCCATATGCTGACGACCCATTCAGTAACGAGCGGGCACAGAAACAAATCTCCCAGCACCATCGCAATCGCGGCAGCTACCGCTAACACCCCGACTGCTCCTCCCACGCCGACCGTTGCGCCCACGCCAGTCTTGGCAACCGTTGCGCCCATATCGTCCCGGCCCGCCGTACCGCCGGCACCGGTCCATACCGACGCGCCGCGCCCAGTCGCGTTACCATCCGCCCTTGTCGCACCGGCCGAGACCGCAACAGTGCCGGTATCCCAAACCGAACTTGCCGAGGCGACGCCACCCTCCGCCCCGCCATCGCCGCCGCCAAACCTCGTGCCGGCCGTGGCGATTGCGACAGCACCGCTGGTTGCGGAACCATCAAAACCTGCGGACAAGACGCCCAGCGACAACCCCTTAACTCATAGACCGGACCATGCGAGCGCCGCGGTGCACATTCACCACAAGTTGGTCGTCGCCGATGCGGATGTCGATCGATCTACACGCATCTTGGCTCAACCGGATACGCATCCATATCAGCATCAGGACGCGCACCCGGATAAGCAGCCGGACCCGCATGCGGTTTCGCCCCCCGACGCACTGAAGCGCGTCCTGGCGAGATTGCGCGCCGGCGAAGAATCGGGGGACGTCATGGTCGATCGGCTGAACACGCTCAGCCTGGAAGCCGCCCGGCACGGCCGGAGCTTCATCCCGCCAGGCGTGCCCCGTCCGTCAGCTACTGCGCCAAGGCGGCCACTGGCGTTCGCGCTGCCTTGAACGCCGGCATGACCTCCTTGGCGAAACGCTCCAATTGCTCCAGCGCGACATTCAGCGGCACGCCGATCGACATGCTGCATGTCACGCGGTCCAGACCAGGATAGCGTTTCTCTACTGCCTTGAGTTGCTCGATGATGTCGTCCGGCGTACCGGTCAGGAAGCCGCCTGCCTTCACCGCGTCCTCGATCCGCGGCAGTTTTGCCCCCGGCGCCCGTTTCGGATCCCGCATGATCTCAATTTGCTCCTCGGTCAGCGCGCGCACCAGGCGGAGTTCGCCGAACATCTTCATGTTCTCTTCGTAGTATTTCGCCGCCTCGCGGATGCCAGCCTCACGGCTCTCGGCAATGAAGAACTGATATCCGAGCGACAGCCGCTCACCGAGTTCGATCTCCCTGCCGACCCGCGCATAGGCGTCGCGGAAGGCGATCATGTGGCGTTCCACCGCACCGCCTTCCGCCGAACCGCCGCCGATCACGCCACAGATCCCGTGCTTCGCCATGAAATCGAACGCGCGCTGCGACCCGCTCTGGATCGGCTGCCAGCATTCCACCGGCCGCCGCAACGGACGCGGCACCAACGTCAGCTCCTTCAGTGTATAACCGCGATACGGCACCTCCGGCGGCAGCGTGTAGTACTTCCCCTGATGGCTGAACGTCTCCTCATTGAATGCCTTGAAAATGATATCCACCTGCTCCTCGAACAATTCGCGGTTGGCGTTCTGATCAAGCAGCGGAGCACCGAAGGTTTCCACTTCGCGGGTGTGATAGCCGCGCCCGACGCCGAAGATTACACGGCCCTCGCTGAGGATGTCTGCCATGGCGTAGTCCTCGGCCAGGCGCAGCGGATGCCACATCGGGGTGATGTTGAAGCCGCAGCCGATCTTCAGGCGCTTGGTGACGTGCACCAGGTGCATCGCCATCATCAACACGTTCGGAATGCCCTCGTACCCTTCGGGCTGGAAATGATGCTCTGCCATCCAGAACGCGTTGAAGCCGGCGCGGTCCATCGCCTTCGCCATCTCCACGGCCTTGGTCAACGTGGTGGCCAGCTTCTCGTTGGAATAGCGCCGCTCGTTCACCGGAGTGCCGCCGTAGCCGAGATTCTCCATGTCGACATGGCCGGCATAGGAGCTGTCAAATTTGGTGATCATCCTGTTTCTCCCTCGGCACCCGATGGGGCGTGTCGTTGTCCCGACTGTAACCCCGGCAGCACCTCGCGTCGATCATCCGACCATCCCCGAATTGCCCCCGCAACAATCCAGGTTGCCGCGCCGCTATTGGTTGAGCCGATGCAGGAATTGCCGCAGCCGAGCCAGCAGCATGTCAGGTTTCTGCATCATCTGGTCTTGCTCGTGGGCCGCGGCCTCACAGTGCAGCCAGGTGTGTCCGCGCCTGGCCTGCGCTTCCAGGCTGCCCTCTAGTCCCGGGCGGATGCGCAGCACCGCGGCAATTTCCGTCTTGTCGAGGCGGTAGGCCATCAGCGGCGTCAGCGCGGTGGCGGTCACGAACGACGCCATACCGGTGATCAAGCCGATCATCCCGAGCGTGTCGCCGGGGCTTGCGCACAACAGCACCTGGCGGCGGTTTCCCTCGCCGCGTGCGACTTCCACCGTACCACCCGACAACAGAAATACCGCCTCCGGCATTTCACCTTCACGGATCAGCGTTTCGCCTTTCTCCAGCCTGACCGCGACAAAATGCTCCGCAAACACGCCTCGCTCCTCCGGGGCGAGAGCGCCGAACATGTCCGATTCGGCCAGCAGGTCCTGGATGGTCGGAACCGAGGGCGATGGCAGGGGCGCCACCCCGCCGACGCCGAAGCCGATACCGGCATGCAGCAGATGCCGATGGATCTGCGCGAGCATTTCGGTGCGCGCCGGGCGAACGTCGTCGCTGGAACTGACAAAGAACCGAACCTCATAAGCGTTGCCGTCACCGAGCAAGCTGACGCACTCGAACGTGGGGGCAGGAACAGATAACGGGATGCGGCACGCGAGCGCCGCGGCATTGAGCGCGGCAATGACACGCCGCGGGTCGATGGCAGCGTCGGCATTGACCGTGACGGTGATGTTTCGCGTCGGCGTCGGCGCGCTGCGATTCTCGAGGCGCGACTTGGCAATCACACTGTTGGGGACGATCGCGATACTGTCGTGCGGCGTAGCGATCTGGGTCGAGCGCCAGTTGACCTGCAACACCCGTCCCTCGATTCCGCCCTCGACCCAGATAAGGTCGCCGGGCTTGTAGGCTCGCTCCAGCCCGACAGCGATGCCGGAGAAAACGTCGGCAAGCGTGCTCTGCAAGGCCAGGCCAAGAATGATGGCAACTACGCCGGAGGTCGCGACCAGCCCGGCGATGGCGACACCAAAGACGAAATTGAACACGGAGAGGATGGTGGCGGTGTAGATCGCGCCCGCCACCAGGTCCGACACGATCTTCGTTTCGCGCGGCTGGTTCTCCAGCACCACCACCAGCCGCACAATGTCGACGGCAACGCGCGCGCCCAGAATCCACCAGCCGATCTCGGCCAGCTGCATCCATATTTGCTCGCCGGTCGTGGCCGCGCGCAGATGTGGCGTCACCGGCGAACCGATCGCGCGTCGCATAAACCAGGTCGCCGCACCGAACACGGTGACGCGGATGACGAGGCGCAGCCATAGCGGCCGCTTCCGGTCGAATCGCGTATCCAGCGCAGTCGCCAGCATCAGCACGCTCGCCAGCGCAAGCGACAGCAAAGCCTCCGAGGAGGTCATCATGTCAGACAATATCCACTCTCCGGCGCGGCATCGGGCCTCCGCCGCGTGGCCTGCTTGGTTCCCGGTCCGATCGGTAATCCCGATATGCCCCCGTACAGTGACGCAATCGGAATCGGACACAAAGCTGATATGGTGGCGAACCGTCAGCCCAGCAATCATCGCGAGTTAATCAACCGGCCGGCGTGGCCGACCCGCGACTGGCCGAAAGGGTTCCCGCTCCCCTTGTGGACTCGGGCCCCGAAGTGGACCAAGGTCAGGGGAGGGTGACAACCTTTCTTGTTAGGCGGTCCCTCGCCACTGCCCTCTCCCTGCGTGGCCGGCTTTAACCGGACCGACGGGGAATGGCCGCTGATCGAAAGGCCGCGCCACACGCCGGCGCCGATCCTTCCGCCGACGGGCGGATGATACTTCGGGCGCGCCGGTGCATGCCCCCTCCTGCGGGCGCGTCCGTCGTCATGCCAACTGATCCAGCAGCGATTTCGCCGTCTGCAGGTCTGTGGTATCGAACCCCTCGGTGAAGCGGCCATATATGCCGCGCAGCAGTCCACTGGCCTCGGGGAGCAAGCCGCGGTCTTTCCAGTGCCGCGCCATGCTGGTCGCGGCGCGCAATTCCCACGAAAGCGCCCCTTGGCGCTGTGCCGTGTCAAGCGACCGGCGGAATAACTCCTCCGCATCCCCCGCCGCGACCGGACCGTCCCGCGCAAGAAGCAGTTCGCCGCGGATGCGAAGCAACTCCGGCACGTACCAGTCTTCGGCCCGGGCCTCGCAACGTTCCAGCATCTGGTCCAGGCCCTGAAGCGCTGCCTCGGGAGCGCCGGTCCGGCCAAGCAATTGCGCCACCTCGCCCTGCAGCAGCAGGAAACGGGGCAGGAAGCGTGCCTCGCCAGCTTGCTCCAGGCCGGTTTCGAGTGTGCGCAAGCCAGCCGTGATATCGCTGCGCGCGGTTTCCACCAGGCCCAGGAAACACCGGCCCCAGATATTCCAAAGACGCACCGGGTAACGCTCGGTGTGCGCGATCAGCATGCTGCCGTAACGCGCCGCGGCATTCAGATCGCCGACCAGGAATGCAATGGGGCAAGCGCCCTGGCCCAGCACGCTGCAATACGACAAGGCCTGGCCGGCCGCGCGGCCTTCCTCGATATTATGTGCGACCACCCGCATCGCCTGGGCTGCAAACCCCTGCAACCACAGGATTCGAGCCTGGAAATAGTGGGCCGACACGATCAGGTCGAAGCCGGCGCTGACGGTCCGCGCGAGGCCTGTCACTGCGACTTCGTGCGCCAGCGCGCGGTCGATGTGATGGCGGGCGCGGGTCTGGTCTCCGCGGTAATGGTGGGCGGTCGCGAGGATGCGGTCGCCCATCATCAATTCGGCCGGATCGGCGGAGCCGACAACCAGGTCGGCAAAGCGGCCGGCGAAATCCAATGCCGTGCCGACATTCCCATTGTTGAACTGGTCGATGCACAGGCCCCACAGCGCATGCTGCTGATGGCGCATGTCGTTCAGACGTTCCGCAAGTTCGAGCGTGGTCCTCCAGGCGGCACCTGCCTCGCGCGCGCGGCCGACGCCGTACATCAGCGCCCAACCGAGTGCGGCCGAAAGCTGCATGCGCTGGCGCGCTGTTTGATCCGTGTCATCGTTCAGCGTCGCGAGCGCCCGCGTGACGCGGTCCCGGGATTCCCCCAACAACGAGAGCTGGTTCCACAGCGGCACGGCACCGATGGTCAACGCTACACCGATCCGCGGATCTCCTTGCGAAGAAAACGCCCAATCAAGACCAGCACGGACGTCGTCCATATGGCGCCGATATTGCTCCAATCGTTCCGCACGCGATCTTTGCTCTTGCTGCGCGTCCGCCGCAAGAAGCAAATCGCGATAGTATTCCGCGTGGCGCTTTTTCAGGGCGTCGCCGTCCGCAGTTTCGTCAAGCCGGTCCAGCGCATAGGCGCGCGTTGTTTCCAGCATGTAGAAATAAGGGGCGTCGCTGTTGATATCGCTGACGACCAGGGACTTCATCGTGAGGCTCATTATCACGTCGACTACGTCGGCCGCCGGGATTTGCGCATCGCCGACGACGGCACCAGCCGCGTCCATGGTGAAGCTGCAGCGAAACACCGCGAGGCGCCGCAAGACGCACTGTTCTATCTCGGGCAGCAGGTCGTAACTCCAGTCCATCGTCGCGCGCAGAGTCTGCTGCCGTTGCAAGGCGGTGCGACGCCCGCGCGTCAACAAGGCGAAGCGACGGTTCAAACCCTGGGCGAGATCCTGAAGGCCGAACGCCTCGACCTGGGCAGCGGCCAGTTCAAGCGCCAGCGGCAGGCCATCGAGCCTGCGGCAGATCTCACAGATCGCCGAAGCATCGGGATCGGTCAGACTGAACTGGACGTCGGATGCAAGCGCCCGTTCGGCGAACAATTGCACTGCGGCATGCTCTAGCGCTTCCGCCACCGTAATTTCAGCCTGCGCCGGCGGCGTTGCCAACGGGGTGAGATGCGTCAGCGACTCGCCTTCGGCTCGCAGCGGCTCACGGCTTGTGGCCAGGATGCTGACGCTCGGCGCCGCCTTCAGGATCGTCTCGGCCACGACGGCCACCGCATCGATGACATGCTCGCAGTTGTCCAGCACGATCAGCGCCTGTTTATCGCGGAGCCATGCGGCCAGGCCTGGCAACGGGTCGGAACCGGTTGCTGTGAAGTCCAATGCGGCCGCCACGGCAGCGGGCACAAGGTCGGCCCCCGTCACCGAAGCCAGCCCGACAAACCAGGTACCATCAGGATGCGTGGCGGCGACGGTCCGCGCGACTGCCACCGCGACCGTCGTCTTGCCGATCCCGCCCGGTCCGACGATCGTGACCAGGCGGTGGCGCGCAAGCTGGCTTGCCAGGCTGGTTATCGTATCGTCGCGGCCGACGATGTTGGCCAGCGGCGTTGGCAGGTTGCCTGGCGCCCGCGCCGTCTGCGGCGCTGCAGGGGGCACGCCGTCCCGTTTGCGCGTCACCGGCGCGACGAAGGCGTAACCTCGCCCTGGTGCGTTGACGATGAACCGGTTACCGGCGCGGCCGTCGCTGAGTGTCTTGCGCAGGCCGGCGATATGAACGCGCAGCGCGCCCTCATCGACGTGCACGCCGGGCCATACGCGGTCCATGATCTGGCTGTTGCTGAAAGTCTCGCCGGCTGCCCCGACCAGCATTGTCAGGATGTCGTAGGCTCGGCTGCCCAGGCTGACGGGCCTGCCCTGGTCAAGCAGCAGGCGCCGGTCGGGGATAAGTTGAAATGACCCAAAGACGAAGGTCTCGGCGTCCACGTCCGCGGTGCCTCTCCGACATCGTCGTGATCGAAGCACCGGTGGCAATGGCTAACAACCTTTGGGAGCAGGGCAACAGCGTGATCGCGGCGCTTGTCCTCCGCCAGCCCGGCGTTCCGCAAGAATCTGCGCAGCGGCGGGGGGTGGGTAGAAATTCCATCCCTGCCGAGTCATGGTGCCCTCCGGCGGCTCGCCGGGCATACCCCCGGACCGTCGCGGCGGCGTGACAATACCCGGAAAGCGCGGCGCAAGGGGCGGGCCGATTGGCTCGCCCTGTCGTCGCGCGTGGCGGAGGAGCAGAGAGTTGGCGGACGGAACAATTTCTCGGACCACCGGATTTTCTCGGCCGGTGGAGATGATCGACACGTCGCCGCCGATCGCCGACACCACCAAGACCACCACCTGCTACATGTGCGCCTGCCGCTGCGGCATCCGCGTGCACCTGAAGGACGGCCGCATCCGCTATATCGAAGGCAATCCGGATCATCCGGTGAACCAGGGCGTGCTGTGCGGCAAGGGCTCCGCCGGCATCATGAACCACTATTCCCCCGCCCGATTGACCAAGCCCCTGCTTCGTACCGGCGCCCGCGGCAGCGGGGATTTTCAGGAAATCGACTGGGAGGTGGCGCTGTCGCTCGCCGCGAAGTGGCTGGGCGAAATCCGTGCCACGGAGCCGCGCAAGCTCGCCTTTTTCACTGGCCGCGACCAGAGCCAGAGTTTTACCGGGTGGTGGGCGAAGCAGTTCGGCACCCCGAATTTCGCCGCGCATGGCGGGTTTTGCTCCGTCAACATGGCGGCGGCCGGGCTGTACACGGTGGGCGGGAGCTTCTGGGAGTTCGGCGACCCGGACTGGGAGCGAACCAAATATCTGCTGATGTTCGGCGTGGCCGAGGATCACGATTCCAACCCGATCAAGCTCGGCATCGCGAAGCTGAAGGCGCGGGGGGCGAAATTCGTTTCAGTGAATCCGGTGAAGACCGGGTATTCCGCGGTGGCCGATGAATGGATCGGCCTGCGTCCGGGCACCGACGGCTTGTTCGTGCTGTCGCTGGTGCATGAGTTGCTGGCGGCGGACCGGATCGATCTCGATTTCCTGGTCCGCTACACGAATGCTGCCTGGCTTGTGATCCGCAATCCCGGCGGCGCGGACGATGGCTTGTTCGTGCGTGATATCGACGGCAAGCCGCTCGCCTGGGACCGCGCCACGTCGGCCGCGATCGACGCTGCAACGCCGGGGATGCAGCCGCAAATCGCGGGCGAGATTGTCCTCCCTGGTGGCCGCCGGGCGTTTCCCGTGTTCCACCTGCTGGCCGAACGGTACCTCGACGGCCGCTACGCGCCCGAGGTGGTGGCGGAGACATGCGGTATCACCGCCGATACGATTCGCCGGATCGCGCGTGAGATTGCGGATATGGCATTCGAACAAGCGATCGAACTGCCGCAGCCGTGGACCGATACGTGTGGGCGGCGGCACGAAACGATGCTTGGGCGGCCGGTGGCGATGCACGCGATGCGGGGCATTTCCGCCCATAGCAACGGCTTCCACACCTGCCGCGCGATTCACTTGTTGCAGATGCTGCTGGGCGCGGTCGATACGCCGGGGTCGTGGCGCTACAAATCGCCGTATCCGCGGCCGATTCCGCCCGGACCGCAGCCGGCCGGGAAGGGCAGCAAGCC
>Ga0335072_10003074_pt1 | contig 25361 bp, 30 predicted proteins | sample Lox_Sample_21_FD_206725 | JGI IMG/M metagenome (GOLD analysis project Ga0335072, IMG submission 206725) | Soil microbial communities from Loxahatchee National Wildlife Refuge, Florida, United States - Lox_Sample_2.1 | ecosystem: Environmental > Terrestrial > Soil > Wetlands | place: USA...
CGCTCCTCGCCCCCCGCGACGCGTAGACGATTTACGCGCGCCGCCCACTTGGGTGACGAGCCCGGGGATGCCCGCGGAACCCGAGATCTTCGGCACGAAGGGGTCGGTCGGCGTCGTCGTCGTCCACGAGGTGTTCGGCCGGGACGACTACGTCCGGTCGGTCGGCCGGGACCTCGCCGCAGCGGGGTACCCGACCGCGGTCGTCGACCTGTACGAAGGGGCGTACGCGAAGAACCTCGACGAAGCGTTCGCGCTGCGCGGCCGGCTCACCGACAACGGGGTCCTCGATACGCTCGAAGCGGGACGCGACGCGGTGGCGCGGCGCCTGATCCCGCACGCGAAGGTCGGCACGCTGGGCTTCTGCATGGGCGGCGGCTACGCGCTCCTCGGTGCGTGCCGACGCCGGTTCGACTTTGCCGTCGACTTCTACGGGAAGATCGAGCGGGTCGACGACCTCGAGGGGCTGGGGGGACCGGTCCTCGTCCTGCTCGGCTCCGAGGACGAGCGGATCACGCCGTGGGCGTTCGCCGAGCTCCTGCCGACCGCCGTCCGATTGAAGAAGCGCGTCTCCGTCGAGCTGTACCCCGGCGCGCACCACGCCTTCCATCGGCCGGGGCGGGATCTGCACCACCCGGCCGCGGCGCAGGACGCCTGGCAGCGGACGCTCACGTTCCTCGCGGCCCAGCGTCCGACGCGTCCGTCGCCGTAGCGACGGCCCCCGCCGGCCCGGCCGGGCCGAGGCCCGCCGCCCGCGCGCGGGACGCGGGGCGCTCGGCGTCGGGGAGGAACGTGAACAGGCGCACCGCCCGGTCGAACGGGCGGGGCGGGGCGACGAGCCGGCCCGAACCCACCGACGCGGTCGAGTCCGGCACCGCGACGAACGCGAGCTCCTCGAACCCCGCATCGCGGAACCACTCCCGGATCGAGGGCGTGAGGTCCGGAGGGAACCGCCCGCGGGTCCAGACGACGGTCGCCCCGGCGGCGCACAGCTCCGGCGCGTGGTGGGCGGTCGCCCGGATGTCGCGATCGGAGACGTTGCCGAAGATCCCGCAGAGGAGGAGGAGATCCGCCGGAACGGCGCCCTCCGCGCTCGCGGCCACGGAGGCATCGCCGAGCACGAACTCGATCGCGTGAAGACCGAGCGCCCGGGCGCCGGCGCGGCCCGCCGCCACGAACTCCGGCGTGAGGTCGATGAGCCGGGCGCGGACGTCGCGGGCGCGCGGGTGGTCGGCGAGGACCCCGAGGAGGTCCCGGCCGTCGCCCGCGCAGAGGCTCAGGACCCGGATCGGTCCGGGCGGGGCGCGGTCGAGGGCCGCCCGGATCGCCTCCTGGACGAAGCGCAGCCGACGCGCCTGGTGGGAGTCTTCCCCGTACTGGCGCATCCACTCGACCCACTCGCTCGACATCGCCGCGCGCGCTCGAGGCCGCGGCTACCGTTAAATAGCGCGGGTCGTAGGCGAGCCTCACCCGTGAGCCGAGGACCCCCGCAAGGGGTTCCGCTGACGCGAGGCAACGATGGCGCGACCGATCTACGTGCGATTCGAGACCCCGAGCGAGATCGCCGACAAGGCCCTGCAACTCGTCCAGGTGGCGAGCGAGACCGGCAAGGTCCGGGTCGGCACGAACGAAGTGACGAAGTCGAGCGAGCGTGCGGAAGCGAAGCTCGTCGTGATGGCGGAGGACGTCGACCCCGTCGAAATCCTCGTGCACATCCCGATGCTCTGCGAGGAGAAGCGCATTCCGTACGTCTACGTCCCGAAGAAGCAGCGGCTCGGCCAGTCCGCCGGGCTGTCGAAGTCCGCCGCGAGCGTCGCGGTCGTCGAGCCCGGGGAGGCGAAGGCCCTCCTCGAGGAGCTCAGCGCCTCGTTCGCGTCCCTGAAGAAGTAGGTCCCCCGGAGCGCGCGGAGGTCCGACGATGGCGGAAGAGAAGGGTTCGCCGGCCGAGGTCGTCGAGCTCGTCGGCCGCACCGGGATGGCCGGGGAGGCGACCCAGGTGAAGGTCCGCGTCCTCGCCGGTCGCGATCGCGGCAAGATCATCACCCGCAACGTCGCGGGGCCGATCCGGCTCGGGGATGTGCTCATCCTGCGCGAGACGGCGCGCGAGGCGCGAAAGCTCTCGGTGCGCTAGGGGCGGTCGATGGTCGTCAAGCGCCAGTGCTCGTTCTGCGCCCAGGAGATCGAGCCCGGGACCGGCTCGATGTTCGTCAAGCGCGACGGCACCGTCTTCCACTTCTGCTCGGGCTCCTGCCGCAAGCAGCAGCTCCATCTCGGCCGCGTCGGGCACCGGTTCAAGTGGACCCGCGCCCACGCGCTGAAGAAGGCGGCCGACCGCTCCAGCGCGGCGGCGCGCGCCCCGGCCGCGAGCCCGCCGCCCCACCGCGCCCGAGGCCGCGCCCGGCCCCCGGCCGCCGGGACGCCGGCCCCCGCCCCCGCCGCGGCTCCGACCCCGGCGGCACGGGCGGCCGAGCCGAGCCCGCCCGCCGCCGAGACGCCGGCCGAGAAGCCGGCGGCGAAACCCCGCGCGCGGCCGAAGAAGAAGGCCGCCGCCGCGACCGACGCGTAGGCGTCCGGTCCACCGTGCACGTCGAGCGGAATCGGTAAGCCCCGCGCGGACGCGCGCTCCGCGATGCCGGACGACGACGCCTGGGTCTCGGCGAGCGAGCTCGCCGACTACGCCTACTGTCCGCGCGCCCACTGGTACGCCCGCCACCCCCCTCCCGGAGGTCCCGCGCGCGACGCCGGTCGTCGCGCCCGACGCGGGGTCGAGTTCCACGCGCACGCCCTTTCCGGCGAGCGCCGGCGCGCCGAGTACGGCGCCGTCTATTGGGCGTTGCTCGTCGTCGGGCTCCTCCTCATCGCGGCCGGGATTGCGCTCGTGGGGCCGTGACGCCCCTCCTCGCCCTCGGGATCGCCGCGCTCGGCATCGCGCTCCTCGCGGGAGCGGCCGTCGCGCTCGCCCGGCGGAGGCGGGAGGCCGCGCTCGGCGCGCTCGTCGCGATCGACGCCGGCGCCCCCGTGACGCTGCGGGCCGAGCGGTACCGGCTCGTCGGACGCCCCGACGCGCTCCGGCGCCTCGCCGACGGGCGGCTCGTCCCGATCGAGCTGAAGAGCCGGGCCGCCCCGCCTCGCGGCCCCCCGACCTCGCATGTGGTCCAGGTCGCGGCCTACTGCCTGCTCGTCGAGGAGACGACGGGGACCGCGCCGCCGTTCGGGGTCCTGCGGTACGGCGACGGGGTGGAGTTCCGCGTGCCGTGGGACGCCGCGGCCCGCACGGGCGTTCTCCGCTGGAGGGCCGCGATGGACCGGCCGTACGACGGCCGGGCGTCCCCCGCGCCGGGGAAGTGCGCGCATTGCGGGTGGCGGAACGTCTGCGACGCCCGCGCCCCCTCGCCGTGATCGCTCAGCGGCGGAACGCCCAGTAGACGTCGGTCGAGTACGGCAGGTCGACCGTCGTGCGGCCGCGCACCGCCGGATCGTTGCGGAAGACGGCGCGCACCTCGTCGGCGACCGCCCGCTGCTGCGCGGGGGGCAGGTTCGCGATGACGCTCACCGAAAGCGTCCGCTCGACGAACGTCTCGATCGCTCCCCGCTGCACGTGGGAGAACGTCCGCGCGTGCAGGGGCCCGAACGGGTGCCCGCCGGCGAGGAAGACCGGCCTCCAGCGCGCGTCCCGCGACTTCGGGCTCATCCAGCGGTACCGGGCCACGATCCGGGAGATCGCCCGGGACCAGGCGACCCCCTCGTCGCGGGTGTTCCAGATCAACGCGAGGGCGCCGCGCGGCCGGAGGACCCGCGCAATCTCCCGGAGGGCCCGCCGGGGCCGGAACCAGTGGAACGACTGGGCGCAGACGACCGCGTCCGCGAAGCCGTCCGGGAGCGGGATCGCCTCGGCGGTCCCATCGAGAACGGGCACGTCGGGGACCGCCTCCCGGAACACCCGGCGCATCCCGGCCATCGGCTCGATCGCGATCCGCGCCGCGCCGACGGGCGCCAGGGCGCGGGTGAACTTTCCGGTGCCGCTCCCGAGCTCGACGACGATCGTCCCCGGCCCGAGGTGCAGCACGCGGGCGAGATGCCGGACCGCCGCGGGCGGATAGTCCGGCCGCCCGCGCTCGTACGTCGCGGCGTTCCGATCGAATCCGCGCACGTCCGGATGGGTGCGGGGGAGCGGGCGTGCCATCGTCGTCCGGCGGGCGGGAAGCCCGCGGCGGTATACGTCCTCGCCCCGCCGCGAAACGCTTACCTGTCCCGCGGTCTCGACCGGCCGATGGCGGAAGGCAACCTCGAGCGGACTCTCGTCCTCATCAAACCGGACGGCGTGAAGCGGGGCCTCGTCGGCGAGATCCTGACCCGGCTCGAGCGCAAGGGGCTGAAGATCCTCGCGATGAAGACGATCGCCGTGACCCCGGAGCACGCCCAGCGGCATTACGCGGAGCACCAGGGGAAGCCGTTCTACCCGTCCCTCATCCAGCACATCACCTCGGGACCGATCGTCGCGATGGCCCTCGAGGGCCGGAGCGCGATCGCGGTCGTCCGCCTCCTCACCGGCGCGACGAACCCCCAGACCGCGAGCCCCGGGACCGTCCGCGGCGACTACGCCCTCGGGATCACGGCGAATCTCGTCCACGCCTCCGACTCGCCGGAGTCGGCGGCGCGGGAGCTCGCGCTCTACTTCGCGCCCGAGGAGTACATCGGCTACTCGCGGGCGGGCGAGGAGCTCTTCTAGGGCGATGGGCCGCGGCGTCCCGGACGCGGTCCGCGCGCTCGCGGCCGGCGGCCTCGTGGTCTATCCGACCGACACGCTCCTCGGGCTCGGGGCGCGCGCCGGCGATCCCGAGGCCATCGAGCGGCTCGCGGCCGCGAAGGGCCGCCCTCCGGGCATGCCGCTCTCCGTCACGGTGAGCTCGACCGCCGAGCTCGAGGCCCTCGTCCGGCTCTCCCCCTCGGGACGGCGCTTCGTGCGCACGCATCTGCCCGGGCCGTACACCGTCCTCGTCCGGGCGAGCCCGGCCGCGCGTCGCCTCCTGGCCGGCCCGACGATCGGACCGCGTGGGATCCTCGGCGTGCGGATCCCGGACCATCCGATCGCCCGGGAGCTCGCGCGCCGGGCGGGGCCGATCACCGCGACGTCCGCGAACGTGCACGGGCGTCCCCCGTGCCGGACGACCGCCGAGGCGCGCCAGGCGTTCGGGCGGCGGGTCGCCGTCTACCTCGCCGGACCGCCGCGGCCGTCCGGTCGGCCGTCGACGCTCGTCGATCTCACCGGACCGACCCCCCGGTCCGCCGCCCGGAGGTGAGCTCGACGGCCCGATACCCTCCGGATCTCGAGCGATGGCGGGAGGCGGGCCGCATCGCCTCCCGGGCCCGGGAGCTCGGGCTCCGGCTCGCCGTCCCCGGCGCCCGGCGCCGGGACGTTGCCGACGCGATCGAGGGGTTCGTCCGCGACCAGGGGGCGCAGCCGGCGTTCCCGGCGAACCTCTCGCGCAACGATGAGGCGGCGCACTACACGCCCGGTCCGGACGACGCGGCGGTGTTCGAGGCCGGGGACCTCCTCAAGGTCGACGTCGGGGCGCACCTCGACGGCGCGATCGCCGACACGGCGGACACGGTCGAGGTCGGCGGCGGGCACCGGTACGAGAACCTGATCCGGGCGGCGCGGGACGGCCTTCGGGCCGGGATCGCGGAAGTGCGTCCGGGTGTTCCGATCGAATCGCTCAGCCGCGCGATCGCGGAGGCGATCCGGGCGCGCGGGTTCAAGCCGATCGTCGACCTCACCGGCCACTCGATCGAGCGGTACCTCCTCCACGCGGGGAAGTCGATCCCGAACGTCCCCGGCCATGCCGCGGGAACGCTCGAAGAAGGCGAGATCATCGCGATCGAACCGTTCGCGACGAACGGGGCCGGCTCGATCCGCAACGGGCCGTTCGGCCACATCCAGCGGTTCCGTCGCGATCCCGGCCCGACCGACCCGGTCCTCGCGGGGCTCTACGCGCGGTTCCGGACGGTCCCGTTCGCGGTCCGGTGGGCGGACGCTCCCGCCGAGCAGGCCGCGTTGCGGCGCGCGCGCGGGACGCTCCAGTCGTACCCCGTCTTCCTCGAGCGCGGCGGCGGTTGGGTGGCCCAGGCCGAACACACCGTCCTCGTCGGCGCGAACGGCGCGGAGGTGCTCTCCGCGCCCTTGGCCCCGTAAGGCCGCTCAGGCGTTCGGCCGCTCGAACTCCGCGCGGGCGATCGCCGCCCCCGCCACGGTCGCCTCGAGCTTCTGGGTGGCGATGTCGAGGCGCCGGGTCCGCAGGCCGCAATCGGGGTTGACCCAGATCCGCGCGGGATCGCCGAGGTACTTCGCCGCCCGCCGGATCCGGTCCGCGACGAGCTCGGCCGACTCGACCTCGTCGCGATGGACGTCGACCACGCCGAGCCCGACCTGGCGGGTGTCCCCGTACTCGGCGAGCGCCTTCAGGACCGCGTAGCCGTCGCGCCCGTCCCGGTCGCGGTTCGCGAACTCCCACGCCCACTGGCGGCACCGCTTCGCCTCGAGGAGCTCGGGCAGGAGGTCCCGGTACTCGGAGTAGCAGATGTGCATTGAGAACTCCGCATCGAGTCCCTCGGTCGCGGCGTTGAACCCTTCCACGACGAGCGCCGCCTCGTCCGGGTGGGTCCCGGCCGCCGGCTCGTCGATCTGGATCACCCGGCAGCCGCGGTCGATCAGCGCGGAGAGGGTCGGGCGGATCGCGCGCTTCGCGAGGTCGACGACGAACTCCCGCTGCGCCGCGCGCCGGGCCGCCGGGCCCTTCCAGCCCGGGCGTCGGCCGAGGTAGTACTCGTTGTACGACCAGTCGGCGAGCGTGTACGGTCCCGTGATCGGCAGCTTCGGCTCGGCGCGCGCGTACCGCTTCACGAAATCGAACTCCTCGACGTGGTACGGTCGCTCGAGCCGGATCTCGTCGGTCACCGCGGCCTTGAGGTAGTACTTGCTGTCGAAGGAGCGCACGTGCCCCTGGAACTGGAAGCCGTGCATCTGGCGGATCGGGTACTCGTACATCTCGATCCGGCGGGCCTCGCCGTCGTAGACGCGGGCGAGCCCGGCGGACTCGAAGAGCCGGAGCGCGAACAGCGCCCCGAGGTCGCGGATCGCGTCGGCGCCGGCCTCGCGCGCGTGCCCGTCGAGCAGCGCGCTCGCGGCGGCGGGAGCCGCCTCGGCGAAGTGCGTCCGCTCGTTCGCGGCCCGGAACTCGGCGCGCGACGTGTCGTCGAGCGGCTGCCCGTGCTGGCCCTGGATCTGCCAGCGGGGCTTCATCAGGCTCCCGATCTCCTGCGCGGGGAACAGCCCGGTCACGGTCGCCCTCCGTCCGTACGGTCGAGCGCCTGCCGCGCCGCGGGGAGCAGGTGGAGCTTCCGCGTCGCCGGCTCCCACGGCACGAGGTCGAGCGGTCCGCCGGGGCCGAGCCAGAGGAGGTTCGGCCGTCGGCGTTCCTTGAGTGCGTGCACGATGCGGACGACGTCCGTGGCGTCCTCGATGAGCGTCGTACGCGGGTCGACGACCCCGAGCCCGAGGCCCCGCCGCTCGGACGTCGCGGGGATCGCCTCCCAATCGGTCTCGGCGAGATCGACGCCGACCGCCGAGACCGGCAGCCGATCGAGGAGCGGGAAAGCGGGCACGGCGTCGGCGCCGTACGTCCAGACGAGCGTCGTCACGGGCCCGGCGGCGGTGTGGATCGACGCGTACGCCGCCACGACGGCCTCCGCGAGCGCCCGCTCGGGCGGGCGATCGACGAGCAGCGGCTCCGTGAACTGGAATGTCGTGAACCCGGTGCCGACGAGCTCCTTCACCTCCTCCGCGAGGAGTCGCCCGAGGCGGTGGACGAGCGCCTCCTCCGTCTCGCCCGAGCGGTTCTCGAGCAGGCCGGCGAACGTGTACGGACCGGGCAGGATCACGCCTCCTCGAGGCGGGTCCTCGCGAAGGACGGGCGGGAGGCGCGCCGCGATCGCGCCGGGAACGCGCGCCGGGGGCGCGTGGAGGATCGGCTGCCGGTAGAACGTGTTCGTCTCGAACCAGCGCGTGAGGGGGCCGACCGTGAACCCGTCCCACGTTTCGGCGAACGGGCGGAAGAGGTCCGCCCAGCGGAGGTAGCCGCCGGTCACCGTGTCGAACCCGAGCCGTCGCTCGAGCGCCACGACCTCCGCCTCCGTGCGCGAGTAGAGGTCCTCCACGGCGTCCGGGCCGGCGCGGCCGCGGTCGAAGTCCCGCGTCGCGGCGACGAGGGCCTCGGACCGGGGGAACGGTCCGGTGAGACCGGTGCGGACGATCACGGCCGCCGCGACCGCCGGTGGCCCATAACGGTGCCGCGGTGCGACGGAAGAAATCGCCTTGCGTCGGGGGTAAGCGCGCTAGGTGTCGAGGTTCGCCCGGACGATCCGGTCGAAGTCGGCGGGCTTCGGGGGCCAACCTTCGGTCATGTACTGGAGGAACGCTTCGCGGGTCGGCTGGGTCAGCGCCTCGTTCGTCACGCGCTCGAACCCGATCGAGGAGACGTACCGGTCGGGCAGGGCGTGTCGGGTCCCGTAGTGGGCGGGATAGACCTCGGTCGCGTCCGGGAGCGTGAGGAGCTGCTCGGTGAGGCTCTCCCAGAGCAGGTCGGGCGAGCCGTCCCCGAGGTCGGTCCGGCCGCACGATCCGAGCAGGAGGGTGTCGCCGGTGAAGATCTTGTCGCGGACGCGGAGCGTCAGGTGGTCGCGGGTGTGCCCGGGCGTCTCCAGGACGTGGATCTCCTCGCGACCGAACGCGAGCGCCTCGCCGCCCGTCAGCCGACGGTGCGGGTAGGCGGCCGGCGATCGGTGGCTCACGTAGATCGGTGCGTCCGTCGCGGCGTGGAGCGCCGCGTGGCCGGCGAGGTGGTCGGCGTGGGTGTGGGTCTCGACGATCGCGGCGAGACGCCAGCCGCCGTCCTTCAGGAGCGCGAGGTAGGGAGCGACCTCGTGCCCGGGGTCGACCATCACCGCGACCTTCGCATCGGGGTCGCCGAGAAAGTACGCGAGGCACCCGGACTCCGCGCGGGGAAGCTGCCGGAGCACGAGGTCGACCCCGCGGGCATCGAGATCGTAGCGCGGCACCGTCGGGTCGGCGATCCGCGCGAACTCATCGAGGCCCCCTTCGAGTGCCGCCGAGAACGGGAAGCCGTGGTCCTGGAGGTAGCCGACCGCCTCGCGCGCGTGGAAGCCGAGGTGGTCGTAGACCACGATCGGCCGGTCCCGCGGCAACGCGCCGACCCCGCTCGCGATCGCGTGGAGGGGGAGATGGTGATCCCCGGGGAGCGAGCCCAATCTCCGCTCGCTCTCCGAGCGTACGTCGAGGACGTACGGCGGGGCCGGGCCGTCGAGGAGGGCGCGCAACGCCTTCGGCGCGATCAACGGTACGGCGCCGTCGCGCGGGGGTCGGAAGAACGGATGCGGGAGGGCGTCGGCGCTCGCGGCCATGGTCCGGGGTTTGAACGGTCGGGGAGGTATTTAGCGCGCGGTCCCGGCGCCGTTTCCGCTCCGTGACGGGGAGACGAGGGAGAGTGCGGCAATCGCCGAACCCCCCGAACGTCTCCGGCAAAGGGTAAATAAACGGTCCCCCGGTGAACGCCGTACCCATGGCCGAGAGCACGGTCGCGCCGGCGTCCGACGGACGACCGGCCCGACGCCGATCGACCGGCCGCGGGTCGGCGGCCCGTCGCTCCGAGGGGAAGACGAAGGCGCTCGGCCGACGCGCGGTCCAGCTCTCCGAGTTCTACGGCGGCAAGGTCGAGATGGTCCCGAAGGTGCCGGTCCGCTCGCTCCGCGACTTCTCCCTGTGGTACACGCCGGGCGTCGCGGAAGTCTCCCGGTCGATCCAGGCGGACGGCGACCGCTCGTTCGACCTCACCGGCCGCTGGAACACGATCGCGATCGTGACCGACGGCTCGCGCGTGCTCGGTCTGGGGGACATCGGGCCGCGCGCCGCGCTGCCCGTGATGGAAGGGAAGGCGTTGCTGTTCAAATGGCTCGGCGGGGTCGACGCGATCCCGCTCCCGATCGCGGTCCATTCGCCGGACGAGTTCCTCCGGACCGTCGAAGCGATCGCGCCGGCGTTCGGCGGCATCAACCTCGAGGACATCGCCTCCCCGAAGTGCTTCGGCATCCTCGAGGAGCTCCAGCGCCGCCTCCCGATCCCGGTCTGGCACGACGACCAGCTCGGGACCGCCGCCTCGACGATCGCGGGGCTCCTGAACGCGCTCGAACTGACCCACCGGTCCGTGCGGGAGATCCGGACCGTGCTCCTCGGGGCCGGTGCGGCCAACCTCGTCACGGCCCGTCTGCTGCTCGCTCTCGGTCACGATCCGCATCGGCTCTCGGTCGTCGACCAGAAGGGCGTGCTGGACGCCGAGCGCGACGATGTCGACGAGCTGATGCTGCGCAACCCGTGGAAGTACCGGGTCGCCCTCCAGACCGACGGCGGCGGGCGGACCGGCGACTTCGCCCACGCGGTCGAGGGGGCCGACGTGCTGCTCGCGGCCTCGACCCCGGACCCGGGCACGATCCGGCCGGAGCACGTCCGGGCGATGGCCAAGGACCCGATCGTCTTCGCGCTCGCGAACCCGGATCCGGAGATCTGGCCCGAGGTCGCGACGGGAGCCGGCGCCGCGATCGTGGCGACCGGCCGCTCCGATTTCCCCAACCAGGTGAACAATTCGTTGATCTTCCCCGCCGTCTTCCGCGGCGTGCTCGACGCCCGCGCGCGTTCTATCCCGGACGAGATCGTGATCGCGGCGGCCCAGGAGCTTGCGGCCCACGCCCGCGACCGCGGCCTCTCGCCCACGCACATCCTCCCGACGATGGAGGAGGTCGAGGTGTTCCCGCACGTCGCGGCGGCCGTCGGCGACGCGTCGGTCCGCCTCGGGATCGCACGACGCCGGCTCTCCCATGACGAGTTCCTCGAACGCGCCCGCACCCTGATGGACCGCTCCGAGCGGCTCGTCCGGGCGCTCGGGCGCGCGCGGCTCACCCCGCCGATGCCGAGCGCGAAGGCGCTCGACGCCCGGAGTCCCCCATGAACGCGACCAGCGATGCCCCCGGTGCCGGACCCAGCGACACGCCGACCGTACCGATCCACCTGCGGCCCGCCCGTCCTTCGGACGTGCCGGCGCTGGTGCCGCTGCTCCTGCGCCTGAAGCGGCTGAACGAGGAGTTCGATCCGCTGCTCAAGGTCCGGGACGATGCGGACGCGCAGGCGACCGAGATCCTCCGCGCGCAGCTCTCCGATCCGAAGGCGGTCATCCTCGCCGCGGAGGGGGTCGGTGCGGACAAGGACAAGGTCGTGGGGTTCGTGCGCGCCCTCGTGCGCGAGCGCCCGTTCTACACGCCCGAATGGGAGGGCGTGATCGTCGACATCTACCTGCTGCCGCTCTACCGACGCCGGGGCGTCGGCGAGTACCTCCTGCGCGAGACGTCGGCGGCGCTGAAGGCGAAGGGCGCCGGTGTCGTGACGGCGGAATTCCCCGCGCAGAACGAGATCGCGATCCGGTTCTACGCGAAGCGCGGCTTCCGCCCGATCCAACTCCTCCACGCGCGATCGCTCTGACGGCGCGTCGCCGGGCGCTATAGTTAAGCGAGCGCGGCGTCCTCGGCCGGCATGCCGAAGCCCGCCGCTGCCGCCGCCGTCCCCGCGCCGAAGTTCCTGCGCCGAGGGAAGGTGAAGGAGGTCTACGAGATCTCGCCGACCGAGCTCGAGTTCCGGTTCACGAACGACATCTCGGTCTTCGACAAGCACATCCCGAGCGAGATCCCGCACAAGGGGGAGACGCTGAACCGGACCGCGGCCCACTGGTTCGAGGTCTGCCGGCGCCTCGGCGTCGCGAACCACTTCCTCGGGCTCGCCGGGCCGACCGCGATGCGCGTGAAGCGGGTCCAGGTCGTCCCCGACCCGAAGACGCTCGGCCCGAACGCGAAGGGCTACCTCGTCCCGCTCGAGCTGATCGTGCGCTACTACCTCGCGGGCTCGATGTGGGACCGCGTCAAGGCCGGAAAGGTCGGGCCCAAGGAGCTCGGCTTCCCCGCCGGGAAGACCCTCGAATACGGGATGGCGCTCCCCGAGCCGCATTTCGAGGTGACGACGAAGCTCGAGCCGGTGGACCGCCTCCTCACGATCCCCGAGGCGCTCCGGCTCTCGGGCCTCGACGCGCGCCAGCTCGACGGGATCCGCGAGACGATCCTGAAGGTCGACGCCGCGATGCAGGCGGAGATCGGGCCGCGCGGGCTCATCCACGTCGACGGGAAGAAGGAGTTCGGGGTCGATGACCAGGGCTCGCTCATGATCGTGGACACGTTCGGCACGGCCGACGAGGACCGCTTCTGGGACAAGGACGCGTACGAGCGCGGCCGGCACGTCGACTTCTCGAAGGAGTTCGTCCGCCAGCACTACCGGTCCACCGGCTACTACGACGCGCTGCAGAAGGCCCGGGAGGAGCACGCGGCCGAACCGCCGATCCCGCCGCTCCCCCCGCTCCTCGTCGACGAGGTGAGCCGCCTCTACACGACGGTCTACCAACGCCTCACCGGCGAACCGTTCTCGGCGACGACGGCGTAGCCGGGCTCCGGCGATGGCGCGGCGGGGCCCGGCCGCGATGCCCTCCGACCACCGGACCATGCACGAGGCCGTCTGGTCCGTGTCCGAGGCGCTCGCCGTCCTCGAAGACCCGGATCGGTCGTCGCGGGAGGATCCGCTCCGCCTCTGGCGCTGGGTCGGCCTCCGCGCCGGCATGACCGTGGTCGACGTCGGCGCCGGGACCGGCTACTACGCGCGGCCCGCCGCCGGGATCGTGGGACCGGCGGGGCGTATCCTCGCGGTCGACCTTTCGCCCGACCTCCTCCGACTCGTGCGGCAGCGCGCCCGCGCGGCTGGGCTCTCGCAGCTGCGCGCGCTGCGCTCGCGGCCGGGCCGGATCCCGCTGCGCGGCGGGATCGCCGATCGCGTGCTGCTCGCGAACGTGCTCCACGGGCTCCCGGCCCGGACCGTGGCCGAGGCGGTCCGACTCCTTCGTCCGGGCGGCCAGCTCGTCGACGTGGATTGGAAGCGCTCGCCGGCGGCGGACCATCCCGAGGGGCCTCCGCTCGAGCACCGGTTGAGCGTGCGCCGGGCGCAGGCGGTGCTCGCGGAGTACGGTCTCCGCCCCCGCTCCGCGCGCTCGTTCGGGCCGAGCCACTACGTCGTGGTCATGGAGCGGCCCCGCCGTCCCCGGCGGCGCTAGCGCGCCGACGCATCGTTCACCGTTTCAGCACCCCTCCCGTACGCTTATCCTCCCTCGACCGGTCGTCCGCTCGTGCCGTCGAAGAGTCCCAATCGCGCCGCGTCGAACGCGGAGGCGCCCGCCGAGCCGAAGCCCGAGATCGCCCTCGAAGACCTGCCCGGGGTCGGCACGACGACCGCGGAGAAACTCCGCGAGGCCGGCTACACCGACCTGATGGAGCTCGCCGTCGCCTCCCCCGGCGACGTCGCCGAGGCCGCCGAGATCGGGCCCGCGGCCGCCCAGAAGATCATCGGGGAGGCCCGGCGACGGGCGGACGTCGGCCAGTTCGAGAGCGGCACGACGATCCTCGCCCGGCGCAAGAAGCTCGGGCGGATCTCGACGAATGCGAAGGCGCTCGACGAGCTCCTGGGCGGTGGCGCCGAGACGCAGGCGATCACGGAGTTCTCCGGCGAGTTCGGCTCGGGGAAGACCCAGCTCGCGCACCAGATCGCCGTCGACGTGCAGCTCCCCGCCGACCAGGGCGGCCTCGCGGGCGAGGCGGTCTACGTCGACACGGAGAGCACGTTCCGCCCCGAGCGGATCGTCGACATGGCGAAGGCGCTCGGCCTCGACCCCGAGGAGGCGCTCGCCCGGATCCACGTCGCGCGGGCGTTCAACTCCAACCACCAGATGCTCCTCATCCAGAAGGCCCAGGAGCTCGCGCGCGAGCGGCCGATCCGGCTCCTCGTGGTCGACTCTCTCACCGCCCACTTCCGCGCCGAGTACCTGGGGCGGGGCGAGCTCGCCCCCCGCCAGCAGCTCCTCAACAAGCACCTCCACGAGCTCCTCCGCTTCGGCGACGCGTACAACGCGGCGATCGTGGTCACGAACCAGGTCTCCGCCCGTCCGGACATCCTCTTCGGCGATCCGACCCGGCCGATCGGGGGGAACATCGTCGCCCACGCGGCGACGTATCGCGTCTACCTCCGCAAGTCGAAGCCGCCGCGCCGGATCGCGCGCCTGATCGACTCGCCGAACCTCCCGGAGGGGGAGGCGGTCTTCTCGCTCACCGGCGAGGGGATCCGCGAGTAGGCGCCTCGACGCGGCGCAGCGCCGTCGCCTTCACGTAGAGGAAGATCCGGGCCCCCGGGCGCAGGCCGAGGGCCCGGACGGTCTCCGCCGTCACCGCGACCCGGACCGAAGCGCCCCGCGATCGCGCGACGAGCACCGCCGCCCCGTCGCGACCCGGTCGGACGGCGTCGACCGTCGCCGGGAGGACGTTGCGCGCGCTGGAACGGAACCGCTCCCGCGCGACGACGATCGCCTCCGGGTCGAGGACGAGGGCGACCCGGCGGCCGTCCTCGGCGGCGAACGCGACGGAGAGCGGAGGGCCGCGCCTGAGCTCGACGTGCGGGGCGGGCCGAGCCCGGTACGTCCCGCGAAAGAGGTTCGGGGAAGCGGTCGGGACGATCGGCCGCGCGTCCAGGAGCTCCACGGAGTCGAAGCCGCCGCGGACGATCCGGTCCCCGAGCGGGGTCAGCAGCGTGCCGCCGTGGCCGGCGCCGCCCCGCGAAGCCCGAACGACCGGCCCGCCGAACGCGCGGGCGAGCCGGGCGATCCGGTAGACGGCGCGGTCCCGCGTGATGCCGACCGAGCGGCTCGCGGCGACGACCGACCGCTCCCGCGCGAGCGCGCGGAGGAGCGCGACGTCCGTGCTCGACACCACCGCCGGACGCGCCACGGGGACCCCGGACGTCGAAGCGCCGTCATCCCAAAGGATGTACGCTCCCCTCGGGGACGTCGAACCGGACCGCCGCTCCGGCGGCCGGGAGCGCTCCGCCGCTCGGCGGGAGGGAGCGCGCGGCGACGAGCGCGCCGTCCACGCGCAGGCTGAGGGCGATCCCTTCCGGGGTCGGATGGACGGTGCGGATGACGCCCGACCACGCGCCGGACCCCCCCGGCTCGAGCGTCGGCCGGGCGAACGCCACCCCTTCGGGGCCGGCGCGGGCCGCGAGCCAGGCGTACAGGGTCCCGGGCGCGGCGGCGGCGAGCGTCGGGGGGTCGACGACGTTCGCGTACCCCACGAACCGGGCGGTGAACGCGTCGAGCGGGTGGGCCAGGAGGGTCGCGGCGTCCGCGACGCGGTGGGCGCGGCCCGCCCGGAGCACGAGGAACGTGTCGGCGGCGGAGAAGGCGAGGGCCGGATCGTGCGTCACGAGCACCACGGGGACCCGCTCCGTCGCCCGGAGCTCCTCGAAGACGAGGTCGAGCGCGTGCCGCGCCTCGACGTCGAGCGCCTGCCACGGCTCGTCCCAGAGGAGCAGCTCGGGCTGGGCGGCGAGCGCGCGGGCGAGCGCGACCCGTTGCATCTCCCCGCCGCTCAACCGGGCGGGCCGGCGATCGGCGAGGCGCACGAGGTCGAACCGCTCGAGGAGCGCGCGGGTCCGGCGCTTCCAGTCGAGCACGGCGCGCATCTCGAGCGGGTAGCTGACGTTCCGCTCGACCGTGCGGTGCGGGAAGAGCCCGAGCCCCTGGGGGACGTAGCCGAGCCGCCGGCGCTCGGGGGGGGCCACGGTGAGGTCGACGCCGTCCCGTCGGATCGCCCCCGCCCGGGCGGGCAGGAATCCGGCGAGGGTCCGCAGGAGGGTCGTCTTGCCGGCGCCCGAGTTTCCGAGCACGGCGACGACCCGGCCCGGGGCGAGGTCGAGGTCGATCGGGCCGAGGTGGAACCGCTCGAGGTCCGACTCGAGCCCGGTGACGCTCCAGCTCGTCACGGCAGGAGCTCCCCGCGTCGCCACGGGACCCAGCCCGTGCGCTCGCCGACGCGGACGAGGAGGAAGAGGGCGAAGGCGATGAGCAGGAACACCGTGCTCACCGCGGCCGCGCCCTGGAGATTGCCGGAACTGAAGAGGTCGTAGACGAGGACCGAGACCGTCGAGGTGGGGGGCCCGGTGTAGGGACCGCCGGGGTAGACGGTGTACGCGAGGATCAGGATCCCGCCGATCTCGCTGACGGCGCGCGCCCAGGTGAGGAGGAGCCCCGCGACGATGCCGCGGAGCGCGAGCGGCAGCGAGACGGTGAGGAACGCGTTCGCCGGACCCGCTCCGAGCGAGCGCGCGGCCTCGAGGACCCGGGGATCGATCGCGCGGAAGGCGAGGTCGGAGGCGAGGACCGTGTACGGCGCGCTCACGAAGATCATCACGAGGACGACGCCCCAGATCGTGTCGTAGACCGGGAAGCCGATCGACTGCGTGAGCCGGTAGAGGGGGGTTCCGGGGATCACGAGCAGGAAGAGGCCGAGCCCGACGAGCAGGTGGGGGACCGCCACCGGGAGCGCGACGATCGACTCGACGACGCTGCGGCCCCGGAACGACCGCCGGCCGAGCAGGTAGCCGAGCGGGATCGCGAAGATCACCGCCGCGAGCACGGCGAGCCCCGACGCGAAGAGGGTCAGCCAGATCGCCTCGCCGACGGCGGCGTTCGTCGCCGCCTGCCAGATCTCGGACGGCGACGCGTAGGTGAAGAGGGCGTAGAGGGGCAGGAGGAAGAGCAGGAGCAGCGTGCCCGCGAGGACGAGCTGGAGCACCAGCCACGGCCACCCGTCGTGCCGCTGCCGGAGGGTCGGGGTGCCCCCGCGCCCGGCACTCATGAGAGGAACGGAGTCGCCCAGGACGGCAGGGTCGTGAGATCCGGCTGCAGCAGACCCGGCGCCTCGCTCGGGTGATCCGACCACGCGGGGAAGATCGGGGTCCACGCCCCGTCCTGGGCGAGGATCGCGCTCCCTTGCGGAGAGAGCAGGAGGTGCAGGAACAGCGCGCCGAGCACCGCGTTCGGCGCGTTGAGCGGGATCGTCGCGGCGAAGAGGATCGGGGCCGGTACGACGCTGGTCAGCGCGCCCGTCGAGCCGATGATCTTCGTCGAGATCTGGGCGTAGTCGCTCAACGCGGTCGAGGTGTTCGCGCCGAGTCCCACGATCGGGTCCAGCAGCACGTACGGGAGGTGGTTCTGCACCGCGACCGCCTTGTAGGTGATCACCGCCGAGACGACGCCCGTCTCGATCAGGGTCGCGGCCTGGGATTCGTGCTCGAGCCGGGTCGTGGTGGGGTTCCCCTGGGCGTAGCCGCCCACGGCCCCCGAGTAGAGGTGGCCGTAGTAGGCGGAGTAGTTGGCGCCGCCGTAGAGGTAGCCCTGCAACATGAGGCTGAAGATCTCGTTGTACCCGTTCGGATCCGTGGAGGCGTTCCAGATCCCGAACGGCGCGTTCCCCGGTGTCGTGACGTCGTTCACGAGCGCCGCCCCCCAGTTGGAGGCGTTCACGCCCGAGAACGCGGGAAGGCTCGAGTCGTAGATGAGCACCTCTTGGGTCTGCGCGAACACGACCTCGTAGCTCGCGAATTTCGGATAGAGCAGCTGCGGGGCCAGTCGGAAGTCGGCGAGCGCGGCGACGTCGGTGGTCGCCGAGAGCGCCGTGATGGCGGTCGTGACATCGAGCGAGCCTTCGTAGGTTTGGGAGGCGGCGGGAGCGCTCACGCCCGGCGTCTCGTTCACGAGCGCGCTGGCGAGCTGGGGGAACGTCACGGTGAGGGTCCCGGCCCCCAGGATCGAGAGGGCGTTGCTGGCCGACACGGCCGGGGAGCCCCGATACTCGTAGCCCGCGTAGAACCCGATCCCGCCGATGCCGGCGGCGACCACGATGACGACGACGATCCAAACCGGGGTGGTGGCGACCATCGATGCGGGATTTTCACACATCGGATAAGGGTTCCGCGCCGGCCCGCCGCGCTCAGAAAGTGCGGCGTCGGGCGGCGGGGAAGTAGATCCGGTCGACCCGCCCGATCAGCGAAGTCGGCGGGACCGGACCGAACCGGCGGCTGTCGCGAGCGACCTCCGGGGCATCCCCGCGGACATCGATTGCCCCGGTGTCGGGGTCGACCGTGTGGATGCGCTTCACGAGCCAGCGGTCCGGCGACTCGGGGTCGACGAGAACGACGATCTCGCCGGGCCGGGGAGGGCGGTCCCGGTAGGCGCGCCGATCCACGAGGAGGCGGTCTCCGGGCTCGAGGGTCGGCCGCATGCTCCCGTCCGCCACGACGACCCGCCGCCGGGCCCAGAACGGCACTCGGGTCAGGGCGGGCGTTGCGGGGTCCGCTCTCGAGGGCGGCGGCATCCTTATGCGACCCTCCGGGCTCGCGGGAGCATGCCCGCGACCCGATCCTCCCCCGGCTGGCTCGAACGACTGATGGACGCCGTGCATCCCCCCCGCACGGTGTATGCGCACTGCGACATCCCCTGCGGTATTTACGACCCATACGAAGCCCAGATCTCGGCCCTCACGGTCCTCCGCATGGACCAGCTGATCGGCGAGCTCGCGATGCCCCCGATGGACGCGAAGCCCGAGGATCGGGCGGCGTACATCTCGAAGCTATCGCGGTACACCGCGGTCAAGGAGTCCCACGCGGAGCGCATCAAGAGCGAGGTCCGCGTGATCTGGGGCGACTACTTCACGCCGGACCACGCGAAGCAGTTCCCGCAGATCCACGACGTCACCTGGAAGGTCCTGAAGGCGGCGTCGAAGGCCCGCCAGGGGACGAACCTCGCGGACGCTCAGGAGCTCGTGAAGCAGGTGCAGGAGTTCTCTGAGGTGTTCTGGCAGACGAAGGGCGCGAAGACGCACCGGATCCCCTCGCTCCAGAAGTCGGGCGGCGAGCTCGTCGTCCAGGTACCGCCGTAGGGTCGGTCCGCGTGCCGCATCGGCGTCCCGCCCCGGGGCGGGGGTACCCCTCGTGACCGGCCCGCTCGCGCTGGACGGGACGACGCTCACCCTCGCGGCGTTCCTCGAGGTCGCCCGGGACGGACGGGGCGTCAGCCTCGCGCCCGAGGCCCGGGCGCGGGTCCTCGCGAGCCGCGGCTCCGTCGAGCGGGCGGTCGCGGCGCATCGCGCGGTCTACGGCGTCACGACCGGGTTCGGTGGCCTCTCCCACCATCCGATCCCGCCGGCTAAACTCCGCACGCTCCAGCTCTCGCTCGTTCGCAGCCATGCGAGCGGGACGGGCCCCGCGCTCCCGCCCGACGTCGTCCGCGGGCTCATGCTGCTGCGGTTGAACTCGCTCCTCCGCGGCCGCTCCGGAGTCCGGACCGAGGTCGTCGACCTCCTCGCCGAGTTCCTGAACCGCGAGCTCGTTCCCTGGATCCCCGAGCAGGGTTCGGTCGGGGCGTCGGGAGACCTCGCGCCCCTCGCGCATCTCGCCCTGGCGATGATCGGGGAGGGTGCGTTCCGGGAGAGCGGCACGGGCCGTTCCGTTCCGGCGGCCGAGACGCTCCGTCACGAGGGGCTGGAGCCGCTCCGGCTCGCCGAGAAGGAAGGGGTCGCGCTGCTCAACGGTACCGCGTTGATGGCGTCGTACCTCGCCCTCGCGGTCGTCGACCTCGCCCGGCTCCGGGACGCGGCCCTGATCGCGATCGCGCTCAGTTTCGACGCGCTCGAGGGCGACCCCGAGTCGCTCGACCCCCGGCTCGGCGAGGTGCGGAATTCGCCGGAACAGGTCGACGCCGCCCGGCGGCTCGCCAGCCTGCTCGCCGACAGCGAGCTTGCCGTGCGCCGGACGAGCTGGGCGGGCCAGGACCCGTACACCCTCCGCTGCGTCCCCCAGGTGCTCGCCGCGGTCGCCGCGGCGATCGGCTTCGCGGAGGGGATCGTCGCGCGGGAGCTCAACGCGGTCACCGACAACCCGGTCGTCTTCGACGACGATGAGTTCGTGAGTGGCGGGAACTTCCACGGCCAATCCCTCGCGCTCGCGCTCGACACGCTTGCCCTCGCGACGCAGTACCTCGCCGCGTTCTCCGAGCGCCGGATCGCCCGGCTCCTCCATCCGGCGCTCAATCGGGGCCTTCCGGCGTTCCTCGCCCCCGAGCCCGGCGTGAGCTCCGGCTTCATGATCCCGCAGTATCTCGCCGCCGCGCTCGTCAACGAGAACGCGACGCTCGTCCATCCCGCCAGCGCGGGGAGCCTCCCCACTTCGGCGGATCAGGAGGACTTCGTGAGCATGGGACCGTGGGCGGGCGCGAAGCTGCGGAAGATCCTCGAGAACGCCCGTCGCGTCGTGGCGGTGGAGTGGATCGTCGCCGGTCAGGCGCTCGAGCTCCGGCAGCCGAAGCGCGGCGGGGCGGGCAGCGTCGCGGCCCTCGCCGCGCTCCGGACGCACGTCGCGCCCTGGACCGCCGATCGAAGCCCCGCTCCGGACATCGAGCGGGTCGCCGAACGGCTCGCCGACGGCGCGTTGCTCCGCGCGGTGCGCGCGGCGGTACCGTTCTAGCTCAGCGCGGAGCGGCCGGCGCGGGGCCTGCGCCGGTGAACTTCACCTGATGCCCGCACGCCGGGCACGCGTACTCGCTGACGCCGCGATGGCGTAGCGGGGTCCGGCACTTGGGGCACGGGATCGGCTGGGACGTGACCCACGCCGCGAACATCTCCTGCGAGCGGCGATCGGCGACGGCCGGCGGGGCGCCCCCCGCCCCCGGCGCGGACGGCGGCGGGCTCGGGAGGGGAGGTCGCGGAGCCGGTGGGGAGGCGGACGCCGCCACGCCACTCGAGGCGGCGCCGCTGCGGGAGGAGGAGAGGCGACCGCATTGCGGACAGACCGCGAGGCTCGCGCTCCCCGTCGTCTGGAGCGGAACGTGACAGCTGGGGCAGACGGTCTTGAGACCTGCCGGCGTGAAGACCGGGGAGGGAGCGGCCGGGACCCGGGTGACGTCCGGGGGCGCGGCCCGGGGCGCCGCGACGGGCGGGGGCGGGGAAAGGATCGGCGGGGCGCGCGCCCAGCGGACGAGCCGCCGTCCGGGATCGTAGGAGAGGGGCGTTCCGGCGCGTCCGAGCTCGTGCGCGAGGAGCCGCTCGGCCTTGCGCTCCCGCCAGGAGAGCGCGGCGGCGAGGCCGGGCACGCTCGTGGTGCCCAGGGACTGCACGGTCGACCGCAGACGCTCGAGGTCCTCGTCCGAAGGCCCGAAGAAGCCGGCCATCACGGCGCATGCCGAAGCGGGCCCTGAAGAACCTATCGTCCGAGAGGAAGGAAAAGGGAAGGCACCGGTGGAGGGACTCCGGGTCTCTTGGACGGTGCCACCAAGAGCCGTTTCCACCGATGCCCGAGGCCAACCACCAGAAACCCTCGACCGACTATATAGTTATCCGACCCGCCCGGGGGGTGGGGGAAGCCCCGTTCCGGCGAGAAAATCGCCGTCCCGCAGGGATTCCGGCCTCGCCCGCAGGAGCCGTACGACCTTCTCCGTCGCCTTGGGGATCGGCAGCCGCCGGAACGCCCGGGGGGTCGCCCATCGGCGGTTCGGGGCCCGTCCGACCGCGGCGGCGGGCCGCGGACCCTCGAAGACGTGGAACTCCACGGTGAAGTGGCTGTAGCCGTGCCGGACGATCCCGACGGGGCGCAGCGCGTCCGCCCGGATCCCGGTCTCCTCGAACAGCTCGCGCCGGGCGGCCGACTCGGGAGACTCGCCCGGCTCGATCTTGCCGCCCGGGAACTCCCAGAGCCCCCCCAGGAGGGCGTCCGGCGCGCGGCGCTGCACGAGCCACCGGCCGCTTCGGTCGTGCAGCACGACCAGCGCCGCGCGAACGTGGGGGCGTGGCGGGCGGCGCCGGGCGATCGGGATCGCACCGGGGTCGTCGGTCTCCGCGTACGCCCGGCAGCCCGAGCGCACCGGGCAGCGCGGGCATTCGGGCGTCCGGGGCCGACAGATCGTCTCCCCGAGCTCCATCACCGCTTCGTTGAATGCGCCGGCGCCGCCGGCCGGGCGGGCGGCCTCGAGCACGGCGGTGAGTCGGGCGCGGGCGACCCGCGCCCGCACGTCCCCGCGTTCGAGCGACCACCGGGCGGCCACGCGGAGCCCGTTCGCCTCGACCGCGACGACGGGGGCATCGAATGCGAGGGCGGCGACCGCCCGGGCGACGTACGGACCAACGCCCGGGAGCGCTTCGAGGGCCGCGACGTCGGAGGGGAGATTCCCTCCGTGGCGGGCCACGATCTCCCGGGCGGCGGCGTGAAGGTGGCGGGCCCGCGCGTAGTACCCGGCCCCTTGCCACGCCTTCAGCACGTCCTGGACCGGGGCGCGAGCGAGCCCCCGGACCTCGGGAAATCGAGCGAGGAAGCGCTCGTAGTACGGGATCGCCTGGGCAACGCGGGTCTGCTGGAGAAGGATCTCCGCGACCCAGACGCGGTACGGGTCCCGGTCCCGCCTCCAAGGGAGCGAGCGCCCGTGCGCGGCGAACCACCGCACCAGGGTCCGGCCCATCGCCGGACCGGGGGAGCGGGGGGGCCGAGCGGACCGGCGCGGCGATGGGGCCACGGTAGTCGCGGAAGGAACCGCACGTTTAAAGGTCAGGTCGATTTCGAAACGCTCCGGTAGGACGCGCATGACGGAGCGTACCGCCCCGGTCCGGGTGAACGACGAGACGTTCGAGGTCGAAGTGATCCGGTCGCCGCTGCCCGTGGTCGTCGACTTCTACGCCGACTGGAGCGTCCCCTGCCGGAACGGCGAGCCGGTGTTCCGGGACCTCTCCGAACGGCTCGCGGGCCGCGTGAAGTTCGCGACGGTCAACGTCGACGAGGCGTCGGTCGTCACGCGCTCCTACGGCATCCACTCCGTCCCCACGTACGTCTTCCTGCGCCAGGGCCACGAGGCCGGGCGCTCCGTCGGGCCGGTCGACCCGGTGCGTTTCCGCGAGATCCTGCGGCGCCACTTCGCGGCGGCGTCGATCAGTGGCGGAAGACCCGCCACCCGGTGAAGTACATCGCGATCCCGTACCGCTCGGCGGTCGCGATCACCTCGGGGTCGCGGAGGCTTCCTCCGGGCTGGAGGATCGCCGCGACGCCGGCCTTGCCGGCGACCTCGACGCCATCGGCGAAGGGGAAGAACGCGTCGGAAGCGAGGACCGACCCCCGGGCCCGCTCCCCCGCGACCTCGCACGCGAGCTCCACCGCCTTCACGCGCGTCGGCTGGCCCGATCCGATCCCGACGGTGCGCGCCCCGTTCGCGAGCACGATGGCGTTCGACTTCGCGTGCCGGACCACCCGCCACGCGAAGTCGAGCGCGCACGCCTGCTCCGGGGAGGCGCGCGCCGGGGTCACCGGCTTGAAGTCGTCGGGCACGAGCGAGCGGCGGTCCCGTTCCTGCAGCAGGAGTCGGCCGAGCGCGCTGCGGGCCTCCCAGCCGTCGTCGGCGAGGGTCGGGGGCTCGACCTCCACGACCTTCACCTTCGCCCGTTTGCCGAGGCTCTCCAGGGCGACGGGGTCGAACCCCGGCGCGCCGAGCAGGTCCACGAAGATCCCTTTGAGGGCGCCGGGATCCTCCGGCCCGATCGGGCGGTTCACCGCGATCGCGCAGCCGTAGCGGGCGACGGGATCGGTCGAGATCGCACGCTCGATCGCCTCCTTCACGGTCGAGCCCGACGCGACCCCGCAGGGCGTCGCGTGCTTCACGACGGCCGCCGTCGGGCCCGGGAATTCGCCGACGATCGCGAGCGCCGTGTCGAGATCGACGAGGTTCGTGTAGGAGAGCGCCTCGCCCTTGCGCATCCGGAACGGGCGGGGCTCGCCCGTGTCGAGTCGACGGTAGACGGCGGCGGCCTGGTGGGGATTCTCCCCGTACCGCAGCTTCAACGGCTCGCGCCGGAATCGCACCTCCTCCGGGAACCGGTCCGAAGCCGGCCCGGACGGGCCGAGCGCCGCCGCGATCGCCGCGTCGTACGCGGTCGTGCGACGGAACGCCGCGAGCGCGAGTCGGCGCCGCGTCGCCGCCGTCACCGCGCCGCCGTGCTCGTGGAGCTCGGCGAGGAGCGGCCCGTACTCCGCCGGCTCGGTGACGACCGTCACCCACTCGTGGTTCTTCGCTCCGGCGCGGGCGAGGGTGACTCCGCCGATGTCGATGAATTCCTCGCGGTCCGTCGCATCGGGGTGTTCGGCGAGGTGCCGCTCGAACGGGTAGAAATTGACGACCACAAGATCGAACGGACGCAGCGCCCGCTCCTCCATCTCGCGCCGCCCTGCCTCGGATCGGGGGGCGAGGATCCCGCCCAGTAGGGCGGGATGGAGCGTCTTGACCCGGCCGCCGAACCACGCGGAAACCCCCGTGAGATCCTCCGCCGCGCCGACCGGAACGCCCGCGGCGGCGATCGCGGTCCGCGTACCGCCGGTCGCCCAGAGCTCGACGCGCAACTCCACGAGGCCGCGCGCGAGCTCGGCGATCCCGCTCTTATCGTCGACCGAGAGGAGCGCACGCTCCACCCGGACCGGGGGCCCGACTTCGGAAGCCACTCCCCTTACCCCCAACGGGGAGGAAGGGCGAGAGATAAGGGTCGCGGCCGGGAGCTCGCGCCGGGCGCGCGCTCTCGGCGGCGCCGGGCTCCATAAGACTAAATACCGCGCCCGAGGGTATTTTGTACTCCACGTGCCGGAGTTTCCGTGAATCGTCGTCGGCGTTCGGTCCGCCAGTGGAGACGGCGCGGTCGTCGGGGCCAGGTCTCCGCGGTCGCGACGATCCTGGGGTTGCTGCTCGTCGTCACGTTCATCGCGAACTACCTGACGACGACGCTCCCCCAGCAGATGAGCGTCAACGACCTGAACCACGTGGTCCAGGTCGAAGACCAGGTCGGCCGGCTCTCGGCGCTCCTCGAGGCCGCCACGACCGCCGGGGCGGTGGGCGCCCAGTTCACCCAGCCGATCACCCTCGGCTCGGCCGGACAGCCTCCGTTCGCCTCCGCCGACCCGGGCACGCTCTCCCCGTCGACGAACGGCTCGCTCTTCAATCTCAGCCTGCCGATCGGCGGCGCCTGGACGTACGAGGCGCCGACGGTCGGCACGGTCGGCTACTCGAACCCCGGCGGGGGCTGCACGAAGACCGGCACCTCGACCCCGTCCATCACGTGCACGGGCACGAGCTACGTGTTCTACAATGCCTCCTCGGCCGGAACGAACTACGCCCTGAGCGTCGCGAGCGGCGTCTATGACGTCAACATCGCCGACTCCGGGTCGAACGCCTCGAAGCCGTCGATCACGACGACCTTCACCGGCACGGGGATCTTGAACCTCCTCGTCATCGGCAGCAACATCAGCG
>Ga0335072_10003075_pt1 | contig 25356 bp, 21 predicted proteins | sample Lox_Sample_21_FD_206725 | JGI IMG/M metagenome (GOLD analysis project Ga0335072, IMG submission 206725) | Soil microbial communities from Loxahatchee National Wildlife Refuge, Florida, United States - Lox_Sample_2.1 | ecosystem: Environmental > Terrestrial > Soil > Wetlands | place: USA...
TGCCTCGGACAGCTGGCGGAACTCCGCATCGGGAGTTTCCGGTCGGTTGCATCCGGAGCTTTCGAGCACGGGAAGCCCCGTCACACTGGCGACCTCACCGCACTTAGGACAGGCGCCCGCATCGCCATCGAAGGAGAAGAGGCAATTACAAAAGCACGCGACGTCAGTCATCACTGGCACCTTCTCTCTCTGCGCCCGCTGCGGCTGGCCGACCGATGCGGGCAGCGGAACCGGCGCGCTCTTCATCGTTACCGGGCGGGTGCTCGCAGTCCTGATACAGCAGCGCCGACCGGCTGCTCCTGTCTCTGCGGTGGCCGCCCTGGGCCGACTATCCCCGCATGCTGTGTGACTCAGCGTGTGAAAGCTCGCGGCAGAGTGTGTCCACGACGAGGTCGCTGGACGGCGTCCCAAGGGACTGCCGGGCGGCGGGGACGGACGAAGATGCGACGGCAGGATGGGAAGTAGCGGGACTCCGCTGGACTCAGCGGGACTGGTTTCCCGGGCCGCGGCGCGCTGACCTAGGCCACTCGGCATTCACGGAGGCGGGTGGACGGAATGCGGGTTTCCACCGCGGGAGCAGAGGGGGGTGCACCTGCGGCACCAGCCCTGGCATCACCGCCAGTGAAAACAGGTGGCCGGGCTGTGCTGCCAGCAGCGCATCTGGGTCGGCGTGATCAGGTCGGTCACCAGGCCGTTCTGCGGGGAACGTGACCGGGTCCGGCTGACCGCTGACGGCCTTCACCGCATCATCCGTTCAGCCGAAACAGCAGGTCAACGATGCGATCGAACTTGCGGGCGGCGCAAGACCGCGAAGATGGTCGCTTCCGCCTGCTCAATGGCGTCGGCGGCGGATGCTGAGACGCCGAGCTGACCGGCGGGGGGCGGGCGCAGGGCGTAATTCCCAAGGCCTTTGGGCCAGGCCAGCGTAACCGGGCACCTCGTCGCCCATGTCTGGAGCTGGCGAACCTGGATGCCACCGGTGAACCTGCACCAGGCCCGGCTCCAACAACTCCAGGCCGTCGAAGAAGTGCATGACTTCTGCTCTGGTTCGCAGCGTCGTCGGGGCGGCCGCGCGCAGGCTGACCTGGCGCGCTACCTCGCTTATCTGATCAGTCAGTATGTCGCTGGCCGGGTGGAAGACCGCCAGCCAGCTGCCCGGTGGCACCGCCTCCATCAGGCGGGCGACGATCGCGAGCGGGTCGTCCTCGTCCGGGATCAACTGCAGGATGCCAACCAGCAAAACGCCGATCGGCTTGCTGAAATCCAGCAGCGCTGCCGCCTCGCTGAGAATCTTCGCGGTGTCGCGCAGGTCGGCGTCGAGATAGCTGGTCGTGTTCGGCCTGCTGGCGGTCAGCAGGGCACGAGCGTGGGACAGCACCAGGGGATCGTTATCCACATAGACGATACGGGCGTCCGGGTCGGCTGCGTGGGCAACCTGGTGCGTGTTGTTGGCCGTCGGGATGCCGGTGCCGATGTCGAGGAACTGCCGGACGCCAGCGGTGCGGGTCAGGTATTCGACTGCGTTGGCAAGAAACGCCCGCTGAGCTCGGACACCGCGGCGCAGTCCGGGGTAAGCAGCCAGCGCCCGCTCGGCCGCCTCGCGGTCGGCGGGGAAGTTGTCCTTGCCACCGAGCCAGTAGTCATAGACCCGCGCCTGATGGGGCCTGGTCGTATCGATCACGACCCGAAGCTCCGGCTGCCCAGCCGGACCGGCCGCGGGCTCATCCCTCACAACGGAGATCCCTTCAGGTCAGCACGCCTGCGGATAGCTTAAAACGCCGCGCCGGGCTCGCGATCGTCTGCGCCAACGTCAGCCGTGTTCGCCGCCGGTTCCGCCAAGCCCTTACCTGCTTGCCGCCGGGTTCATCCTGGCAGGCGCCTGGGCTAACACACGGCCGGGGCCGGGTTTGCCCCGGCCGTTGTGGGTAGTTGCGCACCTGGAGCCGGGAGCTCGGAGCCGGGGGCGCAACAGGGCGGTGCGAGGGGTGCGCTTGCGTTGATGACCAGGAGGAGACCAAATGAAGTTTCGGCGCGCGAGTCAGGGCGCGATCGGCGAGGGTGTGGCTGGCATCGACCGTCTGGTGCGCAATGTGGAGACTGGGCGCTTTGAGCGGAGCCTGTCGGCGCTCACCGCGGCGGGAGCGCTGGTGACCGCCGCGGAGATTTACTTTGAGCACGACAGCGCCAGCTTCGGTAACAAGATGATGTGGCTCCCGGTGGTGCTCGGCCCGGTGGGAGCGGTGGCGGGCATCGCCGGGTTCTGCAGCCGCCGGATGGCCAAGACGGCGTTGCCGATCACGTCGGCTGCGATCGTCGCCAACGGCCTGCAGGGTCTGTACCTGCACGCTCGCGGCATATCGCAGAAGCCGGGCGGCTGGTCGAACGCCCGCTACAACATGGAAATGGGCCCGCCGCTGCTGGCTCCGCTGCTGGTAACCATGGTGGGCGGGATGGGATTGCTCGCGGCGATCCTCAGGCGGGAGGGATGAGCGGCCCCGCGGGTGGCAACGGCACCACGGCCCGGCGGCCGGACGGCCCAGGGGATCGATTCCCGGGTTTCGAGGCGACCAGCCAGGCACAGCACTGGGATCAGGTGACGGCCGACGTTGTCCTGGCCAGGACAGGTCCGCCGCCGGTGCTCAAGTTTTTCACCGCCGCCGAGGAGGCCAGTGCCACAGCGCTGGCTGACCAGATCACCGGTCAGCACGATGAACACCTGGTGCCCGTCGTGCAGATGATCGACTCCCGGCTGGCAGCGGGCGAGACCGACGGCTGGCGCTACGCGGACATGCCAGAGGACGGCCAGGCGTGGCGGGACACGCTGTCTTATCTGGATGCTGATGCCTATCGGCGGTGCGGCGCGACGTTCGCCGGTGCCTCGGCTGTCGACCAGATGGCGCTGCTGCAAGCCGTGCAGGACCTGGGGTCAGCTCAATGGCACGGCCTGCCCGCGGCTCATGTGTGGAGCCTGTGGACCCGGTACGCCTGTACGGCCTTCTACTCGCATCCCTCGGCCTGGAACGAGATCGGCTTCCCGGGGCCGGCCTACCCGCGTGGCTACAAGAACGCAGGAGTCGGCAAGCGGGAACCCTTCGAGGTGCCGGACGCACTGCCATCGGATGACCCGGTACGGGAGGGAGCCTGATGGACGGTGTGCGTTCCCGCAACGAGTCAGCGTGGCTGCTGCCCAACGACGGCACCAGGACGAACCACCGGCTGCGGCAGGACATGCGGCGGTTCGCCGACGAGGATGAGATCGATCTGGTGATCGTGGGCTGCGGCGCCGGTGGCTCGGTCCTGCTGCAGCGGCTGGCCAGGGCCGGGTGGCGGGTGGCAGCGCTCGATGCAGGCCCGTTCTGGGATCCCGACGCCGACTGGGTGAGTGACGAGGCTGGCTCGCATCACCTCTACTGGACCGATCCACGCGTTATCGCGGGCTCCGACCCGGTGCCGATGGGCTCGAATAATTCAGGACGAGGCGTCGGCGGCTCGATGATTCACTACGCGGGATATACCCCCCGGTTTCACCCGAGCGACTTCATGACCCGCAGCCTGGACGGGGTCGGCGCGGACTGGCCGCTGGACTACCAGGAGCTGCGACCCTACTACGCCGAGATTGAGCACGAATTGCCTGTCGCCGGCGAGCGGTGGCCGTGGGGGGATCCGCACGGCTATCCGCACCGGCCGCATCCGGTCGGCGGGAACGGCGAAATCTTCCTGCGCGGGGCCCGCAAGATGGGGATCACCGCGAAGGTTGGCCCGGTCGCCATCGCCAACGGCCGGTTCGGGAACCGGCCGCACTGCATTTACCGCGGATTTTGCCTGCAGGGCTGCAAAGTGAATGCCAAGGCGTCGCCGCTCATCACCCATATCCCCGATGCGCTGGCGCACGGCGCGGAGGTACGCGCGGACGCCATGGTGACCCGCGTGGCCGTCGATGAACGCACCGGCCGGGCGACCGGGGTGCATTACGTCTCCGGCGGGAGGGAGCGGTTCCAGCGGGCGGCTATGGTGGCGGTGGCCGGGTACTCGATCGAGACGCCACGGCTGCTGCTCAATTCTGCGTCCCGCCGGTTTCCCGACGGACTGTGCAACGACTTTGACCAGGTCGGCCGCTACCTCATGGTGCAAGGCGCCCCACAGACCGCGGGACGCTTCGACGCCGAGGTGCGGATGTACAAATCGCCGCCCCCCGAGGTGAGCTCCGAGGAGTTCTACGAGACGGATCCGGCAAAGGACTACAAGCGCGGATTCGCGATCCAGACGGTGTCGCCGCTGCCGATCACCTGGGCCGAGCACGTCGCCGCGCAGGGACACTGGGGGCGCCCGCTCCGCGAGTACATGAGTGACTACGTGCACTGGTCCTGCCTGGGCGCGCTGTGTGAGTTCCTCGCCCAGCCAGATAACCGGGTGACCCTGGCCGACGAAAAGGACCGCTTCGGCCTGCCGGTCGCCCGCTTCGCCTATTCCCAATGCGACAACGACCGGGCGCTGATGAAGGTGGCGCAGGGCGTCATGGAGGACATCCTGCACGCGGCCGGCGCGGACGAGGTCATCACCATCCAGCGCTACGCCCACCTCGTCGGCGGCGCGCGGATGGCGGCGGACGAGCGGCAGGGCGTCGTCGACGCCACTTGCCGCACCTTCGCCGTTCCCAACCTGTACATCACCGACGGCAGCGTGCTGCCCACCCAGGGCAGCGCTAACCCAGCCCTGACGATCATGGCCGTCGCGGCACGGACCGCAGGCCAGCTGATCGCCAGGGCCCGGCGCTGAGCTGCACATCACGAATCATGGAGGACAGACATGGCACCCAAACCTACGGTTGCTGACTATCTGCTCGGGCGGCTGCGTGACTGGGACGTGGATCACGTCTTCGCGTACGCCGGCGACGGGATCAACGGCATTCTTGCCGCCTGGGGGCGAGCGGAGAACCAGCCGCAGTTCATCCAGGCCCGGCACGAGGAGATGGCCGCCTTCGAGGCCGTCGGATACGCCAAGTTCACCGGGCGCCTCGGCGTGTGCATGGCGACATCAGGCCCGGGAGCCATCCACCTGCTGAACGGCCTCTACGACGCCAAGCTGGATCACGTGCCGGTCGTCGCGATCGTCGGCCAGACCAGCCGCAGCGCGATGGGCGGCTCGTATCAGCAGGAAGTCGACCTGCTGTCGCTGTTCAAGGACGTTGCCAGCGAGTACGTCCAGATGGTCACCGTGCCCGAGCAGCTGCCCAACGTGCTCGACCGGGCTATCCGCACCGCGCTGGCCGAGCGGGCACCCACCGCGGTCATCATTCCCTCCGATGTCCAGGAGCTCGAGTACTCGGCGCCGACCCACGCGTTCAAGATGGTGCCATCCTCCATCGGGGTGGACTGGCCAACCGCCCTGCCCGGCGACGAGGCGATCATGCGGGCCGCCGACGTGCTGAACTCGGGCAGCAAGGTGGCAATCCTCGCTGGGCAGGGCGCCCGCGGTGCCCGGCCCGAGCTCGAGCAGGTCGCCGAGCTCCTCGGTGCCGGGGTGGCTAAGCCGCTGCTGGGCAAGGACGTCCTGTCCGACGAGCTGCCGTACGTCACCGGATCGATCGGGCTGCTGGGCACCCGCCCGAGCTACGAGCTGATGATGAACTGCGACACGCTGCTGACCATCGGTTCGAGCTTCCCTTACACGCAGTTCCTGCCTGCCTTCGATCAGGCACGCGGCGTTCAGATCGACGTCGACGGCAAGTTCATTGGCATGCGGTACCCGAACGAGGTCAACCTGGTCGGGGACGCCGCCGCCACCCTGCGTGCCCTGATCCCGCACCTGCAGCGCAAGCAGGACCGCAGCTGGCGCGAGGGGATCGAGGCCGGCGTGGCCAAGTGGTGGGAGTCGATGCACGCCGAAGCCGACGTCGAGGCGGATCCGGTCAACCCGATGCTGGTCTTCCGCGAGCTGTCGGCCCGGCTGCCCATGGACGCCATCGTCGCGGCGGACTCGGGCTCGTCGGCCAACTGGTACGCCCGGCAGCTCAGGTTCCGCGGCCAGATGCGCGGCTCGCTGTCGGGCAACCTGGCCACGATGGGCCCCGGCGTCCCGTATGGCATCGGGGCCAAGTTCGGCCACCCCGACCGGCCGGTGATCGTCTTTGCCGGGGACGGAGCGATGCAGATGAACGGCCTCGCGGAGCTGATCACGATCAAGCACTACTGGGAGGAGTGGGCCGATCCCCGGCTGATCATCGCGGTCCTGCACAACAACGACCTCAACCAGGTCACCTGGGAGATGCGGGCGATGGAGGGCGCACCGCGGTTCATCGAGTCCCAGCGGCTGCCTGACGTGTCCTATGAGGGCTTCGCCCGCAGCCTGGGCCTGCACGGGATCGCGGTGGACAAGCCCGGCCAGGTCGGGGCCGCCTGGGACCAGGCCCTGGCCGCCGACCGTCCCACCGTGCTTGACGTGCGGACCGATCCCGACGTTCCCCCGATCCCGCCGCACGCCACCTTTGAGCAGATGAAGGACGCGGCCGCCGCCATGCTCAAGGGCGACCTCGACCGGTGGGGCGTGATCAAGGAGGGTGTCATGACCAAGGCCAGGGAAATCCTGCCCGGCAATGGCGACTGACTACGAAGCTTCACATCATGAAGACCTCCGCGACAGCAACCACCCTGCGCTGATTCCGGCGCGGTTGCTGCCCGGTCGTGATGGCGACTGGGCAGGTTCCGGCACACACACGGCGTGCGCTGGGCGGGCTCCCGGCTCTCAGGCGCTTTGGCGTCGTAGTCGGTGTCAGCGGGTGCAGCGCGGGTAGAGGACGTGTCCTTGTCAGGCTGAAGGAGCGCCGTGCTTACTTATGCCCTCGCCGTGCTCGCGGCCTGCGCGAACGGGATTTCTTCGGTGCTGCAGCGCAAGGCGAACAAGCAGGTTCCGCAGCGCGAGGACCTGAGCCTGCGGCTGGTCTGGAGCCTGCTGCACGAGCCGGTGTGGTTTGGCGGGATCGTTGTCCTCACCCTTGGGTTCCTGCTGCAGGCGAGCGCGCTGGGGACCGGGCAGCTTTCCCTGGTCGAGCCGGTCCTGGTGCTGGAGCTGCCGGTGACGCTGGTCCTGGCTTCCCGCGTCTTCCGGCAGCGGCTGGGGCCGCGGGAGTGGCTGCCGGCGGCGGGAATGACCGCTGGGCTGGGCGGGCTGCTGTACCTGCTGGCGCCGTCAGCAGGCGGGCCCGCCCGGGTGCACTGGTATGTGTGGCTGGCCGGGATCGGGGCGAACCTGGCGCTGGTCGGATGCCTGACCGTGTGGGCCCGCAGCCGCCCTCCCGGTAACGCGCGCGAGAAGAGCTCCCGCCAGCAGGGAGGCGCCTTCCGGGCGGCGGTGCTCGCGATCGCGGCCGGGTCGACGTTCGGGCTGACCGCGGCCCTGATGAAGGCGATGACGATGACGTTCGCCGGAGGGTTAGGCGAGCTGTTCACCAGCTGGCAGGTCTACGCCATGGTCGCGGCTGGGTCGCTGGGGATGTTCCTGACCCAGTCCGCTATGAACGCCGGCCAGCTGATCGCCGCGCAGCCAGGGCTGACCCTCTCCGATCCGCTCATTTCCGTTCTCTGGGGCGTGATGGTCTTCAACGAGCGGGTCAGGCAAGGCTGGTACATCCCTGGCGAGGTGATATGCGCGGGGGTGATCGTCGTGGCCGTGATCGCGCTGGCCCGCTCTCCGCTCCTGTCCGGAGCCAGCTCACCGGGCGGGGACGACAGTGACCACGACGGGCGTGCCCCTGCGTCAGCAAGCGGTTACCCGCATGATTACCTCACGGCGTAGTGTGATGCGGCAGCGCCGCGATGGGCGTGCTCGATGGCAGGTGAGCCAGGCGGTGCACCACCCATTGTCCTGGGGCGCCGGAGTCTGGCGCGACCTGCGGTTGGCGGACCTCCACCGCAGCGGCAAGGAGTTTGAGCTCTTGGGCCGGGCCATGGGATTCGCTGCCCTGGCCATGCTCACGTTGTTCCCGCTGCTCGTCGTCGTCGCTGCCGCCAGCGCCGCCACGCATCACGGCCTGGCCGTATGGGTGGTCTACGGCATGGGCCTGACCGGCCCTTCTGCCCGTGCGGTGCTACAGCTGTTCTCCGCGCCCGACCGGGTCCTGAGCACGACGAGCGTTTTCAGCTTGCTGCTGCTGGCCGTCTTCGGGGTGACGTTCGCGGGCAGCGTGCAGGCCGGGTTCGAAAGGATCTGGGGCCTTCCCGCCGGCCCGTGGCATAAGGTCTGGCGTCAGGCGGTGTGGCTGGCCGTCTTCATTGCCTACATCTACGCGGCGGCCACGGTGGGCGCTGCGACGCGCCGCACGCCCGCCGAGACGGTGAGCCGGGTATTGGTGGCGGTAGTGCTCGGCGTCGTCTTTTTCTGGTGGGGGCTTCGCTTCCTGGTCGGCGGCAGGGTGAGCTACCTGGCGGCGATGCCAGGCGCAGTGGTCACGGTGGCGTTCCTAGCTGGCCTGCGGGTCTTCTCCGCCCTGGTCTTCGAGCCGCTCATCGTCACGAATGCGGTCACCTACGGGGCGCTGGGCACCGTGCTGATCGTGCAGTCGTGGCTGATCGGCGTCGGCTGGGTCGTCTATGGGAGCCAGCTGCTCGGGCGCTGGTTCCACGACGCCTGGCTTCGGGCCTGGGCGGACAACCACTGGGGCAACAGGCAGCCTGGCGGCGGAACGGGAGGCCACGGGCAGCCGGGCGGCGAGGGAAGCCAGCGGACTCGCGGGGGACCGAGAACGTCGTCTGGGTAGTGGAAGGCTGGGAAGCGCCAGCCCGGCGGCGGAGACGTGACCCGCATTCATTGTGCCGATGATGGGCCCGAGCGACGATGGGTTATGGCGGATTTCGGCGGCCCACGGGAATACACAACTTGGGACGGTGAGCCGGTTAGCCGCGAGCGGCCGCACGGGGCCACGGTCGTCGTTGCAGCCCAGGGTCCGGATGGGTGGCGATACGTGCTGCTGCACCGCGGCCATCATGGTCCGGGCTGGGCGGACGACTGGGCTTGGACTCCGCCCACCGGCTCCCGCAAGCCGGGCGAGGACCTCGCCGCATGCGCGGTCCGGGAGCTGCACGAGGAGACAGGCATCCGGGCCGAACCCCGCCCCGTTCTCACCAGCGACCCCGACTGGGAGTTGTTCGCGCTGGAAGTTCCGTGGGGGACGACAGTCACGGTCGACAGCACCGAGCATGACAGATTCGAGTGGGTTAGCTACGCAGAGGCATGCCGCAGGTGCCGTCCGAGCGAGCTAGCTGCCAGTTTCGTCATGGGTTGCCGGGCGCTGGGCTGCCCGTAGCAAGCCGACAGTCAGGGAGCTGACGTGCTGTTCGTCGGGGCCGCAGGTCATGATGACGAGAGTCTGATCTTGGATCAGCTCATCCAGTGCGGCGGCCTGCCAGGCGATTCCGCTGCTCCGCCAGCCTGGGATCCAGTCGTCCCCGCAATCTATGTCCTGCAAAGTGCTAGTGCCGGCCGGGCAGCAGACCACATCTGGCCAGGCCTGCATTTGGCGATCGCAACGGACGGCCGGTGCGACGCGGACATCCTGGCCGATCCGGCAGCCGAGCAAGTCGGTTCCCTGTGGCAGCGCCGGCTGGTGCCGTTCGAGGCGAACCTGCGCACCGGGCGCCGCGCGCCGCGGCGGCAGCAAGCCGTGCTGGCCGGCCCTGACCCGACTTGGCCGCGGCAAGCGCGCCGGCTCACCAACCGGTTGCTCTTCAGCGTGGCTGCGATGATCATCCGGGTCGATCACATCGGCTCCACCTCGGTGCCCGGCCTGCCCGCGAAGCAGCTGATCGACATCCAGGTCGTGGTCGCGGACCTGCCGGTGGCCGCGCACGTGGCAGAAGCTGCCCGAAGGTCTGGGTTCGTGCACGTTCCCGGCCGGTGGTTCGGTACCGATCAGCACGGCGTCGACCATCGGGAGGAAGTTGTCGTCGACGCCGACCCAGGCCGCCCGGTAAACATCAACATCCGGCCGGTAACCGCACCGATCTGGCGGGAGACCTTGCTGTTCCGTGACTGGCTCCGAAGCCACGACGACGAGCGGAACGCCTATGCCGAGCTGAAGCGCGGCCTGGCCCAGCGAACAGACCGCAACGTCGACGACTACAGCACAGACAAGATGCCCTGGATCAGTGATGCCCTGTCACGCGCCGGGCAATGGGCGGCCCGGTCGAACTGGTCACCGTGACCGTCACCGGGTGCCAGCACCGAGCTATAGGAGCCGCTGCCCGCGCCGATCGTGCTGCGAAAGGCCCGTCTGCCCCCGGCTGCGGTGCGACCCATGATCGAGGCGGGGTCGTCACGGCGGTCGTCGTTCTGCTTGTAAGCCATCAAAGCGGCATTCCGGCACGGCGCTGCGGGTCATCGCCAACTACTCATAGCCAGGACAGGCTCGGATGCGTGGGTTCTCACCGCTAGCGAGCAGCGTCGGTTACCCTGCCGGTCCGGCGGTAGTGGGCGAGGGTCTTGCGGACCCGCCGGCGTATTCCCACGTCCGGGTCGTTGTGGCGAGACTCCAGGGCCTGGATTACAGCCGGGACCCGGGGCGCGGGCGTGCTGTCGGTGATGGCGTGGATCACGTCACCGCGGACCAGTGGATCGGGATCCCCAACCAGTTCGAGCAACCTCGTCCACACCCGGTCGTCGTCGGCCCGGACGTGGCAGGTGCACAGGTTCCTGCAGGCGAGCTGGCGAGCCCGGCTCTCCTGGCTCCGGGACAGCTCCAGCAGCCCGTCGATCGCATCCAGGGCTGTGCGCCCCTCGCCGGCCGGCAGGCCGACCTCTGCCCTCTCAGTGATCTTGCTCCACCGTCCCACCGTCCAGACGATAGCGCCGGCCAGGCGCCCGGACCACGGATTATCCCGCCCGCTGGCGGAGCCTCCGGACCCTTAACTTCACCAGGTCACCCGAGTGGCCAGGCAGACAGACCGGACAGCCGCGGGCGGCCCGATTTCCTGGGGTATCGACACCGAGTGGACGAGGTACAGTCGGCCATGGCCAATCCTGAGAGCTGCCGGTTCTGCGAGCTGACGCCGCGATGACGCTTAAGCTCGCAAGCCTGAGGTGGGACGCGCACGAGCCGTTGCGTCTGGCAAGGTTCTGGGCCGCGGCGCTCGAGTGGGAGCTCTTCGGCGAGACGCGTGACAAGGCCGGGCTGATGCCGACGGACGGGACCGGTTTCACTTTCGTTTTCAGTCCCGCGGCGGAGGAGAAGGCCGGCGCGAATCGGATCCATCTCGACCTCAGCAGCCGGTCGGTCGAAGACCAGCGCGCAACTGTGGCCCGTTTGATCGACCTTGGCGCCAGCGAGATCGACATTGGTCAGGGGCCGGATGCCGATCACTTCGTTCTGGCCGACCCGGAAGGCAACGAATTCTGCGTTCTGGAGCCCGGCAACAACTTCGTCTCCGGCGCCAGCCGCGTCGGATCCCTCACGTGTGACGGCTCCCGCGCCGTGGGGCAGTTCTGGAGCGCGGCGCTGGGGTGGCCACTGGTGTGGGACCACGACGAAGAGACTGCGATCCGCGCGCCGGACGGCACACGACAGTTCATTACCTGGGGTGGCCCGCCGCTTGCCCCGAAGCGCGGAAAGAACCGGCTGCATCTTGACCTGGCGCCGCCGGACGGCGACCAGGGCGCCGAGGTCGGGCGGCTCGTGTCGCTCGGCGCGAAGCGGGTCGATATCGGGCAAGGCGAGGTGTCGTGGGTCGTAATGGCCGACCCCGACGACAACGAGTTCTGCGTCCTGGCCCCGAGATAGAGGCCCATCTGACACACGCCGCGCGTGGTCGAATCCGGCGAGCCGTCGTCGTCAGCCGGGCTGAGCTCAAGCTCGGGGCAAGGTGCTGGCCAACGCAACATGCCCAGCGGCGTGCTTCCGGTCTTGGGCGCATCCGGCTGAAGAGCTTTCCTGGTCACACGATCTTTCACATGGTGCCGGGGGACCGTTGGCTTGTCGGGAAGCCATCATGGAAGGAGAACCGAAATGCCGATGGTTACGGTGAAGGTGATCGAGGGCGTATTCACTTCGGAGCAGAAGCGCGAGATGATCAGCAAGATCACCGACACGATGGTGGAGATCGAGGGCGAGAACCTCCGGCCGGTGACCTGGGTCCTCGTCGAGGAGGTCCGCAGCGGTGACTGGGGCATCGCCGGTAACGGCCTGTCAACGGCTGATGTGCATGCCCTGCAAGGGCAGTCGGCAGCCGCCGCCACGAGCTGAGATCCGCCGCCAGTGAGCGTGCGGGTGCGGCTGCTCGGCCATCCGCGTTTCGATGATGGGGCCGGGCAGTCGCGCCAGCCGCCGCGCGGGCAGAAGTCCTGGGCGCTGCTGGGCCGGGTCGCGCTGGCCGACCGGCCGATGACCAGGACCGAGCTGGCGGCGGAGTTGTTCGGCGAGGCGGACGACCCGCTCGGGGCGTTGCGCTGGTGCCTGGCCGATCTGCGCCGCAGTTGCCAGGACCCGCAGTTGCTGCGCGGCGATCCGGTGACGCTGACAGTCGGCTCGCTGTGGCTCGACGTACTCGCTCTCTGGGACGGTTCCCTGCCTGCGGCCGACATCGGCGGAGAGTTCCTGGCGGGCGTGGAGCCGCGGAACTGCGCCGCCTTTGACATGTGGCTGATGCTGGCACGTGGCCGGTGCGCGGCTCGGTCGATGGAGGAGCTTCGCCAGGCGGCGCTGCGCCTGCTTACCGCGGGCGACGCCGAGGCGGCCGCTGACCTGGCCGGGCGGGCCGCGGCCCTGGATCCGCTGGACGAGAGCGCCCAGGAGCTGTTCCTACGTGCGCTGGTGGCGGCCGGCCATCCGGCCCGGGCGGTGGTCCATCTCGCGGCGTGCGAGGCGGCGTTCGCCAAGGAGGGTATTACCGCGTCCCCGGCGCTGCGGGTGGCCGCGCTGACGCCGCCGTCAACACCGGCGGCGGGTCTGCTGCGGGCCGGTGCGGTCGCCCGGTCGCTGCTGCGCGCTGGGACCGCGGCCCTGGACGCGGGATCCGCGGACGCCGGCATCGAGACGCTGCGGCGGGCCGCCGAGGAAGCCGGGCGGGCCGAGGACCCGCTGTTGCACGCGGATGTGCTGCGTGCCCTCGGCGCCGCGCTGGTGCATTCGGTCCGCGGCTTCGACGGCGAGGGAGCTGTGGTACTGCATCGCGCGCTAACCGCTGCCCGGGCCGCTGCCAGCCAGCACCTGGCCGCTGACATCCTGCGGGAACTGGCGTTCGTGGATGTGCAGGCCGGGCGGCATGCGTCCGCGGCCCGTGCGCTAGCCGAGGCGGCGGCGCTGGCCGATGCCGTGGGCGACCCTGCGTTGAGCGCCCGGACGCTCGCGATTCGCGGCATGAACGAGGCGGACCTGGGTCATCACGACACCGCGTCTACGCTGCTCGCTTCATCCGCGCAGGCCGCGCGATCGGCGGGCAGCGCCCGGCAGGAGGCCTGGTCAGTCGGCGTCATGGCGCGCTCGCTGCTGCTCGCGGGGCATCTTGACCAGGCTCGCGAGGCGGTGGCGCGCAGCATCGAGCTCTGCGAGCGGGACCGCTGGAATGCCTTTCTGCCATGGTCGCAGGCGCTGCGGGCGCACTGTCTGATCGAAGCCGGGCAGCAGGGCCAGGCGATCGATGACGCGGAGCAGGCCTTCGCGCTGGCCTGCCAGCTCGGCGATCCCTGCTGGGAGGGCATGACCGGGCGGGCCTTGGCGCTGCTGGCCATGCACGCGGGCGACCCGGCCGCGGCGCAGCGGTGGATCATCGATGCCCGGCGGCGTTGTGACCGGGTGACCGATCGTTATGTCTGGGTGTCCGCTTTCGTCGGGCTCGCCCAGCTGGAGATCGCCGCGCGGCACGAGCCGGACCTGGTGATGCCGCTGGCCCGTGCCCTGTACCAGGACGCGCTGCGTACCGACCTGCCGGAGTTCATCGCGTGGGCACTGATCTATCAGGCCGAGGCGGGAGAGCCGGCCAGGCTGCCTCTGGCCCGGGCGATCGCCGAGCAGGTCACCAACCCGGCGCTGCGGGCCCGGGCCGAGGTCCTTGCCGGCTGACCGGCCAAGACCGGCCTGGCCCGGTTCTGGGGCTTGCAGGCGGCGGTCACGATCCCGATTGTGGGCTGGTGTCGATCGGACGGCCGTAGGTGACGGCGTCCAGGACGGCCGCCGGCGCCTCCGACCGGAACTGGGCGTCCGGGCGGACCCCCAGCGCATCGTTGACCGTGGAGAACGCCACCCGCAGCGCGACGAAGACGGTCATGGCGAAGACGTCGGAGTCGGAGAACCCGGCCTGCCGGAGTTCCGCCACGTCGGCCGCGCTGGTGCGGTTGGGGTCGCGCGCGATGCGGCGGGCCCACGCCGCCATGGCCCGCTCGGGTGCGGTCAGGCCGTCGTCCTTGCCGCGCAGGATGTCCCCGGCAAGCTGCGGGCCGGCCAGCCCGGCCAGCTTCGTTCCCCAGGCAAGCGAGCAGTACGAATCACCGAATTTGGACGCGCACGCGGTGATGAGGATGCCGCGCTCCCGGTCGGTGAACGGCCGGGCCGAGGTGACCAGATGCATGAGCTCGAACAGGGCGGAGATCGCCTCCGGCCGGTACGCCCACAGCCGAGTGACGTTCATCACGAAGCCCATCTCGTTGATGTCCTCATCGAAGATGGCCTTGGCTGCAGCGCTCACCCGGGCGCGTCGCAGGAACTGCCCGCCCTCGGCCGCGTCGCCGTTGCTGGTGGTCATGGGTTCCTCCTTGGCCTCTGCCCGGCCCATGCGGGCGTGAGTTCCAGCTAACAGCCTCGGCGACCCGCGTGTGCGTCACCGTGTGACGTGACGCTGAACCGTCGGGGCTGAACGCCTGGTGCTGTGCCCGGTCGCGAGGTACTACGACAGCGCACACGATCGTGCGCGCTGTATGCGGTGGCTTGCCAGACGTTTGACCAGATGCCAGGAGAACTGAAAGCGTGACAGCGATGAATGAACTGTCGCGTGCTGGCGCCGCCCCCTGGGCCAGGCGCGGTTCTGTGTTCAGCCAGGCCGGCCTGGCCCGGCCGGTGGATTGGGCCAGTCCGCATGATCTGGATCGGCTGCGTGCCAGCCACGCACGCCGGCGGCTGGGCAAACCACTAGTGCCGACCAGCGTGGCATCGCCACGGCTGGGCGATGAGCTGTTCGCCAGGCTTCTGTCCTACGGCACCCCCCAGGAGATTGATAGGGGCGATGTCCTATTCCGTCCGGGAGACGAAGATACGGATCTGATCGTGGTCGCCCGGGGTTCGGTGGAGGTTGTCCGGACGGCGACCGCTAACGTCCGCGCCGCGACCGTCGCGGTGGTTGATGCGGGCGGCTTTGTCGGGGAGCTGAATCTGCTGACCGGGCAGAACGTCTACCTCTTGTGCCGGGCGCGGGAGGCCGGGACGATACACCGGGTGTCGCCGGTGCGCCTGCGGCAGCTCATGGCCACCGATGTCGAGCTGTCCGACATTGTGTTCAAGGCGCTGATCGCCCGCCGGGAATTGCTGCAGCGCAGCACCGCCGCTCTGGCGGTGGAGATCGTCGGCGGCGCCAGGTCCGCGGCGGCGCTGGCGCTGCGGACGTATGCCGGCCGGCAGCGTCTGATCCACCTGTGGTTCGATGCCGGCACCCCTGCGGGCCGGGCCATGATGGAGTCCTCCGGCCTGACCGAGGACGACTTGCCCGCCGTCGTCATGCCCGGTACCACGCTGAAGCAGGCCACGCCGGGCGGCCTCGCCGAGAAGCTGGGCCTTAGCTACCGTCGTTCCTCCACCAAGCCGGTTGATGTCACGATCGTCGGCGCTGGCCCGGCCGGACTGGCGGCGGCAGTCTACGGGGCGTCCGAGGGACTGGACACCGTGCTGCTGGACGCCGTCGGCACCGGCGGGCAGGCCGCGGCCAGCTCCCGGATCGAGAACTACTTCGGCTTCCCGTTCGGCCTGGCCGGCGCCGATCTGACCGGTCTGGCCGTGCTCCAGGCGCTGAAGTTCGGTGCCCAGCTGGCCAGCCCCTGCGAGGCGGTAAAGCTCGACACCGGCCGGAACGGCGACCTGCTCCGCCTGCACCTGCAAGGCGGGGAAGTCATTGACAGCAAAGCCGTCGTCATCGCGACCGGCGCCCGTTACCGGGCGCTGCCGCTGGAGCGCTGGCCTGACTTCGAGGGCGCTGGTATCTACTACGCAGCCACCGAACTGGAAGCGCGGGGGTGCATGGGCAGCCCGGTCACGGTGGTCGGCGGCGCGAACTCCGCGGGTCAGGCGGCGCTGTACCTGGCCGGGCGAGGTAGCACGGTCTCGCTGGTCGTCCGCGGCCCGGACATCGCGGCTGAGATGTCGGCCTACCTCGTCGACCGGCTGCGCGCCCATCCGCGGGTGACAGTGCGGTGCCGGAGCGAGGTTACCCGGCTGGATGGCGGCGATTTCCTCGAGGAGGTCAGCATCACCGACCGGACGACCGAGAGCACGCAAGCCCAGCAGTGCTCGGGCTTGTTCTGCTTCATCGGCGCCGAACCCGCCACGAGCTGGCTGACCGGGATCGCTACCGGGGACGATGGGTTCATCCGGACCGACGTTCAGCTGAACGACGACGACCTCGGGCCGGCCTGGGCAACGCTGAGACGGCGGCCGCTTCCGTTCGAGACCAACATCCCAGGCGTGTTCGCGGTCGGCGACGTCCACTCCGGCTCGATGAAGCGGGTCGCCGCAGCTACGGGCGAGGGCGCCAGCGCGATCGCCTCAGTCCACAAGGCAATCAGCACGTTCGTCTAGGTGGCGTCCAAGATCCGGTGTAAATGACAAGACGGGCGTAGGTTCTCCTCAAGACCGCCAAGCCATCGAAGGGAAGGACTACGCCCACGCCACACCGAGTATCGCCTGCCGAGCGCATCCGCGGCCACATCGACGAGCTCTTCGGGGCTCCGGCGAATCCGCCGACGCCTGGCACGACTTCCTCACTGACCTGACTGGCCGTGGCCTGCCCTCCCCGCTGCTGGTCATCTCCGACGGCGCTCCGGCCTGATCGCCGCCATCGAGCAGGCCTTCCCCAGGGCAGTACGGCAAAAGTGTCTCATCCACCGAGCGCGCAACCTCCTGGCCAAGGTCCCGGCTGGGATGCAGGCAGAGGTCAAGGACGCTTACTGGGCCCTGTTCGATACCGAAGACCTGAAGACCCAGCCCGGCCCCCGCCTCGTGGAACTGGTCGGTCACCGGATCAGCGAGATGGCCGGCCGGTACTCGCCAGCCTACCCGGCGGCGATGAAGTGCCTGCTCGCCGGCCGCGACGGGTTGACCGCCTACCTGCGGGTCCCCGCTGAGCACCATGACCGCATCCGGCACTCCAACTTCATCGAGCGGACCTTCGGCGAGACCCGCCGCCGCACCAAGGTCATCGGCCGGCTCCCGGGCGAGACCAGCTGCCTGACGCTCGTCTGGGCCGTTTTGGATCGTGCCTCCCGTGGCTGGCGCGGCCTGACCATGACGGCCGCCGGCCTGCGGCTGCTGCAGGACCTGCGCCGCTCGCTCCTCGCCCCGCCCCGCCAGCTCCGGGCACATACCATCGCCGCTGCCCGCGACGATGACCGCCCGAGAATGTCAGTGCCATCGCTTAGCATCGCCATGAAGTCGGAACGGGGCCCGTCGGTCTCGCACCGGATTCCGGAGCCGCCAGCGGGTCCCGTTCATGGTGTTCACCGTTCCAGGTGCCCGCTCGAAGCGGGAACGCGCCGGTGACCGTTGCCCGAGGGGGTCGTTTGTGAGGACCGGGCCTATGCAGCGGCCTGAACGTGTCGCTGTCATCGGAGTGGGCATTGTCGGAGCCAGCGTGGGCTGGAACCTGTCACAGCACGGCGCCGAGGTGGTGCTCATCGACGCGGGTCACCCCGGGGAAGGGGTCACCAACTGGTCTTTTTCGTGGGTCAACGCCAGCAACAAGACCGAGCGCAGGTCCTACTTCGACCTGAACGTTGCGGGCATGGCGGCCTACCGTGAGCTTGCCGAGGCCATCGGGCCAGACTCGTGGTGGTATCCGGACGGCCACCTGCGCTGGGCCGACGATCCCGCAGCTGAGGCGAAGCTCCTGCAGACAGCCGAACTGCTGGCTGCCTGGGACTACCGAGCCGAGGTGCGCACGGGGGCCGAGGTGCGCCGTCGCCTCGAACCTGCTCTCGTGGTGCCCGACCAGGTTCCCGTCGTGTTCTACCCCGACGAAGCCTGGGTGCACGGACGTCACCTCGTCAGCCGCCTGGTCGGCCAAGCCGTCGAGGCCGGCGCCGTACGCCGGTTCGGCATCGCGGTCTCCGGCATCGGCATCGGTGCCGATGGCAGCATCCGCACAGTGGCTTTGTCCGATGGGAGTTCTCTGGACATCGACGTCGTCGTGAACGCTGCAGGACCCGACGCTTCCCGGGTCGCCAAGCTCATCGCACGGCACTTGCCGACGCGCCGGGAACCCGGCGCCATCACCCGGCTCGGCTGTGCTCAGGTCCCGATTCACCGGGCCATGCACGCACCCCACATCGAGATCCGTCCTGACGGCAATGACTCGGTGGTCCTGCACAGCCGCGAAGTCGACGCACTGATCGACACAGGTGAAGATCCGGCCGAACTCGGACGGCTGCTCCATGAATCGGCGCTGCACGTCGTTCCAGAACTCGCCAACTCCCGCACCGCAGAGACACGGGTAGCCGACCGGCCCATCCCAGGCGACGGGTTCCCCTCGGTAGGAGCGGTGCCTTCTATCCCGGGCTACTACGAGGCTGTCTCCCACAGCGCTATCACGCTTGGGCCGGTGATCGGCCGGCTGCTTGCTTCAGAGATCCTCAGCGGAAGGACACACGACATGCTCGCGGACTTCCGCCCCGAGCGGTTCCCCCAGTAACAGCGCCGGGAGGCGCCGCAAGCCCTGAACGGGCAGAGCGCGTCTTCGCTCACTCGATGCAACCTTGCAACGCGTTTTTGTGCTGTCCGCGCTCAATCGCGAGCCGGTCGCTCCGGTTCGTCTTGAGGCGCTCAGCCCTGCGTACGAACTCACTTGCGGACCAGCCACAGAATGTCAGTGCTACCGCATAAAATCACCGCGAAGCCCGGAAACGCGCCCGTCCTTTTTTACACCGGATTCCGGGCTCTGTCGCACTTTCGGTGGTGGCCGGTTGTCCTGTTCTGTCACGATTAGTTATGAGTGACGTAACAGGAGTCGTGAGCACTGTGTTCTCTGGGTTATCTGCGCTGGTCATCGAGGACCTCGAGGATGCGGGCGAGGTGATCTTGGTGCAGGCGAGGACTGCGGGTGCGGCGGTGGCGTGTCCGGACTGCGGCACCAAGACCGCCCGTGTGCACGGCTATCACGAGCGGTTGGCGGCGGACGTGCCCGTTGACGGCCGCCGGGTACTCGTGCGGGTGAGGGTCCGCAGGATGCGCTGCCCGGTCACCGGCTGCCCGAGGCAGACGTTCCGGGAGCAGGTCCCGGGTGTCATCGACCGCTATCAGCGGCGCACCTCACGGCTGGCAGGGCAGGTCGCCGTGGTGGCACGCGAGTTAGCGGGCAGGGCCGGGGCACGGCTGCTTCAGGCGCTGGGTATCCCCGCTTCCCGGCACGCAGCCCTGCGTGTCCTGCTGCGGATTCCGCTGCCCGCGGTGGCGGTGCCGCGGGTGCTGGGCATCGATGATTTCGCGCTGCGCCGCAGTTGCAGCTACGCCACCGTGCTCATCAACGCCGAGACCGGGCGGCGCGTGGACGTCTTGGCCGGCCGTACCGCGGACGTTGTGGAGGAATGGCTGCGTAGCCATCCTGGCGTCCAGGTCGTGTGCCGCGACGGGTCTGGTACCTATGGCGAGGCGGTCCGCCGCGTGCTGCCCGGCGTGATCCAGGTAGGTGACCGGTGGCACCTGTGGCATGGCCTGGCCGAAGCGGTCTTGAAGGAAGTCGCGGCGCACGCCTCGTGCTGGGCCGCGGCCGGGCCGCCGGTGAAGGAAGGCAAGCGAGCCGAGACGACCATGCAGCGATGGCGGGAGATCCACGACCTGCTGGGCAAGGGCACGGGCCTGCTGGAATGCTCGCGACGGCTCGGCCTGTCACTGAACACGGTCAAGCGGTACGCCCGCGCTGCCGAGCCTGAGCGGCTGGTCCGCGCACCGCAGTACCGGCCCACGCTGGTCGACCCGTATCGCGAACACCTGCGCGCCCGCCGGGCCGAGGACCCGGCCGTGCCGGTCCTGCGCCTGCTCGCGGAGATCAGGGAGCTGGGCTACACCGGCAGCATGAACCTGCTCTACCGCTACATCACCCAAGGCCGCGTCGAATCCGACCGGCCACACCTGTCATCCAGGCGCGTCGCCCGGCTCCTGCTCACCCGGCCCGCCGCGCTCAGCGACGCCCAGCAGGCGCTCCTTGGCAAGCTGACCGCCGCCTGCCCAGAGATGACCAGTCTCGCCGATCTCGTCCGCTCCTTCGCCACCCTGCTCAAACCAGACCCCGGAAACGACGGCAAACTCCGGGAATGGACCCACGCCGCCCGGGCCGTGGACCTGCCAAGCGTCCACGCCTTCACCCGGGGCCTGGACCTCGACATGGCAGCCGCCACCGCAGCCGTCACCCTGCCGTTCCACAACGGCCGGACCGAGGGCGTGAACACGAAAACGAAAATGATCAAGAGGCAGATGTACGGCCGCGCCGGCTTCACCCTCCTGCGCCACCGCATCCTGCTCGGCTGAGACTACGAACCGTCACCACCGAAAGTGCGACAGAGCCGGATTCCGGACGGCACCTTCGTCTAACGACAGACGTCCTGGGGCCTAGAGACCGTGATTGGCGCTGACGGCCATGAATAGGCATCGTCCAGAGCAGCGTTATTCGAGGCCGCGTTTGCCGGGTGTCCAGAACGGCTTGCTGTCTCGTCGCCGGCGAACAGGTGGCAGGCGGCAGGCGAGGTGATGAAATTCCCTTTGGGCCTGGTGATCAGCGCGGCCTGGCCAGGTGCCGCCTGGCGGGCCCACTCCGAGCGGGGCTGTCGCGGTGCATGAAGCAGTACAGCTCGATCCAGTCCCAGACGCTGTAGGTGCGCAGCAGCGGCATGCGGGCAGCAGCGGGCCTGCAGTCGACCCCGGACGACTACCCGGCGTGCCCGGCATCGCACGCGGGCGCGCGGCGGCACGTAGAGTCACTATGACTTGATTTCTCAATTCTCTTGCGGCAGCCGGTGGCCCTCATCCCGCTCGGCGTCGGCCTGCCGCTCACGGCTGTCACCTTGCGGGGCATGCGCGGTCTTGAGGCCAGTGCCTGGCGGCACGTAGCCGACTGGTGCGGGTTCGCCCCAGCGGCTCCCCGTCTCGCAGGACCCGCCCACAAAGAGGAACGGGAGCCGAGTTTCTGGGTACGGTTCGGTTCCCTGATGGCCGACCCGGACACCTGGCGGAGCCTGCTGTGGAGCACCGTTCATCCGCGTGACCACCGCTAGCACCGCCTGGCTGTCGGCAGCCCTCGGCATCGCGTTCATCGCCCTGGGCGTGCTGTCCGCCCCCTGGCTCCTGCGCCGCCACGGGGCGCTCGCCCGCTCCCTCCAGACCCCCGCCTGATACCCAAAGAACAGCTGGTTACGTGCCGGGCAGGGCGCCACCGAGGGCGAGGCCGATGACCTGGCCGAGGCTGAGCGCCATGCCGCGAGCGTAGGCCCGCTGAACCTGCGCATCGCCTACGGCCGCGCGTGCCTGGCCGAGGCTTTCCTGGCGGAACCGGTCATCCAGGGCTTCCAGCTGGACCCCGGTCTTGTCGAGCAGGGCTTGCCCTGCGCCGTGCAGCGCCGCCGCCCGGTGCCAGTTCCCTAGGTCGGTGGCCAGGGACGCCAGGCCGTCGATGGCGCCGGCCATGCCTCTGTTGTTGCCGATCCGGCGGCTGGTCCGGAGGGCTTCCTCGAACCTGGACCGGGCACTGTGGTGGTCGTGTTCGGCGCGCAGTACCCAGCCCAGGTTTCCCGAGGCGATGGGGTGCGGCTCGCCGATTGTCGCGGCAGCCCGTATGGCGGCTTCCAGATGAGCCCGGGCAGCTGGAATGTCGCCTATCTCCAGGGCAGCGCACCCGGCATTGTTGTGCAGGGTCCGGCTGAGCCTGATGTGGCCGGAACGCTCAGTGCAGGCAATGGCCTCGGCGTACAGCGGTCCGGACGCCGCCGCGCCGACAGCGTGGGCTTGCGCCATCAGGCACGTGCCGAGCAGCACGTCGTCGCCGAGTTGGCGTGCTCGCCCGACCGCCTCCAGTGCCAGCGCGCGTGCCCGCTCGGGCTCGCCAGCCCAGCTATACGCCCGGGCCAGGTGGGCGCGGGACATGACAAGCAGCCGAGCGTCGCCGAGCCCGTCGGCGACCTCGTCGGCCTGCTCGGCCAGCCGGATGCTCGTGGCCAGGTCCGTGTCCACGGTAACGCGCGCGGCAGCGACCAGAGCTTCGGCGAATAGTGCGGGGTCAGCGGCGGCTTCGGGCCGCCGCAGTGCCGGCACGAGCAGCGCGACCGCTTCCTCTTTCCGGTAACGCACCAGCCAGTACCGCCACAGTGCGACGCCGAACCGCAGGACCTGCGAGGTGCCGTCCGGCTCGCCAGCCGCGTGCTCGGCGGCACGGCGGAAGTTCGCCCGGTCGGCGTCCAGCCGCGTGAGCCAGCTGCCTTGGTCCGGCCCGGTCAGATGCGGGGCCGCTGTTTCGGCCGCAGCCAGGTAGTGCGCGCAATGTGCCGCCACCACGGCCGCCTGATCTTCGCTGGCCTCGGCGAGGCGGTCGGCCGCGTACTGCCTGATGGTCTCCAGCATCCGGTAGCGGACGGATCTGGCGGTCCGGTCGGCCACGACCAGGCTTTTGCTGACCAGCGAGCCGAGCAGGTCGGCTGCGTCGAAGGCGTCGACGGCCCCGGACGCGCAGATCACCTCGGCGGCCTCCAGCTCGAAGCTCCCGGCGAACACCGACAGCCGCCGCAGCACGTCCCGCTCGGGCTGGGTGAGCAGCCCGAACGACCAGTCGACCGCGGCCTGCAGCGTCTGCTGCCGGGGCATGGCGTTGCGGCTGCCGCCGGTGAGCAGCCGGAAGCGCTGGCCCAGCCGCTCGCTGACCTGCCGTATCGACATGGATGAGAGCCGGGCCGCGGCGAGCTCGAGCGCCAGCGGGATGCCGTCCAGGCGGCGGCAGACCGACGCCACCACCGGTGCGGATGTCTCGTCGAGCACGAACCCGGAGTGATGCGCCCGGGCCCGGTCGACGAACAGCCGGACGGCGTCGGCGGCGGCGATGTCATCGACGGCCTCGGCCTCGCCGGGCGGCAGCGAGAGCGACGGCACGCGGTACACATGCTCGCCATCGAGACCGAGCGGCTCCCTGGAAGTGGCCAGGATGCGCAGCCGGGGACAGTCGCGAAGGATCTGGCCGCAGAACTTGGCCGCGCCGTCGATCAGGTGCTCGCAGTTGTCGAGCAGGATTAGCGTGTCCTGCTCGCGCAGCACGTCGCTGAGCGACGCCGACCGCGGCTGCCGCCCGCCATCGTCGGCGAGCCCGAGGGCCGCGGCGACCGCCTCAGGTATCTTCCCGGGCTCGGCCAGCGGGGCGAGTTCCACGAACCACACGCCGTCCCCGGCCCCGTCCAGCACCTCGGCCGCGGCCTGGAGGGCGAGCCGGGTCTTACCGCAACCGCCCGCCCCGGTCAGGGTAACCAGGCGGTTTGACCCGACCAGGGCACCCACCTCGTCGACTTCCCGCTCCCGGCCGACGAAGGCGCTCAGCAGGCCGGGCAGGTTATTCGGCAGCTCGGGGTTGTCGAGCGTTCCCAGGGCCGGGAAGCCGGACGGCAGGCAACCCGCCTCGAGCTGGAACACATGCTCGGGCCGACCGAGGTCCTTCAGCCGGTGCGCCCCGAGGTCGCGCAGGCCCACACCCTCCGGCAGCGCCTCCGACAGCAGCTCGGCGGTGGCGCCGGACACCAGCACCTGCCCCCCGTGCGCGACCGTCCCGAGCCGCGCCGCGCGGTTGACGACCGGGCCGAAGTAGTCGTTGTCGCGCTCCTCGCACACACCCGTGTGCAGGCTCATCCGCACCCGGATCGGCTGGCTGGTCGGCCACGGCTCGGCCGCGAGCGCCTTCTGGGCGGCGAGCGCAGCGTCCAGGCCCGCCTGCGGGGTAGCGAAGGCGGCGCAGAACGCGTCGCCGGCGGTCTTGAATACGAACCCACCCGCCCGGCTGATGGCGGCGCGGAGCATCTCGTCGTGGCGCCGCAGGGCCTGGGCCATCGGATCCGGCTCCGCCTCCCAGAGCCTGGTCGAGCCCTCGACGTCGGTGAACATCAGCGTGACCGTTCCCGACGGTATGGGGGACGCAGCCGCGGGGCTCACGTGCGCAACGATACGCGGCGCCGCCCGTCACACCTATGGGGTTCCGAAACGGGGCGTAGGTGACTGACCTGCGAATTCTCCTGCGGCAACGCTCAACGAGTTCTTGCGCTGCGTGCTGGTCACCGACACTGGCCAGGACGGTGCGCACGCATTCGCGTCATCTGTGGATGAGGAAACCGCAGCCACAGAACTGGAGCTACATTGATGGGGATATCCGGAGGTCACCTGATGATGTCCCACGCGCGTAGTCACGTGCGGACCGCGCTGTTCGTTGACTTCGACAATATGTACCTCAATCTGAAGGCTATCGACCCTGCGGCGGGTGAGGCATTCGCCACGGAACCGGACCGCTGGCTGCGGTGGATGCGTGAGGACATGGGCCAGGTGGTCCCGGACGCGAGCGACGAGACGAGCCGGGAAATTCTGATCCGCACCTGCTATCTCAACCCCGTCTCGTTTGGCAAATTCCGGCCGTATTTCACCCGAAGTGCCTTTCGTGTGGTGGACTGCCCCACTCTGACCAGCCGGGGTAAGAACAGCGCGGACATCTACATGGTGCTGGACATCGTCGATACCCTCGCTCACTCCACATACTTCGACGAATTCATCCTCTTGTCCGCCGATGCTGACTTCACCCCGGTAATGCTGCGCCTCCGCGCGCACGACCGGCGGACCGTGCTGCTCGCTAGTGGGCCGTCGGCGACAGCTCTGCAGAGCGCGTGCGACATGGTCCTGCCCATAGACATCTTTCTGAGCGAGGCGCTCGGGATCAGACTCCACCAGGCCAGCCCTCAGGCCGGGTTTGCCCTGTCCCTGCCGGGCGTCCCCGCCTCCTCAATGCCCAGGGCCGCCGGGTCGAGCCGCCTGGAGCAGGCGATGCGCGATGAGTTGCAGTCGATAATGGCTGCCGCCGAGGCGCCGGTGCCGATGGCCGCAGCGGCCCAGCGGATCCGCGCCCGCCTCGGGGACGAGGTTTTGAGCTGGGGCGGAACTGGCAGTTTCAGGAA
>Ga0335072_10003076_pt1 | contig 25353 bp, 21 predicted proteins | sample Lox_Sample_21_FD_206725 | JGI IMG/M metagenome (GOLD analysis project Ga0335072, IMG submission 206725) | Soil microbial communities from Loxahatchee National Wildlife Refuge, Florida, United States - Lox_Sample_2.1 | ecosystem: Environmental > Terrestrial > Soil > Wetlands | place: USA...
TCCAGGTCTGCTTCTGTGACCTCCGGCATCTCGTCATCGCTATTGGCGCTATTGACCTGAAGGCCAATGTTCTGGATCTCCTTGAAGCGAAGGCGGACTTCTTTAGCCGTCATTACTTTGCCACCGTCATCCTCAGTCATTCTAGCAACACGTTCCCATTTGTCAGCTTCAAACTCGGCTTCGACTTTGGCTTTGAGCTTGAGAATGCGCGTGTCCTGTGATTTGGTCAGATTCCAATGTCAGTGCAGAGGTCGGGGGAAAGAAGTACTATGTAGGGGAGTATATACCGTCCGGAGATAGTGAACTTACATCTTTGCTGCCAGCCTTCTCGAAGTTTTCCTTCATCTTGCAGTACCTAACGCTCAGCGTGCTGTTTCCAGTCTGCTTGCCCATGAGTTTCTCCCATACAGGCTTGATCTGCTTCCATGGTTTGCCGTCGGCTTTCATCCTGAAGAGTTCTTTGTCGGCTGGGTGAGCCCCTTCGAGACTGGTAGGAACAGGTGTGCCAACTGATTTGCGTCGGTTTGCGACCAGGGACGCCTTGCGGTAGGAGGAGGATGGCTTGCGTGAAGCGGTGGTGAGTTTGGGCTTGGTTGATTTGACAGTCTGGAAGGCGGCATCGTCTCCATCGTCATCACTATCGTCGGTATGTTCGGTCATAGATGTGCGATCTTTGTCTTTTCTGGGAAACTGACGTTGGGGGGCATCATACTCTTCATCATCGTTATCTACCACCTGCTTCTGCTTCTTTTGGCTTGGTTTGGGTATAAACGTATCTTCAGAAGACTCTGACCCGAATAGGCCGCCATTAGATAGACTCGCTTTGTCGGCGGTACGAGTGCGCTTGCGAGTGGTGTTGTCGAAGACCTTGTTCTCTTTAGGAGTGTAAGGAATGAGCTGCTTGGACTGGTGTTTGGGCTGGCTTGGGTTAGGCGCCGTTGCTGCTTCAATGAGCGCTTTGTTGTCGAGTTTGGTATAGTTGACCATCTCGGAGGAGGTGACGTGATGTGTGTGGATATACCTTGGTAGAATAGGATCAGAAATGGGCATTGGAATAGGTGAGGGTGGTGGCGAGTGAACGGATTTGAAGTACGGACTAGCAAGTTTCTGTGGCACCATCTTGTGCTTGTTGATATTTCCTTCAAGAAAAACGCTGTAGCCTTAGCTCGTGAAGTCTTGGAAACTTTCCTGGAGACTTTCGGTGGTGTTCTTCGAGAATTAGTGGTGTGTAAGTAGTCAACGCGAAGGCGGTAGACCGGTCGCAGTAGTGCTCAGCTCAACAGCGTACAGCCACTACCTTTGAGATTGCCTAGACTTAGGCAGATAGTGTAATCAAGACCTTAGAGTACTACTTTGCTTGGCCAATGGGTTTGCGTTAGTTTTTCTTGTCTTACAATGCGGTCGTTGAAAGTAGCACCTCTTCCTGGCCAATCTCTTGTTATCTAATACACACGTGTCAAGGTTCTCGTATCGAAAATGTGTATCTTATGGACAGAAGTAGGACTGAGGAGCTTACGGGTGCTTTTGTAGGTATGTAGACCTCTCCCTTGGTTTGCCGGCAACGGCCTGGATGTCACTTATGAGTAAGATAACAAAAGTAGCGTTGGTGAATCGCGGCCATATCTCAACCTTTTCAACTCTCTTCATTTGTCTGCAAAAGTTGAGAATGCTACCAGGAGTGACTTTGTTAGTTGTCGTCTTTGACACGGCAGTGACGAGCCGGAGAGTGAAGAATATTTTCCTGAAGTGTTGGTGTGGAGGCTTGTAGATAGGCTCTGGGGCTCTGGAGCCTGGGTTGAAAGCTGATTGGACCACTCACAAACCCGTTGTCGACGAGTATTTGATGGAAAGGATAGAATGAAAGGATAAGAAAGTGGAAAAGGGAATGGAGCGGTGACAGGAGGGCGTTTATCCGCAGAAGACGCTGGTCCTGATCAACCTCAGAGCAGAGAGAAACGTTCTGCTTAACAATTATCCATCTAGGAATTGAATGATACTCCATTGCGTTGGGAACTGCTTTCATTGACTGAGAAGTATCGTCGCCGGCACTGCTCTGGCTAAACCATTCCGCTCGACTCTAATTCTCATCTGTTCTGTTCATTGTGTACCATGCGGCACTTCCGAGGAGCTCGTAAAATTAAAATCATCCTATAGTGTGTGATCCCATAAGTTCCGGCCTAGAGAAACTTGAAGTCATCTCAGGGCAGTGATGCGAGGCTATCTCTCCCTTCCTGTGGCTTTTGCTTCAAGTTCCGGGCGATGCAAGATGCACCATGCGATAGGACAGGGCGAAGCTCGGCCTCTGGGATGAAGTCTTCCTGGCGCGGCTCTGCTGAAGAATATGGACGAAAAAGTTGGGGATAGAGCAGGCTGGCCAACGGTAAACCCGAGTAACGAAGCAGCTTCACGTATGCGCCCCGTCACGCTAACCGGAGTAAGCTCGTCTCGCGCTTGTACTGCAGGCCTGAGGTTCGGCAAACAAATCGTATTCCCGTGCACAGCCCCATTCCTCCGTCAGACCCCTGCCTGCTTGCCATCCACTTCACCATCACAACTACAAGGCTGACAAGAGAATGAAGAGATGAACAGTCTTCTCTTGAAGAGCCACATCGAATGCCTTCAGGCTAGCACCGATATCCTGCAAGCAACCTTTGACTGCGCCATCAACCCATTCCCCTCCGTTTGTACTTGTGCGGTAAATCAACAGGCCACAATCTCGACACCCGCCGTGCCACTTAACCTCGATGATGATAGAACTCTTGATTGTGACCAACCCCGTATATCGCCAATTTGATCTTGGTCCTTCAACGCCATGACTAGGACAACACGCTCCATGGCCCGAACAGCTGCTCCGGCCACCCTCCGAGATACCATTAACCAGAACCAATTTTACAGCCTGACCGACGCGGTAATTCTTCGCCAAATCCATGATGCATTCGAGCCAGAGCTTGAGAGACTGAAAGGCGCATATTCCATGCGTGAACCAGGATCGCCTACTATCTGCTCATCTGGCTCACAGTGGAATGCAAAACCGACTCCGTCAGAACTCCTCTACGGTAGAAACCATGATGAAGTGAATCGCACGCTGGTCGGAGTACTAGCCTTGCGGTGGATCATCAACAATGACTATGACACGTTTGTTGGCTGTCAACCAGCTCCAGTCAGGTTACTCCGCGAGTCATTCGACTGGTTGCGAAACCTATTCGAAAAGGGTATCACAACACCCGACGACCTCTTTGCACTCGTTACGGCCATGATCATCAACGACCTGGGGAAGGACCCAAACCTTGAAGAGGACTATTTGACCCAAACCGGGGAGTCTGTGCAAGGGATGAACCATGACATGGTCCTTTTTGAAGCGGCAAAAGCAGGCATGGTTCCAAGCCTTGAGCGACTCTCCCAACCTTACCGTGACGATGTGATGCTTGGCTTACAACTTGGCTCGGAGTTGAACGCCGGCCAGCTAGCGCAAGCTGAGAATGTCATCGGAAGTCTTGAAGGATTGCTACTTATGCGCGGCCACGAGCGAGCTTTTGAGTTGAAATTTATGGAGCAGCTTCTCGACGTCGCTGGCGCAGCAGGCCATTCAGATGCAACCTGCGCCAAAAAGATGATCGAGCCTGTATTCAGAGGATTTCAGACCGTCTACGAGGCAGCTCTGGATATCATTTCAGGTCGGTCCGATTTGCGCGAAGGCTACGACAAGGTATTGGAAGGCAGGGGAAACATGCTTCAGCAGAAGGGCTTCAGAGAGCTCTCGGTTAAAATCCCGGAAGATCGCGCATTATTGCGTCTCTTGACGATGGGAAGGACGGCCGACAAGGAGCAAGCGGAACTGTTTTACAAGACGTTCTACTCACTGCCTCCATCAACTCGACAGGAGCTTGTGGACGGGTTGAATGTTGACGGCTACAATGATGGAAAAGCCATTTTACCATACTACATGCCAGCGATGCTTTCTGAAGGTCTCGAGAATACGAAGACGCCATCAGAGTCCTTGAAGCAGGAAGCCCTGAGTAGCTTGATGCGATTCCTGGCCCGGGTCCTAGAAGGCACCAAACCAGACCCTGGAGCTGATGGAGTCGTGATTGAACGAAATTTGATGTATGCACGCGACACCATTGCGAGCGAACAGTTCCGAGAAAATCCTAGCGTGCTCGATGCAATCCCAATACCAAAAGGCGAGGTTCTGAGACGGAGGACGTCGACTTCAATAACAGCCAGTGAGAAGGAGGTCTCCAGCAGAGACACACCACTACGACATAATAGTAAGGACGCGCTGTTACGGCAGAACAGCATCCAGGAAGAACAAGAAGATGCTGTGTGAAAACTTCTCATCTTTCTGATTGCGGCCTAAGACAGCAGTGACACCTATTCCAGTATTGTGGTTCTGGATTCGTCGGTCGATCAAGCCATGAAAAAGGGCCGGCTGGCTTAAGAGGCCGTTAGCAATTCTCCCCCCCTCGAGAACTCATTTCTACATCTGCAGAAGTTTACTTTCTGTCCCTCGAGATGATTCCGTGCGACTGGGAACGACATCGCACCTTTGCAGACCTCTTGCTATTCTCAGCTAAGCCAAACGACACATTATTTCAAGAAATCCTCCAGCTTAATATCAGCTTAATCGCACCTTTGAATTCCTGACAACCGGAAAAACGGAGCCCTTGAAACTGAGGATGATGACAATTGCGGCTGGTATTCGGATCATCCTTATGAGCGTGCCGGGCCCCATGATTATCACATCGAACCCAACACCACCATCTCCTCGTCCATCATCAATCCCATCAAGCCTGTGACAATGCCCATTTGCGATTCTCATCGACGCGTGTAAGCTTATTCCGCTTGTGCGTTTCGACGCTGCATGGGCCTCTCAAAAGTACAGTAGCACACGAAAAAAACCGGCAGAATACCAAGATTAGGCAGAGTGCGAACTCATTGAGTAGTTTGATGATGGCTGTGTTAGAATGTAGCGTCAATTTGGTTCGGCGCGATAGCAAGTTTCCAAACTAGTGCTAGATTTGACTCCAGTACAAAGACTTTTGCAGACATACTTTGGGGAAAGGAGCAAAGTGGGACCGGTGGGCTGGAGACATTGCCATTTAATACATTTCGGGGGGGCCCGATGACGGGGCCTACAGTCTCAGACACTACACTTTCGACATCATCATTCAGTCAGGGCGTCCTCTCAACCTGTGCCAACCTGTGGTGATTTGATTCGGAATTGCTTTTCTTCGTTCAGGTCATATCTCTGTAAATCGTTTGCAATTATACTTTCACACCTTCCTCTCTTCTGAAAAGATCTCTCCAAAACTCTTTGAATCCATATCCTTTTTTGACATCTTCATCTCTAACCTTAGCAACATGTCCTGGGCCGAACTTTTCCATGATACCTCCCTCCCGGTGGCCGATGATCTCCATCTTGACCCTTGGCGCTCGAGCTCGCTGTGCGATTTCATCTGCCAAAAGAGGCGCGACATCTGCGAAGCATCGTTCAAGCTCTCGAGAAAGAGTGTAGTATGGCTTTTGTGCTATCTTTGGCGCCATGAGGTTGTAGCTGCGGGTGAGATTGTTCAACTCATTCATCACCAGGGTATGGTATGCCTTCTCGGCCTTCTCCCATTGTGGGTCGCGGAATGGGTAGGCCATGGGCAGCACAGGAGGCCGGTTGTTCGACTGCGCGTGGGACGCACTCGCATGTGCCGAGACCTCGTTAGAATTCTTTGGTTCCGCATCCTCCGCTGAAGGAGCGTCTTCAGGCAAGGTCTCAGTGACTGTGATAGTTGTCTGCGAGTCTGATCCGCCATCTGCCACCGGCGGCCTTTCCATCACTGTAACTGTTGATAGAGTGCCATCGCTACTTATCTCACTCAGTCTCTCAAGCTTTGTCTGTATAGGATTCTGTCTCTCTTCCGCCAGCGCAAATGCCTGCGCCCTTCTTATTTGTTCGTCCAGACTACCTCCTTTACTTGCTATCGATCGAGCTGCATGTCTCTTCCAGTCGCTCCTTAGCCTGCTCCTGAATCTCGACACCAACTTGACGAGCTCTTGTTGCTTCTCTATCCATGGCGGAACGATCTCTTGCTTCTGAATGATCTTGTTCATGAAGTATTCGGTGGTATCGAGGAATGGTGAATTGGCGTTGTAGTCCCTTTCAACATTCATGCCTTTTCCCCGTGGGATGTTACGGAATTGTCCTCTTGCAATGGCGTCCTCTATCCTTTCATTCGCAAGACTTGTCAGGCCTTGCAGCGTGGTAGGCATCGGTCTGGCAGCTGGTGAAAAGCGTTCTTTCAATTCTTTCCGCATCTTCTCTCGTTCTTCTTCTGTCATACCCATTTGCTGCGCAAGCGCGTAGATGGAGGTCTTGTCTCGCGCATTTGCCAGTCGTTGTCCTGTAGAGGGTTTTTTCTTAGGTAAAGGTTTGACGTCGATATTGCGTGGGGCTCGTGCTGCAGGTCCTCGGATACGCTTGTGACTATCATCAAGCATGCGAAGGGCAGAGTCATGGAGTGGCTCGTTGCCAGTCCACGGTTGTGCGGCGGCTTGATCTCGTGTACCTTTGTCGGCAGAAGACTGTAAAGTCAGCATACATCAGAAATAGCCGAGTCAGATACGGCAATCGCAAGACGAGAGAGATTTATGCTATGGTAACAACATCCACCCAACTCTCGAAGTAAGTACAGACGCCAACAAGACGAGGATTGGATAGGGTCCGCTCTGGCGTGCAAAAATGGTTGAGCACGAGCTGTAGACAGAAGATGCCAGGGACTAAATACTGACTTGGTAGAAGTGTAAATTGACGTTCTGTGTTGGGTAAGACATACTGGCATATTGGCCTCAGAGAAGGCCTGCTGATTTTCAGCCTGGAAAGCAGTCTGCGCTATTCGTTCCTCCAACTTCCTCTTGAGTTCTTCTGAGAAGCCCACATCTTGCATTAGCTTCCGGTCAGACTTGCTGCCTGTGTCCATGGTCTCCTCGACCATCTCTGACAATCTCCTTGACATAGCACCCTCCTCTTGGCCCACATTTTGTTTGGCGTCCTCGTCCTCATCGCTAGGAGAAGTAGCTTTCCCCGCCGCGCGTGGAGAATGAGACGAAAAGGTGCGAAGGACAATGGGTTTTTGTGAATGTATAGTTGGCGGGCTGTAAGCTCGTAGACAATTTGAGGAAATCCAAGCCGACGTGCTTCTCATCCTCTAATGCGATGTAAGCCAGGTTGAGGGACAGTAAAAGACTTGCTCAAATGACTTGATGTCATATTGAATGGAGGGAAGGCTTGGCACTTCGGCAAAAATTCGAAGCTTCTTTGAAATCGTAATTCAGACTGCTCGCAAAGTACGCCCATTCATTCACCGCCCAATGCGGCCTCGACGGCCTTGTAAACATCGTCACGTTGTTGGTGGTCTATAGCGACTTCTCTTAATCTATCGGATTATGGCACCAAAGGGCGCATCCACCCAAATCAGCCCAATCCGCCTCCAATCCGTTGCTCGATTGAAGATCAAACGACCCGACAAGCAAGAGATTAATCCATGTCTTGGTCCCATGTCAGCTATGCTCAGTACGCTATGGAGAATCTGTGTGATATTTCGTTCCACTGTCTGACTGATTAATCTTGCAGGTTGTTGGGCTTCGTCAGGCTACAGTGTACAGGGCTGCGCCCAACTCGAACAAGCACTGCGGGAGTGTATGGATGCACCTGTAAGTTGCATACTTCGTATTGATCCAAATATGGCACCCCGGGAGGCGAAGAAAGACAAAGCTGACCTTGTGGGATGTGTAGAAACCCCCCCCGAAACCGAAAAGCTCCATCAACTATCACCTCTCGAGATTATATCCTAAAATATCTGGGCCAAAGAAAAGGAAAGGCAGCCTGGGGTGATTGGCGCACAAGTGAAGATGAGGCATTTGCATGTAAAGGAATCAGACCGATACCCACTGCATCTTTTTGGAGTCTGCCACACAATATGTACAAAACGATGGACGAATGCTGCACATTAGACTGCACCGCTTCAAATATGCTGATTCGATACCTCTATTGCTTCCAGTGCTGTCGTGGTTCCTGCGCCCGATACAAAACGCCAGCCAATGATCCCATTTCCTACGCCTTATCTCGCCCAAGTCCTTCTCCTTTACCGTATCAACTCTTGAACATATAATGTCCATACATGCCTCCCACATCTTGTATAGCAACGGGCACCTTACGCGTTCCCCACCACCTTGCGCCCATCTTCCATGATCTAGACCCATCATCTACAATTCCTTCCGCTGCCTGTCTCACGAACCACCCTCTTCTACCCAGTTCCTTGATGACCCATCCGAGGCTCTCGTTTGATTTGCTCCGATCCCGCAACTTTTTGAGCACATCATTGCCCAGCTCGATAGCTTCCAAAGGAGAGCTCTGCTTTGACGCAAGCACGCACGATGAATCCACAAGGGACATCTGCGAGATCGAGGCCACACCGGTGAGGTCAAGGTATCGCAGCGAGCAGGGCTCCCACGGATGCCATTCCATCTCGTCCTCTTCACTGATGTAATTTGAGATTGTTATAGCCGGTCTGAAGAAAGAGTTGATGTCTGAAACGGTAATGTCAGAAAAGGCCAGTCCCAACTCTTCCAAGACCTTCGTAAGAGGCAGCAGTAAGGGAACGGTGGAGGAACTGATTTTTGCGCCGCCAAGATTGAGTGAGCGGAGCGTCATCGGAAGAGTTGGAATAAGTTCCTCAAGGTCTTCTTTGTACAAGAGGGTGTATCGCGTCACGTCTGCCATTAGGTTTAGGAAGACCAGTTCCTTCACCGCGACATGTGTTCTTAAGAAGTCAACAACACGAGCCCCAGTCAGTTGGGTGCATCGTCCCAGGTTCAGATGTGTCAATCGTGCCGACTGCGGGATCGAAACGAGGGCGTCATCTGTAATGAGCGTGTGGGCCACATCTAGGTGTGTGAGCTTTGGTAGTCGAGGAAGCAGTGTTTCAAAAAACGGAGCTTGAAGTGTGGAACATTCATGCAATGACAGTCGCCGAAGGAAGGGGAATGCCGACTCGATTGTCTCACCAGTAAGAACCTTGTCGAAAGCAAGGGTGAACGCACGGGAAGAGCAGGCACAGAAGTCGGCTGCTTGCAGCCTGAACTGAAACAACAGCTTGTGCAGGACTTCCTCATCCAGCTCATCGTCGATGTGCTCGTGAACGAGAAATTCTATCAAGCCTGGCATAAGGTCCAGGCACTGCTTGATTGTTCTTGGTGTAACATTTTGCAACGCTGAAGCAGCTTGACGCGTTCGCCCGAAGCCGATTGAGGTATAGTGCGAGAAGTCAAGCCTTCTCACCAAAGCGCCAAGTCCAGGGTCGTCGCTAACTTGCTTCAATACCTTGGAGAAGGTGATTGAATGAGGAAGGGTTACGTTTCGGTACAGAGAACTGAGTGTCGCAGCGTACATCGCTTTGGAGGTCCAAAGGCATGCCAAAATGTCAGCATTTCGTGGAGTCCAGTCGTTCGGTCTTGCTTGGTTGAGCAGGTGGGACAAAATAAGTTCTGGAATGGAGTTAGCAACAGAACTCTCAAGGAGTCAGAATACATACCAATAACCTCAAGAGGCATGCTGTCTAAGGTTGTGCTTCTCTTTTGAATTTCCGGTGGGGAGGTTTCGACGGTGTCATGGCGGAAAGACTTGATAGAGCGTCTTAGATCCACCTCGCTTCTGCTCTGCCTTCTGGCTGCGAAACTGCCGTGACTGGAGAAGGGGCTTGCTGGGCGGGCGTCCTCCCCCAGGTGTTCCACATCTCGAGTCGAGTCGCTGAAAGACTGAGGTACGCCTGCATTTTCACGTCAGCCCTGTACCTCATGTCAACCTTTTGTTTCACTTACTGCTCGGGATCTCTTTGATCGAGTCGTACGACTTCCGGCGAGGACGGCTTTGCGATCTAGACGCATTAATCCCTTCGAAGACTGAGAAAGGACTTGGTAAAGCGGGTTCTAGGGATTTCTCTGCTTTGTGCGTTGGAGACATTTCGTTATCCTCGTCTGAACGCGTCGATGAGCGTTCTGCTTGAGGCCCACTGGGGAGAGGATGGGGTTCGTCGCGCGATGAAGCCTCTGATTCTGTTGTACCCAGACAATTGTCCCAACCATGGTCACGGTCTTGTACTTGGTGCATGCTTTCTTTGAGCCGGGGGGGAGACGCTGTTAGTCACGAAATTGAAAGTTTGTTAGGTGCTGGCGTGTCACCAGGGCGATTTAGACTCGATGTAGGACACGAGGTGCAACGAGGGACGCGATTGAGTAAGAAATACAACGAAAAGTTTTTGCAATGACAACAGACCTACGAATGGAGCATTAGCAAGGCAGATCCCAAGGGGCTCAAAGTTTTTAATGGACAGCAATGACGGACGGGCCAAGTCGACATGGATCACGTTCCCCAGATTTTCATTACTTCATGGGGCTGAGAAGTCAGACGATGTGTCAACATTGCGTGAAAACTGCAGCAACGGCCGCAGGAAGCCGTGACGGAAGTGCGTCAGGGCCGCGGATTCGGATGGAAGGGTAAGTTTTTCTTACTCAAGCACGGACGAGTTTGGACAATTTTCAGAACCACGTGAGGCCCCAATACGTAATTAGCGCCAAGGATCCCGCCATGGCCAAGCCCGCTCAGCCGACACCTCTTTTGCCGCCGACGTGAGTATTGGATAGAAGACGTCAAAGCAAAATTCAAAGTTTTACCGGCTACGATTATGTCTTCTAACTGGCGGCAAAGACGGCCACGTATTCAAAACATGGGAACATGTTTCCAGCTGTAGGACACATCGTCCGGAAGTTCCCGTCATGCTTTGACCCTGCCTCGCTTCCGAAACACCGGCGTTCTCACATACGACCCATCTTGTGCCATGGTCTTCTTTGGCGCCGGGGTCCCATTTGCAGCTCCTAGACGTCGGAGTTTTCTCGCCCTTGGTTTGTCCTCCTCTTTCCGCTTTTCTCCAGTCCCTTCCACATCGCCAGTATCCCCTCCAAAATATGTAGGCTCGTCTTTCCAAGAAACTTCCTTCCCTTTTCTTACTTTTGGGGACTTGGACGGCGACTTCTGTGCTTGAGATAGTGCCTGTAATTTCATCTTAGGCATTACCGCTTGGCCTTTGTTGCGTTTCGTATTTGCCCGTGTCGTTAGAGCCACCTGCGCCGTGTCTATGCTCTGGAGGAAGATGAACTCGGTGCCGTTGGATCGTCGGACCGGTATCGTACTTGGTGTAACCTTGGGAGGCTTCTCCGCACGGTTAACTCGAGTCCGTCCGCTCCGCCGACAAGGCGAGCCATCCCTGTTCATGTCTAGACCTTCCGATTCGTATCTGGTATGCGGCTCGCGTTTGTTCGTCTTCTTCGGGGAAGCAGAATTGGTAGACAGTGGAATCAGGGCAGCTCTTGATCTTGTCATTGGCGAGTGGGAGATTGGCTCGGCTTTTTGCGGGCTCGCTTCTCTGGCTGCTCTCTTGGCTTTTGCTCTGGTCAAGAAAGCGTGGAGGTAGTCTGTATCTTCATCTTGGATAACGTCTGGAGATGTGGAGGGTTTGTCTTGCTCATACATAGGGAGATTTTGCAAAGGTGGGGATTTCAGAGGGCCATTTTCCTTATCCTTGCTATCTGTGGCACCGATTTCAACTCCAACTGGTTGCCTAACATAGATCAATTTTGGATCTTTGCGCGGTGACCGTCTGACCACCTCATCATGTAACCTGGTTTTGAAGTTGGTTTCTCGCTGTTGTGGTATGCCATGATCTTCTGCATGCTCAGTATCTTCATTCTGTAGCGCAGAGACATCGCGAGTGTTGTCTTCTAGCGATCCATTCGGCTCGGCGTTTGTGATGGCTTCGGGGGTGAACTGAGGTCTCGAGGGTGTGGGTTGTTTGTTAATGTCAGTTACTTTTTGCCGCTGCTCTATATCCTTGTCGTCCCTCGAAGTTTCCCCGAGCGCGTTGTTCAACTGAACTGCGGAAGCCCCATCTGCCGACGGCTCTGGGCTAATTTGTTTGTCACCTGCTGTGCATATTTTGGGCGGTAATATCACTCGGATGTGGTCCTCTTCACCTGCTCGTCCACTCTCTATTCTCCCTGTGGCCTCTTCATCCACAGCTAAGGGTTCGGTTTGAGATGGGGCAGCCCGTTCGAAACCCGCCAGCTCCTTGGAGAAGTTTTGCCCCATTCGGTCCTCTTCTCCCTCGGAACAAGGCGATCCTGCAGCAGTCCCATCGTGGGGTGAAAGTCTTTCCGCACAAGCAGCCTCTCTGTTGGGTCCCTGGAACTCTTCATGATTGCAGCTCGCTGTTTCCACAACAGGTGGCCTTTTCTCTTGATCAACTGACATGTCATCAGCCGTACTCGCGTCCTCGACATCTTGACTGATGTTGGGCAGAGTAGTAAGCCTGTCAACATCGTGTGCGGGAAATAGCTTTTCGACGCCATGGCTTACAGTCGTTGGACTTGTTACTGAGGAGGTAATAACGGCGATCTGGCCCTGGTGTGTTGACTGCTTGTCTGCGCGAAAGGTTAGCTGATGACATGGAAATATTTGCTGCGACAGACTGACGTTTGGTTTCGTGGAGCTCTTCATCCCAACTTGTAATGTATGCAGTTGCCTCTTCCCCTTCTAGACGTGACTTCTTGAGCGCACGTATCTCTGTGTTCTTGCTCTGCCCAATACTAGCTGTGGAGGTTCCGGCGACGTTGACATCGGGAAACTGATATCGTTTCCAGATTTTTTGTGACTCGTTTCGTGGAGCAAATGGTGTAGAAGGCTTTCGTTCCCATGCGCGCGGTATCTTCGCGTTATGTTTGGGTGTGAAGGCGTAATGTTTGGCGGTTGGGGAGGGTCTGTCCAGGCCCACGTCAGTACAAATTCCTCCGATCCATTGGCAAAGCTCACATTGGGCTTGGAGACTGCGGCTGAGCTTTGGAGATTACGGCAAATGGTGCCATTTATGAAATATCGAAGTCGCAATAAGTCCTACTTGAGCTCATGTAATATATGCGGCATATTTGAGTATTTGCTGAGATCTAAGTGGTCGAAAATGCGTGTGAGAGCAATGATCGCGGTTCTGTTTTGAGCCGCTGAGAACGGTTAGACTGCCCAAGAAACTAGCGCAGGGCTGTCGGGTAACGGCAATTTGGGGAAAACTCCGCCGACGTCATTTGCCGCCTTTTCTCAACAGTCCTTTTCACGGCTATCCAGCATATCACATTCTCGGTATCGTATCAGGGACAGGTCCTGTCTTCACCCCACATCCTCGGAAATGTTGGAGAAGACCTTGTTGGCTGTTGCGGCGCCAAGCCGTTTCACCTAGCACGTCCGACGGCCCGCCGCCTTCCGGTCTTTCGCGCTTCACATAATCAGCCTGTTCCCGCTAGCACGGCTTTGATGGCACTTCAGACAACTGACAAATGGAAGTGGCGGCCATTCCGCCTGTGAAAATGAAAACACTGAACGATGCCAATTGAGGAGTCACAAGGTCTTCAAAGCTTGCCGAATGTAGCACCTCTACCCAACTATGGCAACTATCTGCCGTCTGACATCGCATCTGCTTACTCCTCACTCTCTGGGGACCCCGGTCTGTGTACTTTCCTTTCTCATTGCACCATACAACTCAGGCCGCCACTAGAACCCCCTATAGTCTTCTCTTTCTTGTCGCGTGATGAAAAGGCTTCATAGTCGCCCTTCTTTCCGCGGCCATCCGTTGTCCAGTCCTATTGTGGCATGATCTCCATTTACTATTCCGACTATCCTCTTCCAATCGGTGTCCTGCGTTATGCACAGCTACAGATAAAACCTCTCCTCCCCCGCAGACCATGAGCCCAACGCTCGCGTGCGGCTTTAGTCTTCCAAAATGGTCTCCTTTCCCAAGCTCTCCGCTTCCAAGCTGCGGTTCCCAAAGCTGAGTTTCAGCAGCCATGTTTACTACGATCAATACGACCCGAACAAGAGTGAGGGCAAGGATGTTAGGAAGTCGCTTGCGGGGCTCGACTATTCTCCGCTCCGTCGGATAACATGGGCGTCTTTCAGTATGGGCGTTTTGATTTCGATGGGAGGATTTGTGTAGGTCCTGCATGCGCAGAAAATGTTGCTTCGGCTAACCTTTTCAAAAGCTTCGGATATGACACTGGCCAAATTTCTGGCTTTCTCGCAATGCCAAACTTTCTGGAACGATTTGGGCAATTCAATGAGAAAACTGGCAAATTCTATTTCAGCAATGTCCGGTCCGGTCTGATCGTTGCTTTGGTGAGTAGTTCTGTTGCACTTTGAAGACATGAGCTAACAGCCTACAGCTCTCGATCGGTACCTTGATGGGGGCGCTTGTTGCTGCACCAATTGCGGATCGCATTGGCCGCCGAATCTCAGTCACCTGGTGGTGTGGGGTTCTCGCCATTGGCTTTATTGTGCAGATCTCCGCCTCGCACCACTGGTATCAAGTTATGATGGGACGGTGGGTAGCTGGCCTCGGGGTTGGCGCCCTCAGCTTGCTTGTCCCAATGTATCAAGGTTTGTGACACGATATCCAAAGTGCGTCAGAGGACTGATCGTCACCAGCTGAAACGGCTCCCCGTCACATTCGTGGTGCATTGATCAGCACGTACCAGCTGTTCATCACCTTGGGTATATTTTTGGCTTCTTGCATCAACTTTGGTACATATGAACATCAACGCAGCAGTCCGATCTCATGGCGCCTTCCAATCGGCATCGGGTTCATCTGGATCGGTATTCTCGCCGGAGGGATCTTGCTTTTCCCAGAAACACCTCGCTATGCTTACCGTAAAGGACGCACAGAGGAGGCCAAAGCAACAATGACAAAGGTCTACGGGGCTCCTCCAAACCACTACAGCGTGGCCATGGAGCTGGAAGAAATCGAAGCCAAGCTACGGGCCGAATCGAATATGCGCAGTCCTCTTGCCGAATGGTACAATATGTTCTTCGCGCCCCGCATGGCCTATCGTATCGCTCTAGGAATGGGATTGCAAATGCTGCAGCAGCTGACTGGTGCCAATTACTTCTTCTACTATGGGACAGTTATATTCCAGGCGACGGGCATCAACAATTCATTCGTCACCCAGATGATCCTTAACGGCATTAACTTCGGCACAACCTTCTACGGTCTCTACATCGTCGAGCATTACGGACGTCGCAAGTCACTCATCTTTGGCAGCACATGGATGTTCATTTGCTTTATGATCTTCGCATCTGTTGGCCATTTCTCGCTCGATCGCCAACACCCAGCCAACACTCCCCATTCCGGTGTAGCCATGATCTGCTTTGCATGTTTTTTCATCTTCGGCTTTGCCACGACGTGGGGACCAATGATATGGACTATTGCGGGAGAGTTGTATCCATCTCGCTATCGGGCCAAGGGCATGGCTTTGTCCACCGCTTCGAACTGGCTATGGAACTTTTTGCTGGCGTTCTTCACACCCTTCATCACTGGTGACATCGACTTCCGATATGGTTATGTCTTTGCTGCATGCAACGTCTTGGGTGGTCTTGTTGTCTATTTCTTTGTTATTGAGGGTCAAGGCCGGACACTAGAGGAGATTGACACCATGTATATCCAAAGAGTTACTCCATGGCACAGCTATAAGTGGATTGCACCGTCAGCTTCGGAGATGGCAAAGATCAGGGCAGAGGCAGGAACTGGGGATGTTCCCCTGGATGTTGGGGAGAACCAGAACCGTGGACAGAGCGTTGGTGATGACACCCAAAGGCCGAGTGAAGAGGCTGCCACAGAGAGAGGCAGTGCTGAGGTGGAAAAGAAGGCTGACCTGTGAGAGTGAAGAAGTGGGGAGTTGATGGATCGGTTGTGAAAAGATGGTGGTAAGAGGAATTAATAAGAGGAAGATGGTGGAGGGCGGAAGCGTTAAATTGGAAGTAAATTACACGATGTCATTGCGCTCATTACCTTGCACTGCTAGAAACGTGCTCCGTTTCCTCCCTTTCTGAAATGATCCAACCTGAAGAAACATATTTCATCGGAAACTTTGCTCGCTATCCTTCCTCCCACGCTTCCTGCGCGACGACCTCGCAGACTTGGATCCTTCCGTCACCTTTTCCTTCCCTTTCGCTACCTCTCCCTTTGGCTTTCTGTTCACGGTGGGGTCGTAATCCTTACCGATAAGCATGTAATGCAGGCGACACGCCGCCGGACTTTTCCCTGGGAAGTCTTCGGCGATCTCGGACCATTTATGGCCCAGGAGTCCTACCAGTCTATCCCAAATCAGTGATGCTTTTGCTTAGCTCCTTCCAACACGACCTACCTCTTCAACTTATCGTCGTCCTCCTTAGGCCATCGCGGGGAACCATTTGGGTACCTTCTTCCTCTTCTTTTGGTGCCCGACGGGGAAGCGGACCTTGACCTATCAATTGACGACCTTCCACCGTCCTGTGCTGATTGTCCTCCAGTCCTCTGATCTGGCTTCCTCGGTAATGGTTTTTCCTTCACCATCCCCGTTGGCTGATTGTCATCCTCGCCGTCCTCGTCATGATCGGACGAGTCTGGTTCCGCGTTGTCCACCAAGTCCCATGCAGTGTCCCGGCTTGTCATGAATTTTTGTCCAGCTAGTCGACGTTGCACTCTCACACGCCCTCCGTCCAGAATCCGCGCCCTGGCCTTCTCGTCGATGGTACGGCATGTGACGGAAAATCGAATGCTATCCATGACTTCGATGGAGTGCTAGGGTTGTCAGTCGGGAACACCATCGGTGTGACATACATACTTCATAATATTTGCTCAAAGCCTTTCCCGTCATAATGACAATACTGCCATGGATCAATGGCAGGCTGATCTCTGGGCGCAATTTCCCCTTCATTCTAGCAAGGGTATCAGGATTGATCGCATACTCTTCATCACTGATTTCACCCGCTTCCCAACGCCGCTTGAGATCTGTCAGATTCCTCCAATCTAAAGCACCCATGATCGGATCTGCGTTCATCATGTCGATGTGATTGTGGTAATATGACATCTGCAATCGAATATGCATTGTCGCGTCTCCACCGAGAGAGAGAGTAGAAATGGTAGAACCGATTTCTCCTTCGCCATCAGTGTGCCAAGCAAGACCCATATCGCTCCAAAATCCGTTCACCGATACTTGATTGGGCCACTCATATAGGTGCCCCAATTCCGCCTGCCCAGCCTGGTTCAGCAATTCAATGGATTGCGTCACGCATAGAGGAGCTTCATCAAGAGGTGTACTAGACACATCAGATGTGTCGTACTCTGCCCCAAAGTGATTGAAGAAATGACTGGTTCGCAATCCGTCTTGTCTGATGATGCCTCGTCTGAGGCCCAGATTGCCGAGGTTTGCGGAAGCCAACATCTCATCCCACAAAGCATTCGGACCATTCGTTTCTTCGTTGAAGGTCGCAGTTGGGGAAATCAGTGTGATGCTAGAGTTTTCGTGGAGTATCCATCGCTCAACGCGGTAATGTTGCCGAAAGAATGGTCCATGGTAGGCGAAATCAGCCTTTGGCCATTCAGGGCTGATCATGGGGTGGCCAATGAAGCTCACTGTCGTTCTAGTTATGACGGATTGAAGTTCGATATAGCCAGGGTCTGGTGGGTAGTCAATGTCGCAGTTGTCACAGGTCCAGACATTCCAGTAGACGCGAGGATTGCATTTACGACATTGGGGACAGACTATGCCTCGCCAGAGAGATCGCAAGGCGGCAGTGATTTGACCAGTCTCGCGTAGGGTTAGGAGGTTGGACATGAGGTCTGGAACAAGATCGAATCCGGGTCGAAACCAAGGTATGTCCGGTAAGCGTTGCTTCAAGTACTTCCGATCGAAGACGAGATCTTCGGGTGCTTCCGATCCGTCTATCGTATGCCAGAAGAATGCACAGCTTGGGTTGGTGCAGAGCCATGATTTGGCGTAGATCTGCGGTGCTAGAGTGTTGCAGAAGGTGCAAGGCATTTCAACAACTGCTGCGCTTGGGTAGCGATGGAGTGGTGGCTCAGGCTGGTTCGGGGTCCACCATGCTTTGCAAGGCGCGATCCTATCAAATCTGGCTTTGTACGACGCTTTGCCTCTTACTGACTTTTCCGCCCAGATGTGTGATATTCGGAAATGGTCCATGACTGAGTATCTGTCGACGAGTCTGACTGGGGAGGCAGTGCATTTACTTCCTGTTGACGTCAGATGAGATCGAGGTCGTGGCAATACTGACCTAAAATGAGAACCACAGGGAGTCCCATTTGTTTTGTCTGGTAGAATGCTTGAACAATCACGTCCGATGAGTCTTGATCTTCTGGATGTGTCCGGGTGCGCCGAGTAAGTCTTGAGTGTGATCCGGCCAGCCCGTCACTGCTTCGTTAGATTTGGATTGGCAGAGAAGTGGGACATACACTCTCGCGATGACAACTTCGGAGTCGATGTAGCATCTTTCTCCACAATCTCCATCCACAAGGAAACCATAAATGGATCCGTTCCTGCGATAGGCAACTTGTTTGAGGACGCGGAAGTACTCAAGGCTTTCCAAGAGGTCGTTGCGGGACTGTCGGCGTTAGTAAAGGGGGGTGTTGGGACAAGGTGAACGTACCTCTGCCCATACGGGAGGCCGGTAGTTGGGGTCATATTTCTCAGCGAACTCGGGAAAGAGAATCGCTTCGGCGTAGGCTTCTGTTTCTATGGAGAGCTCTTGCTCTGTGTGGTCCATTTTCGGTGATTTTGAAGTGGTAAGACTAGGAGAATTCGACGGCGGAGAGACATTTCTTTAGGGCACATTCCGGAGGCCGGCACACCAGAAAATGGAATGTGGGCCAGCATGCCGGAGTGAGACCATACATTGCAGAACTAGGATAAGCGCTAGGTCCTAACGGACGAAGAAAGAGAAATTGTGAGTGTCGGGAGGGGAATATGCAATGGATGCAAAGAGTCTAAGGGTGGAAGTAGCCGCAAGCGCAGTAGTAGATTAAGAACGTCCAGCGATCTGGGAAAGATGAAGAGAGAGATTAAGAACCTGATGAAGAGTGGGTTAGCAAGGGGGAAATAATGGCAATCGTCTGGGGGTACGCACAAAATATCCTGACTAAGATTTGGCGCAAAGCAGTCTTCACGACGACCTGGCGACGGAGCACTGGCCCACATACAGATCCATGAGACCGTTATATTTGTATGCATCTCCAGACACTGTTGGGCAATGCCCGTTTAGAATGCAAGAGGGCTGTTTATATGGAGGAAGTTTCATGGAAGCGAATGGACAGGAAATTTTGGTCTTCATTGCTTGGCAAAGATTGCTGATATGTCCACCTTTCCCTCACTAAGAACCATGCTACGCGAGTCAACCACAAGGATGGCCCTGTTGCTCTCAGATGTTGCAGCTTCGGTACTGCAGCTCACCATCATCTGATCGCCTGCCATATGTATTATTACAGCGCACTAATCTGAGCGAGACTACGGATCATCGCTCCGCAAATTCCACTCTTCAATGAAGGATATCAAGTTGGCAACTGATCCCGCTTTACGCTACACTGCAGTGTTGTGTAGACCCTCGTTAATCTACTTGAGGATATAAGCGCAAACCAAGACAAGCACGAGCATCCACATTGCATTTGCAAAGTCCGTAACAGTCATTCAACCTCGATCCTGAGGAATATGTAAAAGCCGCTGAATATGACATCGACTGCTTTCGCTATAGGTGTCTGGCGTCTACGGTATTACGATGAGGCAGAAAAGGGTAATAAGTATGACTCGTCCCAGGAGCAAAGACCAGGCAATCAGCCGTCCAGTGAACCAAACAGCTAATTCTTTGGATTTTATGCCATAGTAGATGCTCGCGGGATAAGTTGGAGATACTCAAATTACAACCAAGTTATAATCAAGTGCGATGTTGTCTTGGTGATTGATCTGCACTACGGTAGAGAGAAATTTGAGGCAAAGAAGATATTCAGATGACGACTTGGTGGGCTTTCATTTGCAAAGGAGGCTGTACTAACTCGGCAGGAGAGAGAAGAACGCAACGCGCCCTTGCCCATTATGGAAGGCGACCAAAAGGGAGTATGCATGAGTTTCCCCGGTGGAATGATGTCAAAAGGATTAGGCCTCATACGCAAAGCGGACTATTCAATCTATTTTAAGCGGAAATTGTTGCACGAATGCCAAATATCCTGACATTGCACAAAAATGTTAGTATTAGGCTTGTTGAAGGACCCTCAACGGCAGCACGAATACAACTCCTCCGTCAGAGCAGCGGCACACCAGCTCCTTCAAAACGGGTTCTTTGAAGTGAAAGGCCTCAAAATCCAATACCAGAGGCCCACGTAACCCCCCATGGCCAACACCCTGCCCCGTTCCTACTTCTTGCCCTGAAATCCTGGAGGCGGCGTGATTGTGAAGCCAATATCTTGAGCCCAAACTGCGTTGTTGAATTCAATATACGTCTGGTCAATCTTGCCGTCATCGCCGAGGACAAAGACGTTGATGCCTTGAACCGGTGTAGCACCTGGGTACAAAATGAATCTCCAGCGCCATGTAATGACATTGCAAGTATGCCAGATGTTGAGGGTCGTGATCTGGTAGACGCCGTTGCCAGAGTGGGCGTGGCCGGCTTCGATCGCTGCAAGGTTGGGCTCAGTCACAGAGCCGTATGGTGCGCCAGTGAAGAAATTGATGCTGTCCGAGATCTCTTGGTCGTCAGAGTTGGCGACGGATTCGATGAGGGAGTTGAAGGTTCTGGTAGCGTTGCCGTTGGTCTGCTCGGCCTTGATGAAAGTATTGACGAGTTCAGTGGCTTGCTTGTCTGTCAAGCAATTCCAACTATTGCTCCAGAGGTTGTCCGGCCTAGGAGCTGGGGTTGCAACAACTGCAGAGGCAGCGGCTAGCGCTAAGAGGATCGATTTGAACTGCATCTTGAAGGGAAAATTAAAAAGATTGATTGGAGAGCAATTGAAGAATGAGTGCAAGTAATGATAAAGGACTGTGGGTAGAACGTTGAAAAGCGTAACTTGAAGTTATCTACGAATGTGGGAGGCCTTTTATATGCCACTCCATGAGCCGTACCCCGTCTGCCGCAATGCTTAGATCACTCTTGTGGCTTCGGGTACGCGGAATCCATCCAATTTGCTAGAGTCCATAGCGTTTGGTCAAGATTGCCATTGGCCAGGATTCAAGCACAGTCGAGACAAAAAGACGCTTTACATCCACGTGAGTGCTGCACAGGGTGGGACTTGATAATCTGGTGCGAGTGATTTATCTCGGGATCTTGATTGACTTCCCTGACCTGGCCCCTCCTTGCAGACGAAAAGGCGAATGATCGGAGCTAGCCTCTAGGGTTGTCGCAATAAATGTTCCTAGCGTTAGCCCTCCTGAATCCATCCCGGAAGCCCTCGATCAAGGGTTCCCCAGGTTTTGATTATTAACCGAGGCAAAAAGTTCCGCCAGCAACCAAAGTTATGCATTTGGGCAGTTGTTTTACTGTGTAATCAAATGGGTGCTGCAGGCCAATGGCTTCCTGGGAAGCTTGCTCGCCTATTTTGTTCGTGAGAATAATCCTAGACGTTTCAATGTGAGCCGTATTCTTGCGGCCTTGTTGAAATGTCTCTCTAGAAGGGAATCTAGCGACCCGCGATGTCACATTTCACGTCAAGGCCTAATTTCCCCATAGAGTCTTAGATCTACAGCCACTAGGGTAACCCCTGGCTACACTGTCTTGCTAGCGCAGGCTACATTGGGACTCCACAATCAGTACCTGAATCAGCTAGTACGTGGCGTTAACAAAAGCTCAACTAACAATCGGACACTATGAGGGTTGTAGAGTAGACACGGAGGCAGAGCTCTACCTACAGCATAGACCTTGTGGAAGACTGGTTCTTACGAATTTGATAGTAGCAATTGCTTGATATGTGGTTCTCGCGTCATCAGCGCCGCATACTGCAGTTAGAACGCCTTGGCTCTCAACCAGGTTCATACTCCAGGGCCTCCAATCCTTCAATCTCGTATTTAAGATCCTCCAGTCCCCTTTGGAATGCTCAATGGATACGTGCAGCGCAGGAAATACCCTGCATCTGATCACCCTCGCTTGCGCTGAGGTTGACTATCCCTTAGGATTAGCGCGAGCAAAGCAATATGTGAGTAGGAAATTTCCGTCAACGACGGGAAGGATTCAGGATGTCTAGGTCGGCGCACGGGCCGTGGCAGCCATGAATCGTAACGGCTGGGAGTAATCCGACACACTTGGCGCTTTGTGCTGGAAATCGCTTGTTGTGAAGAGAATGTCAAGCCATAGAACTTGTGTTACTGGCTTAGCTGTTACCTTTCATACCTGTGCTGCGGTGGGACCACAAGGTGTTTGCCCTATTTGGGTGGGCAGATATACATTGGGCGAGAACATTGTCAAGCTCTGGGAGCTTCTCGTACAAGCTATACGAGTCATGGAGAAGACAGCAATGGGGATCCCGCCGCAGTCTTGCGTACGCCCCGAAGTCTGCAAAGCCGTGCTTAAAATGCTTCTCTTTCGCCGCTTTGGCAGGAATTGAGGACCGTCTTCGTCATGCGAGTCTCCACTTTGTGGCATCAATCTGATGCTCTCTGCCCTCTCCACCGCCAAGTCGTTTTCTGTCCTATCACGTTCGCCTTCTCTTTCCAATTTCTCGGCATTGGCTTGTATGGAGATGCTGTTCTGATGGCGATAGTCGCGTGTTTGGAAGTTGGCCAGAGTATTTTCAGGGATACTGTCTGAGCCTGGATCCGCCATATCCCGAGCTCTCGCCAAAGTAGTCGACTGTGATTGAGGCTCCTTTGACCCCATCATCCTGGCCCCGTGTGCTGAACCAACGAATGTTCCCAGGTAGGTCTTCCGAAACTCCTTAGCATGTCCAAAGCTATCAAACCGAAAGATCTCACATTCTCTTGGCATTCTTGGAGACCATGGGAAAGGTGTCGTCTGCGTAATCCAGGCGCATTGGACTAGTTCTCCAATATGAACGGAATACGTATTCTTTGTGCAGGTCTCGTCTCGAAGAAGGCCTTCCACGCGCAATCGGTCAGGCTTTTGGGTATCCTGGTAGGATATTTCTTCTTAGAGATGGTATATGCGCTCTTTAATCAGTCTGAGGACTTCCATGACTTTCTGATAATTCCCATGGCGACTGAGATCCGGCTCAAGTTCGTTTCCTTCCTGACGCACCGTATCTGGACGTCATGACCACGACCCGGAGCTTGCAAGTGCAGGAGATGGTAGCGTTGATAGCGTTGGAGGTGGTGTGGCAGACTTGAAAGTGCTCGTCGTGTAGATTTCCTGGCTAAGTATGCAGTAGGCAGTCATAAGGAGAATTTTTGGAGGGGGGTGGGGCTGTGCTAGGCACGAATTTCGACCCACGTAATAGTTTCTGGCGTTACCGCGATCATGAAAGTAAGGGTTCGTCAGTGAGCCACTGCTGAAAAGAGCCCTGAGCGCCCAGAGGCATCTGCCGATCGGGTACCGATATCGAAGCTTAAGTGGGGTTTATCCAGGGCTACTTAGCAAACTCCGGGCTTTTACTGCGGCGCTCTCAAGACTAGATGAAGGGATCAGTCATTTTTTCCATACAGTCGTTCCCGAAACCGCCCTACCCCTCTAGAAACACATTGCAACTTTCTCCAACTTAAAGCCAAGGACTGCAGTGGATCACGCTTATCCAAATCTACAATAGTCAGTTGTACGCCAACCACCAATCATCGACGAAGCATATTTTATCATGGTACTGATAATACGTACGGTCTTTCGTAAAGTAGCCAGTAATAGGTCAGATTCCCCTCGCGCTCCAAGACTACCTTGCGATCCAGGTCGGCCTTCTCGACTAAAATTGGTTGAAGGGCGGGATGACAAAAGTAGGAGCAATGCTATACTTGCGGAGGTTGTGCCGGTTGAAAAAGAGGCATGGTCGCATGGTCTGACGCTGTCGTGTACGACCCTGGTGAAAAAAGGAGGAAAATCGGAGTGACACACAACGGAATCAGACGCTAAGGGCTCGTGCTGGAGCCAGCTATGAAAGCCGTTCTCGAGCACGACCTTGCTACAGCGAATGTGTGTAGAGGCTCACGAAGGGGCATTAGGACGTGTTGTTGTGCTTGAAAGGAGGCCAGTACCGGTGCGGATGATGGCTCAAGGTGCTCTGGTGTTCACTTTTCCCGCCGCAGCCTCCAAGATCACGACACCTCAATACTTTCTTAGGACCACCGCTTTCCCCACCAATCCACCGTTCGCGCGATAAGTACGGAGTACAATTTAGAAGATTTATTCAACCTCAAAGAATGGACATCTCAAAAGTCGTCACCATTCCTAGAAACAGTCACGAGCTCTGGAATAGATGCATCACTCCTTCCTGAATCCGCTCCACCCAGCGAGACACCGAGTGAGAACCCACAGGCACCAGGGCGGGAGCACCATCCGCATCAGGCAAAGTTGACATTTTGAGCAAGAGGCGGAGTGGGATCCGGACAAACTATTTGACGAAGATCCTTCGGGCTATCTTCACTACTCGATCGAGTAACTAGAAGGTAATGCCAAATAGCAAGGCAGTGTCGGAGGACACAGAGCCCAACGTGGTGCTGGCGCCCGGTTATAGAAATTCCGCCAATTGTAGCTCGGCCTTGTATATCACGTGTGCGTCTGATTGGCCTCTCAGCTTTCAGATTCATCTCGAACATTCTAGAAATAGAGTGGCGAACATCCATCTATATAGCTGTGCGATTCTCCGCACCTCTCTAATGGAAAGGGAAAAAATATTATGACTACATCTAAAATGGTGTAACCGTGCTGCGGACAGTTTGCTATAAGAACAGATCAACGTTGAAGATAGATGGGCAGCATAGTTAACATGTGCAGCATATGATATTTCTCACCAAACGGCGGCGTCCCATATCCTCACTGACCTGTCGTCCGAACCGGACGCGATGGTGGTGCCGTCGGGCGAGAATGCCACGCTCCTCACCCGACCTCCGTGGCCGTCGAGCTTCCGCAGCTGCCTTCCCGTGGCCGCGTCCCATATCCTCACTGACCTGTCGTCCGAACCGGACGCGATGGTGGTGCCGTCGGGCGAGAATGCCACGCTCCTCACCCAACCTCCGTGGCCGTCGAGCTTCCGCAGCTGCCTTCCCGTGGCCGCGTCCCATATCCTCACTGACCTGTTGTCCGAACCGGACGCGATGGTGGTGCCGTCGGGCGAGAATGCCACGCTCCTGAACCAACCTTGGTAGCCGTCGAGCCTCCACCGCTGCCTTCCCGTGGCCGCGTCCCATATCCTTACTGTCGCGTTCGAACCGGACGCGATGGTGGTGCCGTCGGGCGAGAATGCCACGCTCCTCACCCGATCTCCGTGGCCGTCGAGCTTCCGCAGCTGCGTTCCCGTG
>Ga0335072_10003077_pt1 | contig 25349 bp, 25 predicted proteins | sample Lox_Sample_21_FD_206725 | JGI IMG/M metagenome (GOLD analysis project Ga0335072, IMG submission 206725) | Soil microbial communities from Loxahatchee National Wildlife Refuge, Florida, United States - Lox_Sample_2.1 | ecosystem: Environmental > Terrestrial > Soil > Wetlands | place: USA...
TATCTTTCCTCAAATCTATTCGTTTCCTCCGTTTTACACACTCCAACCCAATGCTTTAACTCGAGCTTCCCAACTCCGCAGCTGGTCTTCCCTCATCCAAGCCTACTGCCGCCATCACCGGCTTTTCAAGCTTACACTCGTCGATGCACTTGACTCGAACCTGTTCCACAACTCAACGATAAAGAAGCGGCTCAGTGCCAAAGACGCAAAAGACGTAATTGATTACATGGTGAGCAAAGAGGGCGAGGAGCGAGCAGAATGGATTGGATCACAGAAAGCCGCGGCGTGGATATGGTGGAGAAAACCGGAAGAATGGGCTGCGCTCTTGGAGGATTGGGTCAATGATACTGGCCAGAAGGGCACGGTCTTAACACTGTACGAACTCGTCGAGGGAGAGGCAACTGAAAAACAGGACTTTCACGGCATGGACATGGAAGTTCTCCACAAGGCGTTAAATACACTCGTCAAACTTGGCAAGGCGCAAGTCTTTGGCACTGATGATCAGCAAGGTGTCAAATTCTTCTAAAGAATGCTCGCAACTCAACAAATACTTTCGCTACAGAACCCGCTATGTACTCATAAGCAACCAGATCATATTCGGCGTGTTCGGTTTCCAAGCGATCATCCAATGTTATCGTACACTTCGTATCATGATGGAGCTGCCTCAGAGATCTCATATTTCCCTATGGGCAAAATTTTCTGATGAATCGCTGTCTCCAGTAACCAGTCGGCGCGTACGATTCTTGGAACTTTTCGGCTGCCTTCTGCCATGGCTCTGAATTTTGCCCATATCTTGGCGTTGTCTGGGTCCGGTGTGCTGAGGAGATAAACTTCATTTTGAGTGTCGTCATCTGTCATACTGATTTCGCTGTCGGCCCGTTTGGAAGGGACCATGGTCCCAGGGCGGCCTTTATATGAGTTACATCGTCCTCCGTTGGCCTCGATGATGGATCTGAAGGCTTCAAACCCGCCATGGATATTCTCCATACAGTAGATGGTGCGGCCACGGAGTAGCTGGTTGCGATTTTCCCTTGCTCGCTCTTGAGACTGGGCTAGCGAGAAGTCAAACCTCTTTTCAGTGGCCTTATCTCTGAGCGTGTACTTGTCAGGATCCGGGAGATTGTCGTCTTCCAGACAGGCATCAATAAACTTGGTAGATATGATGGCCGGTGCGTACGCAAGAGCCGAGATGAACTTGTGCGTTCGGAGGATCCCTGGCGCGGCTAGGTGAGTCGCTCGGGATGGCTCTGAAGTAACGATAATACCAAGGTTCCGGAGATGCTTCTACGGTCTTGCGTTAGCATGACGTTCCGAATGACTAGAACTAAGAGGTATACTTTGTCATTATCCTCAATCTTCGGGTGATCGACCCACTTCTTGTAGCCGGAGATGAGCAAGTGCATCGCCGGGGGAGGCAAGCTCTTCCTTGCGCGCTTTTGTTCGTTGCCATCGCTGCTGTCTGTGTCCGAATCCTGGTCAATCGATCGCTTCCTATTATGCACAACTCGGTCCTCATCATTCTTGCGGCGGCCGCCATATACCACTCCACCAACGCGCTTTTTTTCCTTCTCATATAATGCAATATCTGATGCAATGTTGTGCAAGGTCGCAACTGCAATATCCTTCGATTTCCGACTACCTGTTGTCGAAGGGGTCTCGTTTTCTTTGTCTGCAGAAATAAATCGTGAAGGGCCTGGTGTGCGAAAATTGACCGCCTCGCCCAACTTTTTGATGTCTTTGCCCGCCTTTGGCGCAAGTCCATTGGGCTTCATGCTGTGACCTGCTTTCTCATTGGCAGCTCCCCCTTTGGGTAAGTCAACCATACTGCTCTGAGGCACGAGTGAAGGCACGTTGTTTTGGTTGTTCTGAAGCACAGGTCTGGCTGGTTCCTCTGCGTCGTCCATCTCAACATCTTCGTCGATTGGGAAGAAGTTGCGCTCCAGCGCACCTCGGTCGATCTTGGTCTGCCCTACTACTTCTCCCAAGTTAGTCCGTGACGGGAAATGTGTATAACGCGAATTTGTCACGCTCTGAATCCTCCATTTGGCATAGCTTTCTTCCAACCAGAGATGATTGACGAGATGTATACCCCAGTCTTTCGCCGCCGCGCACTTCTCGCTCATTTCATGTGCGGTGATCAGATGAGTGTTGTCCTGTTTTAGAGTTTTCGTACACTCAGCCCCAGCGGCTATAATGAGGTTCTCAAGGTATACTCGTGCTTCACCACTGTAGTTGGACAAACTGATTCGCAGGCCTATAAAGCCAGGTAGACCTTCCCGTGCAATTGGATAGTGCAACAGTCGTCGCATCGGAGAAGTCCAAGTGTTGTTGGTGATCATGTAGTAGAGCCAAGCAAGGTTGCCCACCTCCTTGCCTGATCTGGCAGCAATCTTGTAGTCTTCCCCGTCGCGGTACTTGGAGATGTACATATCGGTCTTCCGTGGCTCGTTTGCGAGCTTTCCACCCCCAGTGACAATGAGACCCTCCAAAATCCCACGCAGATGGCTGCCAATACCTAAGTCGCCGGCCAGCATGACTTTCTTGTTTTGGAACACGTTCAAATTAGCTCTTGCCGTAGGCGGTGGAGTTGGTAACACTGTCTCAACTGGATCTGGATGTGTTGCTCCTGTTACATTACGCTTGTCAATAGCACGAGGCGGATGGTCATGTGGCCGGCGTAGGATCTCTGGGTCGGGCAGAAGGTACGGGCCCTCGTTGATGCGTCTACCAAGTTTGAGACAGTCGTCGAACCTAGAAAGAGATCAGCCTTGGACATGTCGACACTTGGACAGAAATTACCAGTGCGGGAGGACTATCTTAATGCTGAGCTTTTTGGACACAACAATGGCGCATTTGTCAGAGTCCATCGTCAGAGCAACAATATGAGTGACTTGGCTAGTAACTTTGGTGGTGTAGAGGCCTCCCATTGCAAGGACACCACCTGCAATCGCGTCTGCATCCCCCTCTGGGAGGTCTGCGCAACAGACAACGACATCGGATAAGAAGAGTCTTGGGTCTGGATTGTACTGGCGAGGATTTGCGAGCTTGTCCCGCATGAGAGATGCATCCACCCAGGCTGGCTTGATGACTGGTATCAGGGCATCGCAGGCGGCATCGTACTCGGGAAAGTCGAATGTGGTAGATATTATGTGGGTGATGCCCTTGAGCTGAAGGATATCATCTTTGTAGCTGTGAAGGAGAGCGTCTCCACCGTGCAGTCTCAGCGTTTGTATTAGCTGCAGTCGATTAGCGAGAGCGATACCACGAGAGGATCATGACCAGCTTGCCCTGTGTGCCACGGTCTCGTCGTCCAGGCTGCCGTTCCGAATGACTGCGAAGCTGCACTGGGCGAATAGCCCTGCAGGGGATGTCTGACCATCGACTTCCATTGGCGCCATCGTGGAGTACACACTGCTGCAGCTTTGCTTGCAACTGATAAGGCTGTTACTGGGCATCAAAACGCACAATTACGCGTTTCGCGTGAGGACCCTGGCTTGGCAGGCCAGAAACGCTCACGAGCTCACATGACCCATCTCTTCGGCGTTACAGGTTTGGCAGAAAATGGGAATGCAAGTACCATGGCCTCGGCAGATACACAGCATTAACCGGTGCTTGTAAAAGGGTAGCCGGCATCTATTCGTTCCAATATGGTTGGTTCAGGCTTCGATGCCGGCAGCCATGCCGTGATTGCCTCGGCATGAATTACTCCATTGCCCACACAAGTCTGTTGTTTACCCAAGTCTGTAGATTGATCGCAACGAAGAACACCTTTCATAGGCAATCCAGCCATCGATATGTCCTTCAAGTTCCGTATCGTCGAGCATCTCGTTCCGTGCCAACATATTCGGGAATATGCCCAAGCAACTGCCAATGAGCAAGAAGATGTCCTGCACCTTGCAGTCAAGCAATATATCCCGCTGGACAATCCAAACCCCAAACCTGGAGATATCACGATCATAGGTGGCCATGCGAATGGCTTTGCCAAGGCAGGCAACATAGCCCTTGAAGTCCAACGAGTAGCTTACATGATTTAGGAGCTCTACGAGCCACTTTGGGAGGAAATATTGCTCAGGCTCAAAAAGTTCGGGCTCAACATCCGTAGTATTTGGATAGCGGATGTTGCACAGCAAGGCCAGAGCGGCATCATCAATGAGCAACTCCTCGGGAATGATCCATGCTGGAATGATCATTCGAGAGATTTAATGAATCTCATCAACCTCAAGAGGAAGGAAATGGTTCGGCCCCTAGTTGGAATTGGCCATAGTATGGGCGGCAACAACCTGTGAGGTTCCCCACATCGCATGCGATCTCAAGCTGATAATGCCCCGCCAGAACTAACTTGGCGTTGATGCATCCTCGCCTCTTCACTACCCTTCTCCTGCTGGATCCTGTCATCCAAGCATACTCCTCGGCACCCCCGGATTCGGCCGAGTCTCCTGCGCTGATGTCAACGTTTCGAAGAGATATATGGCCTTCAAGAAAAGCTGCAGCTGAAGGTTATACAAAGAGCAAGTTTTACCAAACCTGGGATCCGCGAGTGATAGAGCGCCAAGTAAAGTATGGTTTGCGCGATTTACCAACAACAATACATCCGTTAGCTTCGACACCACGAGGCGAGACTCCAGTGACATTGAGCACAACGAAGCACCAAGAGGTTTTCACTTTTCTACGACCCAACTACGAAGGCAGTGGATACCAGGGCCGACCAGTAGACCGTAAAAAACATCCTGACGTTCACCCAGGATTGGACACAATTTACCCATTCTATCGACCTGAAGTCCCCAGGGTTTACTTCCGCCTGCCAGAGGTTCGTCCTAGCGTGCTTTACGTGTTCGGCGAACTGTCATACATGTCCTCTCCTGAAGCTATTGATGCTAAATTGAACGCAACCGGTAGTGGAGTTGGTGGCAGTGGGGGCATCAAGGAGGGGAAGGTCAAAGGGATCATTCTGAAGAATGTCGGTCATCTTGTGGCTATGGAAGCAGTTGAAGAATGCGCTGATGCAGCTGCTGAATGGATCAGCAATGAGATGAAGACTTGGACTGCGGAAGAGGACGAGCACAGAAAAAGATGGATGGCGAAAACACTTGTAGAAAAGCAGACAGTGGACGAGGAGTGGAAGATACGGATTGGTAGTAATCCTCGAAAGGCCAAGCCAGATGGAAATGCGAAGTTATGATTTACATCAACGACCGAACCACAGGGACCGCGTTCAAAGTGCCAACTACCGCAGCAAATCCATCATCGGACGTCCAAACGCACAACATCGCCCGTCGCAAAACGGTGTGACGAACACAAATGGCCCAGTCCTCGTTGTCATCTTCCGCATACCACCACAAGGGGTGCTACGCTTTGGGCGGAGGCGTAGACTCATGTCGACATGCCTTGGACGGTAGTCTGGCCACTCATCCTCGCCCAGTTCTCGGTCCAAGTACGAACATCAGCCTGAATAGTATCGTCTCGTTGAGTAGTAGCGGAGCTCGCTCTCAAAAGGCGGAATGCAAGTGAGCCTTGCAGGTCGACTTGGAAGCGGTCAAGCGGTGAACTGTCCGGAACGGTGCGCTGAGGTGTCGCCGCAGCTTCTCTACCCGAGTCATGTTCTCTGAATATTGGCAATCTGGAGAAAATAGGTCAGCTTGACTTCACGACCTCAAGACCGGCAGCGTATATAGAGAATCAAGTTCGGATGGGGAGCCCGTCTGTTGTTCACTTACCCCATATCGGTGGTGCCAAGTCCTGTTTTGATGTTGCGCTTTCGCAGGATCCAAGGAAGATTGAAATATATCTGAGCCGACCTCGCTATCTGTCCAGTTCTGCTCAGACGCCGGGTATTCTGATTTTCATGTACGAGGAGCTTTGGGTGTATTCTAACAAGAAGGAATGCCCTTCATGTGAGGTGGATGTCTTCTACCGGTCGACAAATTTGAGAAAATCGCCCTGTATAATTGGGTCATTTGCCCATTTGCCCATTTGCCCCATCTTGCCCTCATTGCCCCTCCATCCGCCCTTCCTTCTCAAACACCATGTCCATTTGGAACATCATCTAAGGATCTGTGCGCCAATTACATTTTCAGCGGGATGCCCCAGTTCCAAAGAGCCACCCTGTACTTACCAGCAACTCGCCTAAGACCTATCATCTTGCCTAAATTCGGAGTTAGCACCAGTCCAGTCCCCTGCATCTCGACTCGCGCAAATACAGCTACCGACAACAAAGTATCAAAGACGGTGCTGTAACATGCTCATGCGCTGCCCATCCACTTGGTGGTAATAATTATGCCCAAGGTGGATAGAGAGGTGGAGCAAGCGTAAGTCTTTGTCGCGCGGAGGCAGACTTTAACCAATAGCTACGTCAGCAGAGCGTGAGCTGCCGCCGCCACCGCCACCAACTTGACCTCAACTCGCATGAAAGCCCGAGTCACGCTACTGTACATCCCTTTGCCAACTCCGATCGCAGGCGTGCATTAGCAATTGTCCGTCAAACGGTTGCTATAGCCAACAGCAACACGGGAATTTCGATTTTCTGTCCACTTTAATATCGAAAGCAGCTAGGGCGGGGTAATCTGAAGGTTCAGGCCTGCGATCGGAGTTGACAAAGGGGTGTAACCTGTCAGACCATTGGATTGCACTCATCGCCCAGCCATCTGCTGATCGGTGCGGCTTGCGCCCTCAGCCCTCAGTCTTTCAAAACTATACGACCCAGGCCGGAGTTTTCCACCCATCCTTGTCATAGAAGGGCAAGACGCTGCATTGGATGGCGCGCCCTCCTTCCATGATTTGTCCAAAGCTGGCCTTTGCGTGTCGACTGGACCATCTAGCTACGCTTGAACCACATCATACAAACTAGGAAAGCACAAGCTCGTTGAATTAAGTCCGTAGGTGTTCCTCTAAGCAACAAGGCTCATCCACGCAAACCCGCAGCTTGCCTCGCTCCCGAACCCGTGAGCCAATCGTAACCGGAATCTGCTTGCCCAGGGTTGATGTCATATGCCAGCATCCGCGTAGGGGAGTCATCCCAACACGTTGAAGCTGCGATTACCCTTCTCGATCCTCGGCGGGCTCGGAATCGAAACCAGGACGTCTCGCCTTATCGACTAGGAAGATTTGTATTTCATACTTCTTCCCAATATGCTGAAAGCCTCCAAACATCTTGTCGGTGTTTCTGCTCCACAAGTACTTTGCCACGGGCCAGCCTTTCGCAATGTGCGCGCCAAAATCTTTGATTGAGAGCTCATATCACACTTTGGCGAATTCGTTCGCAAATAGCCAATGGCAAGCTAACAGAACGCGGGTGACGTGAGGCTCAAACAGGAACTTCGTGCCTTTTACCAAACTGCGCCACCGGCGCTGAAGTGAAGTGGTGTGAAAGGGAAAGCCTGCTCCAGCGTGAAAAGGTTGAGGTAAAGTACGACACTCGAGCATTGGTGCCCGACAGGCATCGCTCATGCGCGATTGCCCCTCACTCAATCTTCAGAGTTGACCCGCTAGTTTCGACATGCTCCTTTGCATAAGGACAACGGTCCGAGCATTGAAACCGGTAAGGCGGCCGCGATAATCTGCGCGGATCTGGAGTTCGTTGACAATTGGGCCAAGAACTATTCTAGCGCTTCATAGTATTTCTGCCTGCAAAAATTGAAGCAAGCTCTAACAGATATGGCTCTTATGCTAAGCTTTAACAGTTTCGAGCCTCCATGTGTAGGCTATTTCCATACTTTCCTCACAGGAGACCTATTTTGGCTCATCGACCTCTGATCTCTCGTGGGTCATGACTCGCGGTATATGCGGGACTCTGTCCCCATCTGTCCATCGCCCTCGCTTTCGCTTCCTTACTCGTCCCCCCTCTTTGAGCTTGGGTGTTTAATCTCTCTCCAGCCGAGCCCAGGGATTCAATCATGAACGAAATGCCACTCGTGGAAAGCCATTCAAGTGGAACAAAGTGGAGGAGACCGCTGCCAATATCATATCACATCGAGACAACGAAGAGACCGGCACCACAGAGCCATTGTCGCCTTCCCCTCCCTCGCCTCCCGTATCGCCACGGCCGTCCTCGGACCAGTGCCCTTTTTGTTTCTTTGAAGACGGCATTCCACTGGTCGACCGCTACCGGCAATATACGCGAATCGACTCGCTTCGGCGCCACGTGCTCCGAGTCCATCTCAATCAGGCATCTCGCTACGACTGCGGCCTTCGAGGTCTTCATCAGCCTGACTCCGATCTCTCCACGGAGCAGATACCAATCGCCTGTCCAGTCCCTGCCTGTAGTGGGTTAGTCCTGCAAGGTGAAAGTCATTACAAGAGTCATTCGGCTAAGGTACTGTACATAAGGGGCCTTTCTAAGGCCATTGGTCTTTGACTTTTCAGGAGGCTTTGGGATGCATCAATATTGTGTGTTAGCGTGTAGGGCTTTGTAGTACATGGAATCATATCCTTAAGTAGATAACACGGAGGTAGTGTCGAGTTCATCTTACACACAAGCAAGCCCCATTCGGGGCAGTCAAAAAGGGGAGCTTGAGACTGAAATGTCAGACACGAGCTGCTCTATGGGTGCGTAAAATCGGCCTTTGCCTCAAGTCCAATCACATTAATACCACCCATTCGGCTTCGCCCACGGCCCGCCCATTTCCGTCTTTCTGAAGCTGCCTGCCTTCATAGCGTGCTTATAGGGCCGGCGTGCTCCTAGGAACATTCTTCTAGGAAAGGTGTGCTTCTGGGAACATTTCCCTAGGAATGATGTCCTCTCGGGATCGTAATGACTTCTGGCTTGCAGTCGTCAAACCAACTGGAACAGGTCGTGACTATGAAGTATCTCATTTCTAGCGTCTTCTAAGGGCCCTTTTCTCCTACGATAATTGTCTAATTTGACGCCGAAATCGAAAATGCCTACACGACGAAATTCGAAACCCGCTAGTCCGCTGCAGCATCAAACCTGTCATGCTTATCCGGTTTCGATCTGCCCTTTTGGCGGCTTTCAAAAGGCATATTGGCCAAGATGTAATCATGTGGTTGGGAAAATTGTCATCTGGAGTATTGAGGCGTTGGCAAAAGCCTGGCGGAGTCTCCTTGCCATCATCGTTGACAAATGCCAATTTGCCGGAGAATGGACCATCGCCGCTTCTACTGTGGCAGTTGGGAGCTAATGGGTGCCGGGGCCTAGTGCGGTCACATGACCATTGTCCTAATAACATATTGCTGACAATTTGTACCACAGCCCTCTTTAATGAGTAACTGTCATGGCAAATATCTGATCGCACTTCTGGGCCTTAGGCCAAAAGCACTAGGCTGGAGTTACGTTTTGCCATGGCTTCAGATCATCGGTCAGAACATGTAACACCTTCGGCGTCGCAATCTCTGTCATCCTTAGCCACCATCACTCAGGACTTGCCCGAGGAGCGACTAAGTCAAGATGAAGGCCACGGAAACTCTTCCATATCTTCGGACCAACTGCTCAGCAATCTTCAGAACGATGCCGAAACACAAAAGAGGAAGTTCAATGAAGCATTGACTCTGTATCAAGCCAAGACTGCCGGAACGAAATACCAGATGGTTCTGGATTTTAGCAGCTTGCACACTTGGGATGAAGTTCTGCAGTCTGTTGATGACGCCTCAAAGCTTTACAATGAAGTGCCTGGTGCTTGGGGCAAGATTCGGAAAGGACTTCGGCGATTTGGCAAGACGGAGCAGGCCTTCCAGGCTTGGTCGGCACTTCTCCCATCCCAGTCTGAATACTTCTCCATATTATGCGGTGGAATCAAATTGATCTGCGGGGTATGTGTAAATGTCCACTAACAATACGGGTGACTTATACGATTAAAGGCAGCTGCTCGGTTGGAGGACTTGAGAGCTGAGGTCGCGAACGCTCTCGAAGAGATCCCATATCTGATTTCCATTACTCACAAGGCGCTTGGCATTTTCCAGAAGTCAGACGCTGTTCAAAGTGCCGCTGTGGACCTCTATGTAACAACTCTTGCTGCGTTGGGACATATTGTACGATGGTATGCTGAAAAAGCCACAAGTAAGGACGCGGCAAATGAATCAGTCCAAACTTGAAGGTCTCTGATATTACTTTGCAGAAAAGCTCTTCAAAAGCATATTCAAGCAAGACTTGTACCAAACAAAGTTGACCGAAAAGATACAGGCTATCAGAGGGGCCTCGGATCGGTTCGAAAGGGCCGTGCAGTTTTGCTCGTATGAGCACATTATCAGTACCCGGCTTGATATCCGAGAGCATCAGAGGTTGTCGAGGGAGAACTACCAAGAGCTTCTCCGTGAATTTGAGTTGCTTGAACAGAAATCCATGGATCAGAGCTCCGCCCTGAGGGGAACAATCTCCGACGAGGCCGCAGCCATGCGACAAATCATCAGGTTTCTCATTAACAGGGTGTCAGGGCTGGAGACAGCCATATCTGGCTTTGTTAACTCTTCAGCATCTATCCCAGCTTCAATTGGAAGTCGCGACATGTACTCTTCGCCACTCAGTTCACATAATACGAAGCAATTATGCTTTTCAGATAGTCACTATCAAGCACAGGCTAAGTTCGGTTAGTACGAACCTGTATTGCTTAAATAGCTAGAACTAACAAAAAGAGGTACAGGGAGCTACAAAAGTATGGCCGAAGTCTTGAGTTTCCTATCCTTCAACCCATCAGACGCATATAAGCACTTGGACAACGGTGTAAGATCAATCGAGTCCTTGCCAAGGTCAACCCAAGACCGAGTCGCTGCAATTATCCAGGCACCTCAATTTCAAAACTGGATGGCGTCACCTGCTCCTGAAGCCCTCTTTATCAACTACAACTCTCAGGCCTCAGCCTCAGAAAGTCCTTCTTTCTACCTCTATTCCAAGCTACACGATTCGGTTCATCAGGGCCCAGGGTCATCTCTGATGCTGAGCTTCTTTTGTCGAAGCCACATCGAGCCTGGTGATCTTTACTTCGGGGCAGCAGGCATGGTACGGAGTCTAATTGGTCAGCTACTGGACAAGGTTCCTCAGCTTCCCTTCCAGGGCCTTGTGCCCAGAGATCCCGCTAGGGCGAAGTCGGTCAGCTTTCTCTGTGGACTTCTGGAAGATCTTATACTCCGCTTGCCTCCAGATGCCGTGGTGTTCTGCGCTATAGACTCCATCAATATCCACGAGGAGAACAATTCGGCCTACGAAGAAATCGAGGAGGTCGTTGAGACGTTAGTACAGATTCGGGAGAGAACGGCTTCTGCAGGCTGTGCATTCAAGTTGATAATTGCTTGTTCATGGAACAGCCATAGATTATACAAATTGATTCCAGATCAGAAGCGAGAGGTGATGTGGCTTCCTGTAAAGGTTCCCCACCAAGGTGGTTTGACCACGGCAAAGTGGAAGGCTATCATGGAGAAGAACTTACGATTATTGAGATGAATGGGTGTTTGTCTGACTTTAACGGAGATTTTCAAAGCCTCACCTATCGGCCTTCTCAAGTGCGGGTGTCATGAGTTGACACAAAATGAACATTGACGGGAGAAGGCTGTTTGGAAGGAGTTCGATTGGTGATTGCAATCTACATCTACTATTCTTTCCAAATGTCTTTGTCATGGGCAACAGAGGGGTTACTGTGATATATTGTGGCTGCCAGGAGGATCTAACTGGCACAGGCTCTTGCGGCTGGGACACCTAGAGGTTAATTACTGAAAGCTCTCGAGCCACTTATTCAGTCGTTCATAACGGTTCAACGCATCCTCGGACGTTACATACTTGCTCTCATCGCCCTCAGCGACCCGCCTCGTACAGCGCAGCATTACTCCGTTCCCCAGCCGGTATCTCAAGCTGCCAATCAGCCCACTGCCATTCCACCACCGTCACCTCGTCCGTTTCAAAGTCACGCACTTCGATCACGACAGGTTCAGCATACGTATTTGCCTGCAACGAGGGTCCCGCCGGCGACACGAGGTGGAGCTCGCCCTTCTCGCCGTTTACCGTCCAGACAAAGGCCGGCTCGCTCTTGAATGGCTGGCCACGATGGTATCGGTTATTCCTCTGGATTCTCTTCCAGTGCATGGGTCGGCATGCGACCGTGTGGTCGGTGGCAATGTATTGTCGTCTCCAGCAGCGTAGTGACGCGTATGCGTGCGTAGGTACGGGTTTAGGAGCTCGATCGGTGTCGTAGATTGTCGGAATCGCTTACGAGATTGTGTGACTCGGCGTGTTCGGTGGGTAGGCGTCTGTCGAAGGTCCTTCCTTTGTCGTTTTGCTTCCCTCGATTGGTATGCGTTAATGTAGACAGGGCGCAGGGAAGTAACGCAACGCGACTGCGTTCTTCCCTTGTCGTCGGATTCAAACTCAGCTTGGCTGCAACGTCAACAGCTACTGACACCGCACACCACGAGAAGGTGTGAATCCATCGTCCCACTATGGTTTTTGAGAATGAAGCAGCTTCCACTGCCCGGCCTGCCGGGCTCATAACCAGTTGGAAGCTGTAAGTGTGAATATGCAAGAGTGGTATTGGAACCTATCTGAAGGGGATCGAGGCTACTTCGAATACTCGAACACAATTAGTGACTCGTGTCATCTACGTAAGTAGTGAACACCCGAGTGAGGTAAATGAGTCCCATAATCCAACTGCCTTGTATAGGAACAAGTGGCCCAATTTTCCGCTGTGGTCGTAGTCGAACGCAAAAGGCCCTGTCCGATACCCCGCCCTGGAGCCCTTGACTGTAGACGGGGCAGAAGGTGCCGTTTTCGTTTTTTAGAATCTACGGCATCACAGTAGAGAAGGCCAGGCAAGGCGCAGCGTAAGCGTCGGAACGAATTTGTTACCCCCGGGCCTGATTACCTTTTGGGTAATGCCTAATCTGAAAAAGCGACGCCCATTTACATTTGGTATTGTCCGAGGGGTGCGTACGCCTTTCAACGCTCGCCGGCCCCGCGGGGTGCGGGGGGTAACTTAGACACCTTGTTTTCCCGGTCGCCCGACCATTCGATTTTGGCTAATCAGTCCGTTGAGTGCAGTACACGCGCCGCCTCCATACGAGCTGCTACAGTGGGGAACGCTCCTATCTCCCACGTTGCCGTACATAAGTTAAGTTCCTGGAACCGTAATGCAGTACTTTTCCATTCGTGTTTGACCGAGGGCGTGGTCGACATGGCCGGGAACATTTGCGAGATCCAAGACAGTGGCTTGGGAGTGGAGAAAATGACAGCTAACGGTGGAATCAACAGAGGTCCAGGAAAGGATCATGCGCAGTTGGATTTGAAGTCGGCGGCCGAGACCCCGATCCCGGGAGGCACTATCGCCGTTGATCAGGCGAGATACATCTTGCAGCTTGAAGACCGAGTGAGGGCCTTGGAGCAGAGACTTTCTGCGATCGAACAAAACGAAGGGAGGTGTGTCCTATCAACCTGAAATTTTACGTGATTTTATCTGAAAACCCCGCAGCGAGAAAGAACAATACACTGATGACGATTCTTCACAACCGCGCATCACACGAGTGTCGCCGCATCAATGGAGACACATCAAGGGGAAGCCTGGCCTTATTCCAAACGCTGGCACGCTCTTGGTCTCCCGTCCATCTTCGATTGGAAAACACCATCGCCTTGCAATCAACTCCAAATTTCTCTTGGGTTTCTTATCAAACTTGGCAGACGTGCCGATAACAGAGGGAGAAAATATCTGGGTTTGGCCGTTCAAGTATCTCGCAGTATACGAAGGGCAAATCAGGGAGGCCTTGGAAGATGCACAAAACAAATGCAATGAAATAAAACTCGAACCGGTCACCAATACCTTGCCTAACACCATTGAGGCTCCCACGACCATCGAAACATTGGGTCGAAAAGCCAAGATGGAAAGAGACCACCTGAGATGCCTGGTTGAGTTTATGGATGAGGACTTGCGGAACATTTTCGATGTGCGGAAGCGTATCCACAACCTCTCGCTGAAAACCATCGCGTTTGATTTCTTGTGGCATCTCTTCAAGCCGGGCGACCTGGTGCTCTCGCAATCTGGAAGGCGGGAGGCAGCAATGCTGCAGGCTTTCGTGGTTCTGCATGTCACCGGTGGAAGGACTTCGTTTGACCCCGGAAATGTGCGGGGAGAGGAAGGCGGTTCTCGAGACTGGGACTTGAACTCGGAGTCAGAGCAACATAATGAAGCATTATCAGGATCCGGATATCAAACAACCACATTCATCATCGATTGTGCCTATCTGGACTTTGATGGCACATTTATAGGCCCGAAACCGAGGCGATTCGCAATACCAGCATATCCCGGCGAGAAGCAAATCTTGTCATTGGATGTTTATCCAGCGAAATTTGATCCAGACTACATAAGCATCATGGAATCCCTGGCGAATAGAGGAAAGCGCTTCTTGCGTATCTCTAAACTTGAAGGGGCGCACCAACGATATTGTGGAACAACTATCCGAGAAGCACAGGGGCCAAAAAGGCAGAGGTACCTACATTTCGAAATCAATGCAGAGGAGGTAAGCTTTCCAGTCTGCAGGCCTTTAGATAAATGTACAATTGACTATTGGGAGATTGAAACCGAGGTAATGATAGACCAAGCTGCAGCGATACAGCATTACCAAAGCATGCGTGACGGATTCAGCTTCCAGTTCGGAGGCCGAATAATTGCTGCTCCTACCCCAGCAGACAGAGGCGAGGTCTTCGACAAATTGCCAGACCATTCAGGAGGATGGTGGATCACGGATATTCACGATGACTCTTTGGTCGATATCGGCCGCCGGAGCGACTTTGTAAGCCAGACCGACGTTCTGAACCTGAGGCGTATCGATGACCCGGGAATCGCCGACATACATCTCCAACTCCTACCTCCTAGGGTATATGGCTATGCCCTGCTCGATCGGAAGTGGTTTCCTCTGAAGGTGGCTCTGCTGACCGACATCGCTGAAGAGGGTAACCCTTCCAGACTTCGTCGAACACGATTTGATGATTTGGTCCTCCCACCCGGACACAAGATGATGCTCCAAGCTCTTGTGAAACATTACACGAGCAAGAAGGAAGACAAAGAAAATAAATCTATGGATATTGTCTACAGAAAAGGAGGCGGTCTCATCATCCTGCTTCATGGTCCACCAGGGGTTGGAAAGACCTCAACAGCGGAATGTGTAGCTGCTCAATTGGGGAGGCCGCTTTTGCCGATCACATGTGGAGATCTTGGTGCACAGAGATACGCAGAGAGTGTCGAAAAGAGCCTAGAGAAGTTCTGCAACTTGGCGAAGAAGTGGAGTTGTGTTCTGTTATTGGACGAGGCGGATGTCTTTTTATCCAAACGGGAGAAAGGCGACACGGACAGAAATAGCTATGTCGCTGGTCAGTCACCCTTGGCAGACCTGTCAATTATTGGACCCAGAGCTAACAAGTATCAGTCTTCCTCAGGGTACTCGAGTACTACTCTGGTGTCCTCATTCTGACTTCGAACCGCGTTGGTGAGCTTGACGAAGCATTCAGATCCCGCATCCACATATGTCTGTTCTATCCGAAGCTGGATAGGCTGTCAGTCGACAAGATCTGGGAGAACAATATTGCTTGGATTAAATCTAGCGGGATGAACCTCGAGGTTGATGACGACGTTCGCCGCTTCTACCCACGGCTTTGGGACAAACAAGAGAAACAGAACATTCCTCATTGGAATGGTCGTCAAATCCGCAATGCCTTCCAGACCGCCATTGCACTTGCTCATTGGGACTACCATGAAGAGCCTGAGAACCTCCGCTCGGGACGACCGACCCTCCGAGCCAAGCATTTCAGACGAGTGGGTCAGATAACTGCCCATTTTGATGATTATATCTCGAGTATGCATGGCTTGGAGTCTCAGGATGCGTACAGTGTTTTGGCCGCACGTGAAGAAATCAGAATAGACAGCGCACCACATGACACCAAGAAGACCAAACAGGCACCTAGATCCAAGAGAAAAGCCTCACGGAGGAACTCTGTCCTAGGCACCTCGTCAGATTTTGATAGTGATGAGGAGTCAAGCTACGGGGACGAAAGTCGCGAGGATGTGGATGAGATCAAGACTCTGAAATTAAAGCTGAAACTGGCTAAGTTGAAACAGAAGGAGATAAGGAAGAGCTGAGGGATCTGTATTGACAGTTGTCACGTTAGTCATCAGCCCAACTCACTGGCCTCCGGCTCAATCCAAAAGAATCAGGGCCGGCCATCCAGCCATCCTGCACCTCCCTCTATCCACACCGACACCACTGAGAACCTCCAAGATTACCGCTGTGTGAGAGCACGTTCTTGCCAGTCACCTCCTTATCTTCTTCTTCTTCTTCTTCCTCCTCCTCCTCCTCCTCCTCCTCCTCCTCCTCCTCCTCTTCGTCGTCGTCGTCGTCGTCGTCATCCACACGATTGCGCAGTTTGTGCAGGCTTTAGCAATTCCGACTATTGGTTACGCCGTTGGTGACGGGCTCGGCTGGAACACTGGGAAGGGAGGAAGGAGAATGATAACGATTGGTAGAGGTTGTGGTCTCGAGAGGGAGTCTGTCACTATCTGACGCGACAGTATCACTCTCGTCGGCGCGCTCGTCGTCGTCCAACACCATCGGGCTATCTGGAAAGGTATATTAGCAAACGGTCCTGCACGGGCGACGCCACCAGGTGTCTAGTGATGCTCACCTCGGCTGTCCCCGAGCAACACGCTTGCAACAGTGTTAGCCCTAGGAGTGACCCTGGCTTCGTCGTCACCCTCACGGCTGTCCTCCCTGCTGGCCTTTGAACCAGCGATTCCTAGGTGAAAGCCTCGAGGCTGAGGCGGAATCTGGCTCTGAGCCTCTCGTCCGCCTTGGCAAAGATCTACTGAAGAGATGGCAGCTCAGTGGCTTCCCCGTTGTAATTGTTGCCGTCGTGATTGTGGTCGCTGGCACCTTGAACACGGCGCTCGATCAAATCGTCTTCTGCCGGCTCCAGGACTTCACGAGCCACCAGACACTCTTGAATCGAGCCTTCATGGTCGGAGCCAGCAAAGTTCTATGACTTCCGCGCTGCCACCAGGTCTCGGCTATTCAGCATGCCGGCAGCTTCGTCCGCTCATTGTCGAGTCGGGGAGTCCAACAGAAGCGAGTGTGCCGGTGGTACTGCGTCTGGCGACGGAGCGCTTTTCTCGGGGTCAATAAGGGATGAAGGTAGTCATGGTAAAATCGCCAATGGATGCGAATTCGCATAAATGGCCGATTACTACCTTAGGAAATAGTGAGTTGTGGTAAGCATGGATGGATATTGGGGAAAAGGAAGCCGTCCGTTTATCAAAGAATCAAATTCTAGATCACAGTAAAGCTGATGCAATAAGGAAAAAGAGCAGAGCTATCAGGTCATACAAGCCGGGTCGAGGGGTTGCAAAAGGTCATCGGATGGGATCCGTCGCTCTCCAGGACCGATCCCAAGGGTTGTCGTCTCCGATTGCACTCCCCAGGCGATCATGCCCTACAAGTGGTGATTCGCTTCGGCGCTATTCCCAATCTCGCTGCGAGTCCCCGCGACCATTCTATTGGTGCATTCTTAATGCTTCAAATGAACAAGAATCTAGAATGTGTCTGGCTTTGCGGCGGATATTCGCCGAAATGACGCGAGGAGTTTTCAATTTCCCTGTGGGTTGTGCGACATTTGCAGATAAACAATGCGCGGCGAGGAAGCTAGAGAGTGTGCTTGTTCCACAATCAATTAGTGAACAATGCGGACATTCACAATCTGGTGATGCAATATGATCATGAGGTGTAAGAAGGATGTAGGATCAGATGTAGCGAAGACAGAGAGTGGTGTGAAGACTACTAGTTGTTAGGAACATTCTCTTGTTAACTGTTCTCATTAATTAGGCGGAGGGATTCGGCACAAGTGAGTTCCACGCAATGCAATCGACCAACCCAGTCATTGATTAGTACCAATCTTGAGAGAAGTGTTCCCTGGCAAGAAGCATTGCGAATCTGTTCATGAGTATGCAATCAGCACAGCGCGGCATAGACATAGGTTGCACCTGGCAACGCCTCTGCGAGACTACCCACCCGAACAGCAGGCCAGCACCCCCGTCATGAAAAAGAAGGCGAAGGCTTTTCATTTGCCGACATCCCGACGCACTGTATTCTATTTCGGCTTTCTGTTTGTCCAGTCGAGCGAAATTTGTAGGTCAGCATTTAAAACGACCAGTCTTCTTCTCATGTTGCTTGCGAAGACAGTGTCTTCGACCAGTTACACCAGTACTTTCTTCCTTCCCATTAATGTTGACGACGCTGAGCTGTTCTGAGTATTCCCGGTACTCCAATTATTGGTGATGAAGAAATGCGGTTCGTGAATCCTCATGAGGGTGAGCTCGATGATTCAAAGTTCGAGTGAACATGAAATCTGTACGATTGAAATAGAAGATGAAGACTCCGTAGTAAGACCTAGCAAGAGTTTGCAAGATGACAATCCCTGACCACAACTTTGCACCGTTGAAACCGCCTGCACTTTCCAGCACAAAAATGATCCTGGGAAGGGTAAAGCGAAAAGGTCAGCCAGATAGTAACCGGGAGATCCCGAGCCCGAGCCGCGACATTGACCACGCCTTCGTAAGCTTGGAAGTGTCGAGCCTGACGAGCATTTTAACGACCAATGCATTGCGTCCTTCGGGCTTGTTGCACGTCGAGGTGCTCGAAAGATGGCGTAGAGTATGCCAAATCAATTGAGCACGGAAGCTTTTGTATTTGGAACGAGCTGACTGCACGGGCCTCAAATTAATTATGTCTCGTGCAGGAAGGCCGGCGCAGGCAGATCTTGTCTATCTTTCCGCCGAGCCTAGTTTTTAGCCACAATCTGGTCACCGTAGTTAGAGTGTTGACCGTGCTCCTGACCTTTCCGCTCATCAGCTTCTCAAATCTCATTGCTATCCATACCTCCACCGCCCATTTCTCCGGTATCCGGCATAGTCATCGTCAGCCGCTGCTCTTCACCTTTATTCGGGTGACCTCTCCACCTAGGCAGCTTCAAGTTTTTCTTTGACAAGCTCCCTCAACACATCAACACTACCACAATCGCTTACACTCAAAGCATAGTGCATGATGGCCGAAATTCGCAGGTAATTATTGCTAGATGAGTGGTCAACTGCATTGCTAACCCCTTAAGAAAACTCGTGATCGTTGGTGATGGTGCATGCGGAAAAACCTGCCTCTTGATGTGAGTCGCCCTCCTTATTCACGTACACTTTGTCGTAGGGCGTTCAAGCAGCTAATGCCTTCAATCTCTAGTGTCTTCTCCAAAGGCACCTTTCCAGAGGTATGGAATCCCTTCTACCATCAGACTTCTTGCAAGGCGCAGCTGCTCCTGATTCCAGCTACCCTCACGAATTTGTGAAAGGCTTTCCAGCCGCCCACAGAAGAAAAGACAAGGATATAAGCTAATGGCTCTCAACGGACAGGTCTATGTCCCAACTGTCTTCGAGAACTACGTCGCCGATGTCGAGGTCGATGGAAAACACGTCGAGTTAGCTCTATGGGATACAGCGGGTCAAGAAGACTACGATCGTCTCCGTCCATTGTCGTACCCAGATTCCCATGTCATCCTAATCTGCTTTGCTATTGACTCCCCTGATTCACTGGACAACGTCCAGGAGAAGGTGAGAACATGGTCACATTCAGGGAACAGGACGTACCCCATTCTGACACGCTCGACTACAGTGGATCTCTGAAGTCCTCCATTTCTGCCAAGGCCTCCCTATCATCCTTGTAGGCTGCAAGAACGATCTCCGACACGACCCAAAAACCATTGAAGAATTGGCAAAGACATCGCAAAAACCAGTGACAATGGAACAGGTATGTTGACTCCGCCGCACACTACACCTGTCACATTCCAGTCAAAGCCGTTCCAACATCTCAATCAAGCAGCCGTTACTCCTGCTGACATGCTGCTCCCACAGGGTGAGGAAGTGCGCAAGAAGATTGGTGCCTACAAATACCTCGAATGCTCTGCCAAGACCAACCAGGGCGTCCGCGAAGTTTTCGAATCTGCCACCCGAGCTGCCCTCCTGACAAAGAAGAAGAAGAAGGACAAGTGCTTGATTCTGTAATCTTGCACCTGCTTCTAGACAATACTCGGCCGACAACCTTCCTTGGGATAATAAGCGAACACTTGAGAAGCATGAGTCACAGGCCACCTCCGCACGCGGTTCTTCCTTTCGATCGACCTTCCAAACTCTTCAGTGATCCTACTGCACCTCGCAGGTCCAATGTTTCCTTGTTCTAGCATGGTACGGTGGCGGGTATCCTCTAACTTGAGAGCGCACACATATGTCGGAATCCATTTTTCCCTTCTCATTCCGAGACACTGAACGAACGGCAGCCTTATATAGTGGAGATCCCCAATGGGTATGCAAGGCTTTGCTCAGCTCAGAGCGTTCGAGAGGCGTTGTCTGTGTTCGAAGTCTTGCTCGCGGCTTGATTACGGCCCGGTCACCAACGGAGTTAGGAATGTTATCGAACTCCCTCAACCAGCATTAATGTTCCTGTACTAGACTCTGGCATCAAGCAAACAAGGATAGTTTCAAAAATCTTGCTGGCTTGCTGCAGGTCAAGCTGCTTTGTCGGTCGTTACTGTTGCGTTACCACTAGTCGCCGTGTAGTATTGATCACTTAATGTCGACCATCAGTCACCGCTCGACCCGGCCAGTATGCGAGTCCCATGCCGTATCCATCTTAACTTGATTGGATGGACAGAGAAGCATATTAGCCACTATCTATGTGAAGAACATGATTTCTGCGTCTATAGCGACCTTTATCTCCTCTCAAGTTGTCCGACTCTCGCCCACTTGCTGTCGTATCTCAAGATCAACTTATAGCGCCTCTCATTGGAGTAAAGCATACGTAGGGGTATTTTCATTGCGGGAATTGAGACACAGATGTCGAGACAATATCTTGAATCCTGAGATGTTGAGGTCTTTCCAGTTGACATAAGCTCTTTGAGTTGTTTTAGGAAGGTAAGCCGAAGAATTCCATGAGGAATCAAATACTTTGAACTCCTCTTTTCCATTTCGCTGCGTTCTTATCAGAGGCGCTGTACCTCCGCGCCGAAGTGTGCTATGTCCGTCAAAGATCAGATGAGTCTTGAGGTCCGACCAGCCCAACTGTCGTTTCTAGCCATCTTCAATCCCTCACTGGGGAGCGACGACGAAGCATTTCGCGATCAGATCGTCTTCTATTCGTCACGAGCAGCCCGACTGCGCAAGGCAAGAAAAGGCTACGACGCTGATGCTTCGGGTTCACAAGATGAAGACGAGAATGAAAGACTACGTCAGGTAGGGTTGGCGCAGGGCATGGTGGATTTTGCCAAGTAGGTAGGCACTCACTCTCTCCCTCCAGCTCGTCTCGCGTCTCGAGGATATCGCCGACAGTATCGACAGAAACTTTTCCGATGGAAGACCTGTTGACTCAATAGACACGGAGAAGTCGAGGATCATATTGCATGAGCTTGAGCCTAGCTGGTGGATATTAGCATCAATTGACTTGACTCGATTGCCTGCGGCACGACCATCAACGCAAAAAGACACGTCTACGAATGAACAGTTTGAATACTCCTCACGAGAAGTTGCGCCTCCACAATTGGTGCTTCAGCACCTCTTACGAGCCCATACTATCTTCCTGCTCCATCATGGCACTTCACTGAGCGAACTCTACGTCAAGTCGTCCAGGGTTGCATTTTGCGACCTGCTTGATCGATTCTGGTCTCGCTATATTAGGAACTGGGACGTACTGCTGCATGGAAACCCGGCTGTTGACATCTACAATGGAATCAAGCTTGCAGCTGGCGGCGAACTTGGGATTGGTGTAGGCGAAGAGGACTGGGGAAGCGGGGAACGAGAAGTTTTGGAAGACTTTATAACACGGACGGAGGGACTTTTGGACCTGTTCGTTTCCAGATTCGGTGATGCACCAGCTGAACAAGCCAAAGGAGAACCAAGTGGCAGGTTGAGTACGTCGCCGGTGCAGCAGGACCCATGGCTAGGAACAGATTCGGATCCTCGTTCGTCAGATGGTATCATTTTCTCTGGAATCGGTGCGATTTCGCGACGTTCTCTGGCTACAGTGTCGCAGTGGATGGAATGGATCTACAAATATGGTGAGGGTGCCTACGGTGTTGGCGAGAATCCTTCTTCAAGACATCGTAGAAGAAGAAGACGACGACCACCGGCGGATGGCACAGATCTACAGATTGAATCTCGCTCCCACAGGACGCCCGCGCCCAAAGAGATGGGTTCTTCACCCGTAAGGCAACAAAATGACCTTCGCCGGGAAGCCATGAAGCGAAGTGCGGCTGGTCCCAACATACCACCCCCAATCGTCGGTGTGGCTGAAAAGTCGCCGGGAAAGGCCTCGCCGAAGGTGCAATCACGCGTAGCATCTCCTGTCCCCAAGTCCAGGACAGACGAAGAGGGCGTATCTTCGGAAGACTCTGGCCTCTTCGCCGCTGACAAGATGATCAAAATCCTGAGTCTTGGCTACGGCAGCTCGTGGACACTATCGCCTAAAGGACTTTCGGAAGCCAAGTCCTCTGAGAAACCAACGAGCACATCGACGTCGTCAACTGACAAGAAAGGTGAAGTAGATTCGGGGAAGAGGGCTCCCAAAGAGGATGACGCTTCGGGCGAGCCCCAGCTACAAGAGGTAGATCCCAAACCAGAGTTAAGCGATAATGAAGACGTTCCATTCGTACAGCGTCTTGAGCAGTCAATTGGAAAGTTCATCATTGGCCTTTCCGGAGACCTAGAGAATACCGAAATGATCGATGATGAACCCGGTGGAGTTGGTGACACCTCCACTTCTCAAGCACCCCGTCGTGTCTTTTTGCGTACCTTGACGCTCGAATTTGCAGATACACCTGCGCGCCTCACCTCAACCTCTCAAGACGAGGATGTTCCGACTAGTCCAGGATCTTCGGGGCATGGCGCCAATAACAAATGCAGCGTCAAAGGTTCTGCTTCAAGTATTGGCAAATACCAGAAGTGTCAAGTCGCAGTTTACGTCCACCAGCCATTTATTTTCGTTTTTTTGTTTGCATTGCATACGCCAATGCTCACATTTCCCTCCTTCTACCGCAATATCCACCATCAGCTCGGACCGCTGCAAAAGCCACTGCTCAAGTCGACAGATCCAGCAAAAGTAGCACAAAGGATAGCAGAGGCAGTGGGAGAACGAAGTTCAACAACGACCCCTTCCAAAAAAGAAGGATCTATTGGCTCGGTGGAAGCACAGACAATATATGACATCATATTCGATCCTGACAAGCTGACAGTAAGAACGTCAATTCCCAATATTCCTGTACCAGGTACCCTTGCGGCTGAAGGTCTAAGCTCGTTTTCGAGAGGGTCGATCACCGTGTCAGGTTCTTGGTATACGCTCGGCATTCCCATCTCGACGTCAACATCAACGTTGAGCCGTCAAACCAGATCCAGGCTAGAGAAGACGCCCTGGACAAGAGTGGAGGCATTGAATGTCCATACACAGATTCTGAATACCTGGAGCGCGACCCATGATGACCGTAGCGTGGAGCGCCGAATTGAGAGAGAAAGGACAGTCAAGACCGCACGAGGGTGGTGGATTCTATGGATGAGAGTGCCCTCGACCTCCAATTATGGAATTGACGGTGATAAAGAGGCTTTTTTGGTCCGGAAATCCGCTGACCGTGCTGCTACGGCCAAGCGCTGGGACCCTAGCTCCACAGGAAGTGGAAGTAGATGGTTACTTAGAGATCAGACAAAAGATGTCAGCGGGGGTAGCACAGGAAGTTCAACTGGAGCAACAGGGATGACGGGTATCAGCGAGGGTGTTGGAGTCGATGCCAGGAAATGGATTGACGGTCTGCTGAGCTTGAATCGATGACGGTTATGATGATAGTATGGCTCGTTGGTCAGCTCGATTTTTTGCGTTGTACTTGTACCACAATCCATTCCCGAAGGTTTGTATCTCACCATTACCTCTATGGCTTTGCAGGACGGTGCAAAGGCAGCTAGCGAGAAGCGTCCACCTAGAAGCCAGTGGTATTGGTAAGAACAACAGTCTTCATGCATTGTGCTATTATGATAGACCGTCGAGCACGCAAGTGGTAGTCCTAATCTCAACTCCGGAGTAAGACCCTCTCCTTGATACCTCTGTTCGTCACTACCACCACATCTATGCGTAGCGTTTACATTGCCTTTGAGCCTCCTTATGCGTCAAAACCGGCTGGTTTTGATTGTCAATGCTTAGCGTCAATGACCTGTCCTGTGAACCGCAGTATTCCAGGACGAAGGCGCTCAATGACACCATTCGCAGTCATCCATGGACCCAGTCCCCAATCCTCCTCTTGAATTGACAAGAGATAGTCATTTGTGTCGAGACGGTTGTGGTCCTGGACTGGCGAAGTGGCAATATTTGTGTGTTCGAGTGGCGGGGCTAAATGTTCGTTGGTATTTGAATTAGCGAGGGTTGAGAGCCAAGGCCTGACAACGTCGTTAGTGCAAGTCTGCCCCCCGCCCTGGTTGGTATTTGCATTGCCCTTGGTGATATTTGCATTACTCTTGGTGGTATCTGCTTTGCTCTTAGTGGTATTTGCATTAACCTTGTGGGTATTTGCTTTGCCCTTGGGTGGACGAGAAGTCTGACCTCGGTTGTTGCTACGAAGTTGACTCTTGCTCTCTTTGGGACCATCTTTGTCTTTGGGATCATCTCCTTCGTCAGAGTCAGGGGGAGAAGAAAGTGGTGATGAGGGCTGTTCCTCCATAGCCCTTGGAACAGGTACAGGTCGCGAATAGAGTTCAATAAGTTGTGCAAACTCAACACGTATACCCGAAGGTAAGTGATTGGACAAATTGCGTTTAGTCCGAAGGGATATATCAGGCTCATAATCGATGGCGTCGACGTCTATATCCGGCACAACAGGTTGAAATAGCCCCATACACGCCTTCAGGATAACCGCAGTGGGTGATCCACCCCAACTCTTATTCTCGAGCACCTTGTCACCAACAGAAGTGGAATCTTTCAGAAAATATGCTCTGTAAGTCCCGTTGTAGTCTTTAGGAGAAGGGACAGTTCGTGGGATAGCCTGGCCTTTTCGCGCAGCTTGGCATCGGGCCGTGTAATCTTTCTCTTCCCAATCGATGAAAAAGTTTACGTCCGTTGGTATGATGACCATCCCAGGAATAGGTGAAGCGAAGGACTTGTGACAGTTGGAGCAGAGATGCAGGAGGTTGTCGGCATGAGCAAGGTAAGTAACTGAACCGAGAAAGCCTTGGGCACGGTAAAATAGGAACTGCACCAAATAAGTCGGAGGGCTACAGCAACCCAAAAGAGGAACGCACTTTTGGTACATTGGAACGTGGTATAATATGAGCTACTTCTAGGTGATCACTGTCGTGGTCCCCGCAAACCCA
>Ga0335072_10003078_pt1 | contig 25344 bp, 18 predicted proteins | sample Lox_Sample_21_FD_206725 | JGI IMG/M metagenome (GOLD analysis project Ga0335072, IMG submission 206725) | Soil microbial communities from Loxahatchee National Wildlife Refuge, Florida, United States - Lox_Sample_2.1 | ecosystem: Environmental > Terrestrial > Soil > Wetlands | place: USA...
CCACTTCTCGATCGGTGGTGCAAACCCTGTTGCATTTGCAGTGGAAAATGCTCACCGGGTCGGCCTCGTCCACCTGAAAGACGTCGGTATGTCCCATGCGCCAGCCGTCCTCGATCACGAGATTTCACTGCTCCAGGCAACAAAAGCCGGCCTGTTCAGACCACTTGGCCGCGGGGACGTAAATGTGGCGGCGGTCGTCGAAGCCCTCGAACAGCGGGGTTACACCGGTTGGTACGTGCTCGAACAGGACACCACGATCGACGAGGCTGTTGCCGGCTCGGCGCAGCCGGCGGCCGACGTCGAACAGAGCATCGGCTACTTGACGGGCACCAACGCCGGGGCCCGAGGAGCATGACGAGCGCGGCAGTGCGCGGGCGCCCGCTGCAAGTTGGCGTGATCGGCGTCGGCAGGATCGGCAAGATGCACGCAAAGCTGCTCTCTTGCCAGGTCCCCGGAGCCGAGCTTGCCGGCGTCTCCGACGTCGTAGTGCCGCTCGCGGACGAAGTCGGCCGGGAGTTGGGAGCCCCGGCGCTCAGTACCGACAGCCTCCTTGCCGACCCGGCCATCGGAGCCGTGGCCATTTGTTCGTCGACGGATACCCATGTCGCGCTGATCGCCGAAGCAGCCAGGCAAGGCAAGGCGATCTTCTGCGAGAAGCCGGTCTCGCTCGACCTGCGCGACGTGGACGAGGCGATCGCAGCGGCAGGTGCAGCAGGCGTGCCCTTGATGGTCGGCTTCAACAGACGGTTCGACCCGTCCCACGCAGCGGTCCGTGAAGCCGTGAGGGACGGGAGGCTCGGTCCGGCGCACATAGCTCGCATCACGAGCCGCGACCCCGCGCCCCCGCCGCTGTCCTATGCCAGGGTCTCGGGTGGGATCTTCCTCGACATGACGGTCCACGATTTCGACATCGCGCGCTACATCGTCGGGAGCGAAGTCGTCCGGGTCCACGCGGCCGGCGCGACAAGGATCGTCCCCGAGCTCGCCGAGATGGGCGACATCGACACGGCAGTGGTGACGTTATGGCATCAAGACGGCTGCATCACCGTTATCGACAACAGCCGCCAGGCCACATACGGTTACGATCAGCGCATCGAGGTCCTCGGGAGCAAGGGCTTGGCCGCCTCCGACAACCCGGTCGTCAACACAGGCGTTTTCCGGGACGCGTCGGGAGGCCGGCTGGCGACGCTCCCCTATTTCTTCATCGAGCGCTACACGGCTGCCTACATCAACCAATGGGCGGCATTTGTGGACGCAGTTTGCTCAGGTCGCGCCGTGCCCACCTCGGGGGCCGACGCCCGGGCGGCGCTCGTGCTCGGGTTGGCAGCAAAGCTGTCGTTGAAAGAAGGTCGCCCTGTTAGGACCGACGAGGTGGACGGGAGCGGCGAGGCGGCGGGCAGCCAGCTGGCCGGCGCCTCAACCCGACCCGTGGGACACCCCCGATGAGCACGGCCCGATGAGCACGGCCCAATGAGCAGGGTGCGCTTGACGGTGGCGCAGGCAACCGTACGGTTCCTGTCGCAGCAGTGGAGCGAGCGCGACGGCGAGGAACAGCGGCTGATCGAAGGCTGCTTCGGCATTTTCGGTCACGGCAATGTGGCAGGGCTCGGCCAAGCCTTGCTCGAGGCGGAGACTGCAACGCCTGGCCTGTTCACGTACTACCAGGCGCGAAACGAGCAGGCGATGGTGCACACGGCGACGGCGTTCGCCCGGGCCCGCAACAGGCTTTCGACCTTTGCTTGCACGTCGTCGATCGGCCCGGGCGCCACCAACATGGTGACTGGGGCTGCCACCGCCACGGTCAACCGTCTCCCGGTCCTCCTGCTGCCGGGCGACGTTTTTGCGACGCGCGCTGCGGGCACTGTGCTCCAGCAGCTCGAGCACCCCGAGTACCGCGACGTCTCTGTCAACGACGTCTTCCGGCCTGTTTCACGCTTCTTCGACAGGGTCAGCCGGCCGGAGCAGCTGCCAGACGCGCTCCTCGGGGCCATGAGCGTCCTCGCCGACCCGGCCGCGACGGGGGCGGCGACCGTCTGCCTCTGCCAGGACGTGCAAGCAGAGGCGCACGACTGGCCCGAAGACCTCTTCAGACGCCGCATATGGCACGTCGTCCGGCCACTGCCCGACCCGGCGTCACTGGCACGGGCGGCTGCGCTGCTACGAGGCGCGCAACGGCCTCTCATCGTTGCCGGGGGCGGGCTGATCTACTCCGCGGCCACCGAGGCGCTCCGCTCCTTCGCCGAGGCGACCGGGGTACCGGTGGCCGAAACTCAAGCAGGGAAGGGCTCGCTCCCCTTCGACCACCCGCAGTCGGTGGGGGCGATCGGCTCGACCGGCACCACTGCTGCCAACAGCCTTGCGCGCACCGCCGACGTCGTCGTCGGCATAGGCACGCGTTGGTCGGATTTCACCACTGCCTCCCGCACGGCCTTTGCCAACCCCGCCGTAAAGTTCGTCAATTGCAACATCGTGACCCTCGACGCGGCCAAGCAATCGGGCGCCGAAGTCGTCGGCGACGCCCGCGCGACCCTGCAACAACTGCAAGAGGCTCTCGCCGGGTGGTCAGTGGACGCGGCCTACCGGGACGAAGCGAGCCGGCTGGCAGCCGAGTGGGACGACGTGGTCGAGCGCGCCTACCACCGCGGTAACAAGCCCCTGCCGGCACAGTCCGAGGTGATCGGAGCCGTCAACGAAATGAGCGGGCCCGACGACGTGGTCGTCTGCGCAGCGGGTTCGATGCCTGGGGACTTGCACAAGCTCTGGCGCACCCGGGGCCCAAAGTGCTACCACGTCGAGTACGGCTACTCCTGTATGGGCTACGAAATTGCCGGAGGCATCGGGGTCAAGCTGGCTGCCCCGGAGAGCGACGTCTACGTGATGGTCGGGGACGGGTCCTACCTGATGATGTCCACCGAACTCGTGACTGCGGTGCAAGAGGGCGTGAAGATAGTCGTCGTGCTCGTCAACAACCACGGCTTCGCGAGCATCGGCGCCCTGTCCGAAACGGTCGGAGCACCTCGCTTCGGCACCTGGTACCGCATGAGGGACGGGCGGACTCACCGCCTCGACGGCAAGCAACTGCCGTTGGACTTCGTCGCCAATGCCGAAAGCCTCGGCTTGACGGCATGGCGCGCCCACGGCGTCGAGGAGCTGAAGGCTCTACTGGTGAAGGCAAAGTCTGTCCCGGGCCCGGTCCTGGTCGAGGTCGAAACCGACCCGCTGGTGCCCGCCCCCGACAGCGCTTCGTGGTGGGACGTGGCGGTCGCCGAGGTGGCCGAGCTGCCGGCGACGAAGGACGCCCGCCTTGCGTACGAGGCCGAAAAAGCTCACCAGCGCCCGTACTTGTGACCCGTACTTGTGACCCGTACTTGTGACCCGTGCCCGTGACCCGCGTGTGTGACCGTTTTTGACCTGCGAGTGAGCGACGGCTTCTGATAGCGAAAGGAGAGGACTATGAGGACGATAGGCCATTGGGTGGGGGGCAAGGCGGTCGAAGGAGCTTCGGGGCGCCACGGGGCTGTCTTCAACCCAGCGACGGGGGAGCAGCAGGCCGAGGTCGCCTTCGCGGGCACCGCAGAGGTCGACGACGTGGTGAACGCCGCGGCCTCGGCTTTCGAGAGCTGGTCGCAGTCCTCGCTCAGCACCAGGGCCAAGATCCTGTTCGGGTTCCGGGAGCTGGTAAATGCTCACGTTGACGAGCTGGCCGGCATTGTCTCCGACGAGCACGGCAAGGTGCTTTCGGACGCGAGGGGCGAGGTCCAGAGGGGCCTCGAGGTGATCGAGTTCGCCTGCGGCATACCGCAGCTGCTGAAAGGCGAGTTCTCGGACCAGGTTTCGACCGACGTCGATGTTTTCTCCTACCGCCAACCCCTGGGCGTGGCCTGCGGGATAACACCGTTCAATTTCCCCGCCATGGTGCCGATGTGGATGTACCCGATAGCGATCGCATGCGGCAATACTTTCGTGCTGAAACCGAGCGAGCGCGACCCGTCGGCCTCGTTCTTGGTAGCCAAGCTGTGGGCCGAAGCGGGCCTACCCGACGGCGTGTTCAATGTCGTCAACGGCGACAAGGAAGCTGTCGACGCTCTCCTGGACCACCCCGGCGTGGCCTCGGTGTCGTTCGTCGGCTCGACGCCGATCGCCCGCTATGTCCACTCACGTGCCGGCGCGACAGGCAAGCGCGTCCAGGCGCTCGGCGGGGCGAAAAACCACGCCGTGGTCCTGCCTGATGCCGACATCGATTTCGCCTCCGACCATGTGGCGGCAGCGGCGTTCGGCTCTGCCGGGGAACGTTGCATGGCCGTCTCGGCAGCGGTCACTGTGGGCAAAGGCGCAAATGTGCTCGTGGACGCGGTAATAGAAAAGGCCGCCCGCATCAAGGTGGGCGCCGGTCGCGACCCAGGCAGCGACATGGGCCCCGTGATCACCCGCGAGGCCAAGGAACGCATCGTCGGCTACATCGACCGCAGCGAGCAGGCCGGGGCAAAGGTGGCGCTCGACGGCCGGGGCCTCGTGGTAAAGGGGTACGAAAAAGGCTTTTTCGTCGGGCCCACCGTCGTCGATGAGGTTGCCCCGACCATGGAGGTCTACCGCGACGAAATCTTCGGACCGGTGCTGTCGGTCGTGCGCGTCCAGACCCCCGACGAAGCGATCGAGCTCATTAATGCCAACCCTTACGGCAATGGCACCGCGATCTTCACTTCTTCGGGAGAGGCGGCGCGGCGCTTCCACCGCGGCGTAAAGGTCGGCATGATCGGCGTCAACGTCCCGATCCCGGTACCGATGGCCTATTACTCCTTCGGAGGCTGGAAGGATTCGCTCTTCGGAGAACGCCGCGTGCACGGGCCCGAGGGCGTCGACTTTTACACCAGGGCAAAGGTCGTCACCGAGCGCTGGCCACACCCGAGAGCAGAGACGGGCGCGTCCTACCAGTTCCCAACGACGCGCTGAACCACCGTCATCACTGCGCTTGCTCGGGCGGGCCCCCGAGGTCGAGCACGGGCAGGCGGGCGCCGCCTTGCTGAGCCGACTGGTGGGCGACGATCCCCGGCAACGTGTACCTGGCGGCGGCCCAAGCGTTGACCGGCGGGAGCCCACCCGTTACGACTGACCGTACGAAGTCGTCGGCGAGGAAATGGTGAGCACCTTCGTGCCCGTTGGGGAGCCCTTCGTAACTCGCCGGCAACCGGGAAGTGTCGTGGATCCTTGCGTGCCCGGCACGGTTGGCACCCGTCTCGGCAGCCGAAGTCGCAAGCAGTTCCGAGACGTCGGTGACTTTTTCCTTGTCCTGCCAGACGCTGACCGTGGCGAGCTGCTCGAAACTCCCTTTGGTGCCGAAGAAACGGAAGCGCGACTCCCTGATCATCGAGGGGTAACCTACACGGCGCATCTCGTTCGTGCGCATGATGCCGCCGTCGGACAACTCGAAAAGCGCTGTCGCATTGCTGAAGTCGTTGCCGAACATGCTGACGTCCTTGTCGAAGACCCCGTCGCCGAGGTCGTCGTGCACCCCGAGGCAGCTGACCGAGATGACATGTGCAGGTAGCACCGACAGCACGCCTCCAGTCGCATGAGTCGGGTACTGCATAGGAGGGAAGCTGGCCGTGGCCTTCCAGTTTTCGCCGCCGCTGTACTTGTAAGCGTCGTAAAAACCGATGTCCATGTCGTGGACGTAGTCGCCCTCGGCGTAAAAGACCTTGCCGAAATCGCCGGCGGCGAGCCGTTGGCGCGCGTAGACCGCCGCCGGGTTGTAATAGCTCGTCTCGCCCATCATGTAGGTGAGGCCCGTGCTCGCGACCTGGTCGACTATCTCCACGATCTCCTCGGTCGTGAACGCCATCGGCACTGTCGAGTAAACGTGTTTGCCGGCGCGGAGCGCTTCGAGCACGAGAGGGCCATGCGTCCAGCGTTGCGTGAAAATTGCCACAGCATCACAGCTCGAACGGAGCAGTGCATCGAAGGACTCAACCGTGCCGTCAAGCTGCTCGCTTTCGGCGAGGGCGTTCGCCCGCTCGGGTAGGACGTCTGTGACCACCACGCCGTCGACGTCGGGGTGGCGCTTGAAGAGGGGGGCGAACTGAGGCGCGAACTGGCCGGCCCCCACCAAACCGATTGTTATGCCCAATTCCCCACCTCCGGAGTGCCGCCTGAACAGTAGTGGGCTGCATTTACCTTGTCAATAAACTCTGCCCTGAAAATGGCCCGTTCAGGGCTCTTTGGGGGCTAGCTTGACTGCATAAGATTGCGTGGCTAAATTAACTGCTCTTGCCCAGCCCGGATGCGCCCCGCGAGTTCCTGCTGTCGGTGGCATGCGGCGACATGGTCGCACGCTACGAAAGGGCTGGTGCCGGAGGTTTGAAGCTGCACCTGCTGCCGGCCGCGGCGGCAGCGACGACGTCTCCCCCCGCCGCTCCTCCCCCCGACCCCTCCGGCGAGGCTGCCTCAACTGCAACCGATGATGGGGTAAACCTCCCCGTCCCGGCCTTCGACTCGCTGGTGCAACTGTCCGTGTGCGGCAACGTCGCGGGAGGCGAGCGTTCCCTCGGGCGGTCCCTGCGGGACAGCTCTTCCACAAAGGCGCTGCGCTACCTCGGCCACGAACTGGACGAGACCACCCCCGGCCAAAAAGTGAGCGTCAACCTCGGTACTGGTGATGGCCTTCTCGCTCGCCACACTCTCGTCTGGCACCCCGGAGCTGGAGCCGTCGAAGTACGGACGACCGTCGTCAACGAGACGAACGACGTCGTGCGCCTGGAGATGCTGAGCAGTTTTTGCCTCGCCGAGCTACGGCGTGGCACCGGTGAGCGGGCGAGCGGGAACGGCCGAAATGGCGGGCTCGTGGTGCACCGCCTGAGGAGCGGTTGGTCGAGCGAGGCACGACTGGTCAGCGACCCTGTCGAGGCGCTCCACCTCGAGCGGTCCTGGAGCGACCATGCTGTCAACACCGAGCGGTTTGGGCAGGTCGGCACGATGCCGGTGCGAGGCTTCGCCCCTTTTGTCGCAATCGAGGACACCTCGACCGGGGTCACGACGGCGGCGCAGCTCGTCTGGGGGGGCTCTTGGCAGTTCGAGATTTACAACAGAGGTGAAGGAGTTTCGCTTTCAGGAGGTTTAGCCGACTGGGAATTCGGCCATTGGCGCAAGGATCTGGCCCCCGGGTCCAGCTTCACCTCCCCCGCCGCCTGGCTCACTGTCTCCGAGGGTGGGCCCGATGCGTGCGCTCAGCGCCTGACTGCGATGCAGGAGCTGGCGCCGGCACCCGGGCGACTCCAGGATCTGGCCCCGGTCGCCAATGAGTGGTGCACCACATGGGGACGACCGACTCACGACAAAGTAGTCGCGATGGCCGACCGCCTCGCAGGCAGCGAGGTCAAGTACCTCGTGATCGACGCCGGCTGGTACCAGTCGAAGTCCGGCCGGTGGTTCGACGCCCACGGCGATTGGCAGGTCGACACTGAGGAGTTCCCTGCGGGTTTGGCAGCTACCGCCTCGGCTATCCGCGAGCGCGGGCTCGTGCCGGGGCTGTGGGCCGAGCTCGAAACAGTGGGATCCTCGTCGACCGCCTTCTCCTGGACCGACCACCTTCATCGCCGTGGCGGATCTCCCCTCACAGCCCTCGAGCGGCGCTTCCTTGATTTTCGTGACCCGATCGTCGTCTCGTACCTCGCCGACGGGCTCGTGCGCCTCCTCAAGGAAAGCGGCATCGGGTACCTGAAGATCGATTACAACGAGACGCTCGGGACCGGTTGCGACGGCGCCGAATCCGAAGGTGAAGGCCTCCGCCAGCAAGTCGAGGCCGCGCACGCGTTCATCTCCCGGATAAAGCGCGACGTCCCCGGCATCGTCATCGAAAACTGCGCCTCGGGCGGCCACAGGCTCGAGCCGTCGCTCATGGCGCTCTGCGACCTCGGGAGCTGTTCGGACGCGTTCTCCTGCCCCGAAGTCCCGGTGATCGCGGCCAATGTAAACCGTTTGCTACCGCCGCACCGCAGCCTCGTCTGGGTCGTCCTCCGGCCCGCCGATGACGACCGGGAGTTCGTTTACAAGCTGGCATCAGGACTTCTCGGCCGGCCATGCCTGTCGGGTGACCTGGTCGAACTGAGCGAGCAACAATGGCTCCGGGCACGAGCGATGCTCGGCATGTACGAGCATGCGGCGCCACGTCTTTCAAAAGGCCGCTGGGCCCGCTTCGGGCCGGCCGTCAAAAGGTACTCCGAGCTCACCGGTTGGCAGGGGTTCGTGCGCTTCGCCGATGACGGGCGCGGGGCGTTGGCGGTCGTCCACCAGTTTGGGGGCGATCCGGTGCCGCCCGTCCACTTCGAGCTTCCGGGGGGCGCCAGCTGGGCCGTATCGCGCGTCTTTCCCGAAGACGCAGCCCTAGGAGTGAGGGGCGCTCAATTGGAGTGGGCGGCTCCCGGGCCTTTCAGCGCGGCTGCGGCGTGGCTGGAGGCAGGTAGCTGAACGGCGGCGCCGTGGCTCGGGGCGGGCCGCGTCTCGGTCCCCCGTCTCGGTCCCCGCGTCTCGGTCGCAGTCTCGGTTGCCACTGGCGTCCGGCGGCCCTGCCGTTTATCGAAACTCTGGTCGCGCTTGGACTTTCTGGTCGCGCTTCGACTTGAAAAACCGTCACCGACCGCAACCGCGTTTACCAAGCGCGACCAGAGTTACGGAACCGCACCCCGCACCGCCGCACCCGTACCGGCGCACCCCGCACCCCGCACCGCCGCACGGTCGCCGAGTCCCCCGGTCACACGTCGGCCAGCGCGACCACGTCCAGGATCCCCGGCGCCCCGCTCAGGTCGGAGACGACGGCGGCAGGTACGGGCTCGTCGAGCGAGATGACCATGATCGCGGTACGCCGGTCGGCCGAACGCCCCAGGTGGAGGTCGACAATATTGATGTTGGCAGACGCAAGCGCCGACGTGACGAGCGCCACCATGCCGACCCTGTTGTCGTTGCGGACGACCAGGAGGTAGCGGGCAAAGGGCAGCTCGATCTCGTGCTCGTCGAGCAGGACGATGCGCGCTTCGCGAGCGAAAAGCGTGCCGCCGACTGCCCTTCGCCCACCACGGATGGTCACCAGGTTTACGTACTCGTTCGACTCGCCCGCCGTGGTCACCCGCACCCGCAGCCCGCGCTCGGCTGCAAGTTGCGGGGCATTTACGTATGAGACCGGCTCCTCGGTGACGACGGTGAGCAATCCCTTTTGAGCCGCCAGTGTCAGCAGGCGCGTGTCCCTGCCGGCGAGCGGTCCTTGGTACTCGATGTCGATGGCAGCCGGCAACTCGCGGGCAAGTGCTGCGAACAAGCGGCCGAGACGCTCGGCCAGGGGGACGAAAGGCCTTACGATCTCGTCGCTTTCTGCCGCCGGCATGTTTACCGCGAAAGGCACGACGTCGCCCGCGAGCGCCAGGAGGACCTGCTCGGCGATCGCGACCCCTGCTTTGTCCTGCGCCTCGCGCGTGCTTGCGCCGAGGTGGGGTGTGACCACGACCTGCTCCAGTTCCACAAGCCGTGAAGTGCCGGGAGGTTCACTGGCGAACACGTCGAGCGCGGCCCCTGCGACTGTGCCCGTCGCTATCGCGTCCGCGAGCGCTGCTTCGTCCACGATGCCGCCGCGGGCGGCATTGACAAGGCGGAGGCCCGGTTTTGCTTCCGAAAGGAGCTTGCTACCGATCAGGCCAACGGTCTCGGGAGTTTTGGGAAGGTGGACCGTGACGAAGTCGGACTGCCGGACAAGGTCTTCGAGCGGTACCGGCTCGGCTCCGATCTGTCTCGCCCGCTCTGGTGCGACATAGGGGTCGTACGCCAGCAGGTGCATCCCGAAGGCGAGGGCTCGCTGGGCTACGAGAGCGCCGACCCTGCCGAGGCCGACTATCCCGAGGGTCTTGCCGTGGAGTTCGACCCCTTCCCAGCGGGCGCGTTCCCAGCGGCCTGCTTTCAATGCGGCATGTGCCTGAGGGACGTTCCGTGCCTGGGCGAGCAAGAGCGCCATCGTGTGCTCGGCAGCCGAAAGGATGTTGGACTGAGGCGCATTGACGATTATCACGCCACGCCGTGTCGCCGCGTCGACGTCGACATTGTCGAGCCCGATGCCGGCGCGCCCCACCACTACGAGTTGACGTCCGGCAGCGAGAACCTCGTCCGTCACTTGTGTCGCCGAGCGGATTATGAGAGCCGCGGCGCCGTCAACGGCGTCGAGGAGGGCGTCGGGCGATAGCCCCAGCCTGATGTCGGTTTCGTGGCCGGCACCGCTAAGCAGGTCGATGCCGGGCCGGGCGATCTCCTCGGTGACGAGCACGCGAGCCATGGCCGCCATGCTCGCGCTCGGGGCTCACCCGGTCCAGTGGAAATCACAAATTGCCCGGGCGCCTTCGGGCTGCGGGCGCCGCCGCGGGCCGCTGCGAGCGCCGCCGCGGGCGCCGCCGCGGCCTGTGCAGCGACCGCTCCGGGGGCGCCGCCCACCCGCCGGGCAGGCAGGCACGAACGAAGGGGTTAGTGGTCCCTACTCCCCCGTTTGGCCGTCTATCGACTCCCTTATGAGGTCGGCGTGGCCATTGTGCCGGGCGTACTCCTCGATCATATGAAGCAGGATCCACCTCAGGCTCGGGGCTCTGCCGTCCGGCCAGGTACGTAGGGCCAGCCGGTCGAGCCCTCCATCGGCCAATGCCTCCGCCACGAGCCTGCGGGAGCGCTCGACTGCGTCCTGCCAGAGAGCCCGGAGCTGGTCGGGCGCGTCCTCGGCGGCCGTGCGCCACTCCCAGTCCGGCTCCGACTTCCAGTCGACCGTGTCCCAGGGGGGTGAGTAGTCGCGCCCGTACAAACTGCGCGAAAACCACCCTTCTTCAACCAGGGCCAGGTGCTTGAGCATCCCGCCCAGGGTCATCGACGAAGCGGCGATCGTGACCCTCAGGCCGGCGGCGTCCAGGCCGGCGCACTTCCAGGCAAAGGTCGCCCGCTGGTAGTCGAGGAAGCCGAGGATGGTGGCGGTTTCGTCTCCGGCTACGGGAGGTTCGGCGCGGCCGTGCTCATCGACAAGTCCAAGTTCGTCCACCGACCTCAGACAGTACATCATGCTCGCCGCCGGTCACCCCGCCCGCCGTCGCGCAGGCACGCCCGCACGCCCTCCGGCGGGAAGCGGGCACCCCGTTCCGAGCGGGCACCCCGTTCAGCGCCAGGTATTGCCCTGCGTTGTGCACCGGCCGGCTGGCAGACTGGCTGGCATGGCCGACGACAAGTCACCCAATATCACGCTCCCGAGCCAGATGCTGCCGGCGGACGGACGTTTCGGCAGTGGCCCCTCCAAGGTGCGCCTCGAGGCGGTGCAAGCACTTTTGGACGCCGCCAAAGGCCCGCTCGGAACGAGCCACCGCCAAAAACCCGTCAAGTCCGTCGTCGGCCGCCTCCGGGCCAGCCTGAGCGAACTGTTCAGCCTGCCCGACGGCTACGAAGTCGTGCTCGGCAACGGTGGCACGACGGCCTTCTGGGACATTGCGACCTTCTGCCTCATCGAAGAGCGCAGCCAGCACCTTTCCTTCGGGGAGTTTTCATCGAAGTTCGCTACGGCCGCCAAGGCCGCACCGTGGCTGTCGGCCCCCGACGTCGTCGAGAGCCCGCCGGGGACACACCCTACGGCCCAGGCACGCGACGACATCGACCTCTACGCTCTCACGCACAACGAGACGTCCACCGGCGTGATGATGGATATCCGCCGGCCGGAAGGGACAAATGGCCGCGCCCTGGTCGCCGTCGACGCCACGTCTGCCGCCGCTGGCCTGCGCGTCGAGCCGTCCGAATTCGATGTCTATTACTTCGCCCCACAAAAGGGGCTCGCGTCGGATGGAGGGCTCTGGGTCGCTCTGATGTCTCCCGAAGCCGTGAGCCGGGTGGAAAGGACCAAGGGGAGCGGCCGGTTCGTCCCTGCCTTCCTCGACCTTTCGGTCGCCATCGAAAACAGCCGGCTCGACCAGACCTACAACACGCCTGCCCTTGCAACCTTGCTCATGGCGGTCAACCAGTTGGAATGGGCCCTTTCCAATGGTGGCCTCGAGTTTTCGGCGGGGCGTTGCGACCGTTCAGCCGAGATCATCTATGGCTGGGCCGAATCGAGCCCCTACGCCACGCCTTTTGTGGCCAAGCCTGACGAGCGTTCTCACGTCGTCGCAACCATCGACTTCGACGAGGGCGTGGACGCTTCGCTGGTGGCAAAGATCCTTCGCTCGAACGGGGTCGTGGACACAGAGCCCTACCGCAAGCTCGGGCGCAACCAGCTTCGCATAGCAATGTTCCCGGCCGTCGACCCCGACGACGTTGCCGCCCTTACCGGTTGCATCGATTACATAGTCGGGCGACTTCCCTAGCCGACGCCAAAATCGTAACGGTCCAAGCAAAAAAGTCGAGGCTAAAAGGCTGGTTAGAGGGCAAGCCCTGCCTTGGCGGTTGCGGGTTGCTCGGCCCGGATGGCCAGTTCCTCGGCAGGCTTGGGCATGCTTATGTAGTAGCCCTGCGCCACGTCGCAGCCGAGCTCGGCGACAAGGTCGAGGGTGGCCTTGTCCTCGATGCCCTCGGCAACGACCCTGAGCCCCATCGCGTGGCCTAGTTCGATCGTCGCGTGAATAAGCTCTCGCACCCTGCGGCGCTCGGGCCCCGAAAGGGCCGTTATGAAGCTGCGGTCCAATTTGAGCTCCCCAACCCCGAGGTTGCTCAAGTGGGCAAGAGAAGTTGCGCCCGCTCCGAAATCGTCGAGCGAGATCACTATCCCGGTCTTCTTCAGCTCTTCTACGACACGACAGGTGCCAACGAGGTTGTCGATGACCGACGTCTCGGTGATCTCGAGCACGAGGCGGTCCGGGGGTACGTCGTGGCGGGCGATGAGCTCGCGGACCGTATCGGCGAAGCCCTCACGCAAGAGGTCGCCGGCAGAGATGTTGACCGATACTGCCAGATGCCGCCCGGTGCTCTCCCAGGCTGCTGCCTGGCCGAGCGCCCGGTCGAGGACGAACTCGGTCACTTGCTGCATCAACCCGGCCTCTTCGGCCAAGGGGATGAACTGCATCGGCGGGATGACACCAAGCTCGGGGTGGATCCAGCGCAACAAGGCTTCGACACTGCGGACCGCCCCCGTGTGGAAGTCCATCTGCGGCTGGTAGTACAAGACGAGCTGGTTGCTCTCGATCGCCGAGCGGAGCTCCTCGACGAGCTGTAGGCGGTCAGACCAGTCGCGGTCGTCTTCGTACATCGTGTAGCTCAGCCCGCTCTGCTTGGCCTGGAACATCGCCACGTCGGCGCACCAAAGCAGCTCTGTTGCATCTCGGGCCTTGCTGGCCATCGCGATGCCGATGCTCGCTCCGATGCGCAGCTTGACCGACTGGAAGAGGAAAGGTTGCTCGAGGCTCGAGTTGAGGCGCTGCGCTACGTCGGCCGCGTAAGCCGAGTCAGCACCCACGAGGACAAGCGCGAACTCGTCCCCTCCGAGCCGGACGAGCACGTCGTTGGCCCGTAGGCACCCGCGAAAACGCGGGCCGAGCTGGCGGAGCAGTTCGTCCCCGGCGGGGTGGCCGAAGGAGTCGTTCACCTCTTTGAAACGGTTGAGGTCGACGAAGAGGAAGGCCATGTCCCTGTCGGTGGAGGTAAACGAGTCGCTCACTGCGTAGTAGTCCTCGAGCAGGCTCGACAGGTACCGCCGGTTGCGCAGGCCCGTCAGGTCGTCGGTGAGGGAGAGCTGATGGCGCTGCGCGCTGATGGTCCTGAGCGCCCGGACCGACGCAGCCATCCGCACGCCGGTGACCACGAGCGTGATGATCGCCAGAGCCAGGCCGACCCGGGCGACCTGGTGGAGGCTGCCCCAGCAGACGATGCCGAGAGCGCACACCGCTGCCATGGCGGGTAGAGCAAGGCCCGGCTCGCGCTTGGGGAGGGTAATGTCCAGCGGCTTCGCCCGCTGCCACGGAGCCAGTGACATCAACAGCGTCGCCGTCGGCCACGCCACCGCGTTCATGATGCTCCCGGGCTTGGAGGCGCCGAGGGAATTAGAGAAGAGGTTGATCGTGTCGCCGACCGCTACGACGGCCAGGCCCGTCGCCATCAGCAACCAGAACGATCTCCGCGACCCTGCCACCAGGGCGCTCGTGCCGACTACGAGGCCGAGAAGCAGGAGGTCTCCGACCGGGTAGGCCAGGTCGGTCGCAGTCCCGAGCGTGCTCGTGCCTGCCTCCGTCACGAGCTTGTGGAAGGCGAGCGACCCGCAGAGCGCCGCAGCCCCGAGGGCGCCTATCGCCCCGTCCAGCCAGCCAAGCCCGCTGACCTCTTTCAACTGCCCCTTCACGAACAGGAAAACTGCGACATAAGCGAGAGGATAGAAAGAGAGGTAAAACAGGTCGGCGAACGAGGGCAGCGAAGGCGTCCTGCCACCTATGGATTCCGCCGCCAGGATCATGTCCCCGAGCGCCCAGCAGGTGAGGGCTGCGCCGAGGCAGAACGCGATCGGGCGCACCGACGGCCGGAGGAAGCCGCAGAGGATGCACATCGCGCAGGTAAGCAGTTCCACGCCCGCGACGGCCCAGCCGTCGATGGCCTCCGAATACTGGCCACCGCGTGCGATGACGGAGATCCAGTAGCCGACCATCGCGAGCACCAGGACGCCGTACGTAACCCGGACGGCAGCGTTGGCTCGCCCGTGCTCCGCTCTGCGTCGCTGCCGCCGAAGCGCCTTGGGGCCCGGCAGGGCTGCCGGCACCGAGGACATGGTGTTGAGTTCGGCAGACCTAAGCGGGCACTTTATGCTCGTCACTAATGACGACCCTGAGCGAGATCGCCAAACGGGCTGGCGTGTCGGTGTCGGTCGCGTCGAGGGTATTAAACGGTGACCCGTCCGTGCGGGCACGAGACGAGACCCGCCAGCGGGTCCTGCAGGTCGCAAAGGACCTCAACTACTCGCCCAACTACGCCGGGAGGGCGCTGCGCCTCGCCCGCTCCAAAGCTCTCGGCCTGATCGTGCCCGCCGTGAGCAGCCCGTTGTTTGCCGACCTGCTCGACGGGGCCGAGGATGCCGCCGAGGCGTCCGAGTACACCCTGCTCATCGGCCACGCCAACCGCATAACGGCCGGCAGCGACACATTGCGCCGGCTCGCCGGGGAGGGGAGGGTCGACGGTTTCGTGCTGCAGAGGACCGACGACCTGAGCGACCAGGCGCTCGAAAACCTGGTGGCCAACGACGCCCGGATCGTGCTGGTCAACTCGCGCACCCCGCGCCGGCGCGGTTCGGTCATCATGGACGACGTCGCCGGAGCGAAGCTCGCGACCGAGCACCTGGTCTCTCTCGGGCACACCAAGGTCGGGCTGATAGGGGGCATACCGTCGAGCGACCTGGCCCGAAGGCGCGAGCAGGGCTATGCCGATGCTCTCCATTCCGCCGGCCTCCGCAAGCACGACGCCCTCGTCCGGCGCCTCGGCTGGACACCGGAGCTGGCGGCCGAAGCCGCCGAGAGCCTGGCCCACGCCAGCCCCCGGCCGACGGCGCTCGTGGTCGCGAACGTCAACGGGGCGATCGGTGCGCTCACCGCCCTGCGCCGCCTCGGGATCGACGTCCCCGAGGAGATGTCGGTCGTCGCCTTCCACGAGGAGTGGGTGGCGGAGCACACCTGGCCTCCCCTCACGACCGTCAAGATGCCCTACTACGAGCTCGGCGCCCAGGCCGTACGGTCGCTGGTGGCGCAGCTGAACGGGCACCCACCGGAGGACATCGTCGTGCGGGACCCGCCGCCGCAGCTCGTCCTGAGGGCTTCAACCGCCCCGCCGGGACGGGTCGCGCCGGGGATGTGGCGCAGCTGAAAAAACGATTGCTCTAAGCCCTCCCGCGCGATATTGTGGTGTGGGTGCCAGAGGACAGGGCTGATGAGCCGACCGCTGCGACGCGGGTAGGCCCCGCCGCTCCCTGGCTCATCTTCGGGGTCACCTCGATAGCGCTCTTCATGTCCTCCCTCGACGGGACGATCGTCGCGACCGGTTTGCCGACCCTGCGCCGCGAGCTTCATACGAGCATCAACTGGACGAGTTGGACGATTACTGGCTACCAGCTCGGGCTGGTAGTGGCGATGCCGATCGCTGGCAGGGTCGCCGACAGCTTCGGCCGCAAAAGGGTCTTCCTCGGCGCAGCGGTCCTGTTCACCACCAGTTCCCTGCTGTGCGGGCTGTCCCGGAACATCGACATGCTCATCGCCGTCCGTGCGCTCCAGGCAACAGGCGGTGCAGCCTTCATGCCTGCCGCCAGCGGCATAGTCATGGAGACGTTCGGGAACAACGGCCAGCGCGCGCTCGGGTTGTTCTCCAGTATTTTCCCTCTCGGCGCCCTAGCCGGGCCGGTAGCGGGCGGCATCATCCTCACTGCCTGGAGCTGGCGGGGGATCTTCCTCGTCAACGTACCCATTGGCGTGGCCTTCACGCTGCTTGCCTGGAAGTGCCTGCCGTCTTCGGCCCGCCCCGGAGGGCGACCGGACTTCGCAGGGGCGCTCCTCATGGGAGGAGGCGTGCTCGGGCTCATGCTCGCCATTACCGACCTTGGCAGCAAGTCCGTCGGGTTGACATCGCTCCCCTTCCTCGTCCCCTTCGGGGTCTCCGTCACGTGTGGGTGGCTCTTCCTCCGCCATCTCACGCGCACCCCGGCGCCGCTGATCCCCCTGCACCTGCTAAAAGGCAGGGCCTTCGCCGCCACCAACCTGGTCAACCTCGTCTGGGGCGCCTGCGCGATCGGTTTCGGCTCGCTCGTGCCCCTTTTCGCCGAGGACCGCTTTGGACTGACGCCGCTCGCAGCCGGCACCCTGCTCACAGCCCGCGCGATTGGCGAGATCATGCTTGCAGTGTTTGCGGCGGTCCTGATCCACCGCACGGGCTACCGGATCCCGATCGTCGGCGGCATCGTCCTCATTGCAGGTGGGTTAGCGATGATAGCCACGAGGCCCGAGATCGTTTCCCCCTATGTGTGGCTCTCGCTCGGTGCCACCCTCACCGGGCTCGGCACGGGCCTGTCAGCACCTGCTGCAAACAACGCCTCCATCGAGCTCGCGCCCGACGACGTCGGCGCCATCACAGGCTTGCGCGGCGCCGTCCGCCAAGGGGGCGCCATCCTCGGGATCCTGCTCGTCACGTCGGTCGCCGCTCACACAGGCCACGAGGTCGCCACGCTCGAGCACGCCTTCTTTGTCCTGGCGGCGCTGCTCGTGTGCATGGTGCCCGTCGTGTTCGTCGTGCCCGACGGCAACCGCCGCCGCAGCCACGCGCGTACACCGCTGGCACTTGCTACTGAGCCGAGCGCGGCGTAACCAGGCTCAGGGCGTCCCTGCGGACTGCCGCTTGTGGCTGGGCAGTCTCCCGGCAACTGTTCTCCGTAGCGGGGAGGTCGGCCCAATCCCGGAGGCGGCCCAGTCCCGGCTGGCGGGCACGCCCCTGGGCCTACTTGACAGCTCCTGCGAGCACCCCTCCCACGAAATAGCGCTGGAAGCCGAGGAACACTCCCAACGGGACGACGATCGACACGATCGAGCCGGTCGAGATGATCCAGAAGTTGGCGGCGAGAGTCCGCTCCTGGCCGTAGATGAAAAGCGTCACCGGTACGTGAGGGTCGGCCCCGAGGATGACCAGGGCAACTAGCAAGTCGTTCCAGGTCCAGATGAACTGGAAAATAGCAAGCGAAGCGCAGGCGGCCACACCGATGGGGATGACCACCCTTCGGAATAGCGTCCACTCCCCGGCGCCGTCCACTCTCCCCGCCTCGATCAGGTCCTTGGGGATGCCGAGGAAGAAGTTGCGCATCAGGAATATGCCGAACGGCAGCCCGAAGGCTACATGGAAGATGATCACGCCTGAGAGGGTGCCGTAAGGGTTCCACCCGATGTGGCGCATGTCGTCGTAGCCCTGGACGACAGGCAGCAGTGCGACCTGCAGCGGGACGACCATCAGGCCGACGACCGTCAAGAACACCGCATTGCGCCCTTTCCAACGCCCGAAAACCAAGGAATAGGCTGCCAGCGCGGAGACGGCGACTACCAGGATCGTCGCCGGGATCGTGATTTCCAACGAGGTGCGGACCGAATCGAGCGCGCCCCCGGCGGCAAACCCGGATGGGACCGTGCTCCCGGGGCCGCCGGAGAAGAGCTCCTGGTAGTTGTAGAGAGTCCACTGCACGGGATGTGCGAAGACGTTCCACCAACCGGACGTCTCGAAGAGACCGGCTTGGCGGAAGGAGATAATGAGCATCGAGATGCTCGGCAGCAGCCACACCAGCGCCACGACCGTCATGAACACGTACAGGAACGTGCGCCCGAAATGCGCCAAACTGATCCTGCGGGTACCGGCCTTGGGGCTTACGTACGAAGTCGGGATGGCCTGGTCGGTGTCGATGGCCAGCGGCGCATTTGTCGCAGTCACCGGCTACCTCCCTCTCCCGTAACAAACGCTTCGTCCCACCTCGGGCTCGCGCCAGCGCGGGCGCGGTCGGGACCAACCCGTGGGTACATCATGAAACGCCCCCTTTGATCCTCTTCAGGTTGAACAACATGGCGGGGATCACCAGCACGAAAAGTATGACCGCGAGCGCGCTGGACAACCCTGTGTGGATGCCGTTGGAAAAGCCTGTGAAATACACGTCAGAGGCCAGGGTGCTCGCCTGGCCCCCTGGTTCTGCTGTGTTGTACGCCAGGTTTATGACGATGTCGAAGATCTTGAGGACGTTGATGACCATCGTCACCAGGACGACGACGAGGACAGGGGCGAGCATAGGTATCGTGACCCGCCGGAGTGTCTGCCACTCGTTTGCGCCGTCGACCTGAGCTGCCTCGAGGACTTGCCGGTCGAGCGCGGCCAAGCCTGCCCCCACGACGACCATCGTGAACCCGGCCCAGATCCATAAGTAGGCGATGATCATCGATATGTCGATCAGCGGGACACTGAGCAAAGCCTGCTCGGTCTGGCTGAGGCTCCCGGTCGGGGTTAGCGACTGGCCGCCCAACCAGGACACACCCACCCCGCCGGCACCGAACCCTGCTGCGAAGTTGGACGAGTTAACCGACACTTTGTAGGTGCCGGCCGCGACGTCGGAGAACACGAACTGGCCCCCGCCCCCCGTAGTTGCCGACGCAACCGGGGACCCATGGCTGTTGACCAGCGAGATGTGCAGCAGCGGGTAGCCGTACTCGCCGGAAAGGATCCCGCTCGTGTCAGTGGGGTTGTTTGGCGAGAAGTCGCGCCATATGACCCCGACTACGGCACCCTTCATGGGCTTGGGCAGGACGGCCTGGCGCGCCCCCAAAGCCTGGAACGTCGTGGGCGGGAACCCGGTCAGGCCCATCTTTACCGTGCCCCCGGCACCGACGGCCGCTGTGCTCACGACCGTCCCGTGCGGGCCCCCCGCCGCGCCGTACGACGCCAAAGAGGCTGCGGTCGTGCCCGGGGTAAGAGGGTAGGCGCCCGGTGAGCTGAACCAGTCCGACACTGTCTGGGTGAGCGCGTTGACAACGCCGACCTGAGGGCTGGTGTCGAAAATCTGTGTGAAGACCATGGACGACGCCGTGACGCTGAAAACGACCGGCAGGAATATGACAGTTTTGAAAGCAGTTGCCCATCGGATCCGCTCGGTGAGGACCGCCAGCACGAGGCCGATGGTCGTGACGACGAAGGGGAAGATGAGCACCCAGATGACGTTGTTCCGGAAGGCGATCAGCGTCGAAGCTGTGGTGAAGAGGTTTTTGTAGTTGGTAAGCCCGATCGCCTTGGTGGCAGTCTCGTTGAAAAAACTGTCTTTTATCGTGACTATGGCCGGGTATATGACGATGGCGAGCAACCAGATCGCTCCCGGGAACAGGAACGCCAGCGAGGATAGGTGCTCCCTCAGGGTAGGGCTATCGAGCGTCCCACCCTTCTTGCGGGGCGGGGGCGCCGCCGCTTGGTCGACGGTGACTACTGCCATTTGTGCCCCATCTCAGCTCTCACCCCTTAGCCACAAGTAACTAAACATCTCAGCCAGACCTAATGACGATAACTTCAGCCGCTGCGTCTGGCAACAGGCCGGGACCGGGCTCGACCCTTTATTGCCCCGGGGCCCTTTGCCCACCTTGCTGAACGCCCGGGAGGTGTACCACCAGCAGGGGCGGTTTCAGGCAAAGTAATCCCACGCGTTGTGTGCCCGGCGCTATGAGAGGGGCGTGACCGGCAGGTGCCGGCCACGCCCTCCTCGTTGTCTATGCCCCAAGGGCTTGTCTCATGCCCCAAGGGCCAAGCTGCCCGAAGGCAGCGGTATCAGTGCCCGAGGGCCGCTGTCGCTTGCTTCTGCATCGTCGCCTCGATCGACGAGATGTTCGAAGAGGTCGGGTTCTTCACGAAGTTGAGCATGTCCTGCCACAGAGCCGGCTCCCAGGTGCCCTGGAGGTCGTCGAGGCTGAACACGAACGACGTCGCATGCGTGATCTCTTGAGCGTCGGCCTGTGTAACAGGATCCGGGTAGCTGCTGAGAGGCACATCTTTGTTTGGCGACGCATAGCCGCCCAAGTGCGCCCAGATCTCGGCGGGCTCGGGGCTGGCAATGTACTTCATGAACGCCTTTGCCTGCGGCGTCCCGTGGAAGAGCATCGCCACGTCCCCTGAACCCTGGAGGGCGTTTTGGTTGGCCTTGTCCGCAGCCGGTGCCGGGAAGGCGAAGAAGTCGTAGCAAGGGGTGTCTGCCGGGTTGGCCGTGCACGCCTTGCCGCCGGCGCCTACCGTGCCCGCGGTGTAGTTGGACGAGTTGCCGACGATCTCGGAGACCACGAAGTCAGCCTCGACAACCATGGCAGCCTTGGGCATCGACCCGGCCTTGGGGAAGACCTGGTCCACACAGCTCGGGTATTTTGCCGACTCGGAGAGCGCTCCCGATGTACCTCCGAGGAGGTACTGAGGCTTGCCGACGATGTCCGCGAGCGTGTCGAACGCCTTGGTCACAGTCGGGTCGGTCCAGGCGATGTCGTGGGCGGCCAGCTTGTTGTAATCGGCCGCGCCCGCAGTCTTGAGGTAGACGTTCTGCCAGAAGTCGGCAACGGGCCAGCCGATGTCGCTGCAGAACGAGAAGGGGACGACGCCGGCTGCCTTGAGCGTGGCGGCATCAGCCACCAACCCCTCCCAGGTGGTAGGAGGTGCCTTGATGCCGGCGACCGCGAACTCCGCTGGGTTGTACCAGATGGTGTTCTTGTTGGCGGCCTTGTACCAGACTCCGTAGAGCTTGCCGCCGTAGCTGGCGAGGCTGTTCCACGCAGAGCCGTAGTCCATCGACTCCGAACCGATAATCGACGAGATGGGCTGGAGCTTGCCGGCTTGAGCAAGCGACTGGAGGGTCGCAGGCGACGGCGAGAAGGCGACATCAGGCGGGTGGCCGCCTGAGACGGCGGCAGCGAGCACCGAGTCCATGTTGCTCCCCTCGCCGCGGTAGTTGATCTTGACGCCGGTTTCGGCCTCGAAGGGGGCGAGGGCCGCCTCGAAGTCACCCTGCTCGGGAGCGCCGCTCCATTCGGCCCACACCGTCAGCGAGCCGCCGATGTGCGACAAGCCGGCGACTTTTGGCGTCGCGCTTGCGGATATGGCCGAGACGCAAATGGTCGTCCCGAGGGCCAGGATCCCGGCGGACGCCGCCAACAACGAAAGCCGGTGCCTCAACGTGCGCCCGGCCGGCGGAAGGTCCGCCTGTATACGAGTCATTTTATGTCTTACCTCCGATTGTTGAGCTCAACTGTGCTGATTTCTTTTCCCCACTGCTGATCGGCAATTCGAACCGAAGAGTGCTAATCCCTCATCCACAGTGACTGCGGAATCTTCTCAGCTGGACATTGTCATGTCAAGGCACCCTTCGCGCCCGGAGAACCCCCGGGTATTGGAGCTGATTGCCCGCGCGCTGACCGCGTTGCGGCCAAAAGTGGGCTTGCTCGTTGGGTTGTCGCAAGACGAGCTATTTCCTTTGCTTTCCTCCTTATTTTGCGGCCACACGAGCGGCACCCCACCCATGCCCGCACGGCCGGTACGCATTGCCCGTTTGCGCCGGAGAGCGAGAGCAGGTCCCGAAGGCGTGGCATTGGTCCCTATACAGGCACCCGTTCTTCTTCGAGAGCGCTTTGGCGCAACCTCCACCCATCTGCATGCGAGTGCGACGCGCCGGTCGCGAGCCACCCTGGCTTGTCCCTCCCGGCGACCGCTGTCGTGCCGCGGGCCACGAGGCGCGTGGGAGCGTCCAGCTCGACCGGCACGAAAGCCGAGCCCTGGCTCGAACTGGCGACCGCTTGCACCAGATGCTCCGCGATCATGCGGCCTTGTTCGCGGACATCCTGGGCAATGGTCGTCAGGTCGAAATAGGGAGCCATCGGGTGGTCGTCGAAACCTATGACCGAGACGTCGGCGGGCACCCTCAGCCCGACCCGCCCGAGTGCCCGGAGCACGCCGAAAGCCATCTCGTCGCATTCGGCGAATATCGCCGTCGGGAGCACGCGGCGGCTGAGAAGCTGCACGGTTGCATCGTCGCCGCCGTCAATGGTGAACGGGCCGTGCGCCTCGAGGTCTTCACAGAGGGGGATGCCTGCGGCAGCCAGCGTCGCCCGGTAACCCACCCGCCGGGGCAACGGCACCGTGAAATGGACCGGTTCGTTGGGGTCGCCCGAGATGATCGCCACCCGTTCGTGGCCGAGGTTGACGAGGTGTTGCACAGCGAGTGAGGCGCTTTCGACATCGTCTATCCGGACGCTCGAAAAGCCCTCGACACGCGCGCCAGCGACGCACACCGGCACGTCGAGCGCCCTCAGGGCCGATATCTCGGGCTCGGTCAGGGCGAGCGTCACGAGCAGCACCCCGTCCACCCGTTTGCGCAAAAGGCCCGACGAGAAGTACCGCTGGCGCATCTCGGTACCGCCGACGTGGTAAAGGAGGAGGTCGAGGCCCGCTTCCCTGATGGTGAGCTCGGCCCCGCCGAGGAACTCTGCATAAAACCACCGGGTGAGGTACGGCATGACGATCGCCACCGTGCCTGTCCGGCCCGTCGCCAGCCGGTAGGCGGCCGGGGACACGGAGTAGCCGAGCTGCTCGGCTGCCTGCCTTACCCGTTGGGTGGTGCTCGACGACACCCCGCCGATCCCTCGCAAAGACCGCGAGACGCTCGACGGTGACACGCCGGCGAGGCTGGCCACCTCTTTGATTGTCGTCTTAGCCATCCCCCTCACCTTCGGCCCACGTACACCGGAGGTCCCTGACCTACGACAAGCCCCTGACTACACCCCTTGACAGACATCCCGCGAAACCCGGCGGTGCCGGTTGCGGTGGGACGGATGATAACCGCTTGTACAACGGTACGCAAGCGCTTTCATGGAGGCGACCGGGAGCGTTCTGATGGCGTCACGCCGCTCAGGAGCCCATGGCCCCAAACGCTTGCGTAGCACCGCGTCGGCAGCCGGCCGCGTCGCTGGCGCTGGCGCTGGCGCTGGCGCTGGCGCTGGCGCTGGCGCTGGCGCTGAGGTGAGCCTGTCAGGGCCCGGCGAGGACGTTGCGGCGCAGTTCGTGCGAGCCGTCCGCCCGGGCGTACTCGTAGTACACCCACCATCGGCCCCCGTACCGGGACACGTCCGCATAGCGGAGGGAGCCTGTGGCGTGCGGGGACACGAGCGCCGGGCCCGTCGTCGTAACCCGCCGCCAGGTCCGCAGGTCGACGCTGACGGCAAGCCCGCAGTGCTCCTCGGTGTCGTCTGCGAACGAAGCTGCGCCGTCGTAGTAGGCGACGAAACCGCTCTCGAAGGGCATGACGCTCGAAATGCGTGCCTGGTAGGCGTCCCACCCGGTCCCGACGCCCAGGGCTTCGCCCTGCCAGTCGAACTGCAACCCGTCGCGGCTCGTTGCGTAATAGGTCGGGGCGGGCCCATGGGGCGTGAGGAAGGTGGACACGTACATCACCAGCTCAGGGCCCGTACCCTCCGGCCCCCCGCCAGCACCGATGACCAGGTGCGGGTCCTTGACGGCGTCCACACCGACCTCCGCCGCCGTGACCACAGGCCTTGCCGATGCCGCGGAAAAGCCGGTCGGCGAACTGGCGCTCATCACGTCCACACGCCAACGGCCGCTCGCCGGAGGGTCTTCCCACGATGTGTAGAGATGCCAGCCACCACCCGGGGAGGGACCACCCGGGGAGGGGCGGAGGCAGCAACGTTCGAGCGACGAGGTGCCCACCTCGTGCTTGCTGAGCGACCAGATGTCGCTGAAAGAACTCCCGCCGTCGGTGCTCTGCGCAATCGCTGCCAGGTAACCGCGCTCGTCGGGGGACCCGTCGCGCGGGCGGCGGCGCCTGTAGGTGAGCAGGAGCGTCCCATCGGCCTCGACGAACAGGCTCGGCGCGCCCACCCAATGGCCCCTGCCTTCGTCGTCGGGCAGCAGGACCGCTTCTCCCTCCTCGGGGTCGAACCAGGGCGCGCGGCGTGCCGTCACGGCCGCCTCGACTTCGGCCGCCAGTAAACCGAGCAAGTCGTCGCTTCTAGGCATCCCGAGGGATCCTTCCACCAAAGGCCGAAGAACTGGGCGCAATGCGCTCGCGCTGATGTATGCTTGCTAGCAAGCAACTAATTGACGTGGGACCCATTGCTGTGGTGCCCGATCGACGTGGACAGTGAGCTGGTGACCGATGGGGACATGGACGGCAAGCGTGGGCAGCGAGACGGGCGGCGAGATGGGAGGCGAGATCGGAGGCACCCCCGGAGGTCCGGCCTCACCGGCGAGGCTGCGGGTCGCCGTCTCCCGCCTTGCAAGGTGGCTGAGGCCGACTGCTGCCGCCGGGCATCTGAGCACGGCCGAAGTCGACATCTTGATGGTTGCCGAGAAGCGGGGGGCGGCCCGCATGTCGGACCTTGCCTCTTTCTGCGGGCTCAACCCGACCATGCTTTCGCGGATGGTCCCCCGCCTCGAGGAGGCGGGGCTCCTGCGCAGGGAGGTAGAGCCCGCCGACAAGCGCGTAAGCCGGGTCGAGGCGACGCCTCTTGCGAGCGAGCTGCTCGACAAGGTCCGCTCCGAGCGTGAAGACGCTCTTTCCAAGCTGCTCGACGAGCTGGACGAGGACGAACGTGCGGCCATCGCGGCAGCCACGCCGGTGCTCGAGAAGCTCGCCGAGCGGGTGAGGGAGCAGTCCGGCCGGGGAGGGCAGAGACGATGAGCCCGGCCGTGGGGCGCGCAGCCGGCAAGGCAGCCGGTAAGGCGGCCGGTCAGCTGAGGCGCACCTTCTCCGCGCTTTCGGTGGCCAATTTCCGCCGCTTCTTCATCGGGCAGTCCATCTCCCTCGTCGGCACCTGGATGCAATCGGTGGCCCAGTCC
>Ga0335072_10003079_pt1 | contig 25327 bp, 19 predicted proteins | sample Lox_Sample_21_FD_206725 | JGI IMG/M metagenome (GOLD analysis project Ga0335072, IMG submission 206725) | Soil microbial communities from Loxahatchee National Wildlife Refuge, Florida, United States - Lox_Sample_2.1 | ecosystem: Environmental > Terrestrial > Soil > Wetlands | place: USA...
CGCGACATTGAATTCGCCAGCACGTATAATCTGGACAGAGAATTGCGAATTTCTGCAAGCGACTTCATCTGCTCTGACTCATTGTTGCGGTTGGTCTCTACATTATCGTCTGATCTCTTCAGGAATTCCTGCACGGCCTGCTCCAGCTCTTTTCGAAGACAAGTGAATTGACTTGCAGTCTCAGTTGACATGTCTATCCCTTGACTCTGAATCTTGTCAAGCTGGGTCTTGATGGATGACTGTTGCTCACTGTTGTCCCCGGTTACTACAAATCGTACGAAGGCATCGAGGAACTCCTACCTGAGCATGAAATTTAGCCGTAGGAGAATCTGCGACCGGTATCTGTCCAATCTGTTCTCGATAGAAGCTACCTCTTTCTCGTTTCTCATGCTTGCCCACTTCACCTTGAGGCTCTGCCATTTTGAGTTCTTCTCAGTAACCTGCAGTTTCTTCAGAATCTTTGCGAGATCTTGAGACAAATTATGGCATTTATCAGCGAGCTTGCACAACTCTTTCTCGTGCTTGGTTTTCCCTTTTACATCAGTACACAAGCCGTCGGTGACTCTTTCAAGGTCATTAAGGACCGTGCTGATATGTGCATTCTCGGTGGTTGCTCCAGAGGCTGACTTGTAGACCTCGTAGGTCCCTGAGATTAGATTCCACGAGAATTCGATGAATGTAAGAATGCTGGAGGCGAAGCCAACTGCTGTTACCGGGTCCATGTTTACGATAAGCCGGAGCCTTATCTGGCGTTGGGCTGGATGACCAAGCACCGGGTGGAAATGCTAGTTGTCTGTTTGTGATCGTGGACTATGTGATAACGGGTGTTAAAACCCGGTCCGTGCAATTTCAAAGATGATATGGGAATCTTCCCAAAATTGAAGGTTTAAGGACTTATTGATTGCGATGCTTGCTAAAGACGCTTAGGCCGGAGCTTTTCGATGAGGCACAAATCTGTCAGGCCTGCCAAGCCTTGCCAAGCCTATCTACGGTGGGGTAGGTCTGCCAATTCCCCAAATTTCGAAAATCAAGAAAGGGTTTCGTAGATAACTAATGTGCCATATAGACCCCAGATAGCAAAAGATGCACTGACCAGTTCTATAGGTTCCTTCAGTCAACCTATCTCACACGTTCTTTTTGCCCTTTCCATAGCGATGTCAGTGTTAGCAACGATGGAGATTGGTCGCCCATGATATGCACACCCATAAGAAGCACGCCAATGGATGCATGCCTATGAGAGGCACATGACGAGAGTAACATCTATGAGAGGCACGGCCATAGAATGCACGTCCATGAGATGCATACCTATGAGAGGCACTCCATGAGAGGCACATCTATGAGAGGCACTCCATGAGATGCACGGCCATGAGATGTGCCGTCATGAGATACACGCCTATGAGAGGCATGCCATGAGAGGCACACCTATGAGAGACACGCTTATGAGAGGTACGCCCGCGAAATGCATGCCTATGAGAGGCACGCCAATGGGAGGCACGCCCATAAGAGGCGCCCCTATGTGAGGCACGTCCATGAGATGCACCCCTATGAGAGGCACGTCTATGAGAGGCACGTCTATGAGAGGCACACCAATGAGAGGCACGTCTATGAGAGGCACGTCTATGAGAGGCACGTCTATGAGAGGCACGCCTATGAGAGGCACGTCCATGAGATACGCTCCATGAGAGGCACGCCTATGAGAGGCACGCCTATGGAATGCACGCCTATGCGAGGCACGCCATGAGAGGCATGTCCACGAAATGCATGCCTATGAGATGCACGCCTATGAGAGGCACCCCCATGAAAGGCACGCCATGAGATGCACGCGTAATGGAGGCACGCCATGAGAGGCACACCTACAAAAGGTACGCCTATAAGAGGCACGCCTATGAGAGGCATGTCCACGAGATGTGCTCCATGAGAGGCACGCCCACGAAATGCATGCCTATGAGATGCACGCCTACAGGATGCACGCTATTCAATAGGAAAACAAGTAGATAGAAATTGGTATAATACAAAGTCACCTCCCTCGCCGAAGCCTTCCAATTCCCACAACTCCGAATCGATTGAAGTGTGCGATGCCGTGTCCCAGCAGAGCATAGTCCTTATAAAGGTTCGCATCCTGAAGAACAATCCCCTTCCAAAGAGCACGAAGGGTGGGGACAGTTAACAATCTGCCCTTTGGGAAGATACTGAAGATATTGCTTATCCACGTGCCAGGTAAGTGTAAAAGGGTCCTTGAAGCATCGAGTCCTAATATTCGCGGCGAGACTATCATCCCTGAGGCAGAACAAAACATTGGGTTCCAGGACACCGCATGGGATTAATATCCGGCTCGGTATCTAGGAAGCAGGGCTTGACTTCTGAAATTCCATTCGAATCGACGGACTCGGACTGGTTCTCACCGTCATATTATAGCCCGTGCCGCGTCCGTGGATATTCCCGGTGGCCACACAGACGTATAGAGTCTAATGATTTCACAGCCATCTTCAGTTTGCTCCTGATGGGATTTGGGCCTTAACGTTGATAAAGGGAAGAGTCTCTTCGCTAAGGCCTCGGCTTCGCTGAAAAGACATACCGGTGTAAATGGACCGACTGGCTCCTCCTGACCCGTGTGCTGATTCTCGAGACACGCCGCTCCAAGGGTTGAAAATGTTCAGTTGTATCTTCCTGGCCTTTTCCCTTATGGCCGTTACGGAGCCATAGTCATCGCGAATCTCCTTCGTGCTGCTGCCAAGATCGTGAGAATTTCTACCAGAATGGACATTAGCAGATCGTAAGCGAAAAAATCTCACGGTGAAGACTGCGGCGAACTGCTAGCTCAACCCTATAACCACCTCAATCTGTGCCGCCATTAGAAGTCCAAACTTGCTTCACAAACGCCTCCAAGTCCGTCCAGTGAACACGAGTTTGCTCTATCGTTGCAAGGTGACCTCCGTTTTCATGTTGACGATAGAATCCTAGATCGCCAGTAGTCGCAGCTCAAGCCCGTGGAACTGGTGCGATTTCCTTGAGAAATCACAAAAAGCCAAATGGCTTGTGGATACCAAACAGGATTCTCGCGAGCACCGATATTTCCTGGAGTGAATAATTGTTGGTATGAGTACAGTGAAATCGAGATACAACTCGTCACTCAGTAGAGTGTGACGGACTCGAGGACAACGTCAATTGGTGGGTCTTCGTCTGTCCAGTCCGGGAATTTTCGCCGATCCACAACAAGGTAACTGGGCTGCTTGCATGTGCGAAGGCAATCGTGCTTGGGTGTGTGGCATGTTCGAGAGCGTAGGTGCTGCCGGTTTTGCTAAAGGCTGCCGCGTTCTCAAGGCCACGAGTCTCAAGTTCGTCGATTGTGCCGATTGGCTGGGATGGTTCTGGCATGATGCAGAAGTTGACATGAGCAGCTTTGCATGCTGCATGCTCCGCTGCCATCACCAGTGCCACTTTACTCCCCATGTCTCCTCTTTGAACAATGTAATCTTTTCCGAATCCCAAGGATGGTGCGAGTTTGTTGAATAGTTTCGTGACATCTTCGATGCGGAAATCAATGTCCACAGGCGGGGTGGACGAGAAAGTATACCCCGGCAACGATGGCACAATCAAATGAAGGGCAGCGTTTCTGGTGTATTACGCTTTGCGCAACTTGTCCAGCATAGGCAGGCACTCGACGAAACGCCCCAGCCAGCCGTGGAGCAATATCAGCGGAATTGCATCTGGCTGCTTAGACAAGACGGCGGCAAAGTGAATTGAACAGGTCGTCTTTGACTGGGGCGAGGAAGTGCGGGAATGAGTTCATGTACGTCTCGTGCTCGCGCCAGACGAACGAGTGCTGCCACATGTGTACAGCCTTTAAGGGCCACTCATGGGTCATTTCGATGATCTGTCCAGACGAGTGCTTTCGTACGTCGCTTCAGCGATTGGAGATATTCTGAGGAGGGTCAGTAATGTCTCAAGGACTTCATTGGGAACGGATACCTCGAAATCCTTGAAGGCCCCAATCGCACTGCTGGGCAGAGTACTAAAGTTTCTCGTAGTCTTAGTGTCCAATATTTTGTGTCTCATACTGTTTGGATGTCACAAAGCTCGTTGCGCAGGGATTTTCTACCTCTTTGAGGGATAACCGCACCATGTATTTCCGCAGTCCACATACTTATGTATCTCAGCTGCAGGTATATTTGGCACAGCTTCACGCGTATGGTAAATGGAGCCGGCTACAATTGCAAAAGAACATCATAGGGAAGTAGGCTCGCTGATAATATTCAACCGGTGAGATCGCCCCCGGAACCGGTTCGTCCCGGCTGGGAGAGATATGCCAAGCCTGAATTGACGCGCTAGGCAAGGATGATCGTTTAGCCCGTTGGCCGACGTTTCACCGTTTTGGTTTAGCCGGTCAATATTTGCAAATAACATTTTCTGCGATCTCTGGAGATGGTATCGTCCTCGACTCGCCTTTCGACGCAGAGCGGGAAGAGGATCTGATTCCTCACTTCAGCTCCCCTCTGGTGATAACGGTTTGTTGGCCGCAGATTCAGAAGTTGGATTCGGGGAGGTGCTACTTGGTACACGCTACGGACTGTTGGTTCGTTTGATGCCCAATGCGCCCTGCGTCTTGTGCCTCGCTTTGGGTGTGACAAGCATGTAGCCCGACAATCGGAAATCATGCTTACGGGCAAATGGCTCGTTTCATTCTCGGGAAAAACAAACACCCTCTTTTCAACGCATCCACATGCATCCCCGCATGAAGGTTGAACGCCGCAACATTCATCAAAGTTCCTGCTGCTGCCAAGTATCGCCCCTGATTGCCTGACCCCTGATACAAAATCCGATCTGGATCACTACTCACTGGCTGAATAGAAGTAGTGCTTCTTGAATCGAAAATGCCAGTGGCTCAGATTATCCTCTTACCGAACACTGACGTCTTTGGAGACGCCGCTTGTTCGAACTCCCTGGAACCGAAAGCAGCGACTGGATGTCATCTAAATGGCCTACTGGTCGTTTCCGCAGATTTTATTCACCACCGGCGGTTTGACGTACTCGAACTTTCCTTTAGAGGTAGGTTGGTGATGGACTGTCGTGCTGTCGTGTACTCATGTATCCTTAGGCAAAGTTAGGACGTCGATCGGTTCAAGGAAGGGCGTAGAAGATGTAAGTCTTTAGTTCTCTGCTTGCTAGAGGGAAACAAGCGCAAGTACCCTGCGGCTAACTTGGACGCAGCTTATTCGCCTGACAGATGTCAAAAGGCCGGGCGACTTCTTCAGCGATGCCAACACGAACGGGACAGCTGAGACGAGATCTCTTGACTTCTTCTTCGATATCCCACACGCCAAACCCGTTTCAAACCCGCATACCTCTCCTACACAAACTCTGCCGTCGTCCACACATGTTCAAGCATTGAAGTACATAATGAGCCACACTGCGCTAAGTGATCGAGAGGCCATTGAAGGCATTTGCGAGGTCTCCTATCAAGTCGACGCAAGATTTCTACTCCAGGATTCTGTGGTATTTCAGACATACTGTCCCGTCGACGTGTTATCGCTTCCGGATCCAAAGGTATCGGCGGCTGCCATGATGCTCGCGACGGAGCACAAATCCATTGCAAAACCAGCGATGTTGTACAGGCCGTGGCGGAGAGGAAAGGGCGATCTTTGGGTTAACGTGCTTGAGCCGGAGCCTATTACCTGGAGGCCGGGTGCACAGCAGACATGCCATCCTGTCAATATCTGTGTCAAATTGTCCCTTCACCAGTCCGCGAAAGTTACCCTACAACCGGTCGAATGTTCCGTGCAAGCCCGGTGGGAATCCATTACCAGATTCTCAGTAATAGCACGAAACAATGACTCCTCCACCGGCAACAGTAGCGACCCAACCCTAGCCATGTCCAAGACGACGGTCCTCAAAGACCAGCACGCCAAACTGCTGTTCCCTCCTTGGTATCAAATCCCGGCGGAAGAAGGCGAATCTACTACAACGACCACCTTGACTCTGATTCCGCCTCCACTAAGCATGGGCTCTACATTCTCTACCGACTTAATGTCCATGACCTACATTGTCGACCTTGTCCTGAGCGTCAATGATCCACGTGGGCTAGGCGGTAGTCTCTCGTCCGCGTTCAGAATCCCAGTTTCACTGTCATTTTCCGAGGCAAGACGCACGGTAGCGAAGGAACATCCGCGATTTCGCCACTTCATCCTCCGCAACGCAAGTGACGATATAGATCCACCACATTATGTTCGGTGAGACAGCGGGGATGGATAGGCTAACTTGGGGCGATATTGGAACGGAAGGCTTGTAACAAATTGTAATCTTTGCTGGGTTTTAGCTGGTGGCGTCTTGGTGGCATATTTATCTTCTGGACGGGGGCAACCGTTGCAGCTTCAGATAAGGAGCAAAGGCCGCGAGAGTTGGGAGCGCATTACGATGGGTATAAGGCCTGACGATGTACATTCTATGTAGAACATTACTCCTTCGTCGATAGGGATCATCAACCCTTGGTTTGCCATTTCCGGCAAGACGACCACCTTCCCTTAACGCCGCCCAAGCCATCCCATCCATCCCTATCCATCCCATCCAACTTGTCCGAAGCGCCAACCACGAACATACAACGCAAGCTCGTAGTGAGCACTCCCCCTTAGTAAATCAATCCTTCAATCCGCTAGCCCTCGTCCCGATTGCTGCACCGTTCTCAATGCCTTCTTCCAACGCGTCCAGCTCAATTACCTTGCGACTCAGCAACAACCTTAACTCAGACGAGATGACTTTGACCTTTTCCTTCTCCACACCTTCACCCTCCGCGACAGCCACGCCTATCGGACTATCGCTGACACTCGAACTGCCGACAGCCGCACTATTTCTTTGCGGACTCTTTCTTTTCCCTTTCGCCCTCTCTTCGAGGGTCTTCACATCCTTCAGTCCACCTAATCTCTTCGCCTCGCCTCTCTCCATCAATCCAACATTCGGCAGCGGAAATCTACCTTGCCGGTCAACCATCTCCACTGTCCTCTCAAACCGCCGGAATAACCCTTCGGCCCTGACCATCGTGCCCTCCAACTCAATAGACCCGCTCAGCTCATTCACGTACTTGAGGACTTCGTCGAAATGCTTCAGGTGCTCCATTATGACATCGCGATGCTTCTCTAGAATGCTCATTGCAATGAACAGGTGAAACTGACTGCTTAGATAATCCGTCCAAAGGCCTTCCCAGAGTCGAAGGACGTCGCTCCAGGCGAATTCGCGCTTGTACCACACGAGGAGCATGCGGAAGAAAAAGAAGAAATTTGTGCTGTCTGCACTTTGGAGGTGTGTATATAATGCCGGGTCGAGGATTTGGACAAGTTGGTCAAGCGTGGTGAGTTGTGCCCGCATTCCAGTTTGGTCACGGACAAAGTTTCGTGCCATGCGCTTCATGAAGCCGACGAATGCCCAGAAAGCGACGGCGTCGTCTTGAAATACTGCGTAGAGTGGGGCGAGGAGGTCTGACATGCCTTGGACGTAACCAAGGTTCTGTGGCGTTGGATTGGAGGCATTGGTATGAGTGGGCGTGGATGGCGTGTCATATTCCAGATACGTAAGTAGGAGGTCTTTGAGTTGCTCGAGATGCACATTTGTGCCGTTTGAATTCTCGACGTAGAAGGGTGAGGAGGGGTCCGGGTGTGGGATATCCTCGCCAGCGAATAAAGGGATGTGCCGATCGGTGCGGTGGACATCCTTTTCTATGGAGCGGCAGGCGAGGTCAGCAGGGAGCGTTAGTAAGATGTTGAATCAAACATCTATATTGAGTTGGGTGGATGGTGGTGGAAGTGGTGGAGGACAATACAGGCCGCCGAGGTAGAGCATAAGGCGATCTGGACCAGAGTGCCTATTGATCCTCTTGGTAGCTTGATAGAGTGATGGACTTACCAATTCGCCCTTTTTGTTCCTTCCACCATTCTTCCTGTTCTGGTGTAGCACCTCCATCGACCATTCGATCCCACCAGGCACCCTTTAGGCGAATGAACTCATCGCGTTTGGTGTTCATAGCTGCTGAGCGCTCCTTGGAAGTACTATCCCATGAGTATACGCCTAATAGGAAAAGCCAGGCTTCCTTTCGTACACCGTCTTCGGGGTCCAAACCGCCGTGAAAGATACGTTCTTTGACCTCATCCACAGTGACTTGGAGCCTGCCAGTCTTGGAGTCGAAGTAGGATTGCCATTCTTTCAACGTGACTGGCTTGCGTTTGTTATCTCCTCCTATCGACATTCTTCCCGCCTCCATATCCAAGATTTCGAACTCGCCAACGCTGCTCTCCTCCATTTTGAGGACGTCTTCTGCAGTGTATATTCGTTGTCGTCTCTCCTTTTCGCTTTGCTCTGCTATCCCCATTGCCCATCTTGCTAGATAGAGCCTGGCACTGTCAAATTCGTCTTGAAGGGTTTGAACTTCAGGGTTTTGTATCAGCCGTCGCATTTGAGGAGGGAGTTTTGGATTGTCAGCGATATCTTGAGCTGTTCTTCTGGTGAAGGTTGTAATTTTGGAGAGCTGCTCGAGCACTTTCCATCGCGTCTCTTTCAGCGCCTTGGTTAGCGGATCCATGCTAGGCCCTGGTTGTGTTCCGGGTTTCTCTTGCTGTGCCACTTTGCTATCCCTCCGACCAGCTAACCTGTCTCTTTGGCTATCCAAGGACTTCCTTGTCTGACCGAAGCCTACTCTGTCCTCCTCCGAGGGGTTAATGAGGTATACTCCCGGATCTGCACCACTACGCTCGACTTCCACGTATCGCTTCAGCCACCTTACAACCTCGTCACCTCCCCAGAACAGGCCGCCATGCTCGCCAAATGGATCAAACGATTCACGAGCGCGTTTCTTCTTTTGTAATATCGTACTCTCACACTCTGAGTCGTGGAAGAATAGAGCTGGCAGGCTAGAACCGGCGCGTGTATTGATTACCACACTGCCAAACCACCAGCCCAGACTTGGAGGACGAATGAGTATGGAGTATATGCTTGATAATGGCAGCGCAAATGCGTACCGCCCAATGCTGAACTCATCTAAAGTTGCAGATGTGGGCACCGGAGGAACAAGGTAGGTCTGTTTAGGTGGGGAAGTGTTGTCAGACATGTCGACTTTGACATATGTGTTGAGATCATCTTGGGCGAGAGAGAACTCTGGAACCCAAGCTAGAAGATAGGAGGACGCTGGACTGGTAGGCGTAGGTTTGAGTGAAGTCGGTGACGGTGCTGAGGTCTTCTGTTGGATGAGCGCTATGAAACCGGCTATGTTGTCTTTGGCTGAAGGAGTGGGATGTACGTAGACCTGTAGGATTATGTTGGCGGAAAGCTGGATTTATGCTTGGAATTTGTTTTTCAACGCAGCGGCACAACTTACTTTGCTTTTTGAGAAAAGAAGCTTGACGCCTTTCCCTGCGCTTGAATGCGCAATTGTGTTGTATTCACCTTCCTCATCGTCGCTCAGATCGTAAAAGGAGGCAGAGGGCGACGGTGGGTCGGTGGTGGAAGACTTGCCCTTGCTGGCGGTCATGTTGTACGTGAAGAGCGCTGTAATAGCGCAAGGTCGCAAGATTACTCTAGACCATGGGCGACCAGTTTGCAGAGATACAAATTCCAGATAATAGGTGGTATGTCAGTTTTGTCTGGTGGTGGGTTTTCCCGTCTTTCTTCAACAGTATTTCGTTCACAGGCTGCAACGAGGAGGGAACGTGGGGCTGACCCCGAGGCGCAAGCAGGGCAACAAGGATTGACACCTGCGTAATCTGATGACGATGCCGCCACGAAATTCACATTCTAGACGCGTCTTTTCCAAGAACCTCTCAAACGCATTCGTATCGAACTCAGAAGAATGCAGGACGCCCTTGTAGAGCCATCTCTAAGAGACAAATCGGCTGAATGGTGTCCTTTGCACGCCTTGAAGGCTTTTCAAGTAGAATGACGTCGATGGTGCAGCTCCCATGATCCACCTGAGCACCCAACAATGTCTAGCTCGATCTACAAATCAACAGTTTGCTGATATTAGTATGATGGATTGAATCACAGCCAGCAAAAGAATTCCCAAGGGACCATATATCTCTCGATGGCACCTCTGACGGTGTGACCCATTTTGCTACCCAATTCTCAAAATCTTTCAGCACTCTGCAACGAGATGCCCTCTCCACTGGTCAACTCAACGCTACAGGCAGCTGGCCTTGCGGCGCTGTCAAACTTTCTAGCACAAGCTTTCAAAGCGTACAAATCTGGGGTTCGAACTCCAATACCAGCTGAGGATTGCACAGACTAACACTTCTGCTAGGAGCCTTTCGTCCTTGACATTGTGCCTATCATGCATTTTGTGTTGTTCAATTTCCTCAGCTGTCCCCTGAACGTGCTGTGGCAGGAGTACCTAGAAGAGCAGTTTCCTGCATATACGACAGATGTCGATAGAAAGAAAAGGCTCAGCAAGACCAACACGGCCAAGAAATTCGTCTTGGACCAGACATTGGGAGCGACTGTTAACACATTGCTGTTCATTGCGGTAATGGGTGCCTTCAAGGGTAAGGACGGAAAAGCCATTATACGCGACTGTCAAAGAGTACGTATCAGCATGTCAAGAATTCCCTCCCCCAACCAAAAAAAAAACCTGCTGACAATAGCGCGTAGGGTTTTTGGCCGCTCGCAATATCTGGCTTGAAACTCTGGCCCCTGGTGTCTCTAGTGAACTTCACTATTGTTCCTGTCAATAGGCGTGTGATTGTGGGGAGCTTGGTTGGGCTCTTCTGGGGCATATACGTCAGTCTGATAATCTCGGACGACTCTCTCTCTAGTCCTTAGAGGTTTGTTTTGATGGAGATCATCGAGGCTGGTTTTTGTTGCCTCTCGACACATTCGCACCGGGAATGAGTTTTGAAGAGGTGGGCTTTACGCTCTTGTTAAATGACATCGCAGTCGGCATATGTATTATAGGGGGAAGCAGGGCGTTCGGAACAGAGAGAAGACTAGCCAGACCACCGCATTAGCCGGGAAAGGGGAACTTTGGACAATTTCGCGGAGACAGTGGTGGCGCGGAGGTGAGAATGAATGCTAATCTCCATTCAATATTGCGGAGCTGCAAGCCTTGGAGCGAGTGGAAGTGGTTGCCAAGAGCTTGTCCGGATACCGACCCTGTCAGGCCTGATCGCTGCGGCCTAAAAGTAGACCCTGCAACCCCTGCGCCTCATCCTGGCCGTTCCGACCCCCAATTTTTAGAACTGACTCGCCATCGCTCGTGTCTCCAACCTCATCTGCCACTCGCTCCCGCTAGGCCCATGATGCGCTGTAGGGTTAAGCCTCTTTCGACCCTAAGTCTCGCCAAAAGAAAAGTTGCTTCGGCTACGATTCCATTTGTATCGTCGTGTCTCAGAAATCGGGTGCATCCACCCCCGTCACGTCAAGCCACTTTCCCCACCGCCTGGACGGGCCTGATTTGCAGCGTCAATCCATGGCCTACCAGATCGCGCACACTCGACGCTTGCCTCGACTATCGTGTGCTGTCTGACTGGTCGCCGATCGCCCGTAGCGATCGCCATCTCGCTGTTGCTATCATACCTCTGAGACAAATGTTGCTAAACTATGCCTTACGATTCGCGCTCCTTTGCTTTCAGATTTTCTTCGTTGTCAAGCTTCACCGACGTGTCGATGAAGCCCTGATGTTTTCTTCGCCTTCTGTTGCTTCCATATACGTTCCTAGGCGTGGGTATCTGAAAGTTGGGTCCATTGTCCAAGCCACATGCCGCAGCCTATTAGCGGCTCATGCCCCTGCAGGGCCACCCATCCCGATTCAGAAAATAGCATGGCTGGGTACCTGCGGCGTCGTAGCTTATAATCAAGTATGGCCTCGATATCGGACCACGCGAGGATTTCGGGCGGGAATCCAATTTCTGGTCGTCTTGGTCCCAAACAAGGTCAATTTCACCCCAAATATGCCTGTGGGCCCCTGATTAGAGTCCATCCCTTCTTGACAAATAGATGTATCGAGGGTCGACATGCATCTGTCATTCGACGCAAAACAAAGTCTTGGAATCTGAGGGAAAGCAAGAACCGGAACTTAAGAGACCTCCATCTTGAAGCTATTCAGCGGGAGAAATCATCCCGCAAGCTATCCTCGATGCCTGGACTGTCACTACGACTTCCCTCCGCGGAATCGTCACTTCAGAAGATCAGGAAGAGAAATCGAAGCTCGGTGTTATTCTGTGGCAAGGCGGACTCCTTGGCCGATAGCCCTTCCCCGACATCTCCCTCCGACCAGCTGCCACCGCTTTTCAAGCTCGATAACACCTCATTCCTCGACCTCTTCCAGGGGGAACCACATAGTTTGCCATCTAGCTCGGTACCCAAGTGTCAACGCGCCAGCACCATGCCACGGTTGTCCACAAGGCCGGTTGATTCTTCAGTCGGAGCTGCCAACGACTTGCACTTCTCACCTGTGCCTCCCAAAAACCTGCCGTGGTCGCCGGACAATGCATACGCTAATGTCCCCCAGTCCTACACCCAACCGATAACGCACCACCCAGCAGCGGCGAGAAGTCCATCGGGTTCGTCTCGAAGTTCCGACCCCCACGATGCTAAACAATATTTCTCGTCCTCCGAGAGTCAATCTTCTCAGTCAAGCTTCGAAGACGGGAACCCCTCACCAAGTCAACGCGCTAAAAGGGGTACAAATCGAAAGTATCGGGCCAAGTCTAAAGAGCTAGTCTCTGACCTCGAAGTTGTGCAAACAAGTGATCTCGAAGTTGTCCAGACGAGTAACCTCGAAGTTGCCCAGACAAACCCAAGGCGTGGGTATCTTGGCAGACGGGCCTTCTCACAAGTTCTGGGCAGGAACAAGCCACTTCCTTCGGAGCCACTTGTGGACATTGCGTCTCCACTTTTTGAGATATCCTGCCCTGCTGTACGAGCAGCGCCCCGACAGCTATTTTCTGGTTCAGGTCTAAGTAAGACCAACAGCTTGCGGCCACGACCTTCGTCGTCCTCGTCCAAAAAGAGTCGACCGAGCTCTCCAAAATTGTCTAAACTGAGTCGTGGGGAGAAATTGGGCTTGGCTTTGACTCTCCACGCCCAAGGAGTGAAAATTCCAACCATCGTACGACACGAGCTACCGACACATCTTCACGATTTTGAACCGCAGTCGCCTGAGTCGGGCAACAACTCGCCAATCTCGAAGCTCATTTCGGAGCTCGAAAATTTCTCTAGTCATGCAGAGGTATCGACGTCTAATGTAGGCAGTCCAGTTTCCAAGTCCCCAATACAAGTGTCGGCCGCCATCACCGCACGCAGCGCAGATCATTTGGGAAGCCAATCCGCGGAAATGATTATCCTCAATATTTTGTCACTCTTGGACATTCACGACCTTCTGTCTACAGCCAGAGTCAGTAAAGGCTTCTACAGCGTGTTCAAAAAGCACGAGTTGTCACTAACCAAGTCCGCGATATTCAATACCTGTCCGGCAGCCTGGGAGTATTTGGAAGAGCCAGGCAAGGGTTCAAGCGTGCCAACAATATACCTTGAGCGTTACAAAAAAGGGATGGAGACCATTACACGTCTAAGAGCTGCACTGCTCATCCAATGTGACACTTTACTAAGGCAGGAGACAATTTCTGGCCTTATTCGTGCCGACAAAGATGTATCGAAGAATATCGACCAGACTTTCTGGCGTATCAGCACTTTCTGTGAGGTATTCGGCCACAAGTCCAGTCGTCGGGATAGCACTCAAGCTCAAGTAGAGTGGTTGCGGAGTAACAGGGCGAGCCAAACACAGGCCTCAAAGCTTCCCGGCGCAAAGAAGAGTCGACCCTTGTCGTCCGCAGAGCTCCTCGATCTCAACGAAATTTGGACTTGCCTCGCAAGTCTGCTACAAGGTTTTCACCATCAAACCAGTGAAGCTCGAGAAGTGGGTCTTTTCGAGAGGTGCAACATTGACAGTGATCACACCGAAGAGTTCTTTATCCAACAGTGGACGGCGCACGTAATGACTTTTGGTCTCTCTGCCATCATGGAACTTTCGTCCAGTTCATTCGAGGATGCCAGGTCTTCTGGCTGGACGCGATGGTCGCCGGCAGAAAGGGAGTCGGAATTTTTGATCGAAGCTCTTGATTCTGTGTATCAGCGCAGATTGATTGAGGAGGCGGAAATACAAGCGGCCAAACTCACACTACCACGGAAGGCATCTGGCAGAGCACAGAGTTCCCGAAAGCGCCACACCGCACATGGAGATGTTCTTCGGATACAAACTCAGGGTCTGCCACGGAAGGCTGTTGGATCACCTGCGAGAAGGTCGTCGATTCCAAAGCCTTATCAGGCTTCGTCATCTCATCCGTCGCATCACGATTCCTGCTCACAAGTCGTAGAGGGTCCGCACTCAGCCAGTGTGGCTGTCGCGCCTCAGCAGGCTACCCGAAAGAGGAGCGCCGCATCTCCCCCAATCACTGCGAGCATGTTCCAAACGCTCAGCCTTCAGCCTGGCGCCAGTACCCTAATTGGACCCACCTTGTTCCCCTCGATGCCTTCATCGCCCATGTCTTTCTCTAACCCCACACCGCTACGGCCTAACACCCCACTGTCTTCCATTCAATCAACCCCAATTGCACTGACCCGGCCCGAGCGTGTGCCACCTCGCGTACCAAGCTCGGCCGTCATCCTAGAGCAACCCACTCAACCTCCCCCTGCGCCTCCTAAGGAAGTTGTGAGCCCGGTTGTCGATCCTGTGGCCAAAGCAACGAACTTGCTCGTCAATGATATGGGATTTCCTTCAGATGCCGTCAAGGATGCTCTTGCAAGCTGCGACACCGGTGGAGATTTGGACCTCGATACAGTCATTGCAATGCTCGTCAGTGCTAGCAGCAATCCCGCGACTAATCCTTCAGTGACACCAACAGTGAGACTTGTGCACGATACTGAACTGTATTCGCAACCGCTGCCACAGATTCCACCTCAAGATGCCAGGCGCTCGCTTAGGAAGAAGCAGGATAAGTCTGCTTACTCGGCACAAACCAAGCTTACTGATTCCGTGGGAGGAAGCAAAAGCAGAGGACCAAACGTTGCGCAGAGGAGGCATTCGAAGATCAAGGCGTATCAGGTATTGGGTATTACTCCGGATCGAAGGGTGTCAACTTGGGCAGGCTGATTTTTGATAAACGAGTCTCCTTTGTTGTTGAAGTGAGCGTTTACGTACGAAGACTATGAATTTGAATGACTGATGAATTTGGGCGGGCAATGAATAACATTATCAGCACATAAAGCGAGCTTTGACATTCAGCGAGAACTATGTATCTCAACACTTACATTCTATACTCTGCACATTAAATTTTCTCATTCTCATTTTACTTGACGCTCGAAGAACGAAGATGTCTACCGTTTTTACCCCGGGGAATTTGCCGAACCCTTTGTCTTCCCAGCCCTGAGTCAGGAGTGCAGGCTACAAGCCACTTCTCATACACCGGTTTTCAACTTCGCCAATGAAGCGTTATGGGGCGTTTATTGCTGCGGCTGGGACGGACGAGTCTATCTCCTCACTCGCTTGACAATTTGGTCCAAGGTTTTCCGCAATGGTCGTTTTCAAATGGAATCGAGGGCGAGAAACGCCCAGGTCGACTTTCACGCTGTGAGATCTTGATTCCTCTGCCCTTTCTCTCATCGTCTCTGCGGGAAAATGCCTTTGGTATACTTGCTGTAACAGACGGCTCTATGAAGCTTCAATATTATCCGACACACGCTACGTTGCTATGGGTTGAATATATCCTAAAGTACTGTGCAAAAATATGTTGAAGGTAATGCTATCTATCTTTTGTGCAAAGACAGTCGACTTGAGAACCCAGATCGTCAGCAATGCCTGGCAACAAGAGACTTGTTGAGCCCAGAGCTTGCTCCAAAGTACGATAACGGGTTTGGTGTATATAAGGTCAGCCCTCAATTCGCAATACTATATACTCAAGCCACATGGTCATAATGCAGTTACATTTGAGCCGTCCTACTTCTTCTCCTTGGGAGCCAACATTAGTTCCGGCCGGACGTACTTGTCAAAATCTTCTTCCGAGAGTGCCTTGAGTTCCATTGCGGATTCTTTGAGCGTCAAGCCCTTCTTGTGCGCGTTCTTGGCCACTTTCGACGCCATATCATAGCCGATGACTGGGTTGAGACAGGTGACAAGCATGAGACTGAGAAGGCAAAGCATTAGAATTGCGTAAAAAGAATCTGGAGGGCTAAAAGAATGAAAACATACCTCTGATGTAATAGCGTTGAAATACGCTTTTCATCCGCCTTAATGCCAACCACGAGATTTTTCTCAAACGATCGCATACTGTCTGACAGTATCTTAACGCTGTGTAAGAGGTTTCGAATCATTAGTGGCTTGAAGACGTTAAGTTCGAATTGGCCGGAGAGTCCACCGACAGCGGTCGCGACATCATTGCCCATGACTTGTGCAGCAACCATGGTCAAAGCCTCGCACTGTGTTGGGTTCACTTTGCCAGGCATGATGGAACTACCGGGTTCGTTCTCCGGGAGTTGTAATTCTCCCAGCCCGCATCGTGGACCAGAGCCGAGGTAGCGAATATCTTGTGCGATCTTGAACAGTGAGGCGGCAAGCGTCTTGAGCGTGCCATGTGCCTCAACTATCGAATCGTGCGCGGCAAGGACCTCAAACTTGTTCGGAGCTGTCTCGAATTTGGTCCCTGTCATCTTGGTTACTTCCTCAGCAATACCTTCGGCAAAACCGACAAATGTGTTAAGACCCGTGCCGACTGCTGTGCCACCCTGAGCCAGCTGTCGCAGGTGCGGGAGGGTGAACTGGATGCGTTCCAAGTTGCGGTCGAGTTGCGCAACGTAGCCGCCGAACTCTTGACCGAGAGTCAGCGGCGTGGCATCTTGTAGATGTGTCCGCCCGATCTTGATGATTTTTTCAAATTCTTGCGATTTTCTTCTCAACGCATCTCTGAGGCTTGTCAAAGCCGGTATTAGGTCGCCCTCAATCTCCAGAACGGCAGCGATGTGCATCACGGTGGGAAAGGAATCATTCGAGGATGCGGACATGTTGACGTGGTCATTGGGGTGGACCGGCTTCTTGCTCCCCATTTTCCCGCCGAGTATTTCAATTGCGCGATTCGAAATGACTTCGTTGGCGTTCATGTTTGATTGCGTGCCCGATCCTGTCTGCCAGACCACAAGTGGGAAGTGGTCAATGAGCTTGAGGCTTGCGACTTCGGCCGCAGCTTGCTGGATAGCTTTCCCGATCTCTGGGTCTAGGCCAAATTTCATGTTGACTGTTGCAGCAGCTCCTTTGAGAATTCCAAACGCTCTGACAACACCTGCAGGCATGCGGTCTTGAGGCTGATTGATCTTGAAGTTCTCGAGTGACCTTTCAGTCTGAGCTCCCCAGTACTTGTCTGAGGGCACTTGAATCTCTCCGAAAGCATCGCTTTCTGTTCTCGTGGACTCGTCCATCTTTGCAGTAGAAGTAAATGCTCGGTAGGTGGCGGTGGTAGGGAAGGAGGTTTGCGACCTGGCAAAGGCTGGTGTGACAATTCTAGCAGATATTGGGCGGGAGGCTCGGCAGGTAGAAGTAGCAATAAAACGCGGGGAAAGGTGTGACGCCCTTATAGATCGTTTGGGGATATGTGCAGGAAGGCGCACTGCAGCACGGGTGGAGGAAGTACCGGCGCCAGGCATTGAAGACGACTAGAGGAGCGTAAGTAAAGTCTAGTTAGGGAAAGCGAATATTAAGATGCCAGTCCAAAGGAAAATCGCGGAAGTTGAGCAGATATAATTATCGGGAGGACAAGGGAAATTAAAGATTTGGGTCAATGATAAAGCTTGGAGCTTCCAGTCATTAGCTATCTGACCGGGACCTTCCTTGGGGGGGAGCTTGGCGTGGAGAGGATGCCACATGGGCCAGAGGGGTCACGATGCGAACCGAGCTACTTTTTCCTCTACGAGTACTCCTACAACCGTCGACTAGGGAAGCAGGATTTGCGAACTAGAATCTTCTTAGGTCCTTGCTACTCATGGTGTTCAGCCCTACGTATGTCAAGAAGGTATATCATCCCAAGGACTACAAGTGAAGCACTGTCATTAAAGTCTACGGGGAGGTACAAAAGAACAGTCCAAACAACAGAATCCGTTCTGCCGAAGCTCCATGCGGGTATATGCCGGTCCCCCCAAAGTCTTGGTATCTTGCAGAATTTCAAGCAAGCCTCAGCCATGCGAGGTATCGTCCTTGTCCTAAAGTACTTTTCACTGGGTCCCCTCGATCAGTTTTGGAACATTCCCGATCATGAAATCCTTCGACTTGACCATCTTGACTATCATGCTGGGAATCTTATAGCCGAACACCACACCGACACCCTGTGTCGATCCGATTGGGACGAATTGCATATCGCTGGTGAACTTTTTGTAGATGATCTTGCGCTTGCTTGGTTCTGCAGTTCCAAAAAACGGAATCCACGAGGTCAGCCAACTGATCCATCCAGTAGGAGTTGGGTCCACAGAAGTGATAGAAGAAGAGGAAGTCTCACGCTGTCCGAGAAGGTCCAGTCGGATGCTCTCCAACAAGGGCTTGAGGGCGAGTTTGGTATCTAAGATGCCTCCGTCCGAGTAGCTCGCAACAGATCCAAAGCCGTACACGTTGTTCACCCCATCCACGTCTAGGCGCAAGGTATGTGGGTCGGTCTTGACGTAGCCATGAGCATTGAGCCAGGCCTCTGGAATAAACTTGTTGTTGGGCTTGTCTCCAGTAGCCTCGATGTAGACATCTACCACCATTTCCTCGCCGTTACTCAGCTTGACTGTAGTTTTGCCGCCCTCTGCTGTGGTCGAAGTAACCTTGACTCCACCATTGATGACTTTGGCTCCCATCTTGGAAAGACGCTGCTCGGCGTCTTTACCAACATTGGGGTTTTTGAGCCTCGGGAGCAAGCGGTCTGCTCCTGATATGATTGTGATATCTTTCTTTCCACCATATGTTTCACCAAGCTCGCCAGCCGTCTCGACGCCGGCCGGACCACCCCCGACGACCAACACACTGGACGCGTTTGGAAGTCGCTCATGAATATCTTTGAGAGCTGCAGCTAGAGGTTCTGAGCCGTTTGAGAGGTGCCATAGTGGTGATGTAAAGGAGGTGCCCGAGGCGATCACGAGGAAGTCGTAGTGGATGCTGGTAGATAAACTCGTCTGGAGTGTTTGTGTGGCGGGTTCGATCGAATTGACATATGCTTGGACGAACTCGAATTTCTCTTTCGGGTATGATTTGAAGCCATCTGCAATTGGAACAAGCACTTTCTCGGTGGGCAGAGCCTTGGGGTTGACAATTGCACGAGGTGCACCAACCTTCCAGTAGAAGTCTGCGGATGGCGAAATCAGGATCACCTTGTATGTCTGCTTGCCATTGGCTGTCAGAGGAGGAAGAATGTCCTTGAGGAGGCCGTGCGCAAGAGGAATACCGCCGAAGGACGCGCCAATGATCACGATTTGATGGGATGCCATTGTTGAAGGTGAAATAAAGCGGTATTTGAGGATGGAAGGTCTATGATTCTACCGAGGCCTTTTTAGACGGTTTGACGCCCCCGGGTGGCCTTGTTGCAAAAGTCTCGGCTTGTAATGCAGGAGAGACCAGCACAGGATAATTATATCAGGAAAGTATTGGAGGATTGGGCATGTGCTTATATCCTTCGCGGGGGGAAAGTTGCTTAGGTCACTTGCAGTTCGTTTGCTTCATAAGACAGCACAAGGTTTTTGGTGTCTTTCAAGATATTATCAATCACCATCATTCGAAATTTGTGTCTACGACGACACGGACTATTAAGTATTCTTGATTGGCGAGCAGGGGGGCATGGGCCATGTTAGCGCCCCGGAAACCCGGGTGCTTCTGCATCCGTAGCCTGGCTTCGGGTTGCTCCTCACGTGAGTTTGCGGAAGACCTGTGCTCTGCTCGTGCGAGAGAATCAAAAAGGAGAAAGACGGAAATGTCAGGCAACGTGGCTCGCCAACACATATCTCACAGGGCCGGGGCAAAGACAATGCTTAGTTTGAAGGCATGACCAAGGAGCGGCGTTTGAAGATCTTTCATGATGCTTTCGAGTGTCTATTTAGCAATTTCAGAGCAATTGCTGCACCAGTTCGCCAACCTGTCAGGCGTAGTGCGTTGCAATCAACGCAGCAATGGCGGCTTTCTGGCATGACGTCGGTCATATCTGCTCCCTACAAAACTCCCCAACTGAAGGAGTCTAGATACCGGTAAAAACATCATCCGTCCTCACCTTTACCAATTATCTGCTCTTCGCCGAAACTTTTGCTGGTGCACCCTTTGCCTGTTGCTTGCTTGCAATGCCTCCTCGAACCTGCCCTCTCGCTGCGTTTGCCGCTGTTTTGGCCTTCTCCGCTTTCTTCTTGCTCTCAGCCGCGGCCTTCCTCTCCTTGCCCTCGTTGATGGCGGCTTGGCGTGCTGCACTTCGAGCTTCTGGTCGCTGAGTCCTCCTCTCCTTAATTACGTCTAGTGAGGCACCGACAATGGCTCGCTGGTGTTTGACAGTTCGACGTGTGCGCTTCTTCGCAACTTCCTGTAGAAGAGATCATGTGAGCCGTCGTAATATTTCACATCTTGGTAGACGTTGTGCATGATTCAAAGCAGCGGCAGATCACGGGGAATCTCCGCAAGCCGAATGAGTTTGATGATAAGGAGGCCGTCATTACGAACCTCAGAGATACCCTTCTTATGCATTCTTCTATAGAGCATTGTCCATGCTATTCTGCGAGGATTCTTGCGCTGAAGGAAAAGTGACTCGGTCTTGCCATTCTGGAAACGGAAGATTTTGCTGTCGCCTCGAACGTAGAGCTTGCCCTGAATATTGGAGAAATTGTCAGCATATATACGACGACTGGCGGACGACGCGAAGTTTGCTCGAGTAAAACGTGATGGAAGGTTTAGGATCTACGAACCTTGCCAGGGTAGATCTTCGTGGCGCTGAACGTATCATCATAGGTACGCATCTTGACGACGTGTGATGCGAATACCTGGAGATATTGAAAGTGACGAACGGCGAGGTTGTGGCTGCGGCTACAAGCATCAATGCGGGCAAATCTTTGGTGGTGCTAGACCACGTGACTGAGAAGCCCTAGGCCTTGGCATAATGTGTGCCTAATGAAACTTTGAGCATCTTGATCAATTTTCGCACGTCTCGGTGAGAATCTACATAACAAGCCACGAAGTGTAGCATGTTCTCGCTGAACATACTCGTCTGATTCGATGCCTAAAAAGAAAAGGCTCCACCCATTGCGGAAATGCCATCAAAGGCCCCCCAACCCTACACTGAGGCTTCGTCCAGCAACTGCGTGATACTGTTCCGGCAGAATTGGATTTGTTCTGCGTCATGAAACTCGCAAATAGCCCATGGATCTTTCTTGCACCTCCTGCACTGTGTATCTCTGCAAATTGACAAAGGACAAATTCCAATGCATTCCGGACAAACATACTTGCCACAACCACCTCCATTCGTACATTGAAGGAATGTTGGCACCTCTTTACCGTCTGGAAAGACACGATTGATTTGATCCATGCATGCGAATGCCTGCTCTTTAATTAGGGAGGTGGAAAGAGGACTGCCCAATACAATGAAAGCTTGCCTGTAAGTGCAGCAAGGTCTCCCACAATATGAGCACAAGTCATCAGCACAGACCGTACATTTCAGGTTGCGAGCATTCCAGCTGCGGCCAGTATTTGGATGACGGGGATAGGGATCGTCAGGTTCATATTCTGGACTTAGGGCACAGTATAATTTGCGAACATAGGCGGTCTAGGATGACTTAGCAAGGCTTCGGAGGAATCTGGTTGTAGACTGTCATGGTGAAACCCACTTGTGCCTCCCGTGCCGCGTCGCATTCGGAATTGCTTTTCGCGCTGCCAGACTCTTTATTGCTCCGCTCAGCAGACTTGTTGCGCTGTTTGAACCGACTAGAAATTCCTCTGCCGCGATGTGTAGAGTCCACTGGTGCCGCATTGATATCAGAGGCAGCAGAATCCCTGGTCTCGCTGTTTTGGACGAGTGCGTAAGAAAGGGAGTTTCGTGGTTTTGTACATGGACGGGTTCGAGGCAGTGGCGAGCCGCCTAGCATCAAGTCAAGTGGATCTGCACCAGGGCCATCTCTATTGTTTGGCGCCTTTAATCCACTGTCAAAGAAGAACTTGTCCTTGGAACCGCCGCCGCTCCTCTTCCACACGCCATTTGAGACTCCGCTTGAATCAAGGTCTAGACTTATGCGACCCTTGCTTTCGCGAATCTGGAGTGGACTCGAGGTTGTCTTAAGCAGCGGATTGGGGGATGTGGCTGAAAAAGGATCGCTCTGGAATACTGGATGGTGTGTTATGTTAGGAGCTATGAACTTGTTAATGTCAGAGCTGTGCTGCGAAATATGGTCGACCTACGAGTAAAGGAGATCAATGTGGCAAAATCTCCTTCAATCATTTCGGGGCCATTGCTGCTTGGTCTTATTTCCTTGCGATCAGGCTTTGAACCCCCTTCAAGTCTAAATGGGTCGAAGGCTTTGCCGGTGTGAATAGAAAGGGGTCGAAATCCACGACGTCTTGATATTGAACCTGAAGCTTCTGACAACTCCTCTGTCTCCTCCTTCATTTTTGGCAACTTTGATGGCACTTGCTCTTCAATCTTACCTAGTGCTGTCCTCTCATTCTCTTGCCGCGGAGATTTCTTTCTCCCTGATAACGAAAGCTTGCTAGCTATAGTGCGCAATTTGCGAGGAGAGGACGTTGGCTCTTTGTTTGCAATATCCTTCAGCGCTTCTGAGAAGATGGGCCTGGTAGGAGTGGCAGGAGAGCTAGAGACGGTCATTTAGTGTTCTTCAGTTATTCCAAATGGATAAGATACGTACCTGGCACCGTCTAGTCCGAGCAGTTTTGCTGCCTTTTGATTCACGATCAAATACCCGGATTGGGAGGATCTTTGGGTAAGTCTGTGAACAGGGGAGGTCTCTACCATAGGATGCCTTACTATCTCCTTTACCAGAGCCTCAGATTCGCTGTCGGACGACGTCTCGGACTTCACTGCGGGTTTCGGTCGCAGCGGACCTAGTAAAACGGCCGCTGTGCTGCAGACACCGTCGTCCATCTCAGAGCCTGTATCGTTTGCAATGGCAGGGTTCGCACTGGTTGATCGCGACAAGTTAAGAGGCTTTGGCATCAAGATATCATCGGCTTGAAAGGAGGACATGGTGATCTCATCACAATTCGTTTCGGCGAGAACAGAGCTACGCTTAGAGTAGATTGACGAGCAGCGGTCAGAATGCGGATCGGAAGTGCGCGCAAGGTCAAAATTGGCATATTGGCCATCGCCATCCTCACGCCATTTTCTTGGTGTGATGGGTGTAGGTACCAGACTTTCACTGGACAAGGTCGTCATGGAGATCGAATCCTTTGAGGGTGCTCGCAGATCGGTAGGCTCCTTTCCTAGCTCAAGGTCGATAATAACACAATCTAGCGGATTACCCGATGAAGAGCCGATTGAAGAAGTTGTCCCATAGCTCGCCGAAACCTTGCTAGCCATGCCTGGTACTATAATATGGACATGCTGTCAATGTAATGGGAAAGAGGGTGTTGTAGCTAGAGCGGGAACATGATCAAAGCGCTAGCTTGAGAGCAAAGGAGAGAAAAAGATTGAGTCTTCTGTGGGCTCAGCAGTTTAGACAGTCACCATCCCGGAATTCACTATCAGAAGTGAACGGCACTAAAGTCGGGTGGTTGTACTCGACGGTGTTCAGCAGCATAATGAACACGATGCGTTTCCATGCGCTCGTTCATTTCCACATCACAAGAGTCAGCTCTTGCTTGTATGATTTAAGCGCCTTTGAGTTGTCCATATGGTTCCAGCCTCAACGTTTGTACAATTGTGTCGCCTGGCTGTAAAAGGAGGTCGGAGTTAAATCTATACGTCTGGGAAAGACGTCGCATTCCTCACGGATATAGAGTCTCGAGTGCAAGAAAGTTCGTACCGAACGTTAGCAATCTCATTTTGATTGCCCTCTAATCGCTCAACTTTCTGAAGCCGAGCCGTGATTGTTTTCCTCGTTGTACTCATGGTCTCACCATACCACCACAATCTACTTCCGAGACTGCAACACTGTCGCCCTGAAGTCTTTGAATGCTGGTTCCTACTTCGTCCTTTTCCATAGAACTAGCTTCCCGATACTGGATGGAGGTGTGGTCTCGTCAGCTGTCTCATGAAGTGATATGCTTGCACGGACCATCATATCATAGCATGTGTCCGCGTCCATTCCCTTGCAGTTTGGATAGCTGCTGGTTCATCTTCCTTCCATCTTTGTGCAACATCGTTCGCCAATGGATCATCTGGATTCGGTGCTCCCAGTAATGCTTGTATTGACAACAATATCGTCCTAATTTGTAGGGCAGGTGACCAGTTACCTTCCAGAAGTCAGCATTAAACGATATTTCATGTGGCTTGCAGACCCACTTTTCAAGACATCCAGACATATCCTGCCAAGCTTGTCTATGTTTGGATGGTAGATCTTGGTGAGGAAACGGATCTTTGGGGGAGTCATGGGGTAGTCGTCGGGTAGGAAAAGCTCGAGCTTGAAGATGCCACCTATTGCACGATCAATTGTAGGGCCTCCAAGGGAGGTCTTGTAGCTCACACCTTCATAGGGTGACTGAGACGGGCCATGTATGCTAACATCGAAGTACCTTAGGTTATCTTCGTGGGGTACTGCGCTTATACCAGGGACACTGCGCCAGGAACAATCAGCCAATAATATTCACTGCAAAGATGCATGAACCATATACGTACGGTTCTGCCATCAGCCGCTCGGTCTCTTTGATGATTCTCTTCGGCAGGGCCATGTTTGCGCAGTGGCAATGTGGAAGTTGAGGCGAGATCTGCCGGGTGGTGGTGATACTGGCAAGACCACAGGTTTCACGTCCTTTCAACGTGTCGGGCGCTGGCGTGAGTGTTATCGCGAGGTCAGCTTGAAGCGAATTCGAGACGTGGTTCAAATGTTGATAAGGTGTTCGATTCAAGCCAGGTAGAGCCTTGTTCGTCCTTGCCAGATGCGAATGGAAATGAGTCCACGGGCAAAAGAAAGATCAAGAGGCTGTTGATGGGGAGGATCGATCTAAATCTCAAGGTTGTCCCGCTATCTATTGAGGCTGCGCAGTTTCTAGTTTGTTGTCTAGGTGGGCTTGATTGCTCTGCGGTATTGGCGCGATCAGGTGACCTACGGCGCGCAATAGGGACCACCCCACAACTAGCGCAAAAACTCGTTTTTGGCAAACTCAGATCTCGACAAATCGACCACCACTTTACACAACTTCATTAAT
>Ga0335072_10003081_pt1 | contig 25325 bp, 17 predicted proteins | sample Lox_Sample_21_FD_206725 | JGI IMG/M metagenome (GOLD analysis project Ga0335072, IMG submission 206725) | Soil microbial communities from Loxahatchee National Wildlife Refuge, Florida, United States - Lox_Sample_2.1 | ecosystem: Environmental > Terrestrial > Soil > Wetlands | place: USA...
GTGTGCGACGGGAATCGCCTTGATGGGCGCGGGTGCAGTCTTCGTCGCGCTCGCGGTCCTCACTGTACGGCTGATCGGATTCTGGCATGACGGCCACGGTGCGCAGTCCTTCGGCAGCGCCACCTATACCGCGGCGGGCAAATCTACCAGCTATCGTGGGGATCGTTCGCGGAGACCGACACGTACAACAGCTTGAATCAGCTCACTAATCAGACGATTGGCGGCGCCCTGAACATGACGTACAACTATTCGGCGACGCAGAACAACGGCCGGATCGCCAGCTCGCAGGACGCCATTACCGGGGAGAACACCACCTACAGCTACGATGCGCTGAACCGGCTGACAGCGGCATCGAACTCATTGTGGAATCAGAGCTACACCTACGACGGATTCGGAAATCTGCTGACGAAATCGCAGGCGGGCGGTTCGCCCAACCCGTCGCCGGCGGTGAGCCTTGGCTACAACGCGAACAATCAAGTGACCAACTCGGGCTATACCTATGACGGCAACGGAAATCTGCAATGCAGCGGCAGCTACAGCAACTGCGCCACCTACAACGTGGAGAACCGGGTGGTATATTCCGGCGCCTACGGTTCGCAGACGGTTTACGCCTACGACCCGTGGGGTAAACGCGTGATGGTGAACACCGGCGGCGACAGCGGCACCTACACGTGGACGTTTTACGGGATCACGGGACAACCGCTGGCGATACTGCAGTGCGACGCATCGAGTTTTCCGTCCAACCCGACTTGCGCGATCGTGGGCCAGAACGTGTATTTTGGAAAGAGGATGATCGTTTCGGGCGGCGTGAACGTGGTGACCGACCGGCTGGGAACCATTCGAGCGAACTCGCAAGGGGAATCTTTCGCGTACTATCCCTACGGCGACGAGAGGACGAACACGGTGGACAGCCGGCCGAAATTCGGGACGTACTTCCGGGATGCGGTCGGGCAGGATTACGCGGACCAGCGATACTACAACGCGGGCATGGGGAGGTTCTGGAGTGTGGACCCGGGCGGGATTCGGACCGCAGTACCGAGTCGGCCGTCGAGTTGGAATCGGTATGCGTATACGGAGGGCGATCCCGTAAATGCAGTAGACCCTCAGGGCACTAACTTGGTCTTTGTCGGGACAAGTTGGTGTTGGGTCGGGGGTGCCGAGACCGGCGGCTGGTATGACTGTGATCTGTACTCGTCGGAAGGCGCCGGTGGCGGAGGGATCGGTGATGGAGACGACACTGGCGGCGGTGCGAGCGACGACGTCTCCAAACAGTATAGCGAGAGCGTTGACTGTAACAAGACCCCTGGGCAGATAATCTCCGACATGGAATCTAACTTTGCCGGCTTTGCGAATTACAGCGGACCTTCGGGCCGGCGGGTCTGCCTCTTGCGGCTGCGTCCGTCTTCTTCACGGGGTCCGTCGCGCTCGGATCGACGATCAGCATCACGAATGTCAACACTTTCCTCAACCCACTGTCGTCTGTTGGTATAGGCATCAACGTTCAGAGCGTAGCCGTCAAGGTCACGTCAGTCACCTCGAACAGTTTCACATTCACAACGCTTCCGGGCCACGTACTGTATCCGGCCACCATTACGTTTGCGGCAACTGCGGAAAACAGTGGTCAACTCGGTTTCTCGATCACGGTAAATGGGGACTTCTCAAACTTCGGCAATGCCGCACTGTATTATGCCGGAGGGTCTAATCTTGAAAATAATATTTGGAACAACGTCCTCGGGAACGTCAAAATTGATTGCTCGCACTGAGCCTTCGAGCGCTATACCGCCGGGAGCAGTGCGGCCCCATAGGAGACCGCGATGTTCAACGACCCAAAGCTGTCTATCCTGTTTGTTATTGCGGAAATTCTACTGGGAGGCCTAGTTGGCGTCGGCGCCGCGGCAGTGGCGCGTCGGGGGCGCATTGCCGGGGCGACGGCACTTCGCGCCGCCCTGCAGGGTGGCGCCGGGCTAGTGCTGGTCGCGATGCTGGCCGGCTGGGCCCAGGCGCACTCCGCCTTTCACAATGGGACCCGATCGGCTGTGGGCGCTGCTGGCGAGGACCTGCGCCTCCGGAATTGGGTCGCGGAGCATGAAATACTGCTCGGCCTTGGCGCAAGCGCACTCGGCGGGTTACTGGCGGGTGGCCGCCTGCGAGCGCGATAGCAAGGATGCCGAAGGACTACGCGGACCAGCGATACTACAACTCCGGCATGGGCAGATTCTGGTCGCCGGATGGCAGAGAGGGTGACACGTCACCCCGGAGCGGGTGCTGTAAGTTACCGGCGCCGGGGACCGGCTGGTAACCGTGAAGCGCAGAGGGACCTCATGGCCGGCTCATCATCCGAGGGACGGACAGGCCGGACGCGTTCGGTCGGGACCAAGATCACCGAAGGAGGCCAGCGCCGCCGGAAGCGGGAGAGTGGTGCCGACGCTTACATCTTTGGCTGAAACAGCGCGATCACCGCGCCGGTAGGGTCCTGCAGAATGCTGAAGATCCCGACATTCGGAATATCGATAGCGTCTTGCAGAATCGTCGCGCCGAGGGACTTCGCCTTGTCCGTGGAGGCGCGGATGTTGTCGACGCCCACATACGACAGCCACATGGATGGCGCGCCGGGGACGGGATGCTTCATCATTCCGCCAACGGTTTTGTCTCCCTGTTTGATTACCGTGTACGTGCCCATGGCGCCCATAGGCATGTCCTCCAACGTCCAATCGAAAAGCTGCCCGTAAAAGGTACGCGCCTTTTCCGGGTCGGTCGTGTTCAATTCCTGATGTACGAATGCGTTCGGCATGTTTCCTCCTGGTTGATTATGACGGACGGGCCGGCGCGGGGTGATGAAATTTGTATGACCGACTTTCCACCGCCCGGCCGGCTCCCTCACCCTCCGAATCGTTTGACGCTCCTCTCCTTGGCGCGCGCCGCTTCCTCTTCGCGATTTCTGGCCGGCCCTTTGGTCTGGAGCGATTCAATCAGATCGGCTGAGATCCCCGCGATCCGGTCCACTGCCTCCAGGAACGCCGTCTCATTGGCCTTCGAAGGCTTGGTAAAGCCGCTGATCTTGCGCACGAATTGCAGCGAGGCGGCTCGCACTTCCTCTTCCGTCGCGGGCGGATCGAAGTTAAACAGCGGCTTGATATTCCGGCACATTCGCCCAAGATACCAAATACGGCATCTCACCCCTGCCCCGGCGTCCCCACTTCCAGCAGCAGCGGCCGCGTCTGCACCCCGCCCGCCGTCACCTGGATCGCTTGGGCGCCCGCCTTCAAGTCCGGCGGCACCACGATCCGCACCAGGTAAAGCCCCGGCGTGGTCAGCCCGGAGAACAGCACGCCCGCCGGCTCGCCGCCAACCGACGCCGTGACCCTCGCGGCCAGCGGGAACGCGCCGGCGAACACCGCGTTGGTGATGAAGTCCGCGGCAGTTTGCGTGGCGCCCAGCCCGATCATATATAAATCGATGGTGTCGCCGGGATAAACGGGGCGCACCACGCGCGGATCGATGGCGCTGTTGCCCACCAGCGTCGCCGTGCCCTCGAGCGCCGCCGTCACCCAATACTCGCTGCCGTCCGCGTTCGGCAGAGCGTAGATGGCGGGCTTGGTCGCCTGGGCGGTCGCCGCGAACGAACTGCTGTTTACGCCGTCCAACTGCACCACAACTTCGACCGGCCCCGGCGTCACGCTCGCGGGAACCAGGGCGTTGATCTGCGTCGCGCTCACGTAGGAGATGGCCGCGGGCGCGCCGTTGAAAGTCACCGCCACGTTGCCGACGTTCGTGGGCAATTGCGTGCCTGGCACGGTCCACGATTGCGGTGCGCCGCCCAGGCTCGTCCCGAAGATCGATACCCATTCGCCGGGCGCAATCCCTGAGGTGTAATTCCAGACGTCGGCGATGGCCTGCGCCGCGGGTGTGGGCCCGGTGCCGGTGCCCACGCCGGCGAGGGTCGCCGCCACGGGCCCTCCACTGAGGTTGCCGGAAAGCATCACCGATGCCGTCCGCGCACCCACCGCGGTTGGCGTAAACACCACCTGGATGGTGCAGCTCGCCGCCGGCTGCAAGGCCGCGCCGCAGTTGTTGGTCTGCGAGAAATCGCCATTGTTCGCGCCGCCGATGGCGATCGCCAGCAGATTTACCGCGGCCGTTCCGCCATTGGTGACAGTCACCGGTTGCGCCGCCGCGGCGGTCGCCACCACCTGGTTGCCGAACATGAGGCTCGCCGGCGCCAGAGCCGGCGCGGGCGCGAGCGCTGGATAGGAAACCGCGGCCTGCGTGATGGTGATCGGGTGGCCGCCGATCGTAAGCGTCGCCTGCCGCGCCGGCCCGTAGTTACCCTGCACCGTGTAAGTCACTGCGCCGTTGCCTGTGCCTGATTGAACGCCGGGCGTCAACCAGGTTTCCGAAGAGATCACTCCCCACGGGCAGCCGGATGCGGTCGCCACCGTGATGGTGCCGCCGCCGCTCGCCGCCGGAACCGGGATGGCTGCCGGAGGCGTGAAGGCCAGCGCGCACGCGCCGGTCGAGGTGGAATCCACCGTCAGCGTGAGATTCAGCGTCTCGCCGAAACTGCCCACGCCGGCTATCTGCACCCGGCCGGTCCACGTCATCGTGCTCTGTCCCATGGAGATCGCGAGCGGCCCCATCGCGGTCCGGTCCAGCGAAGCCAGCGGCGCGCCCAGCGCGAGGTTGCCGGCATTCGTCTGAAGCGTGACCCCGCCTTTCGCCGCCGAGCCCGGCAGCCACGCCGCTTCACCGGTATTGACCAGCGTGGGCGTTAGCTGGCAGGCGCCGCCCGCGGGCAGCGCCACCGATGTGCCGTTCTCCACCGTCACATCCAGCGTGGGGCAAACCACGTGGATGCCGCCGAACTCCGCATTGGCGAATTTCAGCGGACCGGTCCCGGTGTATGGAGGGTTGCCCACCTGGAGAAGCGGCATCGTCGAGGTGTCGGTGCCCGTGCCCTTGTCCACCAGGGTTACCGCCATTCCGGCCTGCCGCGCCGCCACGTAGTCGTTCTCGTAGTTCAGAAACAGGCCATAGGAGCCGCGCGCGTCGGCATCGCGGTCCACCGTGATGGTGGTGGGCGGATCGGATATCAGGTCGGGTGGCGCGGCGGCGAAAGTCGAGTTCCATTGTGCCAGGTCGAGCGCGCTCGCGCGCGGCGAGCCATCGGGATTGATAATGCCGAAATCGGTGGCGTTGAGCGGGCTGTACCCGCCGGGCCACCACCACACCGATTCCGCGTTCGATCCGTCGTCGGCTACCTGCCGCATCATAGTGTCCACAATCTGTTCCTGGGCCGCCAGGGTCGAAGCCGTGGCGCCGCTCGCGCCCACGTCGGCGCCGAATTCGGTCCACTGCACCGGCTTGCCGCCGGTGCGGTAGCGGCTGTAGGCGGTCACCAGGCCGTAGGCGCGGTCGTCCGGCCAGAGGAGCACGGGCGAATAGCGTTCGGGCGAGGCGAAATCCAGGTGCGCCGCGGCGGTGCCGATGTCGTACCCGGTGTTGAGATTGTGGGTCGCGGTCATGGTCGTCCAGTTGCGATAGCACAGCAAAGTATCGGGGTCGGTGCGGCGGATGGAGCGCGCGACGACGCCGATGTTGCGGCCGAGGTAATCCTCCAGAAAGCGGCGGTAGGCGGCCACCATGATGCGCCACGGCCCGTCGCTTTGAATCTGGTCGTCGGAAGGATTGGTCAGTTGTCCGGCGCCATTGAGCGGCGGGGTGAAGCCCCAGGACTGCTGCGCGTTGGCCAGCGATCCGTATTGCGCGTTCACCCAGGCGAGCCAGTCGGAATCGAGCAACGTTCGGCCGGTGTTGACACCGGTAGCATCCCCGTTGACGATTTCGCCGCCGTTGCCGGTGTTATAAGTGCCGATGAACGGCTCCCAGAACAGTTCGTACGCGAAGACGCGGTCGTTGCCGGGAAGCCAGGCGGACTGGAGGTAGTTATCGACGTCGGCGGAAAGCTGACCGGTGAATGCATTATCTACGAGTGTCGTATTGAGCGAAATGCGCACCCAGATGCCGTGCGCGCGGCATCGCTCCAGAAAATCGATCAGCGAGCGGCCCTCCTGCGGCCATCCGTCGATGAAGTCGCTATATTGGATGTTGACTAAGTTGAAGCCGAGCGAAGATAGTTCCTCCAGGTCGGCTTCCACCAGGCCAGGGTCGTACTGGTTAGGTTCCAGCCAGCTTTGGCCATTAAACGCGCCTAAGTCGAGCCCGGCAATATAGCGCGGCCAGTAATTCACTCCGCGTAAGAACACGTGCTGGCCTGCGGCGGTTACAAAGGCGCCGTTCACCACGCGGATTTTCTGGTCCGGCTGGCGCGTCAGAGCCGGGTCGAGCACACGAACGGGGCTGTCGACGCGATCCATCTGCTGGTTTCCCACCATCAGACGGAAGGTGAGGGTGTAATCGCCTTCGGGCAGGGCTCCGATGGTGATGGCGGCGCGATCGGATCCGTTCGGCGGGAGCGTCAGAGCCACCGGCGGCTGCGGCGTCACGCCGGCCGCGCCGCCGATCGACCACTCCGCGGTCGCTTGCACCGCGGAAGCTCCGGCATTCACCACGGCAATGCCGCCCGTGATCGTCTCGCCCGGCAGCCAAACGATCTGGTCGGCGCCGGCAGCGAAGAAATGCAGGCCGTTCGAGGCCGTCCCGAGAGCGTTGACGAGTTCCGTGCGGTAGGGCTCATACAGTTGCGGCCAGGGCAGCCAGACGATTGTGCCGCTCGCCAGGAAAATCGTGGCCGCGGGCGCCAGCAGGTCTCCGATGACGCGATATCTTCCGGTGGAATCGGCGGTCGAGAAGATGCCGCGATTGCGAGCAATGGGCACCTGGAGTCCGGCGCTGTTGGTGTACTGTTCCTGCGCCGGCCAGATCGTTGGGATTTCGAACGGATTGAAGAAGGCTCCCTGCGGCGGGGGCGATCCCACGGCCTGCTGATAGGCGTTGGCGTCGAGCCACTGTCCGGAGGGTGTCGGGTAGAGCGGGTCGCTGAACGGCGTTCCGCCGCTGGCCATCAGGCTGCCGCCACTTGTCACGAACGAGTCGATGGCCTGGAAATCGGCATTGGGGATGCTGGCCAGCGAGGGCGCCGCCACCAGCGCGCCGGGCGTCAGCGCGGAAGGCAGATCCGCCGGCGATACCGTCGTGATGGCATAGCCCGCGTCGGTGAGGATTCCGGCGAATTGCGCGGCGGTGAACGTCCACTGCGCCGTCTGCCACGGGCCAGGGCCGTCCAGCAGGATGGCTTTAGGCGCCTGCGCGAACAGCGGCGCCAGGCAGAAGGTTAAAAGCCACGCCAAACGAGCCGTGTGGCGCACAGACCCGCAAGCGGAGGCGGCGCGCCACACCTTCGTCGGGCAACTCTCCGGGAATTCGTCTTGAGTCATGCGATGTGAGTGGTTTCCGGAGCTCCCGGCCGTGAACCCGCCGGGGCGCCGCAAACTTGGAGCACGTTTGCGGCCTTCTGCCGCGCCCCGAGGAACCGGCTATAGCGCCCAGATGTCGCCGACGGTGAACCCGTCGGGAAAGGGATCGTCGGGATCGACGACGTACTGGGCGAAGCCGGTGATCCAGGCTTGGCCGGAGAGAGTGGGCACGACGGCCGCGTACGGGCCGATGCGGGTCTCCTCTACCAGCCGCCCCGTGAACACGGTGCCGAGAATGCCTTCGTGGACAAAATCCTTTCCGAGCTCCAGTTGGCCCTTGGCATGGAGGACGGCCATCCTGGCGCACGTGCCGGTGCCGCAGGGAGAGCGATCGAGCGCGCCCGTCCAGGAAGAGGGCCGGGACCAGTCGAGCGTGCCGGTAGAGACCACCACGGCGTTGCGGCGGTGGGCATCGGGTCGCACCGGCGGGCCGGAAATCTGCGCGATGGTGATGCCGGCGATGCCGGGATTTTCGGGGTGTACGACGGGCAATTGCTCGCGTGCCGCGGCCTTGATCATTTCGGCTATCCGCACGATATCGCGCGCTTCTTCGGACACCAGGCGCAGACCTAACGGCGCGGCATCGGCGATGACATAGAACATCCCCCCATAAGCCACATCGACCGTGACGGTGCCGAGGCCCTGGACCTCGATGGGGGTATCGAGGTACGTGGCGAAGGCGGGCACATTGCGAAATGTGACGCGCTTTACTTTTCCCCCGCGCACCTCGGCTTCGACGGCGACGAGTCCCGCGGGCGTATCGAGTTTGAGATGCGTGAAGGGCTCCATGGCGGGCACCATGCCGGTTTCAATGAGCACGGTGACTACGCAGATGGTGTTGGTGCCCGACATCGGCGGATATTCGACCTGCTCCATGATGACGAAGCCGGCGTCGGCGCCGGGGAGCGTGGGCGGCAGGATCAGATTGCAATTGGCGGCGGGATAGCCGCGAGGCTCGCGGAGCATGCGCCGGCGGATGTGATCGGCATGCGATTCGAGCCAGCATTTCTTTTCGAACATGGTGCGGCCGGGAACGTCGAGCACGCCGCCGGTGATGACGCGTCCGGGCTCGCCGCAGGCGTGAGCGTCCACGGCGGTAATCATGCTGGAGAATCGCATACGCACGATTTTGGCGCAGCAGCCGCCGGCGGGGCAAGTTCGTACCGATACTGCAAATTACTTGTAAAATCGGCGCCAGGAGTCAGTAAGACAGCAGTAAGTGTGTATTCTGAGAGTATGTTTGAGGGGACAGGAGTAAGTAGGAAGGCGCGCGTTCGCGTGGGCGCCGTCTGCGCCGCTTTTTGCGCGGTTCTGACGGCACCGGCGCAAACTCCCCCGGCGCCGGCGGGATTCGTGGGAAGTAACGCGTGTAAAACCTGTCACCCGGATGTGTGGGCGAGTTTCTATAAGAATCCGCACTATCAATCGGTGGCCGCCGGGGACCGGCCCCCGGACGAAACCGGTTGCGAGAGTTGTCACGGTCCGGGGCAGGCGCACGTGGCGGCGCACGGCGGCAAAACAACCATCGGGCACGCGTTTTCGACAATGACGCCGAAGGAGACGATGGAAGCCTGCCTCAAGTGCCATGCCAGGGATTTGCAAAAGGCCAACATCCGGCGATCGGAACATACCTTGAACGGTGTGACCTGCACCAACTGCCACTCCATCCATCATTCGCCGGGCGCGAAATTCCTGCTGGCCAAAGCGCGCAGCGAAACTTGCTATTCGTGCCACGCGGGCGTGCGGGCGCAGTTCGAAATGCCCTCCAAGCACCGCGTGAACGAAGGCTTCATGGATTGCTGGGACTGCCACAATCCGCACGGGACCTTCACCGCGACGTGGCGCATGGGGGCTCGTCCGCCGATGGTGGAACAAAGCGCATTCAACGACGAGGCCTGCGTGAAGTGCCACGAAGACCGGCGCGGGCCGTTCGTGTACGAGCATCCGCCCACGGTGATCGAGGGGTGCGAGCGCTGCCACTATCCGCACGGGTCCATGAACGGACGGCTGTTGCGCAAGCCGGTGGAATTCACGCTCTGCCTGGAGTGCCACAACGGCGGAGGGCGGGGCACGCGTCTGACGGGCGTGGACCTGACAACCTCCGACCATAATCTGCTCGACCCGAAATACCAACGCTGCACGACGTGCCACGTGCGCATACACGGGTCGAACGCCGACGGGTTGTTCCTGAGGTGACGGGATGCGAACAACGGGAACTCTGATCCTCGTGGCTATGGCCGCCGGTCTGCTGCCGGCGCAGCAGGTGGTGGCGCCGACCGCCGAACCGGTGGGGCCGGCGCGCGGGCAGGACGCGGGCGATTACAACATCACGAACTCGTTCGAGTTCGGATATCGCTTCGCTACGGTGTTCGGCAACGACGGCCTGTTCCGAAGCGACGTCAATTTCGGCAACGGATTGCGCCTCTTGGGAAGCACGTTGACGGTGGATTCGAAGGACGGCCACGGCCGCTATTTCGACGAGCTGCTGCTGACCACGTCGGGTCTGGGGAACGATCCGTATGAATCGGCGATGCTGCGGATTCGCAAGAATCGCTGGTACCGCTACGACCTGATGTGGCGCGAAAACCAGTTCTACGATCCCGGCGTGGTGATCTCCGGCGGTGAGCACCTGATGAATACCACGCGCCTCTTGCAGGATCACGACCTGACGCTTCTGCCGGACAATCGCGTGGTGCAATTCGACCTCGGGTTTAGCCGGAACACGCTGACCGGACCGGGGCTGACCAGCGCGCAGGAGTTCGATACCTCGAGCACGGCGTTTCCGGCCTTCACCAACATCCGGCAGCAATACAACGATTACCGGGTGGGCGCCACGCTGCACTTCGCCGGATTTACGTTCCTGGCGCGGCGGACATGGGAGTACTTCAAGCAGGACACGGCCGATAGCTTGAATTCGCCGGAGGGTTCCACCGAGCCGGGCGATCCATCGGAGTTGCAGACTTTCTCCCGGACGCAGCCGTTCCACGGATCGAATGGCGCCTGGCTGGGAACGCTGTTCACCAACCGCAAGCACTGGGCCGTGAACGCGCGGGCAAACTATGCCAGCGGCAAGGGGGATTTCGCGCTCGACGAGATGGCAACCGGCGTGAACCGTTTCGGCGCGGCCGCGAATCGCGAGATTCTGGTGGATGGCGATGCGCAGCGGCCCACCCTTTCGAGCGATTTGAACGTCAGTATCTTTCCCACGGATCGCTTCACCATCGTCAATCATACGGCGGTAAGTAACATCCGTATCGACGGCAATTCGTTTTATAGCGAATATGACATGAATTCGAATACCGAGACGCTGCTGGAGTTCAATTTCCTCGGCGTGCGCACGGTAAGCAATTCGACCGATCTGCATTACAACTTACGAAAATGGATCGGAGTGTACGGCGGTTACACCTTTTCCGCGCGGGAGATCCGTTTGCAAGAGGCCTTCAACCTTCCGGGTGTGGCGAACGGGTCGGGAAGCAGTTTCTATCCGCAGGAGAGCGCGTTGAGCGCCGTTTCGGGAGGGGTGCGGTTGCAGCCGCTCCAGGCTTTGACGGTGAACCTGGAGGCTGAGGCGGGGCACGCCGGCGGCGCGCTGACGCCGGTGAGCGACCGGAACTACCACACGCTCGGCGGCCGGGCGCAGTACCGGCTTAAGCAGCTCCAGATAGGGGCGACTTACCGGGAAGCATACAACGAGAATGCTCCCCTTTCGTTTACTACTTACAGCTCGCGCTCGCGGCAGGCGGGAGCCTCGGCGTCGTGGGTGGTAAACCGGTGGCTGTCGCTCGATACCAGTTACACCAAGCTCCACCTGGATTCCGTGGGCGGATTGCAGTTCTTCGCGCCGGCTCTGGAGACCGGGTTCGACTCGATTTTCATTAGCAATATCCATGCGGCAAATGCGGGTGTGCGCTTCGCGATGGGGAGGCTGGCGAGCCTGTTCGCCGGGTACACGATCACGAAGGACACCGGCGATGGACGCGCGGCGGCGGCGCCCGCGGGAGCGGCGGGAGCGGCGGCGCTGCTCGACTCGGTGCAAACCTTTCCGCTGACGTACGAGTCGCCGATGGCGCGAATATCGGTGCGCATCACGCCGAAGCTGCGGTGGAACGCGGCGTGGCAGTATTACGGCTACAACGAGCAGTTCCAGCTTTTTGCTTATTACGAGAACTACCACGCGCACACCGGCTTCACGAGCTTGGAGTGGGCTTTCTGAGGCGCACGCAAGGGGGCGGGGAAAAGCCGGGATTTTTCACGCGGAGGCGCAAAGACCGCGGAGTTTGGGAACGGAAGCGCGCGGCTTTGCGTGAAATCCCGAAAGCCGACATTTGCGACCTCTGGCGGGAGTTTCTGTGATAGAATCGCGCCGATTCGTATGGAAAAAAATAATCGTGTGACGCGCCGCGGCATCCTGCATGTGGGGTCGGCGGTATTGACGACGGCGGCATTGGCTGCCGCGGACACACAGACGCAAACGCCACCGGTCCATTCCCCGGATCATCACCTGCCGAACGAGAGCGCTCCCGGGCCCAGGAACGCGGCGCTCGAAGGGCAGAATCCCGATTCCAACTGGTCGCCCGATACCGATAATGGCACCGTGCCGCCGTTCAAGTACTCGTTCGCGCTGGCGCGGAAGCGCGTTTCGAGCGGCGGATGGACGCGGCAGGTGACGGCGCGGGAACTGCCGATTTCGACCACCATCGCGGGCGTCGAAATGCGGCTCACCGCCGGCGGCGTGCGCGAATTGCACTGGCACGTGGAAGCGGAGTGGGCCATCATGCTCTACGGAAACGCGCGCATCACGGCCGTCGACGAGGAGGGCCGGAGTTTTGTGAGCGACGTGAGCGAGGGCGACCTGTGGCTGTTTCCGAAAGGTATTCCGCACTCGATTCAGGGGCTGGGACCGGACGGCGCGCGCTTCCTGCTGGTGTTCGACGACGGCAATTTCAACGAGTTCGGCACGTTCCTGATTACCGACTGGCTGACGCACACGCCCAAGGAAGTGCTGGCCAAGAATTTCAACGTGCCGGAAGCTAGCTTCGACAAGGTTCCGCAAAAGGAACTCTTCATCTTTCAGACCGGGCTGCCGGGCGATCTCAAAACCGAGCAGGCGCAGGCGTCCGCGGGTAACGGGACGGTGCCGCGGCGGTACGATTTCCGCACGAAGGACATGAAGCCGACCAAAATCACCCGCGGCGGCGAAGTAAAGATCGTCGATTCGCGGAATTTCCCGGTGACGCCGATTTCGGCTGCCATCGTGCGCCTCAAACCGGGCGGACTGCGCGAGCTCCACTGGCATCCGAATGCCGACGAGTGGCAGTATTTCGTCTCCGGCAAGGGACGCATGACGCTGTTCGCCGCGGGCACGCACGCGCGCACCATGGATTTCCAGGAAGGGGACGTGGGATACGTCCCGATGTCGAACCCGCACTACGTGGAGAACACCGGCGACACCGACCTGGTGTTTCTCGAAATGTTCCGCGCCGATCGCTACCAGGATATTTCCCTCGCGGAATGGATGGCGCACACTCCCCACCAACTGGTCGATCAGCACCTCGGCGTGGGCCCGGCGATGATCGACGGAATCAGCAAACAGGAAACCGTAATTACTCCGCTCTAAGGAGGGGGTATGACTACGAATCGCTGGCTGATCGCGATAGCCGGCATTTTCATGCAGGTGGCTCTGGGCGCAGTGTACGCGTGGAGCGTGTTCCGGATTCCGTTGACGAAGGCGCACGGCTGGACCATTTCCCAGGTCACGCTGGTTTTTCAGGTGACGATTTTCATCGTCGGATTCGCGTCGTTTGCGGGCGGATTGTGGATGCGGCGGAGCGGCCCGCGGCCCGTGGCGATGACCGCGGCAATTTTGTATGGCGCCGGCACGATGCTGGCGGGAATGGTGAGCGGGTTGACGGCGCTGTACCTGACGTATGGCGTAATCGCGGGAGCGGGGCTGGGATTCGGCTACATTGTTCCCATTGCGACGCTGGTGAAATGGTTTCCGGACAAGCGCGGGCTCATCACCGGGCTGGCGGTGGCGGGATTCGGGTCGGGTGCGCTGGTTACGGCTCCGGTGGCGAACTCGCTGATCTCGTCGGTCGGGGTAGGCGAGACCTTCGTGATATTGGGCGCGGCGTATCTGGTGATCGTGCTGATCTGCGCTTCTGCGATGCGGAATCCGCCGGCGGGATACGCGCCGGCGGGGTACCACCTGGCGGCGGCGGCCAAAAGCAGGCGCGACTTCTCGTTTCAAGCGGCGCTCAGCACGTGGCAGTGGTATGCGCTGTGGTTCACGCTGTTTCTGAACACCACGGCGGGGATCTCCATTATTTCCCAGGCGTCGCCCATGGCGCAGGAGATCTCGGGCGTTTCGGCGGCGACAGCGGCGGGTTTGGTGGGCCTGATCTCGATTGCCAACGGCTCGGGCCGTTTCCTATGGGCATGGCTTTCGGATGCCATCGGGCGGCGGACGGTGTTTCTGACGATGTTCCTGCTGCAAGCCGTGCTGTTTTATCTGCTCGCGGGCGCGCACGATTTCGGAGTGCTGTCGGCGCTGGCGTGCGGGATCCTGCTGTGCTACGGCGGCGGGTTCGGCACCATGCCGGCGTTCGTCGCGGATTATTTCGGGTCGGCGCAGATCGCCCCCATCTACGGAGCGATGGTGACGGCATGGGGATTCGCGGCGGCTTTCGGTCCAACGCTGGTGGCGAGCATTCGCGAAGCGACGGGGCGGTACGAAGGATCGCTGCGCTGGCTGGCGATCGCGATGCTGGCGAGCACGGTGCTGCCGCTGTTGCTGCGGGCCCCGAAAGAGGTGTAACGTTTGGTGCGGCAGGCGCCAAGCCTTCCACGTTAAGCTGCCAACCGCCAGGCGAACCGGTTTGGTGAGATCTGAGCGCCAACCGCCGGTAGCCGGTATATAGGTCGCCGTAATTCTGAGAGCACTTATTTACGGTTCGCTGGATGTCTATGCAAATTGCGGGACAGCCAGTCTTGTTTGCAGCCGGCCCGGTGCCGGAACGCAAGCCGCCAGGATTGCCGCTCCACTTATAAGCCTTTACCGGCCGATTGCAAGAGATCGATGAGGACCGCCATGCCGTGGCGCGCGTCGGGGGTGTTCATTCTGCGCATGAGTTGGAGGAGCGTGGGCGGATCGGTAGACTTTTCGCGCGAGGCGCCCTCGGTGGCGGCCTGCACCAGCCGGCCTAACACTTCCGGCGGAATCGTGGCGAAGAATTTGGTCAGCAGCAGAAAGTTGCGCATGCCGCGGATGGCATCGGGCGAATTCAGCGCGGTGGCGACGATATCCACCACCTGATCGCCCGCGCCGGCGAGAGCGCGGAGGAGATCGAGAACTCCGCGGTCATGGAGAAGTTGCAACAGGTCCAGCGCCGAATCGATTGCTTCGGCATGCGGGGCGGGAGCCTGCGGGGCGGGTATGAAAGAGATCGGTTGCGCCATGGGTGTCGGTGCCTCTATTTTCCAGGAAACTGATATCCGGGCTGCTGCCACTTGCTCTCGATTTCGACGCCGTGCTGGGGCGTCGGATGGCCAAAACGGGAATTGGTGCGAGGCAGGGGACTTTCGCCTTTGGGCCCGACAACCTGCAAACGCACGGCGGTCTCCTTGTAGGCGGGCGTGTGGGTCACCGGGTCGGTGTAACTGCCGGTGAGCACATTGACCGGGCTTTGGACCGAGTTCATGGGCATGTAGAGCTCGCCATTGCGGACGCGGCCGGTAACCAGCGCCCGGACCTGTACGTTGCCGTAGCGCGAGGTGAGTTCGACGAGCGATCCGGTCTCGATGCCGCGCGCCTGCGCCAGTTCGGCCGAGATCTCGACGAACGTGTCGGGGGCCTTGGCGTGGATTCCGGGAATCCGGTGGGTGAGGTTGCCTTCGTGGAAGTGTTCCAGCATGCGGCCGTTGTTCAGGTGGAGATCGTATTCGCGGTCGGGGCGTTCGGGCGCGTCGCGCCAGGCAAGCGGGAACAATCGTGCTTTGCCATCGGGGAAGTTGAAAGATTTGGTGTAGAGGAGCGGCTGATCGCTGCCATCGGCGGCGACGGGCCATTGCAGGCTCTTATAGCCCTCGAGCCGGGAGTAACTCACGCCGGCCATCAACGGAGTCAGTGCGGCTACCTCGTCCATGATTTCGGAAGGATGACGGTAGTTCCAGCCGGCGCCGAGGCGATTGGCGACGTTTTGAAGGATCATCCAATCGGGGCGGCTGCCGGGAAGCGGGTCGAAGACGCGATAGAGGCGCTGGATACGGCGCTCGGTGCTGGTGAACGTGCCGTCTTTTTCGAGGCTGGGGCTCGCCGGCAGGACGACGTCGGCGAAGCGGCACGTTTGGCTGAAGAAAATATCCTGCACGACGAAGAAGTCGAGCTTGCGGAACGCCGCATCGACGTAGTTCGCGTTGGAATCGACTAACGCCATTTCTTCGCCGCACAAATACAGGGATCGCAACTTACCCTGGTGGATCGCGTCCACCATCTCGTGATTATCGAGGCCCTTGGCGGTGGGGAGGGTGACGTTCCAGCGGGCTTCGAAGCGGGCGCGGATTTCGGCATTGGCAATGGGCTGATATCCCGGCAGGAAAGGGGGCATGGCGCCGTGATCGCTCGCGCCCTGCACGTTATTGTGTCCCCGCAGCGGGTAAGCTCCGGTGCCGGGGCGCATGTAATTGCCGCTGACGAGAAGGAGGTTAGAGATGGCGGTGGAGGTGTCGGAGCCGTTGCAATGTTGTGTAACCCCCATGGCCCATAGGATGCAGACACTTTTGGCATCGGCGATCATGTGGGCAGCGCGTTCCAGCGTTTCCACCGAAATGCCGGTGGTTGCGGAGGCGAATTCCAGCGTGAACGGCTCCAGGCTCTTGCGATATTCCTCCTGGCCAACGGTCCACTGGTTGAGGAACCGGCGATCGGCCAGATTGTTGTCGAGAAGATAGCGGCTGAGGGCGCAGAGCCAGGCGAGGTCGGTGCCGGGGCGGGCGTGCAGGTGGAGATCGGCGCGGCGAGCCATTTCGTTCTCGCGAAGATCGGAGACGATCAGCTTCTGGCCGCGCAGTTTGTGGGCGCGCTTCACTCGCGTGGCGAGCACGGGATGGCTCTCGGCGGTGTTGCTGCCGACGATCAGGACGAGATCCGCCTGCTCGATATCGGAAATCGAGCCGGAATCTCCGCCATAGCCGACGGTGCGCCATAAGCCCGTGGTGGCGGGCGATTGGCAATAACGCGAGCAATTATCGATGTTGTTGGTGCCGACGACCGCGCGCGCCAGCTTCTGCATGAGGAACGCTTCCTCATTGGTGCATTTGGAAGAGGCGATGAAGGCCAGCGAATCGGAGCCATGAGCCGATTTCAGCTCGCTAAAGCGGCGGGCGACCAGGTCCAGCGCCTGGTCCCACGTGGCTTCGCGGAAACGGCCGTTCTCGCGGACGAGGGGAGTGGTGAGGCGGTCGCGGTGGTTGACGAAATCCCAGGCGAATTTACCTTTCACGCACGTGGAGACGCCATTGGCGGGACCATCGGCCGGTTCCACTTTCAGGATCTCGCGGTCCTTGGTCCAGATGTCGAACGTGCATCCGACTCCACAGTAAGTGCAGACCGTTTTGGTGCGGCGGACGCGCGCGGCGCGCATGGCGGCATCGGCTTCGGATACCTGCATGATGGCCGGCATGCCGGTCTCGCTCTCCAGGCCTTTAACCATTCCGATCATGCTGTTCAGCGCGGCCGGGTTGAGGCCTGTGATCAGCCCGGCGTGGCCGAGCATGGACTTCTCCATGAGCGCGTTGCAGGGGCAGACGGTGACGCAATGGCCGCAGGAAACGCAGCTCGATTGGCCGATAGGCGCTCCGCCATCCCACAGCACACGCGGGTGCGGATCGCTCCAGCGGATGGAGAGCGTCTCGTTCACCTGCAGGTTCTGGCAAGCCTCCACGCAGCGTCCGCAAAGGATGCATTGGCTGGGGTCGTAGCGGTAGAACGGATTGCTGTCGTCCACCTGGTAAGGCTTGGGTTGAAACGGATATTTCTGGTGTTCGATGGCGACGAGCCGGGCGGTGTTGTGGACCGTGCAGTTGCCGTTGTTGTTGTCGCAGACGGTGCAATAGAGTTCGTGATGGCGCAGAATGCGGTCGAAGGCTTCGGTACGGGCGGCGCGGGCACGCGGCGCGGCGGCCGATACCTTCATGCCGGGCGCGATGGCGGCGGCGCAGGCGCGCGCGAGTTCGCCATTGATTTCCACGATGCAGGTGTCGCACGTCTGAATCGGGCCGAGCTGCCGGTGATAACAGACCTGCGGCAGGTTCAGGCCGGCGCGATTCATGACGTCGATCAGGCGTTCGCCGGCGGTTGCGGGAAACTCCAGCCCCTCGAGGACGATTTGGGTCACGACAGCCTCCTCGGTGCAATTCTACCGGACAAACCCGCGCCATGCCGCGTAAAATAAAGGGTCCCATGGCGCGAATCAGAGGCTTGCGGTGGTGGATGATCGGCCTGATCATGTTGGGATCGGTGCTGAATTACCTCACGCGGCTTTCGCTGGCGGTGGCGGCTCCGACGCTGCTGCACGACCTGCACATCACCGAGAAACAATATTCCTGGATCGTGGGCGTATTCCAGGGAACCATCATGCTCCAGCCGGTGTGCGGATACGCCCTGGACGTGCTGGGATTGAAGATCGGGTTCGCGATCTTCGCGCTGGCGTGGTCGTTGGTGAATATGGCGCACGCGCTGGCGGGAAGCTGGCAGGCGCTGGCGTTTCTGCGCGGGCTGATGGGGTTCAGCGAGGGGTCGGCCAACCCGGCCGGCATGAAGGCAACGGCGGAATGGTTTCCCGCCAGGGAGCGCGGGCTGGCGGGGGGAGTTTACAATATCGGCGCGTCGATGGGGTCGATGCTGGCGCCCCCGCTGGTCGCGTGGGCGATTCTGGCGTACAACTGGCGCGCGGCCTTTGTAATTACCGGCGCGCTGGGGCTGGTTTGGGTAACGCTCTGGCTGATTTTCTATCAGTCGCCGGCGAAGCACCCGGCGCTGTCGGCGGAGGAGCGGGAATACATCGCAGCCGGGCAGGAGAAGCACCTGGCAAGCGACGGCAAGCGGCCTTCGCTGGGAAAGATTCTGCGCCGGCGCAATTTCTGGGGAATCGCCATCCCGCGATTTCTGGCCGACCCGACGTGGGGCACGCTCAGCTTCTGGCTGCCGCTGTACCTGAGCAGCGTCCGGCACATGGATTTGAAACAGATCGCGCTGTTTGCGTGGATTCCGTTTTTCGCCGCCGATTTGGGCTGCCTTTTCGGCGGCGCGGTGGCGATGACGCTGCAAAGGAAGGCGGGAATGAGCGTGATCAACGCCCGGCGATCGGCGTTTACGCTGGGCGCGGTGATGATGCTGGGAGTGGGGTTCGTGGGGGTTGTTCGGAGTCCATACGCGGCCATCGCGCTGTTGGGCCTGGCGGGGTTCGCTCACCAGACGCTATCGGTCACTGTGATCACCATGGCGTCGGATCTGTTCCGTAAGAACGAAGTGGCGACGGCGGCGGGAATGGCTGGAACCTTGGGCAATGGCGGTTTGCTGATTTTTTCGCTGCTCATCGGCGGATTAGTGGCCACCATCGGGTACGCGCCATTTTTTGTTTGCCTGGGCATTCTGGACTTGATCGGCGCGGCGGTGTTGTGGAGCGTGGTTCGGGAGCTTAATTAGTGGCTGAGAAAATTTACAATCCGATCTTGCCGGGATTCAATCCCGATCCTTCGATCGTGCGGGTGGGCGACGATTATTACATCGCCACATCGACGTTCGAATGGTTTCCGGGAGTCCAGATTCACCATTCGCGCGACCTGATGCATTGGCGCCTGCTGGCGCGGCCTTTGACGCGCGCGAGCCAGTTGAACCTGCTCGGCGATCCCGATTCCTGCGGGATCTGGGCGCCGTGCCTGAGCCATGCGGACGGCCTCTTCTATCTGGTTTATACCGATGTCAAGCGCTATGGCCGGACCTCGCAGCCGGGTGCGGCGGGCGCATCGCTCCGCGATACGCACAATTACCTGGTGACCTGTCCCACGATCGAGGGCGAATGGCCGGACCCGATTTACTTGAACAGCAGCGGGTTCGACCCTTCGCTTTTCCACGATGACGATGGCCGGAAATACCTGGTCAATATGCAGTGGGACCACCGGCCGGGGCACAATCGCTTCTCGGGAATCGTCTTGCAGGAGTACTCTCCTGGAGACCGGAAACTGGTGGGCGATCCGCATCTGATTTTCCAAGGCACGGCCATCGGATTTACCGAAGGTCCGCACTTATATAAGCGCGGCGGGTATTATTACCTGCTCACGGCGGAGGGCGGAACGGGATGGGGCCACGCGGTGACCCTGGCCCGCTCGCGGGAGTTGCGCGGGCCGTACCAACTGCATCCCGATCTCTATATTCTGACTTCGCGGAACCGGCCGGATGTCGAATTGCAGCGGGCGGGGCACGCCGATCTGGTGGAGACGCAGGGCGGCGAGACGTACATGGTGCATCTGTGCGGCCGGCCGATCCGCAATCGCGGGCGGTGCACGCTCGGGCGCGAGACGGCGATCCAGAGAATGGTATGGGGCGACGACGGGTGGCTGCGGACGGCGGATGGCGAAGGCGTGCCGCGCATCGATGTAGAAGCGCCAATGCTTCCAGCCCACCGGTTCGCGGCCGCGCCCGCGCGGCAGGATTTCGACCAGCCGCGGCTGCCCGTCGATTTTCAATGGCTGCGCTCGCCATGGCCCGAAGAGTTGTTCAGCTTGACGGACCGGCCGGGATATTTACGTTTATACGGCCGGGAGACGATCGGCAGCCACTTCCGGCAGGCGCTGGTGGCGCGCCGCCAGCAGGCGCATTGTTTTAGCGCGAGCACGTCGATGGAATTCGAGCCGGACCGGTTCCCACAGATGGCGGGGCTGGTCTGTTATTACAACGGCAGCAAATTCCACTACCTGTACGTTTCGCACGATGAGGAGATGGGCAAGCACATTCGCGTGATGTCGTGCCTGCCGGACCAGGTGCAGCCGGATGCCTTTTCGGCTCCGGTAGCGATTGCGGCGGGATTGCCGGTGGAACTGCGAGTCGAGGTGGATTACGAGAGGCTGTACTTCGCGTATCGCATGGGCGGCGAGGATTGGCGCCGGATGCCGGGACCTCTCGATGCCAGCATTCTGTCGGATGAAGCGGCGGCGCCGGGTACGCCCAATTTCACGGGAGCATTCGTGGGGATGTGCTGCCAGGATCTGGCCGGCACGCGGCGGGCGGCGGATTTCGACTGGTTCGAATATCGCGAGCGGGAGTTTCGGGCCGACCCGTTCTCCGTTACAGTTGAAACATGAGGCACGCCTCGATTTTGGCCGCCATTGCGCTCGCTGCCACGCTGGCGCCGGCCCAGGAAACGAAGATCCTGGTGTACACCCGGAATTACACGCCCGATGGCAAGGGCTATGTGCACGACAATATCGCAGCCAGTGTCGCGGCCATCCGCAAGATGGGCACGGAACACGGATTTGCCGCCGATGCCTCCGACGATCCGAAGGTATTTACCGCCGCGAATTTGAAGCAGTACCGCGTGCTGGTGTTCGCGAACAGCAATAATGAGGCGTTCGAGAACGACAGCCAGCGCGCGGCGTTCCAGGCGTTCATCCGCTCGGGCGGCGGGTTCGTCGGGATTCATTCGGCAAGCGGGTCGGAGCGCGATTGGGACTACTACCAGAAGGTGCTCGGCGCCAAATTCAAGCGGCACCCCAAGCTGCAGCCGTTTACCGTGCGGGTGGTGGATGCCAGATTTCCGGCCGCGAAAGGACTACCCGCCAGCTTCCCCTGGGAAGACGAGTGCTATTACGTGGAGAAACTCCAGCCGGGAGTGAAGCCGGTGCTGGTGACCGACCCGCGCAAGATCGCCGATCCCGATTTCGGCAAGGATCCCGGCGATTTGATCGACGGCATGCGGCCGCTGGCGTGGTACCAGACCTTCGACGGCGGCCGCGAGTTCTACCTGGCGCTCGGTCACAAAAAAGAGGATTACGAGAACCCCATTCTGGTGCGGCTGATTCTGGGCGGAATCGAGTGGACGATGGGGAAGGCGAAGTAGCGGGACGATCAGCGCGGGTTTCGTTGGCGAGCCTGGTAGAGTTGCTCTTGCTGGAGAGCGTGCTGAACGGCCTGATCGGATAACTGCCCGCCGTGGAACTTGTCGGCGCGGGCTTCCGCCTGGGCGAGCGGCCCCATTTCCCGGAACTCCCGAGGTACGGCAAAGAGCGAAGGATCGGGTTCGCCCAACACGAGCGATGTGGCGTTGAGCTCGCTAAGTACTTCGTCACCCTTCCCGCGCGTTACCGTGCGGACAGCGACGCAAGCGAGATCCAGCGCGATCCACTCATCGACCACGCGATCCGCCGTCTGCGAACGAAAGTGCGCTACCGGATAATTGAGGATTTTCTCGCTGCCGACCAGTTGGTTTGGAGCTTGCGAGCCTTTCTTTAGCGCGCAGGAACCATCGGGATAGTCGTAAGAAAGACGGGTCCAGCGATGTTCCCCCGGAGTCCAGTGCGTGGTTTCGATGGCGTCGATATCGGAAAGCACGCGGACTGTCGTCTTTTGCGGCGGGAACTCCATCCGCCGAACCAGATATTCATTGCCATCAGGCGCACGTTCATAGACCCCGATAACAAACGACCCGTCGGAGCGGAGTGCCACGAAACTCGGTTGTCGATCCCCTTTATTCGTGGCAGTGGCATTTAGAGTGAATGGTTTTGCCGGAGCCTGCGCCCGGGCAACGGGATGGCACGCAGCCACCGCGAACAGCATAAAAAGGGCTCTGCGCATTACCTGCTCCTGGCTAACCGTTTTCCACGCGGTCCCTGATATCCAAGTATGCCACCTCGATCAGCCTGCTCAGGGCAGCATCGTTTACCGCCGTTCGGGGTCTGAGTTTCACATGGCGCATGTGTTTGCCGGTGCCTTGCAGGAGATGGGCCGGATCCGGCAGCGCCGCGCCGTGAAAAAAACCGACGTTCACGTGCGCGGTGAACACACCGACGTACCCGAAAGGCGCATCTCCGAGGCAAGCAGTTGCCAGGCCGTCATGCATAAGCTCGCGCACTTCATCCCCGCACCCGCGCATCCGTTCGAACCATCGCTGTGCGATGGCTCGCAATTCTCCCGGGTGTTTTACCATCCACGCGTCGATGGCGCGGTCACGTTCGACGGCGCCATCGAATCGCAGCAAGGTAGCGTTCATCGCGTTACTGTTCGCCGCCGCCGGTCGATCGGCCCCTGCCGCCCCGCGCGCCGGCCTGGATGCCTGCGCCCAGGTGATCGTAATTCAACATGGCGTTGAAGAGCAGGAAATAACTGCCCTGCGTTTCATTCCTCCACATAGGATTGTTGGCGAACATCACCACGTGGCCCTTGCCGCGCGGCACGTCAACAACTGCCGCTTGATTGGCCAACTCCGACCCGCCGGCGAGCATGCCGGAAACCAGCAGATCGTCGTCCGGAGCGAATCGCACCACGACACGCGGGCGCAATTCGAGAGGCAACTGGCCGCCGCGTCCGCCGAAGCCGCCGCCTCCTCCGCCGTTGAGGTCGCCCGTGGGAGGTTCTTCGCCGGACCGTGTCGCGGCCATTGTGGTGGATGGCGTATTCATGGAGAGCGGACGGGCTTGCGGGGTATCCTGATCGGTGGCAGTGCCGCGGCCGGAGGGCCGTGCCGCGCCTTCGGTAGAGCCGCGGCCAGGCGCGCCCCCGCGGCCGCCGCGTCCGCCTCCACGTCCGCCAAACCCGCCCCCTCCGCCGACCGAGAGCACCGGCGCCTGGTTGAAATAAATGGCGAGACGGTCGCCATAGCCATAGGCGATCGGGCTGTGCTTATCGGCTATGGTGGAGTTCAAGACGCTGCCGCGAACGCGCAGTTCGGGAGCGTTCACGATGTTCACACCTTCGGTCAAACCGTAATCGATGGGGATCGAAGCGTTGCCGGTGATGGTGACGAACAGCCCGCCGGCGTCGATGAACTTGCCGATGTTGTCGATGCCCTGGAGGCCCATGCCGCCGCGCATGTCGTCGGTGGTATCGGGGGCGCCGCCGAGGTTGGGCGTGATGTCGGTCTTCATGAACGGCACGGGATCGCCGGTTTTCGGCGTGCCGTTGACGATGCGCTGCGCGGTGCCGCCGACGGGGCCGAAGACGATCACGTCATACTTTGCGCGCAGATCGGCGATCTGGCCGAGCTTGATGTCGGAGATGTAATCGTAGGGGATTTGCAGGCGGTCGAAGGCAACGCGGAACCAGCCTTCGTTCTGGGTGTTGGTCCAGGTGTGGACGAACGCGATGCGCGGAGCGGCGAGCTCATGCATCGGCACGTCGGGCGCGCTGGCGGCGGCGTAAGCCTCGACTCCAAGGGCCTCGCCGGCGCTCTGCAGGCGATCGCGCAGGTCTGCGGGATTGCCTTCGGCGCGGATCACCCACGAACCGGCATTAAAGTCGTGGCCCTCGGCCTTGAAACCCTCCTCGGCGGCGGACATTTTGACGTCTTTCAGTTTGAAACGCAGCGTGGCCAGGGTGTTGTCGGCATTGTGATTGATGAGGTAGACCGCGGTAGCAGTGCCGTCGATGCCGCCGGCCGGTTTGGCATCGGCGGTGAGCAGCGTCATGGGAGCTTTCAGGATGGCGGTATCCGTTATCCGGATGGTAGAGACGTTGTGGAGCGGGCCGAGCGTCCAGCCGGTATCGTCATAGGGCGCGGGATCGTTGACGTTGTAATACTGCGTGTCGAGCAGCATGTCGGCGCAGCGGCTGTAGGGCTGATCCATGCGGATCACATAGCTTCCGGCCGGGAATTTCTCGAAGGCGCTGCTGAGGCGGTGGACCTCCACGCCCTGCATGCGCAGTTCATTGACGAGCTCGGCGGCCGCGTCCGGGCGCGGGTCGCCGGCGGGAAGCACCCACGCCGCGGGTCCTTCGGCGGTAGCTTTGGCGATGCTGCGCGCGCTCTTCAGATAGAAGTTTTCCAGGAACTGTTTGCGATTGTTGGCCACGTTGTTCATGGAAAACAGCAGGCCGCTCTGCTGCAGATTGATGTTGTTGCGGATGGACCAGTTGACGCGCGGCAGCGGCGGATTGGGCCGGTACCAGGCGCGGCTGGTGGCATTGGCCGGAACGGTGCGGACGCCGGTATCGGCGCCGTTGCCGCCGAAGGTCTCGTAAAAACGGCCGATGGAGTTGTGGCCGTTGGCGACGTAGAACATGTAATTGGGCGCCCAGCCGTCGTAATAATTGTGCGTCCACACGCCGGGAACGCCGCGCTTGGTGAACTCCTCGATATCCACGTAGGCCATTTTCTGCCACTCGTCGATCACCAGCGGGTCGAGCCACGCGTTGTAGGGGCCCATGCCGGTGGAGACATAGAGGAACGGCTGCGATTCGTGCAGGTCGTGCAGGACGGTCGGATGGTATTCGAGGAACGTCTTCATCATGGTCTTGCTGAGCTGGAGCGCCATGCCGATGCCGTCGCGGTTGTTGTCGTGCGCTACGTAGTGGCCCCAGTAGACCAGGTTGGGCGCGGGCTTGTGGGGGAAAGCCTTGCGGTAGTTATAGACATCGACTTCGCGGTCGCGCCCGTCCACCTCGGTGGTGGGAGTGATGAGCACGATCAGGTTCTTGCGGATGTTCTGGATGTAGGGCGACTCTTCCACTGCGAGGCGGTAGGCCAGTTCCATGAGCATTTCCGGCGAGCCGGTTTCGGTGGAATGAATGCTGCCCGACGCCCAGTACAGGGGCAGCGCTTCCGATTCGATTTTTTCGGCCTCGGCGGGCGTGGTCTTGCGGGGATCGGCGAGGCGGGCGGTGAGGTCCTTATAGTGGTCGAG
>Ga0335072_10003082_pt1 | contig 25318 bp, 23 predicted proteins | sample Lox_Sample_21_FD_206725 | JGI IMG/M metagenome (GOLD analysis project Ga0335072, IMG submission 206725) | Soil microbial communities from Loxahatchee National Wildlife Refuge, Florida, United States - Lox_Sample_2.1 | ecosystem: Environmental > Terrestrial > Soil > Wetlands | place: USA...
TTGGCCTGGGTGCCGCCGGGTCATTACGGATCGCTCGCCGGCCTGGCGCGGCTTGCCGGCGACTGCGGCCTGGATGCCGCGGCGCCGGTCACCGAGGGAGGCGGCCGCGGCGCATGCCAGGCGCTATTGCTCGGCTTCGGCGCCCTGGCGGAGCCGCAGATCGAGGCGCGAGTCGCGCGTTTTGCCGCCGCACTGCGCGACGACCAGCCCAGGAGCGCGATCGGCGCGGACTGATAATCATAACGGACTGATAACCATAACGGCGAACTGACAACGAAAGCGGACTGACAACTGTACCGGCGCTTCTCTGCGCTCTGGTGGCGTTTGCCGGGTTGCGCCCGCAGAATCGGCGGGATAACGTTTTTTTAACGATGGAAAAACGCACTGCCCCACCATGAGCGACTTCTTCAATGACGCCTTTCGCCGCGCCCGGGCTCGCTTCACGGCAGAGCAATGGCTGGCCCTGACGCCACAGCAGGTGACCGAGGCGATCTACCAGGCGATGCGGGAACTCGACGCGGCCAATGCCGGCGAGTCGGCCACTCCGCCGCGCGGAAAACCGGGGAAGGCCAATCCAAAAGGCGAACGCGCCGATCCATAGGGCGACCGCCGGCTGGGGTACGGGGCCTTACCTATTGGCAGGCCGCAACACACATGCTTTCTCTCCCGCCCCGCAAGAGGAAGCGTCGACAATGCCCATCACTGTCGCTGGCCGGCATTTCTTGCATACGCCGGGCCCCACCAACGTCCCCGACCGTGTGCTGCGCGCCATGGACCGCAATCCGATCAACCATCGCGGCCCGGAATTCGGCATGCTCGGCCGCGAGGTCGTGGCCAGGCTGCGCTCGGTCTTCCAGACCGAAGGAACCGTCGCGATCTTTCCGTCCTCCGGCACCGGCGCGTGGGAGGCTGCCCTTGTCAACACGCTGTCGCCCGGTGATCGGGTGCTGATGACGCGCACCGGCTGGTTCGCCCATCTGTGGGAGCAATTGGCCCTGCGGCACCGGCTGGATCCGGTCTTGCTCGAGACCGACTGGCGCCGGGGCGCCGATCCCGCCGCACTCGGCGCCGTCCTCGCCGAGGACCGCGAGCATCGCATCAAGGCGGTCTGCGTCGTGCAGTGCGAGACCTCGACAAGCTGCATGACCGACGTCGCGGCGGTGCGCGCCGCGATCGACCGCGCGCGACATCCGGCGTTGCTGATGGTCGATGCGATTTCCTCGCTCGCCTGCGCCGATCTCCGCCACGACGCGTGGGGCGTCGACGTCACGATCGCCGGTTCGCAGAAAGGCCTGATGGTTCCGCCCGGGCTCGGCTTCAATGCGATCAGCAAGAAGGCGCTGGCCGCGATGGCTGGCGCGACGCTGGACCGCGGCTATTGGGATTGGGAGCCGCTGGTGGTCTCGAACACCACGGGTTTCTTCCCCTATACGCCGGCGGTGAACCTGATGTTCGCCCTCAACGAGGCGTTGGCGATGTTGCTGGAGGAGGGCCTGCCCGCCGTGCTCGCCCGCCACGCGCGCTACGCCGAGGCGACCCGCGAAGCGGTGCGGGCATGGGGGTTGGAGCTGCAATGCCAGGACCCCGATGGCTATGCGCCGGGCGTCACCGCCGTGCGCGTCCCGGCGGGCCACAGCGCCGACAAGCTGCGCGGCGTGATCCTGGACCAATTCAACATGAGTCTCGGCAACGGCCTCGGGCGCATCGAGGACGTGGTGTTCCGCATCGGCCATATGGGCGATCTCGGTCCACTCCAGCTTGCCGGCGCGCTGGCGGGCGTCGAACTGGGATTGCGTGCCGCCGGAATTCCGCACCGCCCCGGCGGCGCGCAGGCCGCGCTGGAGTGTTTCTCGCGCCACGCCGCCGCCTAGTATCGACTTTCGCAGAAAGTCGATACGTCGCTTTTTGTCTGCGTATCCGATTCACGCGGCGAATCGTGGTCGCTGCGCGAAGCACGCTTCTCTGCGATCGGATACTAGCTTCGGCCCCGCCGGCGGCGGGATGACCGCGTCGCGGCGAAGCCGGTTCGCCCGCGCTGCCTTCTCGCCCCTTGCGGCGGAGACGGTATGATGCCGGCACTGGCGCGTCCGCCGACAGAGCGTCGGGTTCAGGGCGGACCGCGCCGCCCGTGGAGACCATGCCGTCATGACCACCCCGCTCGCCGGCATCACCGTGCTGGACTTCGGCCAGATCTACCAAGGCCCCTACGCGACGCTGCTGATGGCCAAGGCCGGCGCCAACGTGATCAAGATCGAACCGCCGGGTGGCGAGCCGTTGCGCCGGCGCGTGCTGGCGACCGGCAAGGGCGACACCACGCTGCCGATCGCCATGCTGAACGCCAACAAGCGCGCCATCACGCTGAATCTGAAGACGGAGCAAGGCCGCGGCTTGCTGTCGCGCATGGTGCAGCGCGCCGACGTGCTGCTGGAGAATTTTTCCCCCGGCACGATGGACGATCTGGGCGTCGGCTACGACGTGCTGAAGGCGGTGAACCCGCGGCTGGTCTACGCCACCGGCACCGGTTTCGGGATCAGCGGGCCCGACCGCGACAGCCTGGCGATGGATTTCACCATCCAGGCGCAGTCCGGCATCATGAGCGTCACCGGCGATCCCGACGGTCCGCCGATGAAGGCCGGTCCGACGCTGGTGGATTTCATGGGCGGCATTCATCTTTATGCCGCGGTGGTCACCGCACTGCTGCAACGCGAGCAAACCGGCGAGGGCCAGCTCGTCGAAGTGGCGATGCAGGAGACGGTGTATTGCTCTTTGGCCGCCAGTTATGACTACTACCAGCGCACCGGCAAGGTGCCGCCGCGCGCCGGCAACCGCCAGGCGGGTTTGAGCAGTGCGCCGTACAATACGTTTCCCACCACTGATGGCTGGGTCGCGATCCACGTCGTGACCGAAGGCCACTGGACCAATCTGCTGACCGCGATGGGCCGGGAGGACTTGCGCGACGATCCCCGGTTTCGCACCAATCCCGATCGCACCGCGCACATGGCGGAGACAGAAGAGGTGGTCGCCGCCTGGACCCGGACTTTGCCCAAGATGGACGTCGTGGCGGCGGCGAAGCGCTACCGCATCCCCTGTGCGCCGGTGCGCAACGCGGTCGAGGTCATGAACGACCCGCACATGCACGAACGCGGCATGCTGGAGCGGATCGACCATCCGGCGCTGGGGCCGATCGTCACGCCCAACTCGCCACTGCGGCTGCATGGCGCGGAGCGGGTGAAGCCGGTGCCCAGTCCGTCGCTGGGCCAGCACAACACGGAAATCTACCATGGCTGGCTTGGACTGCCCCAAGCCGAACTGCAGGCGCTGCGGGAGCAAGGGGTGATCTGACAGCCGCCCGGCCAGCCAGGGGCGCCGATGATGTCAACATGACATCGGTGTTCTGCCGGCGGCGCTCGCCGTTTTTTAGATATCGCAAATTTATAACGACGCAAACCTGGCTGTGTCACACTTGCTCGGGCGGGCGGCGCTAGTCTCGCGAGATGACTCCAGGGGACGAATTCAGCGATCTTTCGGCGACCGAGTTGCGCCGGCTGGCTCGTGAGCTGAGGCATGGCGCAAGGAGCCAGGAGATCGCGCCACGGGAACGCCGTCTGCTGCTGGTCCGCGCCGCCCACGCGGCCGAACTCGCGGAAAAGAAGGAACCCTGGGCGGCAAACGGGCGTCCCGTGCCGGCGCTCGGTGTTTCAAAGGCGAGGCAGTCCATCCCCGACCGCTGAGGTGCCGGCTTTCCGAGCAAAGTCGTGGACCTTCGTCGGCATGACGGCGGGCATCGTTCGTCGGCACGACGGGGTGTGCATCGCCCTCGCTATACGATGGTCGCTTCGAAGGGCGGCGTCAGATTGGGCGCTTCGAACTCCAGCACCCACAGATCGGGATCGTAACGTACCTGCCGCGCGAGATAGGCATCCACCGCCGCATCATCCACCGGCGCCGGCCCCGTCGCCCGCAGCCACGCCAGTGCGCCATCCGGCGTGCGCGTTTGCGACAGCACGCACAGGCCCTCGCGTCCGCGCAACACCACCAGCACGGCGCCCGCATCGGGGTCACCGCGCCGCATCACCACGCCCGGCCTGCCGTCGCGGTCACCCATGCGCAACGCCATCTTCACCCAGATGCCGGCCTTCACGCGCGGCTGTGATTCGGACATGCGTTGGCGCCTGTGTCCTGCCTGGACCCAGGGCGAGCTAGCTAACCCCGGCCTGCCTTGTCCAGCGCCCGCTTTATTTGCGCAGCACAGCGTTGCAGCGCGGCGGCTTCTTGCGCCGTCATCGGCGGGCGCGGCGACCACGGCACGCCGCGCCGGCCCGACACCGATCGGTGAGCAAGCACCCGGCGGTCGACGGTCAGCGCATGCCGGTGATCGAGGCGGTCACCGCCCGCGGATCGCGCACCGGCCACCTTCCGGCATCCACCTGCGCCAGGAAGCCGCCGACCAGCCGGTTGAATTCGTCCGGATCCTCGATGTTGATGGCGTGGCCGCAATTCGCCATCACCGCCAGCGCAGCGGTCCTGATGTGCTGCTTCATCAGGATGCCGGGCGCCAGGCACGGCCAGTCCTCGTCACCCGTCAGCACCAGTGTCGGCACCGTCAGCGCCTGCATTTGCTCCACCAGATCGTAGAGCGACGGCCGTTCCCGCTGCACGCCGAGTTGGGTGTTGCGCGCGCCCACCGCGTCATGTTCCGCCAGCATCCGCTTGAATTCGGCAAAGCCGCGCGCGTCCTTGTTTTCGAACTGCACGCGCGTCGGACCGTAGGCGTATTTCTCCGCGAACACCGCCATGCCTTGCGAGGCGATGAACTCGGCGATGGTCTCCGCCTCGGCGCGAAAGCGGTCGCGCTGCCCGGGCTCGGCGCCGTAGCCGCAGCCGGCCACCACCAGCGAGCGCGCCCGCGCCGCATGGCGGAAGCCGAAATGCAGGGTGGCGAAGCCGCCCATCGACAGCCCCACGACGTGCGCCTGGTCGATCTTCAGGTGATCCAGCACCGCGCCGATGTCATCCGCGGCGCGGGTCTGCGAATACCGCGCCACGTCGGTCGGCACGTCGGATGGCGGATAGCCGCGCGCCGCATAGGTGATGGCACGGTAGCGCTGGCCGAAATGCCGCATCTGAGCCTCCCAGCTCCGATGATCGCCGGCATATTCGTGCACGAAGATGACCGGCGTGCCCGAACCGGTTTCTTCGTAATACAGGCGGACTCCGTCGTCGGCGCTGGCGTGCGGCATGGTCGCGTTTCTCCCCTGGAGATCAGTTGAGCACCGGCGGGCGTTGGGCGAGCACTTGCTCGGCGAGGGTATTGTCCACCGCGACATCGAAGGGCGTGCCGGTCGGGACGAATCCGCCGGATACCAGGCTCGATAACAGGCGGTCATAGCCGGCGCGGGGCAGTACCGGTGTGCTGCCCCAGATGCCCAGAGCCTGGTAGCGGCGGCACGCCGCAACCAGGAGCATCGGGTCGGTGTCGGGGAAGAAGCCGCCGATCGCTTCGGCAATCACCGCCCCGTCGGCGTTGGCGACGAATTGCAGCGCGCGGTCGATCGCCCGCACCATGCAGAGCAATTCATTGCGCCGGTCCCGCAGCGTCGTCCGCCTGGTATAGAACGTCGTGTAGCTGGTCGGGCCACGGTTCGCGGCGGCATACCAGACGCTGCCGCCGCCATCCGCTTCCAGCGCCGCGGCATAGGGTTCGAACACTTGAACCGCGTCGAGTTCGCCACGGCGCAAAGCGGCGGCGTTGTCGGCCATGCTGCGATCGGCCACGCGGTTCAGCCGCCCGGGTGCGATGCCGGCACGGCGGAGATCCTCCTGCAGGCACATCCACGGCGTCGGCACCTCGCTGACCGTGCCCAAGCGCAGCCCCGGCAGGTCGGCAAGGCTGAAATCCGGGCGGGGTGCGCGGCCGAGCAATAGGAAGGGATCGCGCGTGACCACTTCGGCGAAATGCACCAGGTCGCAGCCAGGCACCTGGGCATACGCCTGCATCACCCGCATCGGGCCGCCCCAGCACACGTCGGCGCTGCCGTCGAGCAAGCCGAGCGCTGCCTGTCCTGGCGACGGCGCCCGGGAGAAGATCACCTCCACGCCCTCGCTCTCGTAGGCCTTGCGCGCCAGCGCGACATAAAACGGCGCGTAGAACACCGCCCGCAGCGATTCCTGGAGCGTGATCGGCATGCCGGCCACCTCAGTCATGGGCAAAATCCTGGTCGGAAATATCGACCACCTGGGACTGGCCGGAAAGATCGGGCGGAATGACGATCGTGCGCAACGCGGACAGATCGGCAAACCCGGCGAAGCGCTGCGCCCGCATCCCGGCCGCGAAAATGTTGCACGCGCGGCTCCACAGATCGCCCATGGCATAGTCGGGGCGGTAGTCCCCGCCCGGCAGGCCATCAACGGTCGCCTCGCCGCCGGGCGTCAGGAACACGGTCACCACCGGCACCCCGTCGCGATTGCGCAGCTTCATCACCACCGACTGGCCGCTGCGGTTCTCGATCGTCATCGTCCCCGCGCCGGCACCCGCGCGATGCAGGATTTCACCGTTCGCGGGCGACGAACCGGCATTGTACGCACAATAGGCCTGGCGCGCCGCGCTGGCGTTGCCGGGCGCGAGCCGCGAGGCCTCGACAAAGCCCACCGCGGACGCGGTCAGGCGAATCTCCACCAGGCCGTTATCGCGCAAGACGCGGAGCGCCTGCAGCGAACTGAACGGCGGCAACTGGCCGATCGGCACGAAGGCATGCCGGACCGCATCGTAGCGCAGGACCAGGGCGGGATTGCCGGACGGAACCACATAGACGTTCGGTTCGCCATACAGCCGAACCGGGCGGGGCGGCGGAGGCACGGCCTCGGGCGATACCGTCGGCGCGTTCGCCGGCACGTCCACCATCTGGTCGCGCACCGGAGACGAGGTCAGATGCAGTACCACCTCGATGCCGACAAACACCACGACAAGCGCCAGAATGACCCACAGCCCCAGCGGCAGGTCCGACAGCCGCGGCGCGAGGGAGCTGAAACTTTCCGTTGGCGGCGGTGACGGTGCATGGTGTGGTTCGGCCGTTTGGACGTTTGCCCGCAACAGGCCGCGGCTGCGGGCGGCACGCTCATACGCGGCACGGCGCAGCGGATCCGCGAGTACGTCGTAGGCTTCCTTCAGCGATACAAAGGCGTCGGCATTTCCCGTCACCGGAATGTCGGGGTGCAGCACCCGCGCCTTGCGACGGTAGGCGGCATGGATCGCGTCCGGCGAGGCATTCCAGTCAACCTCCAGCCTCGCGTAATAGCCTTGCGGATCATGGTTCATCTGGAGGGCATGTTAGCAGAGGGGGCGGCGGCGTGCCCTATGGCAATCCGGCGAGGCGGCGCCCCGACGCCCGCCCCATCACCATCGACCGGCCAGGCGTCAGGCAAGGCAAGCCAAGAGCTCTGACGCCTGTCCTCGTCTCCCGGAATACCCGCCCGCGACAGGGTCAGGTTCGCCGCCCGGATCAGGCGGCGCGGAAAATCACCGAAGCGTTCGTCCCGCCGAAACCGAAACTGTTCGATAGCGCCATGGTGATCGGGCGTTCCTGCGCCGTCCTCGCCACCCGATCGATCACGCTGTCCCGACTGGGCGCATCCAGGTTCAATGTCGGTGGCGCCACGCCGTCACGGATCGCCAAAATAGAGAAGATCGCCTCCACCGCACCGGCCGCGCCAAGCAGATGGCCGGTGGCGGATTTGGTCGACGACATCGCCAGCCCGTTCGCGGCGTCGCCGAATAAACGCTCGACGGCCTCCAGCTCCAGGTCGTCGCCCAGCGGTGTCGAGGTGCCGTGCGCGTTCACGTACTGGATTTCGGACGGCGCGACGCAGCCGTTCCGCATGGCCGCCTTCATCGAGCGAAACGCACCGTCATGGCCCTCGGCGGGCGCGGTAATGTGATAAGCGTCGCCGGACATGCCATAGCCCGCGATCTCGGCGTAGATCTTCGCGCCGCGCCGCCTCGCATGCTCCAGTTCCTCCAGCACGACCACGCCGGCGCCTTCGCCCATAACGAAGCCGTCGCGGTCCTTGTCCCACGGGCGGGAAGCCTCGGTCGGGCGGTCGTTGAACGCGGTAGACAGCGCGCGAGAAGCGCAGAACCCGGCAATGCCAAGCTCGCACACCGCGGCCTCGGCGCCGCCCGCCACCATCACCTCGGCATCGCCCAGCACGATCAGCCGCGCCGCGTCGCCGATCGCATGCACGCCGGTGGCACAGGCCGTCACCACCGAGTGATTCGGTCCCTTGAACCCGTACTTGATCGAAAGATGGCCGGAGCCGAGGTTGATCAGGGCCGACGGAATGAAGAACGGCGACAGCCGCCGCGCCTTGCCGGCGCCCACCTGCAACGAGGCCTCGAAAATCGTCTGCAGCCCGCCAATGCCCGACCCGACCATGACACCGGTCGCGTCGCGGTCCTCCTCGGTTTCGGGGACCCAGCCGGAATCCTCCACCGCCTCGGTGCCGGCGGCCATGGCGAGATGGATGAAGCGATCCATCTTCTTCTGGTCCTTGACCGGCACGAACTCGCCCACGTCCAGGCCGCCCTCGGCGCGGGTGCCGGGCGGCACCTGGCCCGCGACCTTGCAGGGTAAATCCTTGGTGTCGAACGCCTGAATGGCGGAGATGCCGGACTCGCCGCCGATCAGCCGGCGCCACACATGCTCCACCCCAACGCCGAGGGGGCAGGTGATGCCCATCCCGGTGACAACGACGCGCCGCATTACCTCGACATCCTCCCGATGGTGCCGGTCAGGCGGCCTTCTGCTTCTCGATATAGTCGATCGCATCCTTCACGGTGCTGATCTTCTCGGCCGCGTCCTCGGGGATTTCCACGCTGAACGCCTCCTCGAAGGCCATGACCAGCTCGACCGTATCCAGGCTGTCGGCGCCGAGATCGTCGATGAAGGAGGCTTCCGGCGTGACCTTCGATTCCTCAACGCCGAGGTGCTCCACGACGATCTTCTTTACCTTGTCTCCGATTTCGCTCATCGGCTTGGCAACTCCTGGCTTGGGGTCCTGCGTTGATGGATCCGTCCGGACCTGACCTGACCGCCGGGCAGGACCCGAGCGGTGCCGCCGCACCTGCCCCGGACGATGGTGCGGCGCGCTTAGCATGGTTTCCCTACCCTAGAAAGGCCGGGCCGCAACCTCATTACACCATGGCCATGCCGCCATTGACATGGAGTGTGGCGCCGGTGACCCACCCCGCCTCGTCCGAAGCCAGGTAGACGACCGCCGCGGCGATGTCCTCGGGCCGGCCCAGCCGGCCCAGCGGGACTTGCTCGGCGAGCTTTCCCTTCTGCGCCTCGGGCAGCCTGTCGGTCATGGCGGTGACGACGAAGCCGGGCGCGACGGCATTCACCGTGATGCCGCGCGAGGCCACTTCCTGCGCCAGCGCCTTGGTCATACCCACCAGACCGGCCTTGGCAGCGGCATAATTGGCCTGCCCGGCATTGCCGGTCGCGCCCACAATGCTGGAAATGTTGATGATGCGGCCGGCACGCCGGCGCACCATGCCGCGCAGCACCGCGCGCGACAGGCGGAACGGCGCGCTCAGGTCCACGTCCAGCACCGCCTGCCACGATTCGTCGCTCATGCGCATGGCCAGCATGTCGCGCGTGAGGCCGGCGTTGTTGACCAGGATGGCAAGCGGACCGGCAGCAGCTTCCGCCGCCTCCACCAGCGCTTCCGGCACGGCGGGGTCGCGCAGGTCGGCAGGGCAGACATGGGCGCGGTCGCCGAGTTCCAGGGCGAGGCCGTTCAGCGCGTCCAGCCGGGTGCCGGACAGCGCCACCACTGCCCCTTGGGCATGCAGCGCACGCGCGACCGCCGCGCCGATGCCGCCCGAGGCACCGGTGATAAGCGCCGCCTTGCCATCCAACTGGAACATGCACCCTCCCCTCACGCGCCGACGGCTCCCGAATTTCCCGTCCCCCCGCTCCATGCACCGTGCGGGTGGATTGAGGCAACCGGGGCCTCGGGCATGACCGTGATCGGGGTCCCGTGCTAACAGAATGGCATGTGCTGGTGCCGGACCAGGCAAGAGCAAGCGGGGAGGATGGCGAACGATGCTGCTGGCCGATGTGGCGCAGGTGATCCGCAGCAAGAATGCCGGTCCGCGCCGGCTGACCCTCGATGTGATGTTCGCGACCGATGCCGATTACCAGCGCGTGGCGCAGTCGCCGGCGCTGGCACGCGAACAAATCGCCGCATTGTACCGCGTGCCGCCAGAGCATGTGACGGTGATCCCCTATCCCGTCGGCCGCGCCATCAAGGTCGTGCTGGCGCGCCCGATCATGGCGGGCGATCCAGGCGATTTCGACGTCTATGGCGCGCAGCAGCACGCGCCACTGCTGACGGTCGAGATATGACGGCCACCAGACCGGCCCGGCGGGGATGAGCGCCTCGGCGCGCATCCGCGACCTGCTTCGCCGCACGCGCCGGCCGATGCGGCTCGTGGGTGCTTCCGGCCAGCTCGGCTACGGCGTGCCGACGCCGGCATTCGAAGCCGCACTGGCCCGCCAGCCCGACCTGATAGGCGCCGACATGGGGTCGATCGATATCGGCCCGACCTATCTCGGCAAGGGCGAGATGGCCACGGCGCCCGCGGCGACGCGGCGCGATCTGCGCAAGCTGCTGCACGGCGCGCGGCGGCTTGACGTGCCGCTGGTGATCGGCTCCGCCGGTTCCGCCGGCGCCGCACCGCACCTGGACGCCACACTCGCGCTGGTGCGCGAGATCGCGCGCAGCGATGGCCTGCATTTCCGCCTTGGCGTGCTGCGCTCCGACATTCCCCGCCCCCTCCTGGCACAGGCGGTGCGCGATGGCCGGGTGCACGGCATCGACGACATGCCCGCGCTGACCGAACAAGACGTGCGTGACGCCGCACACATCGTGGGCCAGATGGGCATGGGCCCGTTCCGTCGCGCGCTCGCCGAGGGCGTCGACGTGATCATCGCCGGCCGCGCCTGCGACACCGCGATCTTTGCGGCACTCCCGACGATGCTGGATTTTCCCACCGGGCTTGCCGTGCACATGGCCAAGATCATCGAATGCGCGTCGCTGTGCTGCGTGCCGGGCGGGCGGGATTCGATTCTCGCCACTCTCGATGACGAGGGCTTCGAGCTGGAAAGCATGAACCCGGAGCGCCGCGCCACGCCAACCTCCGTCGCGGCGCACAGCCTGTATGAGCAAGCCGATCCCTTCACGGTGTACGAGCCGGAAGGCCGGCTGGATCTCGCCGGCGCGCAATATCGCGCCGTGGACGATCGGCGCACCCGCGTAAGCGGCGCGCGCTGGGAAATGTCCGGCGATCCCTGCGTGAAAATCGAAGGCGCCAGCAGGATCGGAGAGCGCGCGGTATTGCTCGCCGGCGCCGCGGATCCGCGTTTCATCTCCGGGCATCGCGACATCCTGGCGGCGGTCTCCGAGGTGGTGCGCGAACTGGTGTGCGAGGATCAGCCGCAGGATTACACCCTGCGGTTCCGTGTCTACGGCGTGGACGGCGTGCGCATGGCCGCGCCGGCACAAGAGCACGCGCCGGGCGAAGTCTTCGTGATGGGCGAATGCATCGCCCCCTCCGCCGAGCGCGCCGCCGAAGTGGTGCGGACCTGCAAGCAATATTTGCTCCATCACGGCTATCCGGGACGACTGTCCACCGCCGGCAATCTCGCCTTCCCGTTCACGCCGCCCGAGGTTTCGCTCGGCCCGGCCTATCGGTTCAGCGTCTATCACTTGCTCCACGTCGCCGATCCGGATGCGCTGTTTCCATTGGAGCTGGAGACGGTGTGATGCGCTGCCCCACACGCCGTGACGCGCGGCGGCGGCCGTAATTTGCGGCCGGGCAGATCCGCGGTGGCGCGGCGGCAGTGGCCGGATCGGCCGGAGCAACCGATCCGCGGCGACAATGGCCCGCCGATGTGCCAGAATCCGCGCAAGAATCGGGCAACGTTGCGGATCATGATGCCATGAAGCTGAAGGACATCGACCGGGTCAACCACCTGATCGCCGAACTCGGCACGGTGAAGGACCTTGTCAGCCTGACGGAGCGGGCCGAGCCTGCCGACCTGAAATTGTACATCGAAGGGCCGGGCGAGGTGTCTCTCGAGATGTCGGCGGGCGGCGAGGAATCCACGCATTATCACGGGTTCTCGGCGACGGCGGAATTTCTCGGCCGGCTGAAGACCCTTGCTCTCGAGGAACTCGCCGCGCGACAGAAGGCGATTATCAACGACCTGGCGAGCCTGGGCGTGGAAGCCGAGTAGCTTCCGTCGAACCCCGCTTCGACTGATTCCGAGATCGACTGATTCCGCGCTCGCCGGCCGCGCCGTCTACCCGGCACGCGCTCCCAGAATCCCGCGCGGACGCAGCGTCAGCACCAGCAGAATCGCGAGAAATCCCACCACCGTCCGATAATCCGGCGGCAGGACGAGCAATGACATCTCCTCCGCCACGCCGACCGCAAGCGCGCCCACCACCGCCCCGGGGATGCTGCCCAACCCGCCCACCACTGCCGCGGCAAAGATCGCCAGGATGGCACGAAAGCCGGTGAGCGGATCGATCGACGTGTCCAGCCCGAGCAACATCCCGCCCAGTCCCGCCAGCCCCATCCCGGTAAAGTTCACAATATGACCGACCAGGTCGGCGTCGATCCCCTTGATGGCGGCAAGCGTCGGATTGTCCGCCACGGCGCGCATCGCCTTGCCGATGCGGGTGAAGCGCAGAAAGCCGAACAACGCGGTGACCGCGGCGACCGAGATCAGCAGGTCCTCGACCTGCTGCGGTCCAATCCGCAGGCCGGCAACATGCCAGTCGCGCGCGATCGGCAGATCGTAGTCGCGCAGGCTGTTGCCGAAGGCGAAGCGAACCAGGTTCTCGAGCGCGATGGTCAGCGCGACCGAGGCGATGGTTGCGGTGATCAGGCCGTCCCGGCGCAACGGGCGCAGCAGCAACGCATCGCTGGCGAGGCCGAACGCTCCGGCGACCAGGAACGCGGCGGCGGCGGACGGCAGCAGCGGCAGATGCAGCGTGGTGTTGACGACATAACCGGCGAACGCACCGATCGTGGCGTGCGAGGCCACCGCGAAATTGGGAAATCGCAGGACTGCATAGATCGCGGTGAAACCGATCGCCGGCGCGGTCAGAATCGCGCCGGCCATCAGACCGTTCAACATCAGTTGCGGGACGGCGGCCAGGCTCATGATGACGGCTGCGCCGCCCGACCGATGCGACAAGCGACCACGCGGCTATGCGACTTCAATCAGCTTGAACGCCCCGTCTTCCACGCGGTTATAACGGAACTTGCAGCTCGTTATGTCGCCGATATCGGTGAAGGTGCAGGGACCCGAAGCGCCGCTGTACTTCACGCTCTTGCCCGCCTTGAGCAGTGCCAGGCCCTCCACCGCGGTATAGACCGTCTGGCCGGCGCTATTGGTGATCTGGCGCACCGTGTCGCGGATCGCCGTGCCGTCCGCCCGGCCCGCTTTGGCGATCGTCAGTGACACGATGCTGATCCAATCGGTTGCCTGGGCTTCGTAGGAATCAGGCGCGGCAATCCCCAGCCGCTTCACCATGGCCGCATAGGCCGGCGAATCCAGATCCGCCGACGGCTGCACGGTAATCGCCCCCTGCGTCACCTCATGCGGCAGTTGCTGCACGCCCTTCTCGGTCAACGCATAGGACTGGCAGAATTTCGACCCGTCATAGCCGGCGCGATACAGGTCGCGCAGGATCACCGCAACATCGGGCGCATAGCCGTTGAGATACACGAAATCGGGTTTGCCATTCAGTGCCTGGTCCACTTCGGAGCGATAGCTGGTCTTGTCCTTGTCGTACACCAGGGAGCCGATCACCTGCACGCCTTTCGGCTCCAGCGTCGCGGTCAGCCAATGCTTCGTCGGTTCGGTGAAGGGCGCCTGGATCGACATGATGAACACGCGCTTCGCGCCGTGGCGGATGATGAACCCGGCATGGCTGGTGGCCTGCAGTTCATTATTTGGCTGGGTGCGAATGAGATAGCCCTGGTGCGGCAGGTGCGTGATGCTGTCTGCCCCGGAGACGGTGGTGAGGAACGTCTTGCCTTCCCAGCACACCGGCGCCACCGCGGTGGTGACCGCGGACGCCCAGGTGCCCATGATCGCCGGCACCTTGTCGACGTCGATCAGCTTGTGCGCGGCACGCACCGCGGATTCGGGGTTGGTCTCGGTATCCTCCACCACCAGCCGGATCGGCTTGCCGAGCAAGCCGCCGCTGCGGTTGATCTCGTCCGCCACCGCCTGCATCGCCTTCAGCATGCGCGGGCCGTCGAAGCCGCCGGCGCCGGTCAGCGGCGTGAGCACGCCGAGATCGGTGGTGCCGCCCTGCGCGCGAACAATTGCCGGCCGCAGGGCAATGGCGGGCGCGGCAATGCCGGCCGTGGCCGCTGCGAGCAGCGAGCGGCGAGTCAGACTACTCATGCGAAGCCCCCTCTACGCTTGTTCCGCGGGATGCGCGCCGAGAAAGATTCGCCGGATTTCCGGATCGGCGCGCATCGCCGCGGCGTCACCATCGCGGTTGTTGCACCCGTCGACAAGGATCGTTGCGCGATGGGCGATGTCCAGCGCCTCCGCCGCGTTTTGCTCCACCATGGCGATGGCAATGCCCTCGCGGTTGATCGCAACGATGGTGGCGAACAATTCCTCCGCCGCGATCGGCGACAGGCCGGCCGAGGGTTCGTCGAGCAATAGCAGGACCGGCTGGACCATCAGCGCCATGGCCATTGCCAGCACCTGCCGCTGGCCGCCGGACAGCGTCCGCGCTGCGCGTTGCCGCTTCTCCGCCAGCATCGGAAACCGCGCAAAGACCGCCTCGAGCCGCCGCCCGACCAGCGCAGGTTCGATGAAGCCGCCCATCTCCAGATTTTCGCGCACCGAAAGAGTGGCGAAGACGTTGGCTTCCTGCGGCACGAAGGCGACGCCATGGCGCGCGATCTCGCGCGGCGACAGTGCATGGATCGGCACGCCACAGAGCTCGATGGTGCCGCGCGCGGGGCGCAGCAGGCCGGCGATCGTTTTCAGCAGGGTGGACTTGCCGGCCCCATTGGGACCGATGATCGCGACGATCTCGCCTGGCCGTACCGTCAGCGACACGCCCTTCAGGATTTCGTCGCCGCGCCCGTAGCCGGCGACGATGTCATGGACATGCAGCAACGTCACCGCCGGCGGCCCATGTAGGCGAGTTGCACGGCCGGGTCCTCGGCAATATCGGCGAACCGTCCTTCACGCAGATGGCGGCCTTCGGCCATCACGATGACCGGGTCGCACAGTGCCGCGATCGTGTCGAGATGATGCTCTATGAGCAAGACGGACATGCCTTCGTCGCGCAGGGATCGCAGATGCACACCGATCTCGCGCGCGAGCGTCGGGTTCACGCCGGCCACCGGCTCGTCGAGCAATAGCAGGGTCGGGTCGGCCATCAGGGCGCGGCCGATCTCGAGCAACTTCTTCTGTCCGCCGGACAATTCCACCGCGCGTTGCTCCAGGACGCGCGTCAGGTTGAGACGCGCCGCGATTGTCCGGGCGCGGCTGCGCAACGCCTCCTCGCGGCGGCGGGCGGCCGGTGTACGCAGCACCGCGGGCAGGATTTGCTCACCGGGCTGGTTCGTGCCGTACAGCAACAGATTCTCCAGCACCGTCAGGCGCGGAAAGCCGCGCGCGATCTGGAAGCTGCGCACGAGGCCGGCCGCCGTGACGCGATCCGGCCGCCATCCGGTGATGACCTGACCGTTGAAGCGGATGCTGCCCGCGTCCGGCGCAATGACGCCGGAAACACAATTGAACAATGTGGTCTTGCCGGCACCGTTCGGTCCGATCAGACCGGTGATGCGGCCCGCCTGCACGCCGAGGTCCACGCCCCGGAGCGCGTGCACGCCGTAGTAGCTGCGGGTCAGGCCGCTTATTTCGAGCAAGGGCATTCGGTATGGCACCTCGACGTGCTGGCGGACGTTATCGAACCCCGCGATTGCTCTATGCTACACGGGCGGGCTGGTCGCCGCGACGAGGACGTCGCGGCTGCGTTGCCGGACGCCGCAGGGCGCGCGGTTCATCGCCGGGCGAGCGCGTTACCGCCGGGCACCGCGGGGCGCGCGTCACCGCGAGGCGCCGGATCACCAGGCAACGCTGGCCGAGATTGCTTCGTCGCCTGCGGGCTGCGCAATATCGCGCTGCGCCGGATGTGCGCGGCGCCAAACCGCCCAGCGCGAGCAATTGGAGGATGGCATGAAGATCGACGACGTTTCAGTCACGATATTCACCTGGGACAACATCCCGCCGACCAATTACCACACCGGAACCGCCACGGCGGGCAACAGCAACCTGGGCCTGTTGCGAATCCACACCGATGCCGGGCTGGAGGGGCACGCGTTCCTCGGCTCCGCGACCAACCCCGCCTCGATGGATGCGCCGCAGCTTGTCCGTTCGCTGAAACCGATGCTGATGGGTCAGGATCCGCTGGAACGCGAGCGCATCCACGGCGGCATGCGGCTGATCAACCGGGCCGTGAGCTATCGCACGATCGGCGCCGTGGATACCGCGCTCTGGGATCTGGCGGGCAAGATCGCGGGCCTGCCGGTGCACGCGGTGATGGGGACCTGCCGCACGTCGATCATGGCGTATGCAAGTTCCCAGGTGCTGCCTGACATTGCCGCCTATGTCGATCAGGCGCAGACATTCAAGGCGAACGGCTGGCGTGCGTACAAGATCCATCCGCCGCGCGACCCCGATACCGACATCAAGGTGTGCGCCGCGGTGCGCAAGGCGGTCGGCGACGATTTCCGGCTGATGCTCGATTCCACCTGGAGCTACGGCTACACCGACGCGCTGCGCGTCGGCCGGGCGATCGAGGAAATGAACTATTACTGGTACGAAGATCCGCTGTCCGACGAGGACATCTACAATTACGTCAAGCTGAGGCAGAAGCTGGACATTCCGATCATGGCGACGGAGTTCCCGGCCGGCGGACTGGACACATATCCGATCTGGCTGACCGAGAAGGCCACCGATTACCTGCGAGGCGATATCCCAAACAAGGGCGGCCTGACGACCATGCTGAAGACGGCGCATCTGGCCGAGGCATTCGGGCTGAAATACGAAATCCATCACTCCGGCAATTCGCTGAACAACCTGGCGAACCTGCATCTCTGCATGGCGATCCGCAATACCACCATGTTCGAGGTGCTGCTGCCGGACGGGGCGCACAAGTATGGCATGGCGAAGGAGTTGGAGATCGATCGCGAGGGCATGCTGCATGCGCCGACCAGACCGGGGCTGGCGGCCGACATCGACTTTGCCCTGATCGAACGTAAGGCCGAGGCCGTGCTGCGTTAGCAAGCCCGGCCGTAATGTCGCGCGGGCGTGCGCACGACGGGAGAGGCGCGGGCGCATGCACGACAGGGGAAGTGTCGGGCCGCGAGCGCACGACGAGAGGCACAGGCCACCCGGTGCCGGCACCACTCCTTGGCCGGCAGGGTCGGCTGGGCGGCGATGCCGGCTCGTCGGCGCCGGTGTGGCGGGACGGCGGGTGACGCGCGACCGTCGGCAGACGCGGCCGTTGCCAGGGGTGCGGTGGGGCCGCCCCGGCAATCGCCCCAGCCGAGGAGTGCGCCCGCCGCCGCCGGCCGCCAGCCGCCAGCCGCCAGCCGCCAGCCGCGCGCGGTCCGACCGCTGTCCGCAGCGCGGTATGGACTAACCAGATAGCCTCATTCTTTGTTAACTATCCGGTGAGTACATCGCCACACGTCCCCAACCACGCCCCGACAGCCGAGGACAAACCAGGTGCCTGCCCCGCAATCACCACGCCGTTCCCGCGCTCGCGGCAACACCCGAAAGCCGGACGCGGAACGTACGCGCGGCGAGATCCTTGCGGCAGCCCGAGAGGAATTCGCGGAGAACGGCCTCAGCGGCGCGCGCGTCGATGCCATCGCCGCTCGCATGAAAACCAACAAGCGGATGATCTACTATTACTTTGGCAGCAAGGAAGGCCTGTATCTGGCAGCGCTGGAACAGGTCTACGGCGATATTCGCCGCATGGAGCAGGAACTGGATCTGGAGAAACTGACACCTCCGGACGCCGTCCGGCGGCTCATTGAATTCACCTTCGACTACCAGGAGGCGCACCCGGATTTTATTCGTATGGTCAGCATCGAGAATATCCACAAGGGGCGTCACCTGGCAAAATCCCAGCGGTTGCGCGACCTCAACACCACTGTGGTCCAGCAGTTGGATGAGATCCTGCAACGTGGACGCCAGGACGGCACGTTCCGATCCGACATCGGGCCGATCGATTTGCACATGCTGATAAGCGCGTTCTGCTTCTTCCGCGTGTCGAACCGCCACACCTTCGGCGCCTTGTTCGGCTGGGACCTCTCGGAGCCGGAACTGCGTAAGCGCCATAAGCGGATGATCGGCGATGCGATACTCGGTTTGCTCGAATCCCAAACGCCGGCGTTCGCCGCTTCCTCCGTCGGGCTGCCGGGCCCCCGAAAAATGGGCCGGCGCGATCGCGTCATCGCACTTCCGACGCGGCACCCATAAATTCGAAATGCCGGCGCATCCGTTCCGCGTCCGGCGTGACTCCGGTGAACAGGCGGAACGCTTCCACTGCCTGGAAAACGGCCATCCCGCCGCCATCCAGCGTACGGCAGCCAAGAGCGCACGCCGCGCGCAGCAACGGGGTTTCCAAAGGAAAGTACACGATCTCGGCAACCCATAGCGATGGCCGCAGCAAGTCGGCGGGCAATGGCAGGCCAGGATGGCCCGCCATGCCGACGGGCGTGGTGTTGATCAGGCCGACCGCCGAGGCCATCGCCGCTGCCAGATCAGTGACAACACCAGCCCGCCGCTCCGAATGCTCTCCGTTGGCCGCACGCACTTCTCCATTCTCGCTGTTCAATCTTGCCGCCAATGCCTGCGACTTTTCCGAATCGACGTCGAAGATGCTCAAGCGCCTCGCACCAATCTGCAGCATTGCGCGCGCCACCGCCGCACCCGCGCCACCAGCCCCAAGCTGCACCACGTGATCGCACGCGGCGTCAGCCAATCCACGGCGAAAGTTCTCGGCAAACCCCGAACAATCGGTATTGTGCCCGATCCGACGGCCATCCCGCAGCAATACGGTGTTGACGGCACCGATCGCTTCGGCGTCCGGCGATAATTCATCCAGCAGCGGCAACACCGCCTGCTTGCACGGATGGGTGATGTTCAGTCCATTGAACCCCATGCGTTCGGCCGAACATAGCAGCTCGGGCAAAGCCGCCGCGCCCAGCCCGAGCAAATCCAGATCGATCAACCGGTAGATGGCACGCAGCCCCTGCTCTTTTGCTTCCTGCTCGTGCAGGCCAGGCGTGCGCGATGCCTGGATGGAGGCACCGATCAGACCCAGCAGAAATCCGGGATTTGCGGCGATGGACATGGCGGCTGCCCTTTCTGACCGCCGCGGCGGCCGGCATGCGACGCCGGCGGCGGACCGGCGGTTATGTCTTGAACCGTTGAGTGCGTCGCGCTATTAACTAACTAGTTAATGCACGTCAACCGCCAGCCTCGTCCCGCCTCCGCCTCCGCCAGCCCGCTCCACCACCCCCCGCAAGGTGAATGGCAAAGCCCCAACCGCCCCGCACACCAATCGCCCCGCACACCAACCGCCCCACAGCCAACCGCCTCGCACAGCCACCGGACCTCGCACCACCACCAGACAGGGAAGGAGCCCTCCGTCCGCATGATCCTCCCCGCCCCCCTGCCCAAGTCGATCGCCACCGTCTCGCTCAGCGGCACCTTGCCGGAAAAACTCGAAGCCGCCGCCGCCATCGGCTTCGACGGCGTGGAAATCTTCGAAAACGACTTGCTCACCTACGACGGTTCGCCCGAGGACGTGCGCGCTATCGCCGAAGGTCTCGGACTGGCGATCTATATTTTCCAGCCGTTCCGCGACTTCGAGGCAATGCCGGAGCCGCAGCGCCACCGCAACCTGGAACGCGCCGAACGCAAGTTCGATGTGATGCACGCGCTGGGTACCGACCTCATCCTGGTCTGCAGCAACGTCCAGGCCGCCGCCATCGACGATCCGCAACGCGCCGCCGCCGACCTGCACGAAATGGCGGAGATAGCCCACCGGCGCGGACTGCGCGTCGGTTACGAAGCTCTCGCCTGGGGCAGGCACGTCAACCGATGGCGGCAGGCCTGGGACATTGTCCGCACCGCTGATCACCCCGCACTCGGTCTGATCGTCGACAGTTTCCACACCCTCGCTCTCCGCGACGACCCCGCCGCCATCGCCGCCCTCCCCACTGAAAAACTGTTCTTTGTACAGCTCGCGGATGCTCCCGAGCTCTCCATGGACGTGCTGTCCTGGAGCAGGCATTTTCGTAATTTTCCCGGCCAGGGAACGCTGCCGGTGGCGGCGTTTGTCCGCGCCGCCATTGCCGCCGGCTATCGCGGCCCGCTTTCGCTGGAAATCTTCAATGATGAATTCCGTGCCGCGCCCGCGCGGTTGATCGCGCGCGACGGTCTGCGCTCCCTGCGCCTGGTCGAAGCCGAAGCCGAGGCCACCGTCCTGCCGCTGCTCCCCGCCTTCGCCGGCGTCGAATTCCTGGAATTCGCAGTAGATGACGACACCGGCCGCCGCCTCGGCGAAACCTTGCGCGCGCTCGGCTTCCGTTGCGCCGGCCGCCACCGTTCGAAATCTGTCGAGTTGTTCCAACAAGGCTCCATCAATCTGATATTGAACGCGGAGCAGGATAGTTCGGCTTCAGAACATTTTCAGTTGCACGGGCCTTCAGTGTGCGCCATGGCATTTCGCGTGGACAACGCCGCGCGCGCGCTGCAACGCGCCGACGCGCTGCTATGCCCCGAATGGCGCGAACGCATCGGCCCCGGCGAGCGCCGCATCCCCGCCGTGCGCGCGCCCGACGGCACGCTGATCTATCTGGTGCAGCCCGACGCCTCCGGACGTACCATCTACCACGACGATTTCCATCTGTTTCCACAAGATCCGCCGCCGGATTTGCTCGACAGCGTCGATCATGTCGCGCAGGCTCTTCCGGTCGGCCGGCTGGACAATTTCGTATTGTTCTATCGCGCGGTATTCGGCTTCATGCCGCAGCAACTCTGGGAAATTCCCGACCCCTATGGCCTGGTACGAAGCCGCGCCATGGTCAGTGCCGAAGACACCATCAGGCTGCCGTTGAACATATCGGAGAGCCGCCGCACCGCCACCGGCCGCTTCCTCACCACCTTCGCCGGAGCCGGCGTCCATCACATCGCGTTCGCGACGCACGACATCCTGCATGCGCTCGAGCAACTCAAGGCTCGGGGCGCACGCGTGCTGCCGATTCCGGCCAACTACTACGAAGACCTCGCGGCAAAGTGGGGCCTGGACGATGCTCGGCTCGCCCAGCTTGCCGACGCTAATCTGCTGTACGACCGTGACGACGAAGGCGAGTACCTACACGCCTATACCACCGCCTTCGACGATCGCTTCTTCTTTGAAATCGTGCAGCGCTCCACCGGCTACCGGCAATATGGCGCGGTCAACGCCGGCGTGCGGATGGCAGCGCAGGCGCAGCACCGCGCAGACCCGCACCTCACAGGATTGCTCGCATAACAAGGCTACGCTAAGGCCCGTGACGGATCGGCAAGGTGACGCACGGGCTCGCATCCGCTTCGACCTGCCGCCATGGAGGAAACGTATGACCGACCCGCAAACGCGCCTCGCGCTGCCGCGCCGCCAGACATTGCTTGCCGCGGCTTCGCTGGCCGCCGCACCGCTCGCCCGTCCTTTCATCGCCCGGGCAAACGCCGCCGATACCATCAAGATCGGCCTGCTTCTCGCCAAGACCGGCGACATCGCGGCGCAGACCGAATATCTCGCCAACGGCTCCTATCTCGCACTGGAAGAACGCGGCAACACGATCATGGGCCAGCCCGCGGAACTGGTGTGGCTCGACGAGCCGACACCGCAAGGTTCGCAGCAGAACATGCAGCGGCTGGCACAGGAGAACAAGGTCGTCGCGATCCTCGGCGGATCGCTCAGCTCCAACGCGCTTGCCGAGCAAGCCACCGCGGCGCAACTGAAAATTCCGTTCGTGTGCAACAACGCCGCCGCCACCGCGATCTCCGGCGCCAACTGCAATCGCTACACCTTTCGCCTCAACACGCCCGTTGCCACCCAGGCGGCGATGTTCGCTCCCTATATCATGGGTTACGGCAAGAAATGGTATTTCATCACCGCGAACTATGCATTCGGCCAGGATATCGCCAAGTCGTTCAAGGAGATCCTCAAACAGGCCGGCGGCACCATCGTCGGCGATGACAGCGTGCCGCTCAACACGCCGGACTACAGCTCGTTCATCCTGAAGATCCGCCAAGCCAAACCGGACATGATCCTTGGCGGCGTCCCCGCGGGCGATCTTTCCACCTTCCTGAAGCAGTGGAACGAGATGGGCATGAAGGGCAGCATCCCGATCTGCGAAATCGCCATCGGCGACACCGACATCTGGGCGGTCGGACGCGAAGCCGCCGCCGGCCTCTATACGTCGCTGTGGTGGTACAACAATCCGGCCAATCCACCGGATGAAAAGAAGATGGCCGCCGACTACCTGAAGAAATACGGCAAGCCCGCCGCCGACAAGGCCTGGATGGGCTGGGTCGCCGCCAAATCCCTGTTCGAATCCATCGATCAGGCAAAATCCACCGAGCCCGACGCAATCATCGCAGCACTGGAAAATTGGAAGGGCGGCACCGCGGAAAATCCCTACTACTGGCGCAAGGGCGACCACCAGATGTTGCTCAAGAACCTGGTCGTGCAGGTCAAACCGAAGATCACCGACAAGTGGGACTACTTCGACGTGAAAGGCGTCGTGCCGCAGAACGCCGCCGACCTGGACAAGGTGTTCGGAGAGCCGGCGGCCAACGGCTGCCACATGACGTAACGGCGCAATGCTGGACATCATCCTGTCGCAGGTGGCCACCGGGCTGGTGCTCGGTGGCCTCTACGTACTGATCGCCATCGGCCTTTCGATCATCTTCGGCTTGCTCGGCATTGTGAACTTCGCGCATGGCAGTTTCTTCGCCCTCGGCGCCTATTTCGCGTTGACGCTGTACCAGCAGTTCGGCTGGCCCGCCGTGCTGGCCGCACCACTGCTGGTCGGCGCGGTCGGCATGGTCGTCGAACGCACGCTGATCCATCGCCTCTACGACAAGGAACCCCTGATCAGCCTGATCGTCACCTTCGCGCTCGCGCTGATGATCGAGGCGCTCCTGCGCCTGATCTATGGCGGCATCGGCCAGCCGTTCGACCAGCCGCCGATCTTCAACGGCATCTATCTCTGGGGCCCGTTGCTGATCACAAAATACCGCCTCGCCGTGTTCGTCCTCACCATGGTCCTGCTGGCCGCCTTGTGGGCGTTCCTGCAATTCACCCCGTTCGGCCGCATCCTGCGCGCCGCATCGCGCGACCCGGAAATGGTGGGCTTGCTCGGCATCCGCCTGCCGCGCGTCCTGACCGCCGTGTTCGGCCTGGGCTGCGCTTTGGCCGGCGTCGCCGGCGTGCTGGCCGCGCCGTTATGGACGGTGATCCCCTCGATGTCGGAAAACGCCATCATGCCGGCCTTCGTCGTGGTGACGATCGGTGGCCTCGGTTCGTTCGCCGGCGCGGTGATCGCCGGCCTGCTGGTGGGCGTCGTGACCGCGCTCACCATCCAGTTCCAGCCCGATGCCGCGAATGCCGTGATGTACGTCTTCATGGCGGTCATCCTGCTGCTGCGCCCGCGCGGCTTGCTCGGCGAACGCTGGGAACGCTTCGAATGAGCGTTCTGCTGCGCCATCCCGTCCCGTGGGTGCTCTTGGTCCTGATCGGCCTCACCGTCGCATGGCACGCGATCGGCGCGCCGGTCAGCCTGATCACCCAGATCGCCATCTATACGCTGTACGGCGCCGGCGTGAACCTGCTGGTCGGCTACACCGGCCTCGTGCCGTTCGGCGCGTCGGTGTTCTTCGGCTGCGCCAGTTATGCGGTGGCGATTTCGCTCCGCGGCTTCCTCGACAACGAGATCGAGGCGCTGATCTTCGCCGTCGCCTTTTCCCTGGTGCTCGCCGCGGCGATAGCAGTGATCATCCTGCGCCGCCGCGGCCTGTATTTCTCCTTGCTCACTCTCGCATTTTCCCAGATCGCATTCGAGGTCGCCTATAAATGGACCTCCCTCACCGGCGGCGAGAACGGCCTGCAAGGCGTCCCGCGCCCGCTCCTGCGCGGCGACTGGGCGTTCCATGCCTTCACGGTCGTCACCGTCGCGGCCGGCATGGCCCTGCTGTGGCGCATCGCGCACGCCCCGTTCGGCCGCGTGCTGCAGGCGTTGCGCGACAATGAGCAACGCGTCCGCAGCCTCGGCTACGATACGTTCTATATCAAGTTCAAGGCCTTCGTGATCATGGGCGGCGTGGTCGGCTACGCCGGCGCGTTGCTCGCATGCATGCTGCGCGGCGCCTACGCCGACAACCTCGGCTGGCAGCACGCCGGCGATGCGCTGCTGATGACAGTGCTGGGCGGCGTGCACCACTTCCTCGGCCCGCTATGGGGCGCGATCGCGTTCATCCTGTTGCAGGACCGCCTGTCCGCCGTCACCGAAAGCTGGTGGCTGATGTTTGCCCCGATCGTCGTCGTGTTCGCGCTTGCCTCGCCCGAAGGCATCCAGGGCCTGGCATTCCGGCTGCTGGGCCGCGACGACTGGACCCTGACCCGGCGCGGCATCCCGCCGCGTCCCACGCACATCGCACCATTCCGCGGCACCGCGACCCAGCACGGCAACGATACACCGGTGCTGACCGTGCGCGGCCTGCACAAGCGCTTCGGATCGCTGGTGGTCGCCGCCGATATCCATCTGGACGTGTTTCCCTGTCGCCTGCACAGCCTGATCGGCCCCAACGGCGCCGGCAAGACGACCTTCTTCAACTTGCTCACCGGCCTGTTGCGCGCCGACGCCGGCAGCATCGTCTTCGAGGGCCGCAACGTGACCCGCCTGCCGGTGCACCGGCGCATCCGTCTGGGCCTCAGCCGCTCGTTCCAGATCCTCAGCGTGTTCCGCACCCTGACCGCGTTCGAAAACGTCCGCGTCGCCGTTCAGGCGCCGGACCGCCGTGCGCTGCATCTGTGGCGCGACGCCCACACGATGGACGACGTCAACGCCCGCACCTGGTCCTTGCTCGACGCGGTGGGGCTGGCGGGCCGGGCCGCCGAACCCTGCGCCAACCTCTCG
>Ga0335072_10003083_pt1 | contig 25311 bp, 18 predicted proteins | sample Lox_Sample_21_FD_206725 | JGI IMG/M metagenome (GOLD analysis project Ga0335072, IMG submission 206725) | Soil microbial communities from Loxahatchee National Wildlife Refuge, Florida, United States - Lox_Sample_2.1 | ecosystem: Environmental > Terrestrial > Soil > Wetlands | place: USA...
GCGCCACCACCTGCAGCAGCGTGGAGTGCGATGAGGATTCCGAATCGAATTCGAGCCGGGTGGGCACTTCCACTTTGATGTTGCCGGGATGGTTCATGTGACGGCGCGCTTCAAGCAGTTGCTGCACCGAGATTTTTTGCGCCACCACGTCGTGCATGTTCTCGAGAAAGCGCTCGCGCTCGCTGGGGTTCAGTTCGATGGTGCGAAAAACGTCGGTGAAGTGGAAGCTGTCAACAATCACGCCCGCATCGTTTGAGAAGGCGCCTGCGCGGACGATGTTCATGCCCCACGCGGCCAGCGTGCCGGCTACGTCGGCGAACAGCCGCGTGCGGTCGCGCGTGATGACGGTGAGGTCGTAAAGCTGGCGGTTGGGCCTCAGGTCAAGCTGCACATTGTCTTTGTCGAGATTGAGCGCCATCTGGAAGTGATTGCGAATCTGCTCGGGGAGGCGGGTTTGCAGGTAGCGCTGAGGAAGGCCCTCGAGAAACTGCTTGAGCTTGTCGTACTGGCTCACCGGAACCATTGACCGAATTCGGTTGAGCAAGGTGGGATCGATGGCGGCGTGATAGCGGGATTCGTCGACCGAGCGGTCCATGAAGTTGGCGGTCGACATGTAGAACTGCCAAAGATTCTCAGCCTTCCAGGGAGTGAGCGCATCGGGATTCACGGCCTTGATGTCGGCAAAGGTCATCACGGTTAGCATCTTGAGCAACTGAGGATTGGCGATTTTCTCGGCGAAGTTGCGCACATTCTCGTTGTCGAAGATGTCGCGGCGCATGGCCAGCGACATTTCAAGATGCAGCCGGATGAGCTTCAGCACCGATTCGCGCTCTTCGGCGTCAAAGTCGAGCCGGGCAAGGAATGCGTCGGCAAGTTCCACCGATTGGTTGGCGTGCTCGCCGGCGCGGCGCGCCTTGCCGGTATCGTGCAACAGAAACGCGAGCAGAAACAGGTCGAGGCGATCGATCTCAGGCAAGAGCTGCGCGAGCCTCTGCTCATAATCGTGCGCGGGCTGCCGCAGGCCGTGCACGTTATCGATGCAGAGAAAGGTGTGCTCGTCGACCGTGTAGCGGTGATAGCTGTCGCGAATCACCAGTGCGTCGATGCCGTGGAACTCGGGAATGAGCATCTCGAGCACGCCCAGCGCATGCATGGTGCGGAGCGCGTGGGCGGCGTGCGGGCCCAGCAGCACCTCCCGGAGCGCATTCCATAAAAATGGCCCTTCGGGAACATGGATTGCCAGCACCGGAAGCGCGTCGGTGATACGGTCTTCGGCGGCCTGCGAAAGCGTATAGCCGTGCGTGGCCATCAGCGTAAACACGCGCAGTATCGCTGCCGTATCGTTGAACTGCGCGCCCGGCTGCACGTCGATTCGACCCTGGTCGAGCAGAAAGTCGGTTCCGGCAATAGGAGTCCTGCGCCGCCTGAACTGGCGGTAAAAACTCACCGGGGCAGGCAGGTGTTCCATCAGCAGCGCGGCGCGGCGATAGATCACTCGCGCATGCCTGTAGTAGGTGCGCATCCAGTAGCTGGGATCGGCGGTGCCGCGCGTCTCAAGACCGATCGATCGCGCCGCGGCTTCGTCCTGCGATTGCCAGTCGAGCGTGTTGTCGTCGCGCCCGTGGCGGAAGTGGAGAAAACATCGGGCAGCCGCGAGAAAATCGAACGCCGCCTCGGCATCGCCGCGCGCGCTCTGGAAGACCCCACCCCGCTGCCGCGGCCACTCCTTGGTGTCTTTGAGGTGGAAGAGTACGGCGAACCACACGGCGAGCGAGTAGTCGCGCAGGCCGCCGGGACACTCCTTGAGATTGGGCTCAAGATGAAAAATGGTGTTGCCGTATTTAGCGTGCCGGTTACGCGCAATCTCGCCGAGTTTTTGGGTAATGTTATTCCACTCGCTCAGCACCAGGCCGGGAAACGTGACCTGGTGAAGCTGCTGATACAAAGGAAAATGCCCGGCCAGGTAGCGGCGATCGAGCGTAGCCAGGGTGAACTCGAGGTTGTCGGCATCGAATTTGCCGGCTTCCTTTACAGTACGGGAACTGGGACTGGCGCGCAGGCCGATGTCCCACATTCCCTGGACAATTACTCTGACCGCCTCGCGCGACTGCTCCTCGGTTTTGTCGTCGGCGAAAGCGAAGAGCACGTCAATATCGGAGTAGGGGAAGAGATCTTTGCGCCCGTAGCCGCCCAGAGCCAGCAGGGCGACATTCTGCGAGGGCAGGTCGACAAAGGCCCGGCGCCACATTTCAATAAGGATACGGTCGACCACAGCCGAGCGCCGCCGGATCGCAGCGGTGCCGTCGCCGGTCCGCTCACAGGTCTGGCGGACAAGCGCCATCTCCTTGAGATACTGCTCCCGTAGATCGTCAACCGCTATTGCGACTGGATTCATAGGATTGTTAGTGTGGCCTGCCGTAGCAAGAAAGGAATGTTAACAGCATAAGACATAATGGCCGCGAGGGATACTCCACGGCCTCAGGTGCGAGGAGTATTGCGTGAGAAGCGGGTCAGCGGGTCGGCAGACCGGACCTGCGACTAACAAATAAATGACCGCAGACTGGAGTACGGGCCGGGGGCTCGTACGACAACCGGGCTACCACCTCAACGAATACAAATCATTCGTCGGGGACCCTGGGGAGCCCGGCGCTCCCCTTCGCTCAACACTTACAGCGCGTTTTCGCCCCGCTCGTCGTTGCGGATGCGGATAGCGTCGTCGATCTTGCTGATAAAGATCTTTCCGTCGCCGATTCGGCCGGTTCGCGCCGCGCCTTCGATGGCCCCCACAGCCTTATCTTTCAGCTCATCGCGAATCACCATCTCGATCTTCACCTTGGGCAAAAGATCGACGGTATATTCGCGGCCGCGATAGAACTCGGTGTGGCCCTTCTGGCGGCCGTGGCCGCGGGCCTCGAGAATTGTCATTCCTTCAATGCCTGCTTCGAGCAGCGCATCTTTGACGGCATCCAGCTTGGAGGGCTGGAGGATAGCTTCAATCTTGAGCATACTTAAAATGCCTCGTTGGATAGCGTAACAGGCGGGACATAAAATTGGCCCCGCCACGGCAATCAAATTGAAATTTCTGAAACAAAATGCACAATGGCCTTTCCCCTGGACTCAGGATCCCAGCCGGCCGCCAATGCTCCTCGAATGTCTGACTCGACTGTATTCGGACTGAATTTGGGGCGCCGAGGAAGCCGCATGGGTGAACCGGACTTGTTCTTCGGGAAAGGATACGCCAGAATCAACTCCCGGTGCCGTCTGTCTTCAGACCGAACCGAAATCTGCAGTCCCTGGTAGCCGTGTTCAGTTGACCGCTGCGGCTCGCTAAGAAGCTCCCAACAAAGCTTCATCCCATCCAGATCGACTTCTCCGTTAATAAGGCGCTTTCGCCGTTTCTTTTGACCATGCATGGGATGCACCCCGGTTCCTGACCTGAAAGCTGACAACTAGGGCGTGTTAACACGCCCTAGTTATTGAAATCGTACCCCTCTTCGCCGTGCTGCGAGAGATCGAGACCGGCCGCCTCGTGTTCCGGACTCATGCGCAGCCCAATCACCTTGTCCACCGCGAACAGCAAAATCAGCGTTCCCACAATCGACACTCCCCAAGAGATGCCGACTGCCGCAAGCTGGTTCAAAATCTGGCTCCAGCGGCCGTCGAGGCCGCCAGTCGGCTTGCCCGCGCCGTAAATCGGGTTGATGGCCGACGCCGCAAAGATTCCGGTGAGGATCGCACCCAGCGTCCCTCCCGCGCCGTGCACGCCAAAGGCATCGAGCGAGTCGTCATACCCAAACAGGCTCTTGACCTTGAACACCATAAACGAGCATAAGAAGCCGGCTGCGAGCCCTATAAACAATGCCGACATGGGCTGAACGAATCCCGAAGCCGGGGTGATGGCCACCAGGCCGGCGACCGCTCCCGAAATTGCGCCGAGTGCGGTCGGTTTGCCGTTATGCTGCCACTCAAAGATGGTCCAGCCAAGCGCTGCGGTCGCCGTGGCAAAGTGGGTGTTGATAAAGGCGCTCGTGGCCAGCGAGCTGGCGGCAAGCGCGCTGCCGGCGTTGAATCCGAACCAGCCCACCCACAACAGGCACGCGCCAATAAAGCTAAGCACCAGCGAGTGCGGAGCCATCTTCGTATTGGGGTAGCCGAGGCGCTTGCCCAGATAGAGCGCTGTGACGAGCGCAGACACGCCCGACGTGATGTGCACCACCGTGCCGCCGGCGAAATCGAGCGACGGAATCCTGCCGCCATTCGCATTCAACAGGCCGCCCACACCCCACACCATGTGCGCCATGGGGCTGTAAACGACGATCGACCAGAGCGACAGAAAAACCGCCATGGCGCTGAACTTCATGCGCTCGGCGAAGGCTCCGCAGATGAGCGCCGGCGTAATGATGGCGAACATAAGCTGGTAGATCATGTAGGTCTGTTCCGGGATGGTCTGCACATAAAAATTCAGCGGATCGGCATGGATCGACACGCCCCTGAGGAACAGGTGCTCGAATCCGCCGATGAAGGCGTTGCCGTGGCCGAAGGCGAGCGAGTATCCGCAGATGGCCCAGATAATCGTTACCATGCACATCATGGCGAAGCTTTGCATCATGGTGCCAAGGATGTTTTTCTTGCGCACCAGGCCGCCATAAAACAGCGCAAGCCCCGGGCCGGTCATGAGCAGGACCAGCGCGGCAGAGGTGAGCATCCACGCGTTGTCGCCGGCCGACTGCGCGCTTTGAACGGCCCGCTGAAGCTCGGCAATCTGCGCCTGGGTTGCGGGCGAGGAGGCGGGGGCAGTTTGGGCGACGAGGGGGAACGAAATTGCGAATGGCAGTAACGCGAACAGCAGGCAGGTACACAATCGGGACATCGTTATTCGCTCCGAGGTGATGACAGCCGCAATAAACGCGGATTGGATGAGGTTTGAAAAATGCGTAAGAACCAGGCGGCGCGGCTCGAATTCCGCCAGTTTGCTGGAGGATTCCGCCGAGGGCCGCAGAAAGTCGTTAGGGGGCCCGAACTGAAGCCACCCCCTCGAGAAAGCGATTTGCGAGTACGCTTTAAAGACATTTTCATAGGCGGGTGAGCCCGAACGCAAGTTTTCGTGGGGAATCTTCATTGCTTCCTTATGACTTTGTTGGCAAAGGAGAGGATTTGTGCATCTCCTGAAAGACGCGCCGGGGCCTTGACGCCTCAGATTTTCTACTGCGCTATAGTGGAATCATGGCGGCGACTCTGGAACGCGATCGGTACCTCTTCGGAAACCTGGAGAGCAGCGCGAAAAACCGCGCCAAACTCGAGGAAGTCGGCTACGAAATCGAACAACCCGAGGGCGTCTTCCTCACCACGCTCGACTTCGCGGTGAACTGGATCAGAAAAAGCTCGCTCTGGCCCATGACCTTCGGCCTCGCCTGCTGCGCCATCGAAATGATGTCGATGGGCGCTTCGCGGTTCGACATTGCCCGCTTCGGCGCAGAGGTCTTCAGGCCTTCTCCGCGGCAGTCTGACCTGATCATCATCGCCGGCCGCGTTTCGCAAAAGATGGCTCCGGTCATACGCCGGCTCTACGACCAGATGCCCGAGCCCAAATGGGTTATCTCGATGGGGGCCTGCGCCACCTCAGGCGGCGTGTTTAACAACTATGCGCTGGTGCAGGGGGTCAACCAGGTGATTCCGGTCGACATTTATGTGCCCGGCTGCCCGCCGCGGCCCGAGCAGCTCATCTACGCAATTACCCTGCTGCAGGAAAAGATCCAGCGCGAACCCCGCAGTTTGCTCAAGACGCTCAACGCTGAATAGGCCGGCACACGCTCCGTCGATGCTTCCGGCATCTAACGGTACCGGAGGAAAATCCATGGGCAAATTGGCGAACGCCGATAAGCACAGTCCAGTCGTCGAAACAGGTCAACCTAACCCCGAGCAATTGAACCAGAATCCGCCGAAATACTCCGGCAGCAAGACACAATGAAGAAGGCGGTTGAGGCCGAAAAGAAGGTCCACGACCGGGAGCAGGGAGAGCACAAAAAGGCCGGAACGCGATAGATCGGCAATCACAGTCTCGGGCGGCGCGTTCTGCGACAAGACTATAGCCATGCCTGCGCCGGGGCGGAGCCCGGCGCTACGATTTTCAGCGCCGACGCGCAGACGTCGGCGGAATTTTCATTTGTGGGCGCTCCGTCGTGCCGTCTCACCGTGGTAAACCTGTTTCATTTTGGTTCTTTGTATACTTAAAGCAGTGAATCTTGGAGCGTTTCTCCCCGCATGAGCTTTGCTCGCAAGTGCTATCGCGCACGCCGTTTTTCTGAACGAGCCGCACTTCTCCTAATCCTCCCTTTCGCGTTTTTGTCGACATCGGTCGCGCCAGCCCAATCCGGCTGGCAGTCAGTCGGCCCCGACGGCGGCGACGCGCGCGCCTTCGCAGTCGATCCGTCGAATCCCGCCCATCTTTATCTCGGCACGACCAATAGTTGGCTCTACGAGTCAGAGGATGAGGGCGCAACCTGGCATCGGCTGGCCAAGCTCGACCCGGCTGACGGCTACGTGCTTGACAGCATCGTCGTCGATTCCTCGAGCCCGTCGACACTCTTCGTGGGCGCGTGGAAAGACAGCTCCGGAGGAGGCCTGTGGATAAGCCACGACGGCGGCCACACATTTTCGCAGGCTGAGGCTCTCAAGGGGCAGCCGGTCCATGCTTTGATCCAGGCGCCGTCCGATTCGCATGTGTTGTTCGCCGGCACGCTTGAAGGTGTTTATCGCACTCTGGACAGCGGCGGCACGTGGTCCCTTATCAGCCCCGAAGGCAGCAACGAGATTCACGAGATCGCATCGCTCGCCGTTGACCCGCGAAATTCCCAGATTCTGTTTGTCGGCACATGGCACCTGCCGTGGAAGACCACCGACGGCGGCAAGAAGTGGACAAACATCAAGAAGGGCGTGATTGTAGACTCCGACGTGTTTTCTATTGCGATCGATCCAGAAAAGCCGCACATTGTTTACATCAGCGCCTGCAGCGGAATCTACAAGAGCGAGAACGGCGGCGAGCTTTTCCGCAAGATTCAAGGCATTCCCAACGAGGCGCGCAGAACTCGCAAGATCGAGCAGGATCCTGAGAATCGCGAGGTGGTCTACGCGGGAACCACCGAGGGGCTCTATAAGACTGAGAACGCAGGCAGAACCTGGCGACGAATGACGGGGCCCGAGGTAGTGATCAACGACGTTTTTGTCGACCCGCACGATTCGAGTCGCGTATTGCTGGCGACCGATCGCGGCGGCGTGCAGGCCAGCACCGACGGCGGCAGCAACTTTACAGAATCGAATCAAGGCATCTCGGAGCGCAAAGTGGCCGCGCTGCTGGTGGACCGGAGCGATCCCTCGCACTTGTACGCAGGCGTGGTGAACGACAAAACCTTCGGGGGCGTTTTTCAATCGACGAACGGCGGCAAAAGCTGGCAACAGCTTGGCGCAGGGCTCGATGGACGCGACGTTTTTGCCCTGGCGCAAACCAAAGACGGCGCCGTGGTAGCCGGCACCAACGACGGAATCTTTGTGCTCGACCCGCCCGCCGATTCCGGCAACGGCTCGGGGCCTTCGAGTGCTGCTCTCACGTGGGAGGCGCGAAACGAGATCGCCAACACCATCGTGAAGACCTTTGCCGAGACGCATTACCACACCAGGGTCAACGTTGAAAGAGAGGTGAAGGCGCCGAAGATCGAGCTGAGCGGGCGCGTGAACGCCATCGATGTTTCGGGCGATATGTGGGCCGCGGCCACCGACATTGGAGTTTTGACCAGCCGCGACCAGGGCGCTACGTGGCAGGGCGGCCCGGTGATGGGCGGCGCGCAGTACACCAGCATATCTGTTCACGATAAAACGATTGTGGCCGGCCGCAGAGCGGGAGCGGCTATCTCAACCGACGCGGGCCGGACGTGGCGTCCACTGGGCGTGCCCACCATGATTACGCAGATTCATCGCGCCGTGTTTTCTCCCGACGGAACGCTCTGGCTGGCGGCGCGCGAGGGCGTTTATTACAGCTATGACCTGGGCAAGAACTGGCTCTGGTTCCAGCGGCTGCCCTTCCGCAATGTCGACGACATGAGCTACGACCCGTCACTTAAGAAGATGCTGGCCAGCTCGCAAACCAGCGACCAGGTGTACGCCATTGACTGCAAGACCATGACCTGGGAGTGGTGGAAAGCAGGGTACGAGATCACCATGATTCGCGCTGCCGGCGACCATCTGGTGGCGGCTTCGCTGAACGACGGCGTGTTGACCGGGCCGGACACGGCGACCGCCGAGGCCACGGGAAAGTGAAAGCATTATCGCCTGATGGGGCTGGGGAGAGAAAGCTCTGTAGATAATTCGTTGACCAGTTTCCGAACTGTATCCCAGTCCGTCTTAGATTGCCGTTTTCTCAAATCGCCGATCCAATCAGTTCGTTGGCTCTGTTCACTCACCAACTGAGGAACATCGAGCTTGCAATCTGTGCGCCGCCAGCCTTGCGTCGCAATCCTCTCAACTCGCTCATGAGTTTCCGCGAGGACGCTGTAAAAGAATGAATATGCCGCAGACTCAAACTGTTCTGCGGTAACTGAGAATTGTCCTTGAGGCAAGCACCATTTGCGTGCGGCGCCCTCACCGAAGGCCCTCCAGCGGATTTGAACATCGCTTCGAGTGCGCCAGAAATAGAAGTTTGGGCCGTCGACTAGGTACGCCGTATCGATTGATCGCTTACCGTACCAATCAGTCGCACCCCAAAACCTGTCGTACAATTCCTTTCGTTCGTCCGATTCGTCCAGAGAATTCAGCCGCTCTTCAACAGAATCCAGCCAGCCGTCGCCGGCAACAAGAGCGGCAATTTCTTCTGGCACCGGTTCAAGTGCGCTAGGGAGTACGTATTGAAGATCCTCGAAGATTCGTGCGATTTGGTAATCGACGTAGGGCGACTGGTCCTCCCATTCACGTACCTGCTCGTCGGTATACCGCAAGGCCTCGCCCAGCGGGGTGGAAATCCAGTAGCGCCCGAAAGTAAGGCCAAACCAATGCAGTTTCCTATCATCCCCTTGCCCCCATGGCATGATGTCATCGGTTGGATCCAGTTGAAAATTGAACTGGAGCAGACTAGATTTGGCGGATTCGACCATTCACTCCCCCAAGCAATAACTCTAAAACTCTGAGCCCGGACCGAAGGCGCTTTACCTTCGAATACCAAGTCTAGCCGCATTTCCGGTATCATTTGAATATGCAGACCCCCGAGGCCAACGGGCGCGCCAAACACCCCTTCCGCACATACGACCCGCGGCTTGAGCCAATCGCCGCGCGCGTGCTGGCCGGTGAGCGCCTGAGCGCCGACGACGGCCTCACCCTTTACGCTTCAAGCGATGTGCTGGCAGTGGGCTGGCTCGCCAATTACGTGCGCGAGCGCATGCACGGCGACCTGACCTACTTCAACGTCAATCGGCACATCAACCCGACCAACGTGTGCGTTGCCGCCTGCAAGCTTTGCGCATTCGGCCGCAAGAAGGGCGACGCTGCCGGCTACACCATGGCGCTTGAAGAGGCATGGGAGACGGCGGCATCGGGCTACTCTGAAGCAGTCACCGAGTTCCACATTGTCGGCGGACTGCATCCCGACTTACCCCTTGAGTTCTTCCTAGATTTGGTCCATGGGTTAAAAAAGCGGTTTCCGAAGGTGCACATCAAGGCCTTCACCATGGTTGAAATCGCGTTTCTGGCCCGCCGCGCCAAGCTCACGATTGAGCAGACTCTCGAGAAGCTGCGCGATGCCGGCGTGGATTCGATGCCCGGCGGAGGCGCAGAGATCTTTGCGCCGCGCGTGCGATCGATCATCTGCGATCACAAGATCGACGGCTCGGAGTGGCTTGAGACGGCGCGTCTGGCGCACAAGATGGGCTTCAGGTCGAATGCAACGATGCTGTACGGCCACATTGAGAACGACGAAGACCGCGTGGATCACCTGATGAAGCTGCGCGCGCTGCAGGACGAGACCGGCGGCTTCCAGACATTTATTCCGCTGGCGTTTCATCCTGAAAATACGCCGCTCGACCACCTGCCGGTTACAACGGGACTCACCGACATAAGGCAGGTTGCCGTGAGCCGGCTGATACTCGACAACTTTGCGCACATCAAAGCCTACTGGCAGATGATGACGCCAAAGATCGCGCAAATCGCGCTGCGCTTTGGCGCCGACGACCTGGATGGCACGGTGATTGAAGAGAAGATCTACCACGATGCCGGCGCAACCACGCCGCAGGGACTCACGCGCAAAGATCTTTGCCGCCTGATTACCGAGGCAGGCCGCGTGCCAGTGGAGCGCGATACGCTGTACCACGCCGTGACAAGAACTGAAGACAGTTTTGTGGTTGCGGTGTAGAGATCGGACTTCGCATCGCCCATTGACAGCCCTCCTACAAAAAAGATAGAAGTGCGTTAGCTCCAATCCCCTTCATTAACCCACAACATTTACGTCTCCCAGAGGAGAATCCATGGCAATCGCTGTCGTGACCGGCTCCAGCACCGGCATCGGCATGGCCACCGTGGCCACGCTCGCGCGCGCAGGGCACACCGTTTATGCAACCATGCGCAATCCCGAGGCGGGCGGAAAAGAGCTGCGCGCGATTGCAGAGAGCGAAAATCTGCCACTTCGCATTCAGACGCTTGATGTCAATTCTGACGGATCGGTCCGCGATGCATTTGGCATCATCATGGCTGATGCAGGCCAGATCGATGTGCTGGTGAATAACGCGGGCGTGGGTGGTGGCGGCGCCATCGAAGAGACTCCACTTGCCGACTTTCGCGCCGTTATGGAAACGAATTTCTTTGGCGCGCTGCGCTGCATTCAGGCAGTAGTGCCGGGCATGAGAGAGCGGCGCTCGGGTTGCATCGTCAATGTCACCTCGGTTGCGGGCCGATTCGCCTCCGCGCCGCAGGCCGCCTACGCATCGTCGAAGTTCGCACTTGAAGCACTGAGCGAGTGCCTGGCCCAGGAGATGAGAAGCTTTGGCGTTCGCGTTGCCATTGTTGAGCCGGGGGTTATCGCAACGCCAATCTTCGGCAAAATTCAGCCGCCGCCTGCCGAAACCAGGTATCCGCACAGTCGCCGCGTCACTGAGTTGTTCCGCGCCTCTCTCGAAAACCCAGTTTCACCCTTCGTTGTGGGAGAAAAGATTCGCGAGATTGTCGATAGCGGCACCTGGCAGCTAAGGCATCCGGTGGGCCCGGACGCCCTGGGGCTGTTGGCGTGGCGCACATCAATGACTGACGAGCAGTGGGTAGAGTGGGGCGCGACCACCGATGAGCAGTGGGTTGCGCACGTCAGGCAAAACTTCGGGCTAAACGTTAGCTTGTAGGCGCTGCGCTATTTTTGCGCCACTGCCGCCGGCGCCTTCTCATCCGCGGTAAACTTCGTCCATGGCCCGGCGATCATGTCGTGCAGAACCAGTTTCTGCCACGCGAATTCAGGATGCGCTTTCAGGAATGGCGCGGCGAGAAAATCTTCGCCGCAGGGATGTCCGGCGCGGCCAATGAAGCTCATCTTCGCCGCCAGTTCCGAACTCGTAACTTTGCCCGTGACTGCACCGCCGGGATCGTACGGCGGATCGTCCCAGACTTTTTCGCCAACCGGCGAGGTGTCCTCATGCCCGCACAGGCTGCGCTTGCCGGCGTCGGCTTTGCGCTCGTAGATGTCGTAGTGGTCAGAGAGATACTCCTCAGCCAATGCAGGATCGAGCTTGCCATAGTGTTCCTGCATGAACATTTCGGCGCGCAGGTGCCGCGCGTTCATGCTGCTCTCGAGATTGGTTGGGTCGAAGCCCGGCGTGTCGTCGTGGATGACCTTGGGGCTCCACGTGAAGTTCGACGAAACAAAATAGCCATCCTTCTTTTTCTTGAGCGGAGTGTCGTGCAGGCCGAGCTCGAGGTAGCCAATCTCGCCGGTCTTGCGGTCGCCGATGAGCCACGAATTCGCATAGCCGCCGTTGTTGCCCTCGCGCATAATGGCCGCGTATTCGTCGATCGACGTGGCATATTGCATCGCTTTGCGCGAGCGGTCGAATTCCGGAATCCCGTTGGTGTCGAATCCTTTGGCCATGGGCAGCGTGGTCTCGGTAATCATGAGGCCCGCTGCGTTGATGCCGAAGTCGTCTTCACTGGTGATCACTCCCGGCATTCCGTCCATGAGAATGTGCTGGCCCTTCGCGGGCACGATGTCGAAGACCATATCCCAGCGCTCGCCCTCGGCGTACGACGACCAGTTGCTGTGCGCGATCACGATGCCGCCATCTTTGGTGGCCGAGCCGACGGCGACGAATGCGCTGCACTTTCCCGGCGCAACCGCAGACGGCGGATTGGGCTTGTGCTTTTCCGCATTCAATTGCGGCAGATAGTAGTCGGCGATTTCGAGGTAGCTGTTGAGCGCGACAATGTCCCACAGGTCGATCTTCGATCCGGCGGCCGCGAGACCCTCGGCAATCCCCTTCAGCTCGGCCTGGTATTCGGGGTCGACCTTCGGCCAGAAAACCGTTTTACCCGTGTCGCGAAACCAGTTCCACGAGTGCTCGTCGTAGTGCTGTCCCATCACGCGATACACGCTTACGTTGTCTTCAATCTCGTGCGCCAGCAGATAGCCATGCTGAAAGCCGACCTGCTCGGGCGAGCCCTCGAGATGCACGTAGGTCCATCCGCCGTCGTTGAACTTGTACGCGTTTTGAAGGCGAGGGTCGTGACTCGATGCGGGGGTGGAAGGCGTGACGGCGAGGGCGCTTGCAGACAAGGTTGCGACAAAAAGTAAGGTGGCAAGACGCATCATGGCTGCGCTCCTAATGACGATATTTTGTTGGCGTGCGGGAAGGTTCGTTTCTCTCAGTCAGGTGTTATAAACATAATGCATTTTTGGCGAAGCTTGAAGGGGACCTCGGAAAAGCAACCGGAGATTCTTCACTCACCACCCCCGAATTGAAAGACATTCGGGGCCCCGTTCGTTCAGAATGACAATGCGTAGTAGTTGATCAAAGGAGGTTTACTGCCTCACCACTTCGCCGTTCTTCATCACAAAGCTTACGTGCTCGCACACGCTGATGTCGTCAAGAGGATTGTCGGGGACGGCGACGACATCGGCATAGAAGCCGGGCTTGAGCTGACCGATCTCATCGGCCCAGCCGAGCAGGCGCGCGCCCTCAATCATGTCGGCCTGTAGAACTGCCAGCGGCTTCATACCGTACTTCACCATCAGCGTCATTTCGCGGGCCTGCGTGCCGTGCGGGAACGGCCCCACGTCCGATCCCACTGCAAAAGGAATGCCTGCCGCAATCTGTTTCTTGAACTCGGCGATCTTGTAGTTGAGCATCTCCGATTCTGCTGCGGCCTGGTCCTGTGAATCGCGATGCGTTGCGAAATACTCGAATATGGCGAAGGTGGGCACCGCGGGAATGTGCTTCTCTTTCATGATGCGCATGGTCTCATCGCTCAGTTGCGTCGCGTGATCGATTGAGGCCACGCCTGCCTGCGCCGCGTAGAGCGTGCCCGGCTCGCCCATGGCGTGCACGCCGACAACCGTACCCAGCCGATGCGCCTCTTCAACCGCCGCGGCGAGCTGCGCCTCGGTGAATTGATAGGGCGTATGCAGAACGCCGTCAATCATGCGGTCGGGGCCTGTCTCGTACATCTTCACAAAGCTCGATCCCTCTTTGTGCTGCTCGCGAATGACCTGGATGATCTGGTCGATGGAGTTAGCGTAATCGGCATTTGAAAGCACATGCTGCGCGGGGTTGAAGTTGTTGGCGTCCTCGTGCCCGCCGAGAATGTCGATGGCATTGCCGCTGATGCGCATACGCGGACCGGGAATGAGCCCCTTGTTGATGGCGTCGCGAATGGCAGAATCGGCCGAGCCTGCGCCCTCGGTTCCCATGTCGCGCTCGGCCGTGTATCCGCCCATAAGGTCGGCCTTGGCGGCCTGCTCGGCCAGGATCACGCGCCAGGGAACCGATTCTTCGACGGTCTGCAGATCCTCGGCTCCGGGATGCAGAAAGAGGTGCACGTGCGCGTCGATGAGGCCGGGCAGGAGGGTCGTATCGCCGAGATCGATTGTCTTTGCGCCTGCCGGATGGTCGACCTGCTTGCCCACGGCCTTGATGCGCTCGCCTTCGACGAGCACTTCGCCCGGCGCAACGATTTCGCCCGTGGCAACGTCGAGCAGCCGCGCGGCATGCAGAACGATGGGGGGATTCGATTGGGCGACAGCGAAAGTGGCGGCGGCAAGAAGCGCGAGTATCGGCACCTGGCGGGTCATCCCAACAGGGTAAGGCGCGCGAGCCGCAATGTCGATGGAAATAACGTCGGTTTGTCTCAATCAGTACGCCCCGATGCCCGTAAGATGGTGGCCCAGAATCAGCGTATGAATGTCATGTGTGCCTTCGTACGTCTTCACCGATTCGAGGTTCATCATGTGGCGCATGATCGGGAAATCTTCTGTGATGCCGTTGGCCCCCAGGATGTCGCGTGCCAGCCGCGCGCACTCGAGAGCCATCCACACGTTGTTCCGCTTGGCCATGGAGATGTGCTGGTGCCCGGCTTTGCCCGCATCCTTGAGCCGGCCAACTTGCAGCGATAACAGCTGCCCTTTGGCAATTTCACCTGCCATCCACACCAGCTTTTCCTGCACAAGCTGGTGACCGGCGATCGGCATGTCGTGGAATTGTTTTCTGATTTTGGAGTAATTCAGTGCGGTGTCGTAGCACGACATAGCCGCTCCCAGAGCACCCCAACTGATGCCGTAGCGAGCCTGGTTCAGGCACATCAGCGCGTTCTTGAGGCTGGTAGCACCCGGCAGCAGATTGCTTTCAGGCACGCGCACGTCCTGCATTGATAACCCGCTGGTGACCGATGCCCGCAGCGACCACTTGCCATGCACGTCGAAGGCCGAGAAGCCAGGCGTTCCTTTTTCGACGAGGAATCCGCGCACGCTTTCGTTGCCGTCGCCCGCGCCCTCGAGCTTTGCCCACACCACGGCCACATCGGCCAGGGTGCCGGAGGTGATCCACATCTTTTCGCCGTTGAGTATGTAGTCGGCGCCGTCGCGGCGGGCTCGCGTCGTCATGCCGCTCGGATTCGATCCGAAACCGGGCTCGGTGAGCCCGAAGCACCCCAGCTTTTCGCCGGTCGCGAGCGCCGGAAGCCACTTGTTTTTCTGCTCGTCGGACCCGAACGCATGAATGGGATACATCACCAGCGCAGATTGCACGCTCACAAAGCTACGCAGTCCCGAGTCGCCGCGCTCCAGCTCCTGCATCACCAGCCCGTATTCCACGTTCGACATGCCGGCGCAGCCGTAGCCGTCGATGGTGGCTCCGAAGAAGCCCATTTCGCCCATCAGCGGTACGAGCTCGCGCGGAAAGCGATCTTCGCGAAAACAGCCCTCAATGATGGGAATTACATTGTCTTCGACGAAGTCGCGCGCGGTGCGGCGGACGAGCAGCTCGTCTTCATTGAAACTCGCATCAAGATTGAGAAAATCGAAGCCTTGAAATTTGCTTGCCATACCTTACCTGCCTTTCGGCGTTGGGCCGAACAGGAAAGGCTAGCAGATTGGGGCGGGGCAGCGATGCGCGGACTTGGGGATATCAGCCGGTTTGGAAATGGAATGTGTGCGGGTCTGGAGACCCGCACGACAGCCGGTCAGGAGACCGGCGGTACGGCCGGTGGTGCTGTCGGATTCCCTAGCCCATCACATACGGCGAGCGATAGGGGCGCGTGAGCAGATCCGATGCGGCAGGGTCGTCGACAATTACTTCGCGCGCCACGTCCCAATGGATCTTGCGGCCGGTCAACATTGAGATGAGCCCCAGATGCCCTGGCAGCGTGGAGTGGTGCGCCACCTGGACCGGCGTGATCGTCGGCTTGCGTGACTTGACGCAGTCGAGGAAGTTGCGACGATGCTCGGCCGACTCGTAGAGCTTCACCTTGCGCAGGGCGTCAGGCACAGCCTGCCACTTCACCCAGTCCTGATTCGAGGCGTCGAAGCCGCTGCGGTCAACCCACACCCATCCATCGGTACCGATCCATTTGCAACCCATGTTGATTGCACCCGAACCACCGGCGATGGTCATGCGCACATCGTTCGCGTAGCCGGTCACTTCCTTCTTGTAGAGGCATTCGACGTGGTACTTGGTCGCCGTGTTCCACAACGCGTTGGGCGCGGGGAATTCGCCATGACCCTCGACTTCCGACGGGCCGCTCAGGTCAAAGCCCAGGCCCCAGTGCGCAATGTCGCCATGATGGCCGATCCAGTCGAGCAACTGGCCGCCGCCCGTGTTGTAGTTCCAGCGCCAGTTCATGTGCACGCGGGCTTCAATGTATGGCTCCATCCGCGACGGGCCGATCCAGCGGTCGTAGTCGAGCTCAGGCGGAGGAGTCGAAACTGCCAGGTCCCACGCCGGCGTTCCCGGAACCACAAGCGCAGGATCAGTAATCTTGTCAGGCAGCGTAGCCAGCTTCGCCAGCAACGCCGGCTCGGTGCCTTTAAAGTCGTGATGGCCGCCGGGCAGGCCGACCTCGACGCGGACGACGTTGCCGATGAGCCCATCGCGCACAATCTCAGCGGCTTTGTGGAACTCAGGCAGTGAGCGCTGCCATGAGCCGGTCTGCCAGATCACATTATTTGCCTCGACAGCGCGCACGATTCCCTGCTGCTCACGCACGGTGCGGGCCAGCGGTTTTTCGCCGTAGATGTCCTTCTTGCGCTTGGCGGCCGCGGTGGCCACAATCTCATGCCAGTGGTCGGGGATGGCAATCATCACGGTGTCGATGTCGTCGCGCGAAAGCATCTCCTGGTAGTCGTGATAGGCGCGACAATCCTGGTTGCCGTAGTGATCATTGATGGCGCCCACGGCGGCCTGCAGCGGTCGCTTGTCGAGGTCGCATGCGGCAACTACCTGGCAGTCGGGCTGCTGCAAAAACACTTTGGTGTTCGCCGGGCCCATCATGCCCCAACCGATAACGCCCATGGTGATGCGGTCTGAGGGCGCAGCGCGGCCGGCGCGCGCAAATGCGCTGCGCGACAGAACCGCGGCGGCCCCGGCGGCCTGCATGAATCTGCGACGGGATAAATGCGATGCGGAAGGAGCGATGGTCATGGATGCCTCAGAGGTTTGAGCGCATCGAACCACGCTCAGCCAACAGCATCCGGAAGTCTAGCACGGAGGGGTTATTTAATGTGCCGCAGCGTGATTTCGCGTACGCGCTCGGGCATAATGCCGTGTTGAAACTCCTGCACCAGCGGATGATCGGAAGGCTCGAGCTCAAAATGAGGTCTGTTGCCTGGCTCCTGAATGTGGGCACGCATTTTCAAATTGAGCGTGTCAGGATAGTCCGGTAATTTGGAGCTCAGCCAGGAAAACATCGGTGGCAATTCGACCCTCTTTGGATCGCCGTCCGACTTAAGTAAGGTCTCGAAATTCTGACGACTGAGCGAACCCCAGGCTCCCCAACGAAAACTCTCCGCTGTACCCACAATCGGTAGATGGATCAACCCGCGAACAAAGAAACTTTCATCATTGATGGCACAGTAGTCGAGGTCCAGAAATGTCTTGCTCGGCTTCTTGATCGATCTTGGAATCAAGTCACTCCAACGGCTAGCCTTTTCGTGGTCTTTGCTCCAGTAATATGGTTCTGAGCAACCGAGATCGAGGCACGGCCCGTAATGCCACTCTTCGCATGAAGTACATTTCCAGCGCAGACTTGAAAGATCGTCTAGAGTGACGGCGGGTTTTGTGTTCCGGATGCGTGCGCGCTCATAACATCCTGAGCAAATCAGCGTGATTGTAACGAGTTTTTCTGCGTCATCGGTCCATCCGCCATGCGCATCGATAATCATAGCGCAATCGTCACAGAGTGCGAATAGATCCGGGTCGTCCTCCGTGGGCTCTTCCTCATTGAACCCAAGGCCGTGAGATTCCTGCGCAAGATGGCTGCACACGTATGCCTTGTCTGTCTCGCCGTGCGTTGCGCATTGGACTTTATCAGGCATCGGTAGATGTTTCTAGAACTTCTTAGATAGATCGCCAGGCAATTTAGTTCGGCAGGGGTTAAAACCCCTCCCACCAATTGAACGTTTTATGGCCCGGCTGAAGCCGTGCCCTTGTTACAAATCCTCGCACCGCCCCTACGGGGCTGCCCTCATCGAGCGATTACCCAGGACTGCGTTCGCATTCGCGAACTGGTCCTGGGCTTACCTCGTTGCCTCCCTCCGGGAGGCGCGCTGGGTTTTATTCCAAAAACTCTTTCACAAACGGGTTCTCGCAGTGGACAAGGTCGTGCAGCGAGCCGTCGAATATCAGCCGTCCTTCATTGAGCATCATGAAGGTTGTTTTGGAATGAGTTACTCCTTTGGGCAGCGGCACCATCTCGTCCTTTTCTTCGTCGAAGCGGTGCGTGCACATCATGAATGCGTCCTGCAGGCGATGTGTGACCAGCAACGACGGCGTTCGACGCACGTCGCGCTGCTTCACAATCAGGCTGATGATGTTGGTTGAAGTGACAGGGTCGAGGCCGCCGGTGGGCGAGTCATATAACAGCAGCTCGGGCTGATTGATGAGGGCGCGGGCAATGGCCACGCGCCGCCGCATGCCGCCCGAAAGGCTGGATGGAAACAGCGAGAAGGTCTGTTCGAGGCCAACAAACCGAAGCGACTCCTTCACCATCGCGTCGATTTTTTCCCCACTCAGCTTGCCTTCTTCGATTAACTGGTAGCCAACGTTGTCGCGCACGGTGAGCGAGTCAAAGAGCGCGCCTTCCTGGAAAACCATCCCGGTGCGCGCACGCAATGGAAGAAGCTCCTGTTCGTTCATAAGTGAAATCTCGTCGCCGAACAGCAGCACGCTGCCCTTTTCAGGATTGAGCAGTCCGTTGATGAGCTTGAGCAACACGCTTTTGCCTACGCCCGCCGGTCCCAGCAATATGCGCGTTTCTCCGGGCGCAACGCGAAAGCTTACGTCGTTCAGTACCGGCGGCCCGTCGAAGGAGATGGTCACGTGCCGCATATCCACCACTGGAAGGGTGTCTTTGAGCGGCTCGAGTTCGGGGAGCAGTGACAGGCTCATGAGGGCCAGAATGAAAGCATGACGTGCGTTATCAGGAAGTCGGCCACAATGATCAGTACAGAGGAAGTAACCACGGCGGAAATGGTGGACTTTCCAACTCCTTGCGTGCCGCCAGTGGTGTTCATGCCGTAGAAGCAGCCGATCGAAGCGATGATGTAGCCGAAAAACAGCGGTTTTACGAGGCCCTGCGCCACATCGGGGAAGCGCAAGCCCTCCCACGCCATTGAGAAGTATTGCGTCCCGTTCTGGTGATTCAGAAAAACAGTGACCGCCGCGCCGCCCAGAATGCCGAATGCATTGGCGACGATGGTGAGGAAGAAAAGCATGGTGATGGTTGCGTAAATGCGAGGCGTGACCAGCTTACGCAACGGGTCGACGCCCAGGGCGCGCATGGCGTCAATCTGCTCGGTGACCACCATCGATCCCAGCTCGCTGGCCATTGAAGAGGCATTGCGGCCCGAAACCATAATGCCGGTGAGAACCGCGCCAAGTTCGCGAATCATGGTCAAGGCTACGAACCGGCCTGTGATGTTGGTAGCGCCAAAAGCCGAAAGCGTGGCCGACGACTGCAGCGCCAGCACAGCGCCGGTGAAAAATCCTGAGAGCAGCACGATAGATATTGAGCCAACGCCAATAATGTCTGACTGCATCAAAAAGTCAGACCAGTAAACTGGAGGCCGGAACAGGTTCATCATGCTTCGCCATGCGAAGATTGAGTAGTCCTGTAGGGTAAGCACGAGTTGTTTGGCGGTACGGTCAAGCGATAGGATCGCCATTGTGCTTTCGGCCTGAATGGAAATGGGTTGGTGCGGCTGAGCCTTGGTTTTGGCGCGGACTATAAAAATCCGCGCCGACTAAAACCGGGTCGGCAAACCGAGCCCCGCAGCCCTAACTGCCTGACCCTTTTTGCCTTTGTTGCCGAACACAGAATAGCGCATCACGCGAGACGCGTACGGTTCACTATGCGCGAGTCGGTTGGGCCCGCGTTTCCGCGGCCAATGGCGGAGGCCCTTAAAAGCGCAGGATCTCACGATCTAACTAGCTGAAAATTAAGGCACAACCAGCACGGTCAGGCAGCTAGCTCTCGACCGGCATCTAAATAGATTTACGGAGGTATCGATGCATCGCTTTCGGGTACAGCTGATTCTTGCCCTCATTGCGAGCGTCACGCTGGTATCGGTAGCCTCAACATATTTCGACGTTTTGGGCCACAGGCATGCATTGCGCGAGGAACTTCAGGCGCGGATCAAATGGATGGGCGCCAGCCTCGAACCCAACGTGGAAGCAGTGTTGGCAGCCAACGACATGGCGGAGCTGCCATCTCTCGCTCAAAGTTTTCGCACAGTAACGGGATCGCTTGGACTGGCCATATACGACCCTCACGGCCACTTGCTGGCCAGTTCGGGCCCTCCGGAACTGATTGGCTCGATTTCCCCCAGCCTGTTACAGAAAAGCCTGCAAAAGGGCTCAATGCAAAGCCGGTTCAGCCATAACAGCGGCTGGCAATGGCTTGAAGAGACATTCCCGCTGCACCAGGGAACGCAACTTGCCGGCGCCATGACCATTGTTGTTGACGTCAGATACATCCACAACGAGACCGTAAACCTGTGGATGCAGAGCTTCTGGCGCATCCTGGCGCTGGTGATTCTTATCGTTCTCATCACCTTCGCCATGGTGCGGTGGTTCCTGATGCGGCCCATGAAGCGCGTGGCTGAGCGGATGCGCCATCTGCGCACCGGCCACACCGATAAGGCAACCGCGGCTGAAACCGCAGGCCTCAACCTCTTCCCGCCGCTAGAACGCGAGGTGGAGACAATGGCCGAAAGCCTGATAGCCGCCCGCGCGGCAGCGGAGGCCGAAGCCCGGCTCCGCGAGGCGGGAGAAAGCCTGTGGACTGCCGAGCGGCTTGCGGTGCGGATACGCAACAGCGCAGGTTCGAGCCGCATCTTTCTTGTCTCGAATCGTGAGCCGTACATGCACGTGCATAAGGGTCGCGAGGTTGCGTGCGTGGTGCCTCCGAGCGGCCTTGTTACCGCGCTCGAGCCGGTGGTATGCGCGTGCGACGGCGTGTGGATAGCCAGCGGGAGCGGCGACGCCGATCGCGCAACGGTTGACAGCTTCGATCATGTGCGCGTCCCTCCGGACCATCCGCGCTACACGCTGCGCCGCGTGTGGCTCACTGCTGAGGAGGAAGGAAAGTATTACGAGGGATTTGCCAACGAAGGGCTGTGGCCTTTATGCCATATCGCGCACACGCGGCCGATTTTTCGCGCCGGCGACTGGGAGTGCTACCAGCGGGTCAACCAGCATTTCGCCAACGCGCTGATTGAAGAGATGGAGGGCAGCGAGGATCCTGCGGTCTTTGTGCAGGACTATCATTTCGCACTGCTGCCGCGCATGGTCAAGCAGGCGCGTCCCGACGCGCGAGTGGCCATCTTCTGGCATATTCCCTGGCCCAACCCCGAAGCGTTTGGGATCTGCCCATGGCAGGCGGAGCTGATCGACGGAATTCTTGGCGCCGATCTTATCGGATTTCACATTCCGACGCATTGCCACAACTTTGTGAGCACCGTCGACCGGGCCGTTGAAGCGCGCACCGATATGGCGCACATGACCGTGCAGCGACACGGGCACCTCACTACGGTAAGGCCTTATCCGGTGAGCGTGGCGTTTGAGGGATTGCCGCACTCCGGCGCATCGGGAGATTATCTCGATGCGATGGAGACGCGGCAAAACGAGCGCGACAAGCTGCTGAGTGAATTCGGCGCGCGCGCAGAGTCGATCGCCGTTGGGGTTGACCGGCTCGATTACACCAAAGGGATCGTCGAGCGCGTGATGGCTGTCGAGTTGCTGCTTGAGAAGCACCCGTTCTACCGCGAACGCTTCACGCTGGTGCAGGTTGCCGCGCCCAGCAGAACGCGAATCCCTGCCTATGCCGATCTTCACACGCGCATTAACCAGGAAGTTGAACGCATCAACCAGCGATTCAAGACCTCGCGCTGGCAGCCGATCGTTCTCATCGAGCGGCAGTGCAATCATCAGGAAGTTACTCGCTGGTACCGTGCGGCGGATGTGTGCCTGGTGACCTCGCTGCACGACGGCATGAACCTTGTAGCGAAGGAGTTTGTGGCTGCGCGCGACGATGACGACGGCGTGCTGGTGCTGAGCAAGTTCACCGGCGCCGCTGTCGAACTGCAGGATGCACTGATCGTAAATCCCTACGACGTTGACGGTGTAGCCGATGCGATTCGCGCAGGACTCGACATGAGCGGCGACGATCGGCGCCAGAGAATGACGCGCATGCGCCGCCACGTGATGGAGCACAACATCTACCTGTGGGCAGCGAACGTGCTGGGCGACCTTAAAGAACTGCGCATCGATAACATTGAAGAGGCAGAGCCGAACGCGAACCGCATGGCACCGGCGCAGGCGCCGGGTTTCGAAACAGAGCTCGCGGCACGAAAAACAGCGTAGAGAGACAGGTTTGACCCAGGAAGCCGAAGAAATACTCGATCAATTCTTCAGCCATTTCGCGGCGGCATCGCGAGCGCTGCTGGTACTGGATTACGATGGCACCCTCGCCCCATTCCGCATCGACCGATTCACTGCGCGGCCGTGGGCGGGGGTGCGGGAGATCCTGAACCTCATTCAGAACGAGAAGAGAACGCGGTTGGCGATTGTTACGGGCCGGCCGCCGCGCGAGATTCAGCCCCTGCTCGATCTCGCCGAGCCTGTGGAGGTGTGGGGCCTTCACGGCGCTGAGCGCCTTTATCCCGACGGTCACAGCGATCTCGAACAGCAGCAGCCGGCCGTCCGAGACAAACTGAACGAGCTGACCGGGCTGCTCAATCGGGACGCGTTCGGCGGCCTCTTTGAACCGAAACCCAACGCGGTGGTGATGCACTGGCGCGGAATTGCGCCGCAAAATGCGCGCGAGGTCGAGGCCCGTACGCGAGCGCTTTTTGAACCCGCAGCCCAGGTCGAAGGCCTGCGGCTGCTGGAATTCGAACGCGGCCTCGAACTGCGAGCCGGCCGCGACAAGGGCGGCGCAGTTTCATCGCTTCTCGACGAAATGAAAGTAAGTGCCGCAGATAAATCTCCGGCTGCCTATCTGGGCGACGACTTGACCGACGAAGCTGCGTTCAAGGCGATGAACGCTGCGGAGGGCCCGCATCTTAGCGCGCTGGTGAGGCGCAGGTTGCGCGAGACCGAGGCAAAAGTCTGGCTGAAACCGCCGGGGGAGCTGTGCGCGTTTCTCAATCGCTGGCTGGCGGCGACGCGCTTAGCCTGACGCGGGCGCTCGGGCTGAGAACTAAAAGCTGTTCTTCTACTCCCTGCCCTTTTTGCGAATCTCGATGTTCAGCCGCTTGATCTTCTGGTTGAGGGTCGAAAGCGGAATGCGGAACTGCTCGGCGGCGTCGGTCTGGTTCCAGTTGCAGCGCTCGAGTTTCTCGATGATGATGCGGCGCTCGATGACTTCGAGGATGTCGAACAGCGAAGCGTTCGGGTTGTTATCGAGCAGCGCATCCTGAAAGCTGCGGCCAGTAATGTGCCCTGGGAGCAGGTCGGCGCCGATGACTGGACCTGACGACAGCACCACGCCGCGCTCGATGGAGTTCTCGAGCTCGCGCACGTTGCCCGGCCAGTCGTAATCAACCAGCGCCCGCAGTGCGTCGGTCGAGAGCTTGCGGGGAGGCATGCCGTTTTCGTTGGTGTAGAAGTCAAGGAAATGCTGCGCCAGCAGCGGCACGTCTTCGCGCCGCGAGCGCAGCGGCGGCAGGTCGACGGTAATGACGTTCAGCCTGTAGAAGAGATCTTCGCGGAATTTGCCGTCGCGCACGGCATTGCGCAGATCCACGTTGGTGGCCGCGATAATGCGTACATCCACCTGGATCTCCTGCACGCCGCCGAGGTGCATGAAGCGCTTGTCCTGCAGCACGCGCAGAATCTTGGCCTGGGTGTCGATGCCCATAGTGGCAATTTCGTCAAGGAAGAGCGTGCCCCCGTTGGCAACTTCAAATAAGCCTTTCTTGCTGGCGATCGCCGAAGTGAATGCGCCCTTTACGTGGCCGAAGAGCGTGGACTCGAGCAGCTCTGAAGGCATCGCGCCGGTGTTCACAGGAACAAAAGCCTTGTCGCGACGAGGCGAGTTGGCATGAATAGCCTTGGCGATCAGTTCCTTGCCTGTTCCACTCTCGCCCTGGATGAGCACGGTCGACCGGCTCGGCGCTACTTGCGCCACGAGGTCGAAGATCTTGAGCATCGATTCGCTTTTGCCGACGATGTTTGAGAAGTTATACCGCTGCTTCAGGGTGCGCTTGAGCTGCAGGTTTTCTTCTTCAGCGTGGTGCCGCGCAATGGCCGATCGAATGTCGGCCAGGAGCTTTTCGTTGTCCCAGGGCTTCTGGACGAAGTTCTCGGCTCCCGCGCGAATGGCTTCAACTACGTTGTCGACGGTGCCGTATGCCGTAATCATGATGACCGGCAAATCGGGCTGCCGCTCCTTGATTTGGGGAAGCAGTTCGAGCCCGCTCTGGCCGGGCAGCGCCAGATCAAGCAGCACCAGGTCGTAGCTGTCGCTGTCAATCATGCGCAGCCCTTCAACGCCGTCGCCGGCCATCGCCGTTTGATAGCCTTCGATCGACAGCAGGACTTCAAGCGACTCGCGAATGCCGGATTCGTCGTCGATGACCAGGATTCGGGGCGGAGAAGCGTTGCCGGTGGCAGGAGTTGTTGCAACGGGCGCGTTCAAAGGTAGTGCAACCTCAGACATTGACAGAGTTCCTTAACAGGGGAAATTCAAGGTGAAACGTCGTTCCGGCGCCAATGGCGCTTTCGACGCGAATTTTGCCGGCGTGCTCCTGGATGATGCCGTAGGAGACCGATAGGCCCAGGCCGGTGCCGCGCCGGTCGCCGGGTTTGACAGTGGTTTTAGTGGTAAAGAACGGGTCGTATATCCGCTTTAAATGCTCGGGCGCAATGCCGCTTCCCGAGTCTGAAACGAGCGCCTCGACCTGGCCATTTACAGTCGTGGCCACTCGCAGCGTTCCGCCGCCCGGCATTGCATCTTTGGCGTTCAACAGCAGATTCAAAAACACCTGCTGCAGCTTGCCAGAGTTGCCGTGAATCAACGGCAGCTCTTCAGCCAGATCGAGATCGACGAGTATTTGCGCGGTCTTCAACTGGTGCTCGAGCAGCGAGA
>Ga0335072_10003085_pt1 | contig 25307 bp, 24 predicted proteins | sample Lox_Sample_21_FD_206725 | JGI IMG/M metagenome (GOLD analysis project Ga0335072, IMG submission 206725) | Soil microbial communities from Loxahatchee National Wildlife Refuge, Florida, United States - Lox_Sample_2.1 | ecosystem: Environmental > Terrestrial > Soil > Wetlands | place: USA...
CTGCAGCCGGATCGACCTCGTCGATCCTGCTCTTGATCTGGCGGAGAACTTCGGCTCCGGACGGCATCAGCGAAAACTCCTCAAATGCGGTAGGGATTCAATACTTCAGAGAGTATAGCGGCGGAGAGCAAATGACCAAGGCGCTTTTTCCACGCCTGCTGGACCCCAATGATGACGAGGCTATCCGGATCGGCAAAGAGTCCCTGAGCTACCGGGAACTGGCGGCCGCGGCGGCCGCCGTGTCCCGGGAGCTCAAGGGTGCGCGGCGGGTCGCGGTGTGGGCGCAGCCGGCGCTCGAGTCGTGCGCGTCGATCGTCGGCGCGCTCGCCGCCGGCGCGTCGATCGTCCCGCTCAATCCGGGCCTGGGCACCCGCGAGCTCGAGCACATCGTCACCGACAGCCGGCCCGAGCGGCTGCTCGCGTGGCCCGGCATCGATGCTCCCGAGCAGCTGTCCGGGATATCTCGGGTCGAAGTCGACCTCGCCGCGCGCCGCGATCGCGGCGCTCGGCTCGGCGACGAGCTGCGCGAGGAGGACGTGGCCTTCGTGATGTACACGTCGGGCACCACGGGTCCGCCCAAGGGCGTGCAGATCCCGCGGCGGGCGATCACGTCCAATCTCGACGCGCTGGCCGAGATCTGGCAGTGGACCGCCGAGGACCGGGTTACCCACGCCCTGCCGGTGTTCCACGTCCACGGGCTGATCATCGGTGTGCTCGGGCCGCTGCGCCGCGGCGGCCAGGTCGAGCACGTTGGTCGCTTCTCCCCCCAGGCGCTTGCCGGCGCGTTCCGGCGGGGCGCCACCGTGATGTTCGGGGTGCCGACGATGTACACGCGGATCGCCCGCGAGGCCGGCGAGGACCGTGACCTGGCCGAGGCGTTCGGAGGCGCCCGGCTCTTGGTGTCAGGCTCGGCAGCGCTCCCGACCACCGTCCACGGGCAGATCCGCGAGCTCACCGGGCAGGCGATCCTCGAACGCTACGGGATGACCGAGACCCTGATGAACGCCGGCGCGCGGCTCGGCGAGGAGGTGATCGCCGGGCGCGTGGGTCCCCCCCTGCCCGGCGTCGAGCTGCGGATGCTCGACGAGCAGGGGGTGGTCATCGACGCCACCGACGACGAGACGATCGGCGAGATCGCCGTCCGCGGCCCCAACCTGTTCGAGGGCTACCTCAACCGCCCCGACGCCACCGAGGGGTCGATGCGCGACGGGTGGTTCATGACCGGCGACCTCGCCACGCGGGACGAGGCGGGATCGTTGAGGCTCGTCGGCCGCAAGAGCACCGACCTGATCAAGTCCGGCGGCTACCGGATCGGCGCCGGCGAGATCGAAGGGGCGCTGCTCGAGCACCCGGCCGTGGCCGAGGTGGCGGTGACGTCCGCACCCGACGAGGACCTGGGCGAGCGGATCGTCGCCTGGGTGGTCTGCGAACCCGGCTGCGAACCCGGCCGCGAACCCACCGCGAACGAGCTCTCGGACCACGTGGCGAACCTCCTCACGAAGCACAAGCGCCCCCGGGAGGTCCACTTCCTCGATTCGCTCCCGAGAAACGACATGGGTAAGGTCATGAAGCGCGCGCTGAGCGGCTGACCCGCCGATCCCGATCGTTCCTCGGGAAGAAACTTCAGCATGGACGCAGTTTCTTCCCAAGCGCCGGCGGGGCGCCCCCGAAACCCGAAAGGGACGCCCCGCAAACCAAATCAGACCCAATCGCCTTCCACGCCCGACGCCACGCCGGTCCCGGCGAACGCTTGTGGAGAGCTTGCAGTAGCGGTTATCGGCCTGGCCGGACGCGGTCGATATCGGGCGAAGACCCCATCTTGCTCTCGCGGCCCATGAGCCGATACGGACACGCGGGAGCCGCCCATGACCCATGAAATCGCGCTCGCTGCTCGTCCAAGTCCTGTCCGTGAACCTGCTCCTGGTAGCGGGGACCACGGCCGTGGCCGCGATCGCGCTCGATCACCGCGCCGGCAATGCCGTCCGCGGCCGGGAGATGATCGTGCTCGGGCTCGCGCTGGTCGCCACCCTGCTTGGCAACTGGCTGTTGCTGCGCCGGCGCTTCACCCCGCTCGACCGCTTGATCACGGCGATGGAGCAGATCGACCTGGCCACGCCCGACCGCCAGCTGCTGACGAGCGATCGGATCGACAGCGCGGACACGAAGCGCCTGGCCGCCGCGATCAACCGCATGCTGGCGCGGCTCGAAGCGGCCCGTCGAGAGGCGGGCCGCGCCGCCATCCAGGCCCAGGAGCGCGAACGGAGGCGGATCGCCCAGGACCTGCACGACGAGGTCAACCAGGCGCTGACCGCGGTCTCGCTGCGACTCCAGGCTTCGATCGAGCAGGCGCCGGCGCCGTTGCGCCGCGAGCTGAACGAGACCAAGCGACTGGCCGGCCAGGCGATGGAGGAGCTGCTGGCGCTGGCCCGGCAGCTGCGACCCGCCGTGCTCGACGACCACGGGCTGCTGCCGGCGCTGCACAGCCAGGTGCGCGACTTCTCCGACCAGACGGGTATCCGCGCGTCGTTCGACGTGCGCGGCCCGGTGGCGCGGCTGACACCCGAGCAGCAACTGGTCGTCTACCGGGTGACCCAGGAGAGCCTGTCGAACGTCGCGCAGCACTCGGGCGCACATGCGGTGGACGTGGAGCTGTCGTTCATCGGCCGGACCGTGCTGCGGATCAACGACGACGGGCAGGGGTTTGTTCAGCGCCGCGAGGGCGGACTCGGGCTCTCAGGGATGCGCGAGCGGGCGCTGTTGGTGGGCGGCCATCTGAACATCTGGTCGGCTCAGGGACAGGGAACGCGAGTGGAGCTGACGCTCGCATGAAAAACGGAGGGACGCACTGATGCGAATCTTGGTGGCGGACGATCACGGCATCGTCCGATCCGGCATCAAGCTGCTGCTCGAGCGGCAGCCCGGGCTGGAAGTGGTGGCCGAGGCCGCCGACGGGGTCGAAGCGGTCGAGGAGGCGCTCACGAACCGCCCGGATCTGTGCATCCTCGACGTCGGCATGCCGCGGATGACGGGCCTCCAGGCCGCTCGGGAGATCCGCTCGCACCTGAAGGACGTGCGCGTGCTGATGCTCTCGATGCATGACGACGAGCACTACCTGTTCGAGGCGCTGAAGGCCGGCGCGTCGGGCTATGTGCTCAAGCGCGAGGCCGACCAGGATCTCGTGGGCGCGGTTCATGCGGTCGGCCGCGGCGAGGCGTTCCTGACCAACGCCGCCGAGCGCTCGATCATCCGCCGCTGGATGTCCGGCGAGGACGACGGGCCGGCGATCTCGCTTACGCCGCGCGAAGAGGAGGTCGTCAAGCTGATCGCCGAGGCACACACGAACGCCCAGATCGCCGGGATTCTCCACCTGGCCGAGAAGACAGTCGAGTCACACCGCGCCAACGTGCTGCGCAAGCTCGGCATGCGCGACCGGGTCGAGCTCGTCCGCTACGCGATCCGGCGGGGGTTGGTGGAGGCGTAGCGCCACTAAATTAGGGGCCGCCCCCGCCATGCGCGCCCCCGTTGACCACATTGCGGCCCCCCCGTTTCCGCCCCGCCTCGAATGGGTGGGTAAGCGACCGCAGCCCGTGACCGCACACCCCATGCTGGTCGAGTTCTGGGACTTCTGCCGTCCACAGTCGATCCGGACGCTTCCCTACGTGAAGGCCTGGCACGAGCGCTACCCGGACCTGAACGTGATCGGCGTGCACACCGCCGGATTCGCGCCGTCGGCGGATCCCGAGGCGGTCAAGGCCGCGGCCGGCCGGCTCGAGATCCCCTACCCGGTGGCGATCGACACCGAGTACGAAGTGTGGGAGCTGTACGGGAATCTGGGCTGGCCCGCTCGCTACCTGTTCGACCGGCGCGGCATGCTGCTGCACTACCACTACGGCGAGGGCGGCTACGAGGAGACCGAGCGAGCGATCCAGGAGCTGCTCGGAGTCGACCGGCCGCTCGTCGAGCCGTTCCGGATCGAGGAGGCGCCGGCGGCGGTGCTCGAACCCCAGACCGACGACGTCGAGGGCGCCTACTCCGGGCCCTACCACGCCGGCGGGGTGTGGGCGGTGCTGGACGGGGTCGGCACCGTGACCGCCAACGGCCTGAGCCTCACCGTGGATCACCCCGGCTGTTACGAGCTAATCGTGCACGAACGAAGCAACGTGGGAGAGCTCGAGCTGACTGTCGGCGACGGCGTGCGCTGCCACGCCGTTTGCTTCACGCCGGGCCTGGCCGCCGCGCCCCCACGATCCTGACACCCACCGCGGGCAGCCGGCCCGTGGCGATGTCCTGCACCTCGGTCGCGCGGAGCCCCGGGGGCAGCTCCCAGCGGTACAGGTAAGGACCGCGGACCGGCGGCCCCAGCTCAAACCACTCCCCAAGGGTGTCCTGGAGCGTGGCCAGGTCGTGGATGTGGTGGCGCAGAAAGGCCACGATCTCCTCGGGCGTTCCCGGTTCGTGATCGCCGGGTTCGTGCCCGCCGGGTTCGTGCCCGCCGGCGTCGCGATGCTCGACCCACCAGCGCGCCGCTCGCTCGTCGAACACCGCGGCGTCGATCTCGTCGAGCACGAGCGTGCCGCCGGGCCGGACGACCTCGGCGAGCCGTCGGCAAGACTCGCGCAGCGGCTCGATGTGATGGAGCGAGACGACGGCGACCGCCGCGTCGAAGCTCTCCAGCGGCCCGGGGAGCTCGTGCAACGGGATCGGCCGGACGGTGTCACCGGTCGACGCCGGATCGATCGCGACGACGTCGTAACCGAGGTCCGTCAGCGCCGCGGCGAGCTCGCCGCTCCCGGCGCCGACCTCGAGTACGCGAACCGGCGCCGACGGCAGCGATTCGCGCACGTAGCCGAGAACGTCCTGGTCAAGCATGGCCATCGAGGATGTTGACAAGCTCGGGCGCGCCGTCGTCTCCAACGATCGCGGCGAACCCGGGTCGGTAAGGACTCTCCCGGGGGGAGTCGCCCAGCCACGCCGGCTCGTACACCCAGCTACCCGTGTTGCACATCCGCCCCCATTCGCCCAAGTCATCCCCGGGCAGCGGACCGGCGCGGTGGGTATGCCCGAAGATCACGTGCTCCGAAGGTACTTCCAGGCGGGCCAGCACCTGCTGCGAGGCGCGCAGCGCCGCCCGCCGGAGCTCGACCGCCGAGACGTCAGCATGCAGGGGCCCGAGGCCGGCCCGGTCCAGGACCGCTATCAGAACCGGAAACAACGTCGTCAGGGCGCGCGCCCGCAGGCCCTTGGCGCCACTCAACGCCCGCCACGCCCGGATCTGGAAGCTGCCGTCGCCACCGCCACCGCGCAGACCCCCGCTCTGGGCCACCGTGTCGATCCAGGCGTACATAGGCGCCAGTGCCGCCTCGTAGTCCTCGGCGCGGGACGGGCCGCCCGCGGGCTCGCCGGCCAGCCGCACCGTCAATCCCGCCCCCAGCCGCTCGATGATCGGCACCGTGTTGTGACGGTCGCCGTAGTGGCCATGGATTGCGTAGGTGTCATCGCGCAGCCACACGCCGGGGTACGTCACCCGCACGCGAGCCGGCGCGAGCGCCTCCACCAGGGCACCGAGCGCCTCCCTCGGCTCCCACTCGACGGCGGACTCCAGGCCGAGCGCCAGCGACGGATCACGCCGCTCGAGCCAGCCGCGCAGGAGCGCGTGGTCGTGGTTCCCGGGCACGACGACCACCTCGGCGACCGCCGAGCCGAGCTCGCGCAGCACCGGCACGGCCTCACTCAGCACGCCGCGCAGCGGCCCATGACGCAGCTCCAGCGTGTCGCCGAGGAGCACCAGCCGATCGGACTCCCGCAGCACGGCCAGCAGGGCCACGCGCTCGCGCTCGCGCCGCAGCACGTCCGGGCGCCCGCGCGCACCCAGGTGCAGATCGGAGAGGACCAGCGTTCGCAGGGCCGGCGGCGCCTCAGGCCGCCATGCCCTGGCGGATCACCTTCGGGAGCATGAAGCGGACGTCCTCTTGAACGACCTCGAGCTCCCGCACGTCGCCGCACCCGCGCGAGCGGAAGAAGTCGACGAGCCGCTGCACGAGCTGCTCCGGGGCGCTCGCCCCGGAGGTGATGCCGACCACACGCTTGCCGGACAGCCACTCCTCGCGGACCTCGCCCTCGGAGTCGATCAGGTGCGAATCGGCGCCGTGCTCGCGCGCCACTTCGACTAAACGGTTGGAGTTGGACGAGTTGCGCGAGCCGATCACCAGCACCAGGTCGCACTGCTCGGCCAGTTGCTTGACCGCGGCCTGCCGGTTGGTGGTGGCGTAGCAGATGTCGTCGGTGCGAGGGCCGATGATGGCGGGGAAGCGCCGGCGCAGGCGGTCGATGATCGCGCGCGTCTCGTCGACCGAAAGGGTGGTCTGGGAGATGTAGGCCACCCGATCCGGATCGGGCACCTCGAGCCGGTCGACATCCTCCTCGGTCTGGACGAGCACGATGTGCTCGGGCGCCTCGCCCATCGTTCCCTCCACCTCCTCGTGGCCGGCGTGGCCGATCAGGACGATCGTGTAGCCGTCGGCCGCGAACCGCTTGGCCTCGACGTGGACCTTGGTGACCAGCGGGCAGGTGGCGTCGATCGTCTTGAGCGCGCGCTCCCGCGCGTTGGCGTGAACGCTCGGCGCGACGCCGTGGGCGGAGAAGACGACGGTGGCGCCCTCCGGCACATCCTGCTCGGATTCCACAAACACCGCGCCACGTCCACGCAGCTGCTCGACCACGGTCTTGTTGTGGACGATCTCCTTGCGCACATACACGGGCGCGCCGTACAGCTCGAGCGCCCGCTCGACGGTCTGCACGGCGCGATCGACGCCCGCGCAATAGCCGCGCGGCGCCGCGAGCAGAAGCTTCTCTGGCGTTGACCCCACGGGAAACCAGTGTAGGGCGGGCACGGGAGAAGCTAGGCTTGACCGACCCTCGTCCCCGTCGGAGCCCGACCACATGCCGCAAAGACACCTGGATCGCCTCAGCTCGATGGACGCCTCCTTCCTCCACCAGGAGGGGGCGACCTCGCACATGCACATCGGCGCCGTGCTGATATTCGAAGGGCCGCCGCCCGAGTTCACGGACTACCTGGATCACGTCCGGGGTCGCCTGCACCTGGTGCCGCGCTACCGGCAGAAGCTGTCGACGCCGCCGCTCGAGACCGGCCGCCCCCTGTGGGTCGACGATCCGGACTTCAACCTCGAGTATCACGTGCGCAACACTGCGCTCCCCTCGCCGGGGACCGAGGAGCAGCTGTTCCTGCTCGCCGGGCGCATCGCCTCCCAGCAGCTCGATCGGGCCAAGCCGCTGTGGGAGAGCTGGCTCGTCGAGGGGGTCGAGGGCAATCGCTTCGCGCTCGTGTTCAAGACCCACCACGCCCTCGTCGACGGCGTCTCCGGAGTCGACCTGGCCACCGTGCTGCTCGACCTCGGGCCGTCCCCGCAACGCCCGCCCGAGGCCCTCGAGCCTTGGCGGCCCCGCCCGCAGCCCTCGCCGGCCGAACTCGTGGCGTCGGGCGTCCGCGGGATGGTGGGCGTCGCCACCGGCCTGGCCACGCGCGCGGCCACGGCCGCCACCCATCCCGGGAGCACGCTGGGCGGGCTGCGCGACGCCGCTGAGGGGATCGGCGAGATCGTATGGGCGGGGCTCAACCCCGCCCCGCAGACGCCGCTCAACGTCGAGATCGGTCCGCACCGCCGTTACGCGGTGGTCCGCCACCAGCTCGCCGACTATAAGACCGTAAAGAACGCGTTCGGGGGCACCGTCAACGATGTCGTCCTGACCGTCGTCTCGGGCGCGCTCGCGGATTGGCTGCACTCGCGGGGAATCCGGACCGAGGGCCTCGAGATGCGGGCGCTCGTGCCCGTGTCGGTGCGCAGCGAGGCCCACCGGGGCACCCTCGGCAACCAGCTGGCAGCGATGCGCGGGCCGCTGCCCGTCTACATCCAGGACCCGGTCGCGCGCCTCGAGTTCGTGCGCCGCGCGATGGACGGCCTCAAGGAGTCAAAGCAGGCCGTCGGCGCGGCGACGCTGGCCGCGGTCAACAACCTCGCGCCGCCCACCATCCTGGCCCAGGCTTCACGACTGCAGTTCTCCACGCGTCTGTTCAACCTGCTCGTGACCAACATCCCCGGGCCGCAGTTTCCGCTCTACGTACTGGGGCGCGAGCTCCAGGACCTCTTCCCACTCGCGTTCCTGCCCAAGAACCACGCGCTCGCGGTGGCGATCATGTCCTACAACGGCGGGATCGATTACGGGCTGCTCGCGGACTACGACGCGCTTCCCGACATCGACGTGATCGAGGCCGGGATCGACGCCTCGCTGCACGAGCTCCTCGAGGCGGCAGGTCGCCGCGGCTCCCCTCCGCCCGAAGCGAGCGTCGCGCCACAGGCGGCGGCGGGCAACGGCCAGGGCCCCAACGGAACGCCGCCCCCGATCTTGCCGTCGGGGAGCACCCGCCCCAAGCAGGGACCGGCGGCGGACATGCGGGCCAAGCGAGCCGCTCGCGCGGGTGGGACGAGCAAGCGGCGCCAGGGATAGGCAGAGCTTCCGCTCCGCCCCTTCCCGCTTGCCGTTTTTCCCGGGTCCGGTTACCGTTCGATAAGGCGCCGGCGTCAGGTGCCGCCGACAATCTTCATTCCCAATGGACGATTTGATACAGCCCGACGAGATCGCCTACCGGTTGGAGCTCACCCCGGCGCAGCTGAAGATCGTCCACACGGCGCTCAAATCGCTGTTCGACGATCTCGGCCACGAAGAGCGCGACGTCAAGCAGGTCGTCCAGGCCGTCCTGGCCAAACTGCCCGGAGAACACGAAATCCGCGCGATCGACCTCGCGCGCGAACTCAGACGAACCGCGGCCGCCTGAAGCGGCCGCTCGGCGTCAGCCCAGCCCGTCCGCCCCAGCGCCTCAGAAGCCAAGCGCGAACTTGGCGTCTTCGCTCATCCGCTCGGGCGTCCACGGCGGCGAGAACGTCATCGTCGGCTGGACGTCCTCGACGCCGTCCAGCTCCCCGACGAACTCCTCGATCTGCTCGGAGACCTGGGGGCCGATCGGGCAGCCGGGACTGGTCAGCGTGTAGGTGATCCGGACCGTCGGCCCCTCGACCTGGACGTCGTAGATCAGGCCGAGCTCGACGAAATCGAGCCCCAGCTCGGGGTCGATCACGTCGCGCAGGGCGTCGGTCACATCTTCGATACTTGCCATTGCCGGATCAGTTTAGGCCCCCACCGACGCGCCCATACAGTTCCTACTTGCGGCCAGCGCACCAGTTTGTATAGGTTTTGCCCCATCGTCGACTTCGATCAAGCCTCCGCCACTCTGCGCTGCCGCGGAGATGAGGACCGGTCAACGCAGGGGAGTCGCCGCCAGGCGATGGTTCGCGCGCTGCGCGCGCAGAACAACGTGATCGTCGACCTGAGCGAGCTGGTCTTCGCGGACTCGTCGCTGATGCTCGACCTGGCCGTCCTCGCGCGCCGGCTGCGGACGGGCGGGCGCGCGATCCTCGTGCGCGGCGCCCAGCCGCAGGTGATGGCCCTGATCAAGCAGGTGGGGCTCCACCGGCTGCCGGCGGTCAGGCTCGAAGGCCCCGCGCCGGTCTTTGTCTAAGGCGCCGCCTTAGCCGGGAACAACCTCTGCGCTGCCGTTCGCCTTCTCGGGCGCGCCGGTCTGGTCGGGCAGCATCGCGCCGGCGCCCACCGGCCCGCCCGGCTCGCGGAGCAACTCGGCCACCTCGGATCCCTCCTCGCCAAAGCGCGGGAACCGCTTGCCCTCGGCCTCGCCGATCGCGACGAGCTGCTCGCCAACGGCCCGCATATCCTCGAGCAGCCGCCGGCGCTCGTGCCAGATCGTCTCGGCACTCCGCGCCAGCTCCCGCGCCCGGGTCTCGGCCGCCTCGATCGTCTCCTCGGCCTCGCGGCGCGCGGTCTCGCGCGTCTCCTCGGACTCGCGCTGGGTTGTCGTCCGGAGTCGCTGGGTCTCGTGCTGGGCCGTCTCGCGCAGCTCGGTCACCTCGTGCTGGGCGGTTGCCCGCAGCTCCGCCACTTCGCGCGCCGCGGTGTCGCGCATCGCGGTGACATCCCGGTCGGCCGCCTCCCGGAGCTCCGACACCTCGATCCGTGCCGTCTCGCGCATCTCCGCCACCTCGCGCTCCGTGCTCGCCCGCAGCTCGCCGGTCTCGTGCGCGGCCTCCTCACGCTGCTCGCTCGTCTCGCGCGCCGCCTCCTCGCGCAGCTCGCCCGTCTCGCGCCCCGCCTCCTCGCGCACCCGACTCGCCTCCTGCCGGGCCGCATCGCGCGTCGCCGCCGCCTCCCGCTCGGCCTCGGCCCGCAACTCCTGGCTCTCGCGCTCCGCCGTCTGGAGGCGGTCATCGGCCTTGTTGCGCGAGCGGGCGGTGATCTCGTCGGCGGTCTCGTGCGCGCGCTGAAGGATCTCGCGGGTCTCTTCGCTGACCTCGTCGAGGGCGTGCCGTACCGCCGCTTCGGGCGAGGAGGACATCTCGAGCTCGGTGATCAGCCGGCTCATGCGCTCGACGTAGCGGTCGACCGCCGTGCGGTCGTAGCCGCGCAGCGCCACGGGGAACTCGACCTCGCGCGCGTCCTTGAGGATGCGGTCGCGATCGGCCGCGGTCAGGACGCGGCTGGCGCCGAATCGGCGCCCGGGCCGGTCCTCCTCCTTGGCAGCCACCGCACCAACCAGCTCCGCCGCCTGGCTCTCCACCTCGGGCGAGATCCCGGCGTCTTTCTCGGTCCCGCCTCCCCGCATGTCCGAACGCGCCATGGCCAAAAGCTCCCTTCCTCGCTTGTCGCTCGAGGCCGCCCGTGGCAAGGCGCACGGGCCTCCACAGCTTCAAGCTACCTCCTCGGTCAAGCCTGCCGGAGGGTTGGCGAGGATTGATGCGTTACCTCTGGACCCGGCCGTACTAGCCTTTTGAGTGTGCTGGTGTTCTTGCTCCTGATCCTCTGGCCGCTCGCCGAGCTGTTTGTCCTGATCAAGGTCGCGGAGGCGATCGGCGTGCTTTACGCCATCCTGCTCCTCCTATTGAGCTGGCCGGTGGGCACGTGGGCGCTGCGCTCGCGGGGACGCGCGGCATGGCAGCGGTTGTCGGCGGCCGTCGCGGCCGGCCGCTCGCCGGGTCGCGAGGTCCTCGATGGAGCTCTGGTCGTGATCGGCGGCTTCCTGCTCATCGTCCCCGGGTTCATCTCCGACCTGGTCGGGTTGCTGGCACTGCTCCCGCCGACGCGTGCCCTGCTGCGCCGCGAGCTCGCCCGGAACCTGCAGAGCCGGGTCGTGGTCGGAGCGACGCGATTCACCCGCGGCCGGACGCTGTACGACGTGGACTCGACCGCCACCGACCTCGATCAGCCGCAGCTGCACGGATGACTGCCGGACCGCCCGCGCTGCGCACGGTCGCCTTCGGCGATCTCGAGGGGACCGCGTGGGGCGTCGGCTGGTTCGCGGATCCAGCCGGAGTGGCGCTCGCCGCGCTCGGCGGAGGCGCTCAGGCGACGGCCCGGCCCGGCCTGCGCCTCTCGGCCGGCGCGGATGGTGATGAATGGCGCCTCGAGGGCGAGGGCGCGGCACTCGTCGTCTCGCCGGTCGGCGACGCTGCTCCGGCGCGCTCCGTCGATGGGGAGATCGAGGGCTTCGACCAGCTGTGTCGCATCGTCGGCCGGTTCGAACTCGACGACTCCGAGCAGCCGGTCGACTGCCTTGGCCTGCGAACCTGGTGGACCGCGCCGGTCGACCTCGAGCGGTACGAGTCGATCCGGGCCGTGGCCGCGTGGTTCGAGCCCGAAGATGCGCTGGCGCTGACGGCGTTCCGGGCGCGCAAGGCCAAGGGCCACGGCGGCGACGCTGCGGCCGGTGCGGTGATCACTCCGGAGGGCTCGCCCGCCGTCGAGGATCCACGACTCTCGACCACCTATGAGGCGCAGGGATGGCCGGTGCGGGCTGGGGTCGAGCTGTGGCTGGCCACACCGGAGGACTCCGAGCAACAGTTTCCCCGCCGCGCCTCCGGCGAGGCGACGGGCCCCCGCGTAGAGGGCATCGCCGACGGCGGCCTCGAGCTTCGCGCCGAGCCGTTTCGCTGGCACAGCCGCGGTCGCGACGGCGCCGGGATATACATCCTGGCCCGCCGGCGATGAGCCGCATCGAGGCGGTCATCACCGACTTCGGTGGCGTGCTCACCTCGCCGCTGCTCGACTCGTTCGTGGGCGCTGTGGAGTCCTCGGGGATCACGCTCGAGGAGCTCGGCAAGGCGATGGCCGCGGTCGCCGAGCGCGACGGAGCCAACCCGCTGTTCGAGCTCGAGACGGGGCGGATCACCGAGGCCGTGTTCCTCGATCGTTTGGCCGGGCAGCTGTCGGACCAGCGAGGCAGCCGCGTCGAGCTCGACGGGTTCGGCGAGCTCTACTTCCGCTATCTGCACCCCAACGAGCGGGTGATCGCCTACATGCGAGAGCTGCGAGACCGCGGCTACAAGCTCGCCGTCTGCACCAACAACGTGCGCGAGTGGGAGCACCTGTGGCGGGCCATGCTCCCCGTCGATGAGATCTTCGACGTGATCGTCGACTCGGCGTTCGTGGGAACGCGAAAGCCCGAGCCGCGCATCTACGAGATCACGCTCGAGCGGCTGGGCACCGCACCCGACGCGACGGTGTTCATTGATGACGTCGACGTCAACTGCGAGGGCGCGCGTCGGCTCGGCATGACCGCGATCCAGTTCCGCTCGACCGACCAGGCGATCGCGGAGATGGAAGCGGCGCTCGGACGGTCGTAGGCGCGAGAGTAGGCTGGCGTCCGTGAGGCCCGAGTCCGTCCAGGCGATCCTCGGGATCGCCGACAACGCGTTCGTCAGCCTCGACGCCGACGGCCGGGTGCTCGAATGGAACCCGCGCGCAGAAGAGCTCTTCGGGTTCCCGCGCGAGGAGGCGATGGGGGCCCTTCTCGCCGATCTGATCGTGCCGGCGCGCTACCGCGAGCAGTATCTGGCTGGCCTGGCGCGCGTACGCGACAGGGGTGAGACCGGCGCGCTCCGCCGTCAGCTGGGCATCGAGGCCTTGCGCCGAGACGGGACCGAGCTTCCGGTCGAGGTGTCGGTGACCGTGGTACGCGAGGACGGCGCGCCGGCCGTGCACGCCTGGATCCGCGACGTGTCCGAGCGAGCGCAGCTGCTGAGCGAGCTAGAGGCCCAACTCCGCGGCGCCCGGCCCGGTTTCGCGGAGATCCTCGACGTGCTGGCCGAGGCCGTGACGATCCGTGACCCCCACAACCACATCCTCTACGCCAACCGTGCCGCGCTTGCGCAGATGGGCTTCGCCTCGCTCGAGGACATGCAGCGCCAGCCTCCCCAGGCGATCTTCGCCGACTATCTCGTGCACGACGAGGACGGGCGCGAGGTGACCATGGACCAGATCCCCTCCGTGCGTCTGCTGGCGGGTCAGGATGCGGATCCGCTTGTGATCCGCACCATCCACCGGACCACGGGCGAGCTCCGCTGGGAGCTGCTCAAGGCCGCCCCGATCCACTACGAGGAGGCCCGGACAATGGCTTCGGTGATGATCATCGAGGACATCACGCGGGAACGGATCGCCGAGCTGCGCGATCGTTTCATGGCACGCGCGTCGGAGACGCTGATGTCGTCGATCGACTACGAGGAGACGCTGCGCAACGTGGCGTGGCTCGCGGTTCCCGAGATCGCCGACTGGTGCGTGGTCGAGCTGGTCGACGAGCGCGGCAGCCGCCAGCAGCTCGTGGTCGCCCATCGCGACCCCGCCAAGCGCGAGCTGGCCGAGCGCCTGCGCCAGTTCGAGCCCGATCGGCTCGATCCCGACCGCGGGGTCGGAAGAGTCCTGCGGACCGGGAGCTCGGTGCTTTACCAGCAGATAGCGGACGAGACGCTGATCCAGGCCGCCGTGGACGACGAGCACCTGGCCCTGCTGCGCGCGGTGGGGTTCAGGTCCGTCCTGCTCGCGCCGCTCAAGGCTCGCGGCCGGGCGTTCGGCGTCATGACGCTCGTCAACGCCGAATCGATGCGCCGCTTTGACGAGGACGACCGGGAATTCGCCGAGCAGGTCGCGGCGCGCGCCGCGGTCGCGGTCGACAACGCCCGCCTGGCCACGGGCCGCCGGGAGACCGCGAGCACGCTCCAGCAGGGCCTGTTGCCGGACGTGGTCCCGCCGATTGAAGGTTGGCGCGTCGCCACCCTGTACCGCTCGGCGCGGGCGGCTGACGAGATCGAGGTCGGCGGCGACTTCTACGACTTCTACGAGAGCGGCGAGGATTGGATCGTCCTGCTGGGCGACGTCACCGGTAAGGGGGTGGAGGCGGCCACCCTGACCTCGCTGGTGCGCCATGGCGCCCGTTTCCTCAGCCGCTACGAGCGCAGCCCGAGCCGGATCCTCGCCGGCCTCAACGACGCCCTCCGCGAGCAGTCAGGGTTGTGGCTATGCACCGCGCTTTGCGTGCGACTGGAAAGCGACGGGGCGGTGATCGCCTCCGCGGGGCACCCGGCGCCGCTGATCGTGCGCGAGGATGGCCGCATGCGCGAGATCGGCGCCGCGGGACCCATCCTCGGCGCCTGGACCGCCCCGGGGTCGGTCGACCGGACGGTGCCGATCGCTCCCGACGAAACCTTGTTCCTGTACACGGACGGCGTGATCGATGCGCGCGGCGAGCACGAGCGGTTCGGCGTGCGGCGGCTGAAGCGCGCCTTGTGCGAGCACGCCGACCGGCCGCCTGAGCAACTCCTGTCATGTCTGGAGGAGGAGCTCGACGCCTTCCAGGTCGGCCCGCCCGCGGATGACACCGCGGCGCTGGCACTCCGTCCGGCCCCGCGCGAGAGCGTCCTCGACGCGGGTCCGCCGCAGCCCGCCGGGCAAGTCCGTACCCTTCGGACGGATTGAGCGAAGGGGGGACGTGCCCGCGCTGCCCAACTTCCGGATTGAGACGTTCCAGAGCGAATCCGGAACCACGATCAAACTGACAGGCGAGCTGGACAGCGCGACCTGCGCGGCGCTGATCGAGCTCTTCGAGGAGACGGACCGCCCACCGGGCACGCGCCACGTGGTGCTCGACCTCGCCGGGGTGTCGTTCATGGACTCCGCGGGCATGCGAGCGATGATCGTGATCGAGCGGATCGCGACCGAGCGTGAGCTGTCGCTGACGGTCTCGCCACCTCCGACCGCCGTGACCGAGCTCCTCCGGGCCACAGGCATCGCCGACCACGTGACGCTGGCTCCCCGGAGCGATGAGGCGCGCCCGAACGCGCCGCTGATCGAGCGCATCGAACTCGAGCTCCCGCGCGACCCGCGCGCCCCCGGCCGGGCCCGCGCCGAGTTACGCGGCGTGCTGCCGGGTCGCATCTCCGACGCCGACCGCGCCACACTGACCCTCCTCACCTCCGAGCTCGTGACCAACGCGGTGATCCATCCCGCGTCCGGCGTGCCAGGCGCGGTCGAGCTGCGGATCAGCGCCTATGCGGACCGCGTTCGTGTCGAGGTCGGCGACGCCGGCTCCGGGTTCGATCTTCAAACCCTTGCGCCCCGGCCCCGCGAGTCGGGCGGTCACGGTTTGATCGTGGTCGAGGGACTGTCCAGCCGGTGGGGGACCCGCCGCCGCACGCCCGAGGAAGGCGACGGTTTTTGCGTGTGGTTCGAGCTGGAAGTCGACTACGCGCCGGAGGCGACGCGCGCCCGGGAGACCGGTCGCCGCCGGGTAGCGGCAGCCGAAGGCTGAGCCTCAACCGGCGATCCGTCCTGAAATTGCCCGGGGCTCAGTTATCTGCGCCCAGCCGGTCCCAGCAGTAGAGCTCCAGGCACTCCTTGGCGAGTTCGATGCAGCGCGCCTCCGAGAGCCACGGCAGGACCGTATCGAACGCCTGGTCCTCCCCCACGCCGGCCTCGAAGGCCTCCTCGCCCCGGAAGCCGGCGGCGATCTTGAGCGCCTCCCGCCGGTGGACACCCAGCGAAGGGAACACGTTGACCAGGAATTCGCGATTGGGCAGCGGATGCCCGACTTCGAGCGACGCGTGCCATGCCGCCAGCAGCGACAGGTCATGCTCGTCGAGATCGGCCAGCGCCTTGGCATAGTGCGACTCGAGCTCGGACTCGGGGATTTCATCCACCCACGCCCGAACCACCTCTCCGAGGATCTGCCGGCGCGCCTCGCGCCCCACCGACTCGGCGATCACGCGGATGGCGTCCTGAGGTTCGATGAAGCAGAGTGACATTGCGGCTCCGGTCCGGGGAGATTGGCTGCTGCCGATCGAGGCTGACACCTCGATCGGGTTCGGAACGCCGCAGACGGTAGGCGACAGGCCGGACGTAAAGGCGCCCACGAGGTGAAGGCCCCCGCAACGAAACGGGGGTTTATGGCTTGACGGTGAGCGTGACCGTCGGCGAGTTCGACGCCACGTTGCGGCCGTCCAGCCGCAGGACCGCCCTGAGCTCGGCCTTCCCGGACTTCCCGAATCGGTGCGAGAGCGAGTAGCTCGAGCCCTTGGAGAGGCGCGGCCTTGCCATCACGTGCCAGGTGCGGGTGGGTGGGTCCCATTTTTCGATCAGGACCACTTCGCCGGCGTGATTCGGCGTCACGTGCCCTCGCAAAACGACCGCCTGACCGGCCACGAGCGTGCGCGTCGACGCGACCAGCGCCACCAGCGCCCGCACCTGCTCGTCGATGGTCGCGCTACGCAGTGCGCCGGAGGTGACGTACCACGCCTGGTCGGCCATCACCGTCCCCGGCCCCCGCGTGAAGGTGTATCGGCCCGAGCTGTCGGTCGTGGTCTGCGCGAGCTGCTGGAAACCCGATTGTCCGGCCTTCTCGCGCCACAGAACGACGTGCGCGCCGGACGCGGGGCTCGCTGTCAAGACGCCGGAGATCACGACCGTCCGACCCGCGATCGACGGATTGGCCGAGGAGGCGATCGTCAGACCGCCCGACGGACACGGCGTGGTGGTGCAGCAGGTTGCCGACGCGCAGCACGTAGCGGAGGTGCAGCATCCCGTCGGCGGACAGCACGGGATGCCCGCGTGCGCGGCGTCGGACGCGCCACCGATCGGGACCGGGCAGCAGGGCACGATCTGCGGGCAGACAAGCCACGGCGAGAGCCGGGAAGCGCTCGCCGGGCCCGCCACCGCCAGAACCGAGATCGTGGCGGAGGCCAGAAAGAGCGAAAGCAGGACGATTGAGCGGCGCATCGGGGATTCGGACGGGTCCCGAGACGTCCCCAAGCCTAGCCACTTTTCACAAATTGAGTGCCGCTTGAATCGACGCGAGCGCGTCGAGCTCAGGGTCGGGGTCCGCGGCGAGGCCCAGCGTGGCGCGCTCTCCGCGCTGCCAGTTGTGGAGACCGAGGTCGAGGGCCTCGAGCGGCAGCGCGCACGCCTGGGCGAGGTCCCCGCCCCGCCGCTCGAGCAGCAGTGGATCGCCGATCCCGAAGGCCCGCTTGGCCCCGACCGTGACGTCGTTCTCGCCTCCGAGCACCAGCGAGCCGGCCTGCAGGTCGTAGGCGCCGAGCCGCCCCAGCGTGACGAGCAGATCGAAGCGGGCGTCGCGGTGGAGCCCCGGCAGCGCAAGCCGCTCGTAGGCCCGGGCGAAGCGACGTTCGGGAGGCCAGGACTCGTCGCCGGTGAACGCCGCCGCCTGCGAGCCGCTCCGTGCCGCCCAGGCCCGGTAGGCCTCGAGCGTGCGCGCGCCGCGGGCCGGGTCGTGTGCGCTGCGCGGGCCGGTCTGGACGCCATCCAGATCCGGGAGCTCGCCCGAGGCCCAGGTGGTCCTGACCCGCTCGATCTCGCGGAACGGGTCGTCCTCCTCGAGCGGGCACAGGTAGGCGATCAAGAAGGCCAACCAGCTGCGCTCCTCCACGCCGGCGCCGGCATCCGCCACCTCGGCGTACAGGCCGGGCGGGTCGTGCTCCAGTCGCCTGAGCCGGAACTCGGCGAAGGCCAGCTCCTCCGCGAGCCGCCCGGCGTCGGCGCTCGACTTCAGACCGATGAGCAGCGGGCTGTGATAACCGTCATCGGCGCCCCGCGCGACCCGCCGCACGATGACTCCGCCCGCCGATCGTGAGGCCGAGGCCCGCGCGCGCGAGCCGCCGGCACCCGCCCGCCCGGGTCGCGGCGTCGACGGACGCGGCTGCGTCGTCCGCGGAGCGCTTGAGGTGACTATCGGGCGCAGCTCGATGGCCTGCTCGCGCGAGCAGATCGGGCAGTTCTGAATCAGACGATTGTGGCGGCAGAAGGTGGGCACAGGCGTCAGCGTAGCTGCGCGGCGCCGGCGCCGCCGCGGAGGCCACCCGGACGTCGGGCGGCCGCGCCCGACGCGGACCCACTACCCTCTCGCCGCTTGAGCGCCGAACCGCCGACCTTCGATCTGCAAAGCCATTCGCTCTACTCCGACGGAGCCCTCGAGCCTCGTGACGTGGTGGTGGCGGCCGGGGACGCCGGGGTCGAGCTGCTCGCGCTGAGCGACCACGACACGGTCGACGGCGTGCAGAGCGCCGCCGACGCCGCCGCCGAGCTCGGGCTCCGCCTGGTCCCCGCGGTCGACCGCTCTCAGCAGGACCTGCACGTGCTCGGGTATCTGATCGACCACCACGACCCGGCGCTGCGCGAGCTTCTGCGCGGCTGGCGTGAGGACCGCGAGCATCGTGCCGAGGGCATGGCCGACGCCTTGCGCGGGCTTGGCTACGAGCTCGACGAATCAGAGCTGACGCGCCGCAAGGCACAGGGCAAGCCGATCGGCCGCCCGCACCTGGCCGACGCCGTCGTCGGCCACGCCGCCAACGCCGAGCGTCTCCGCGCCGAGGGACTCGACGAGCGGTCGGCCTTTCTCGAGGCCTATCTCATCGACGGCGCCCCCGCGTTCCGTCCCCGCACCAGGCCGACCGTCGGCGAGTCGATCGCCGCGATCCACGCCGCCGGCGGAGTGGCCGTCTGGGCCCATCCGTTCTGGGACGTCGACGATCCCGGCGAGGTGCTCTCGACGATCGACCGCTTCCGCGAATGGGGCCTCGACGGCGTCGAGTGCTTCTACCCGACCCACACCCGCGAGCAGACCGTGTTGATCGCCGACCGCTGCGTGGAGCTCGGGCTGCTCAGCACCGGCTCCTCGGACTTTCACGGCCCCGCCCATCGCCTGTTCTCGCGCTTCCGTGCCTTCAGCACCTACGGCCGGACGCCGGCGCTCGGCCCGATCGCCGGCTGACGTGAGCGCTAACGCGTCCCAAGCACTCCGCGCGACCGCAGCTCCGCCACCAGCCGCTCAACCAACGCGTCGAGCGGCTCGTCGCATGGGCGGAGTTCGACGTCGGGCTCGCGTGGCACCTCGTACGGCGCGTCCACGCCGGTGAAACCGCGCACCTTCCCCTCTCGGGCGCGCGCGTAGAGACCCTTCGGATCGCGCCGCTCACACTCCTCGAGCGGCGTATCCACGAACACCTCGAGGAACTCGAGCCCGTTGCGATCGTGGACGCCGCGCGCCAGCTGGCGGTCGACGGCGTACGGGCTGATCACGCTGACGATCGCGATCGTCCCGGAATCCGCGAACAGGCTGGCCACGTGGGCCACCCGGCGAATGTTCTCCGCCCGGTCGCCCGGGTCGAAGCCGAGGTCGCTGTTGAGTCCATAGCGGAGGTTGTCACCGTCGAGGCGATAAGAGCGGAAGCCGTCGCGGGCGAGCCGCTCCTCGAGCGCCGCGGCAATCGTCGACTTCCCGGCGGCGGGCAGGCCGGTCAGCCAAACGGTGATGCCGTGCTGGCCGAGCAGCGCCCAGCGCGCGCTTCGGGCCAGGGCGCTCGAGTCCCACCTGATGTCGGCCTGCTTGGCATCGGGCCGATCCAGGTGCGTCTCGATGATCATGCCGGCTCCCACCGTGCCGCTGGTCGCCTCGTCGATCAGGATGAAGCTGCCGGTGGTCCGGTTGCGCCGGTACTCGTCGAAGATCAGCGGCACGCTCGTCCGAAGCCGGAGGCGGCCGATGTCGTTGAGCCCGAGCTGCCCCGCGTTCTCGTCCCGATGCAACGAGTTGATGTCGATCCGGTAGCGGACCTCTTCAACCACGGCCCGCGCCGAACGCGACGTGTGCTTAATCGCGTACACGCCGCCGGCCACCACCGGCTCGTCGGCCATCCAGCACACGATCGCCTCGATGTCCTGCTCCACGGTCGGGCGGTTGTGGGGTCGGCAGATCATGTCCCCGCGCGAGATGTCGAGGTCGTCGACGAGCCGTAGCGCGACCGACATCGGCGCGCACGCCTCGGTCAACGGTCCGTCGAAGGTCTCCACCGACGCGATCCGCGTCTCCTCACCGGACGGCAGCACGACGACGGGATCACCGGGCCGGAACACGCCGGCGGCGATCTGACCGGCATACGCGCGGTACTCGCGGGCGGGGTGGGCGAGCGCCGAATCCTCCACCAGCCCCGCTCCCGGCCACATCGCGGGCTCGGGGGCTGGGGCCGAGCCCGGGCCCGCCCTGATCACCCACTGAACGGGAAGGCGGCAGTCGATCAGGTTGCGATCCGACGCGATGTGGACGTGCTCGAGGTGATAGAGGAGCGCCGGACCCTGGTACCACTCCATCCGCTCGGACCGCTCGACCACGTTCTCGCCGTGCACGGCGGAGATCGGGACGAACGTCACGTCGGTGGTCTCGAGGCGGGCGCAGAACTCGCGGAAGTCGTGCTCGACGTGCTCGAACGCCGCCTGGGAGTACTCGACCAGGTCCATCTTGTTGACGCACACGGCGAGGTGTCTGATCCCGAGCAGCGAGGCGATGAACGCATGGCGCCGCGTCTGCTCGACGACGCCCTGCCGAACGTCGATCAGGATCACGGCCAAGTCGGCCGTCGAGGCGCCCGTGACCATGTTGCGCGTGTAGCGCTCGTGACCCGGGGTGTCGGCGATGATGAACTTGCGCTGAGCGGTCTGGAAGTAGCGATACGCGACATCGATCGTGATCCCCTGCTCGCGCTCGGCCCGCAACCCGTCGGTCAACAGGGACAGGTCGAGCGCGTGCTGGCCGTTGCGGCGCTCGGACGCGGCGCGGAGCGCCTCGAGCTGATCGGTCAGAATCTGCTTTGAGTCGTAGAGCAGGCGGCCGATCAGCGTGCTCTTGCCGTCGTCGACCGAGCCGGTGATGACGAGGCGCAGCATCGACGCCTGCGGTTCGCCCAGGGCCGCTACGACCGTTTGCCCCACGCCGCTGGACGTCATGCCGCCGAGAACCGTAGCGCAGCGCGCGCCGGAACGGGCCGCGCGCATCCGGCCGCCCGCGCCCTGCGCGTCCCCGCGCTCAGCTCCCGCCTGAGCCGGTACAGGTAATCGTCGAAGTCGACTTCCATCGTGTGGCGCTTGGAGGCGACGTAGCGCCTTCGCATCCGCTCGTGCTCGCGCCGCATGTCGGCCTCCATGACCTCGGGCGCCGGCAACCGGTACTCACCGCGCAGGTGCCCCGCGATCCACCGCCCCTGCGCCTCGGCGAGCGGCATCATCGCACCCACGGGCTGGAGCAGCGCCACGAAGAACAGGTTGTCCACACCAGGCTTAAACACGCGGCGGTACAGCAACAGCTCGTTGCCGGGCGCCGAGACGAACTCGGGATCGAAAAACGGGAATGTCACCTTGTATCCCGTGCACCACACGATCACGTCGATCGGCTCGGCGCTCCCGTCGACGAACCTCACCTCGTCCGCGGCGAGCGACGCGATCCCGGGCTTCCAGGTCACCTCGCCCCGTGCGAGGCGGCCGAGGAAGTCGGCCGAGATCGTCGGGTGTGACTCGAGCAGCCGGTGATCGGGGGTGGGCATTCCGTAGTCCTCGACCCGTCCCACCACCACGCGGTAGAGCGCGCTCACAAACGCCCGTCGCACCGGGAACGGCAGGAGCGGCGTCAGCGCCCTGATCTCGAGCTGGTCGATGGGACGCCCGAACGCGTACTTGGGGAGCACGTGCGCCCCGCGGCGCGCGGACAGGAACGTCCGCCGCGCGACGTAGCTCGACTCAACGGCGATGTCCATCGCGCTGTTGCCGATCCCCACCACGAGCACGTTCTTGTCGCGCCAGTCGCTCGCGTCGACGAAGTGGTGAGAGTGGAGCTCGAGGCCCTCGAACCGCCCTGGATACGGCGGCTCCGGCCAGCGCGGGTCCCAGTGGTGACCGCTGGCCACGAGCAGCGCGTCGTAGTGCCGCGTCTCGCCGTTCGAGAGCTCGACCGTCCAAATGCCATCTGAGCCCCTGGCCGCCCGCTCGACCCCGGTCTCGAACGTGATCCTCTCCATCAGCCCGAAGCGTCGGACGTACTCCTCGAAGTACTGCGCCAGCAGCGTGTGGTGAGGGAAGTCCGGATACCACCGGGGCATCGGGAAATCGGAGTACTGCATCCGGTCCCGGGATGTGTTCGAGTGCAGCGAGCGGTAGGCCGACGACGTGCCGTTCTTGTTGGCGAACACCCAGTTGCCCCCGACGCGGTCGGACCTCTCGAAACAGTCGACCGGGATGCCGGCTTCATGCAGCGCCTTGAGCGCCGCGATCCCCGACGAGCCGGCGCCGATCACGCACGCGCTCGGTAGGTCAGCCACCGGCCGACGGTAACACTTCCCCGGCGCTCTGCGCGCGCCGGTCCGCCTTGCTGCGCTCGATCACCTCCCTGAAGCTGCGGAAGCGGAAGATCAGGACCAGCGCGCCGAACCCGCACGCCGTGGTCAGCACCGCGGTGGCGATCTGCTGCCCGACCGAGAACGACGCCACGTAGGAATTGTGGGCGAAGATGGTCAAGAGCAGCGCCTGCTGGACGCCGGCGCCCCCCGGGGTGAACGGGAACACCGACGCCACCACCTGCACGCCGAGCACGAGCAGCACGTTGCGCACGGACCCGCCGATGTGGAACGCGTCGAGCAGCGCCCAGTAGGCGGCGAACCGTGCGACCCAGCTCGCGAACTGCCAGCGAGCCATGTCTCGGCGGTAGCGCCGGCGGTCGCGCAGGATCGCCAGGCCCTGGCGCACGCGCTCCCAGAACGCCTTGACCTTCGCCGAGAGGAGCGCGAACCCCACCAGGAACACCACCCCGAGCACCGTCAGCAAGAACAACGTGAAGCGCATGTGTGAGGCGAAGAAGCTGATGTCGAAGGCCGGCAGCTTGGAGAAGTCGGGGGGCTTGGGAAACACCCCCTGGGTGAACGCGAAGCACATCACCAGCAGACCCATGAACCAGTCGAAGATCACGCCTGTGGACAGCGCCGTGGCGACGGTCGGGTAACTCGAGGCAGGGATCGCGAGCCGGGTCAGGAACAGCTGCGCGACGTTGCCGCCGCCGAGCGGGAACACGTTGTTGATCGCGTAGCCGACCATGTACGCGCCCCACACGTCGCGCCACCGGATCGGCTCCCCCGGGTAGGCGGCGCGCAGCGCCCCCCACAGCGCGCGCGAGCGCAGCAGCAGGTACACGGCGTACAGCGCCAGCCCGAGCAGGAGCGGCCCCCAACGCAGACTCTCGAGCTGCGAGAAGAAAGTGCCGATCGAGTCGATCAGGCTGCTGACCGTCGAACCGATCGATGACCCGTGGTGGGCGCTCGCCGCCGAGTCCACCGCTGCCGCGAGCGCGGACATACCACTCATTAAAAGGCCTGCCCACCGCGTCCCTTAAAAAGCCCGGGGGACCCAGATCCATCTGGGCCCCCCGGAGAGTCAGGGAAGTGGGGGCGCAGTTCCCTGACCGACAGGGGCGAGTTTCCCCGTCCCAAGCTGTCTCTAAACCTAAATTCGCTCCCCGGGCCGCCTCGCCACGCGATTCGCGTTGCTAACCCTACCATTCCCCGCTGTGAGCAGGGCAAACCCGATCCCGATGGCAGAGTTGGTTTGTAACCACACCGAAGTTTCGTCGGATGCGCCGAGATCCCTCCCGAAGTGTCAGTCCCGATTGTCGGCGGCGACTGACGGGGGCCGCCTCAGCGCCCGCGAGCGCCAGGGCCGCTGAAGAACTCCTCTCCAGCCCGAACCGTGCCGGCCGCTTCCGCCTCGTGACGTAGCGTACGATCGGCCTCGCCGCTCCACGCCCCGATTGCCAGCATCTCCCGGTCGGCATCCATCGGGCTGCCCCCGAGATCGTGGTTCACCACCCGGGCGCATTTGCGCCCTTCGGCGATCGCGGTGACCACCAACGACTGCCCGATCCGCGCGTCACCGCACGCGTATACCCCGGGCAGCGAGCTCCGGTAGGTCATCTCGGTACGGATGTTGCCGCGCTTGTCGATCTCGAGCGCTAACTCCTCGAGCATCCCCGTGCGCTCCGGACCGGAGAACCCGATCGCGATCAGCACGAGATCGGCTTCGAGCACGAACTCACTTCCCGGTACCGGCGTCAGGTCGCGCGAGGACGTGCCGGTCACCTGCCGGGCGTACACGTGGCTGACGTGGCCGTTGGTGCCGCCGAACCCGGTCACCTCGGTGCCCCACCGCCGCTTGCCACCTTCCTCGAGGGCATACGTCGACAGCGTGCGCTTGGGGGGCAGCGGCCACGGATGCCGGGGGTCACGGCCGTTCTCGGGCAGCGCGGCGTACACGTCGAGCATGACCACGGTCCGCGCGCCCTCGCGGTGGGAGTTCGAAATGCAGTCCATGCCGGTGTCACCGCCGCCGACCACAATCACCCGCTTGCCCACCGCCGTGATCTCCGTCCCGGGCTCGGGCTCCCGGTAGCGCCGTCCCTCCTCACGAGCCACCCAGCGATTGCGCTGATAGAGGTAGTCCATGGCGAAGTGGATCCCGCACAGCGCACGTCCGGGGGCGTCGAGGTCGCGGTGCACGCGCGAGCCGGTCGCGATCACGAGCGCGTCGTGCCGGTCCCCCAGCTCCTGCGCGCTCACGGTCCGGCCCACGTAGGTGTCGTAGACGAACTCGATCCCTGAGGCCGCGAGCAGATCAACGCGCCGGTCGATGATCCGCTTCTCGAGCTTGGCGTCCGGCACGCCGAAGCGCATCATTCCTCCGGGCCCCTCATCCCGCTCGTATACGGTGACCGAGTGGCCGCAGCGGTTGAGCTCCTCGGCCACAGCGAGCCCAGCCGGCCCGGACCCGACCACCGCCACCTTCTTCCCAGTCCGCCGATCGGGCGGCTCGGGCACCACCCAGCCCTCCTCGAACGCGCGCTCGGCGATCGCCATCTCGATCTGTTCGATCGTAACCGGATCGTCGTTGATGGCGAGCACACACGCGGACTCGCACGGAGCCGGGCAGATCCGGCCCGTGAACTCGGGGAAGTTGTTGGTGGCGTGTAGCTGGTCGATCGCCTCGCGCCACTTGCCCCTGTAGACGAGGTCGTTCCA
>Ga0335072_10003086_pt1 | contig 25307 bp, 22 predicted proteins | sample Lox_Sample_21_FD_206725 | JGI IMG/M metagenome (GOLD analysis project Ga0335072, IMG submission 206725) | Soil microbial communities from Loxahatchee National Wildlife Refuge, Florida, United States - Lox_Sample_2.1 | ecosystem: Environmental > Terrestrial > Soil > Wetlands | place: USA...
CCAACTTCAAAAACGTCTTCTCGGTGGCCGGGCTCAGCCGCCTCTTGAAATCGCTTCTGCCATTCGGCGTGATTCTGTATCTGGTATTTGCTCTGTTTGTGCGCGAGTGGGGCGAAATGGTTCATGCGGCGGAACGAGGGCCGCGGCCCGTTTTGGCGCTGACGTTTGGCCTGACCTTCGAAGTGGCATGGAAAGCGGCTCTCGCGCTGCTGCTGTGGTCCGGCGTCGACTACTTCTTGCAGCGCGCGAATTTCGAGCGCTCGTTGCGCATGACCAAGGAGGAGGTCCGGCAGGAACTCAAGGACTCCGAGGGCCATCCGCAAATTCGGATCCGCATCCGCAAAAGGCGCCGGGAAATGCGCCGCCGCTGGAAACTGAAGGACGTGCGGCGCGCCACGGTCGTTCTTACAAACCCCGAACATTTCGCCGTAGCGCTCGAGTATCGCCCGCAGGCCATGCCTGCTCCCGTCGTGATCGCCAAAGGACGGAATCTTCTCGCGCAGCAGATCAAGCAGTTCGCGCTGTGGCACGAAATACCTTTGATCGAGGACCGGCCTCTCGCTCAGGCACTCTACAAATCCGTGGAAGTCGGCGAAAGCATCCCCGCCAGCCTGTACGCCGCGGTAGCCGAAATCCTCGCCTTTATCCTTCGCGCGCAATCGAAAATGGAAGCGTCGCGCGGCGCGGCGTCGAAAGTTCCTCCAGGGAGATAGACAAAGTTCATGTCGTCCATTGCTAACCCGATTCCGGCTGCGAAGGCCACCGCCAATTCCCGGTTAGATTGGCTCGTGCCCGCGGCGGCGGTGACACTTGTTTTTGTCATGCTCGTTCCCGTCCCGGCCTTTGTCCTCGACGTTCTTCTGGCCACGAGTATCACGCTCGGCGTTCTGGTCCTGCTCTCCGCGCTGTACATCCTGAAGCCTGTGCAATTTTCGGTCTTTCCGACACTGCTACTGTTTCTCACGCTGTTCCGCATCTCGCTGAACATTGCCAGCAGCCGACGTATTCTTTTGCATGGAAATGAGGGCGCGACGGCGGCAGGCAACGTCATCGCTGCCTTCGGTCAGTTCGTGGTCGGAGGGAACTACGTCGTCGGCTTCGTTATTTTCTTGGCCCTGATCGCCATCCAGTATCTGGTCATCAACCACGGGGCCGTGCGCACCGCGGAAGTCACCGCGCGCTTCACCTTGGACGCGATGCCTGGAAAGCAAATGGCGATCGACGCCGACATGAATGCAGGACTGATCGACGAGCGCACGGCACGCGAACGCCGCGCGCAGATCACTCGCGAAGCTGAATTCTACGGCGCGATGGACGGCGCCGCGAGGTTCAGCCAGCGCGACGCTCTGGCCACAATCCTCATCACCGCAATCAACATCATCGCCGGATTTCTGATCGGCGTCTTCCAGCTTCACATCGCCCTTTCAGAGGCTTTGAAGACCTACACCATCCTGACGGTCGGCGATGGCCTGGTCACGATGGTTCCCTCGCTGCTTGTTTCCGTCGCAGGCGGTCTGGTCGTGACGCGTGCCTCCTCGAATTCCACCCTCGGCACCGAAATGGGCCGCCAGCTGCTTGCCAAGAAGCGCCCTCTGCAGATCGCGGCCGGAGCGATGTTTGTCCTTGGCTTGATTCCAGGATTGCCGAAGTTCTCGTTCTTCCTGCTGGGCGGAATCGCGGCCTATCTTTCTTCCCGCGCCACCGAAACAGGGGCGGCCGAAGAGACGCGTGCTCAAGTCGAAGAGGGCGTGAAAAAGCCGACGACTCAGGAACAGATCGAAAGCCTTCTGAAGCTCGACGAGATCGGGCTCGAAGTCGGCTACGGACTTGTTGCCTTGGTTGACCAGAATCGCGGCGGACAACTCCTGCAGCGAATCCGGGCCCTTCGCCAGCATCTAGCTCTCGAGATGGGCTTTCTAGTGCCTTCGATTCATATCACCGACCAAGCCAAGCTGAGGCCTCGCGAGTACGTCGTGCGTTTGCGAGGTGTCGAAATAGCGCGCTGGGAGTTGCATCCGGATTCGCTTCTGGCCATCAGCTCGGACCCGAATCCGGCTGCCCTGCCGGGAATCGACACAAAAGAGCCGGCCTTCGGAGCCGCGGCGAAGTGGATTTCGCCTCAGTTGCAGGAACAAGCTTTGGCTTCCGGTTACGCCGTCGTTGACCACACGTCGGTTATGGCTACGCATCTTGCCGAGTTGGTTCGTTCCTGCGCCGCTGATTTGTTGACGCGCCAGGAAACCAAACGGCTGCTGGACGGTCTCGCTGAATCTCACCCGAAACTCGTCGAAGAGCTGGTTCCCAAGATTCTCAGCCTTGGCGAGGTGCAGAAAGTCCTGCAACAGCTCTTGCGCGAACAGGTCTCTATCCGCGACCTGGCCAGCATCCTGGAAACTCTGCTCGACACGGCGCCCGTTACCAAGAACCCCGTACAGCTTGTGGAAGCCGCGCGCCAGACGCTAAGCCGCGCCCTGGTGCAGCCTTTGCTCGGGAAGGACGGCAAGTTGCGCGTCCTCGCGCTCGATGCGGCCATGGAAGACGAGATCAGCCAGGCCTTTGACCCGCAGGCGGCCAGCCGCGGACAGGCACGTCAACCGGCATTCTTGCGAAAGCTGTTGGATAGCCTGCGGCGCACGATGGGAGACAAGGCGGCCATGGAATCAACGATCCTTCTATGCGCGAGCCCCGCTCGCTTTCACCTTCGGCGCTTGCTTGAACCGTTTCTCCCCCGCATCGTGGTCCTGTCGCCGGCGGAAATACCCAACACCGTTACGGTGCAGTCTCTGGGGGTCGTGCGCTAACCCGCGGAATCTATGGACGCCCTAACCTCACGAAAAGGCAGCTCGAACACATCGAATGTGGCCACCTGCGCGTATGGCGCCTCGCGCCAGATGGATCCGGAAGAGCGGGAGAAACTCCTGATGGAGAATCTCCCGCAAGTAAGCTACATCGCCCGCCGTATTCACGGCAGGATTCCCGCGCAAGTGCCTCTTGAAGACCTGATCAACGCCGGAGTGGTGGGGCTGATCGAGGCTCTCGATCGTTTCGATCCGGCCCAAAACGTACAGCTGAAGTCTTTCGCAAAGTTCCGCATTCGCGGGGCCATTCTCGACAGCCTGCGGGGTATGGACTGGGGTTCTCGCGATCTCCGGAGGCAAAACCGCCGCATCGAGGAAGCCATCAGCAAGTTGAGGAATGATTTGGGTAGGTCTCCTTCGGAAACGGAGGTTGCCGAAGAGCTGGGGATAGACCTCGACGAGTATCAGCATCTTCTTGGCGAACTCCGCGGCCTGACCCTGGGCAGCCTTCAGGAAGTGGATGCCGAAGAAGGCGGGGGCGAAGAAGTCGCCGAGTACAGGCCGGAAGTTCTGGAGCGTGACCCCTTCTTCCTTTGTCTCCGGTCGGAAATGAAAGCCTTGATGGCCGCGGCCATCGGCGACCTCGCGGAAAAGGAACGCCGCGTTCTGGCACTGTATTACTTCGAAGAAATGACGATGAAAGAAATCGGTCTGATTCTCGGCGTTGGTGAGTCCCGAGTGTCACAGATTCACTCGGCGGCGCTGCTTGAGATGCGCGCCATCCTTAGGGAGCAGATGGCCTTGCGTGCGTCTGCCAGCCGGCACGAGCAAGAAAAGAATTAGGAGGCGGTCCGTGGACAAAATCCTCACCCAAGTCGAAACGGAAGCGATGGCCGCAATTTCCGCTCTTCAAGCCGGCGGCAAGGAATCGCGCTCGCCGAAATTCTCGCGCTGCGATTTCCGTCAAGCGGGAGAGATTTCCAAAGAGCAGTCGCGCGCGGTGTCCAGTCTCCACGAGACCTTTGCCGCACACGTCTCCAATTCTCTCGGCGCGTATTTGCGCGTTGCCATCGATTTTAGTCTGATTACGGTAGAGCAGTTGATTTACTCCGAATTCCTTTCACAATTGCCCGACCCGACGTATCTCGCTTCGGTATCGATTCCGTCGCTGGATTCCTCCGGTCTCATCCAGATGGATCTGTCACTCGCGTTCCCCATCATCGATATCGTGCTTGGCGGCTTGGGCCGCGACGAGCCCCAGGACCGGGACATTACCGAGATCGAGGAGCAGGTGCTCGAGAGCGTCATCCGCGTGATTTGTCGCGAACTACAAGGCACCTGGAGCGCCGTTCTCGATCTTGCATTCAACTTCGACCGACGGGAAGCACAGACCCAACTCAGCGGACTCATGCCTTCATCGGAGCGAGTGCTGGTGTTGACGTTTGAAGTTCGCACTCCAGAGACGCATGGCGGACTGATGCTCGCGTTCCCGGCCGTCGTATCGAACACTCTGTTGCGCAAGCTCTCCGCGCAGTTTTCCCACACACGGCGCCCGGCCGCCTCTCACAACCAGGAACGGTTGCGCGAGCGTCTGCTCGGGATGCACTTTCAGGCCGCCCTCACTATGCCGGGAACGCTCGTTTCCATAGAGAGGCTTTTGGGTCTCGAACCGGGTTCGGTCCTCGTGCTGGAACATCGCGTGACGGAGCCGATACGGTTGGCCGTTGGTGGGAAGCACATGTTTCTGGCCTCCCCGGTCAGTTGCGGACGCCAACGGGGCGCGCAGATTGTGGACACTCTTCCGCTCTCCCCCGGTTCGGCGAAGGAATAGACCATGAAGACGTTCTTAGAATTTTCCACACTGCCGAAGGCCGCGACGTACATGCGTGCTTGGAGGAACGCTGTTGGCGCAATTCTAGACGAGCTCACGAAGCGTTCCCAACCCGTCGAGATTCTCGATCCGGACTCTCTCGATCCCGCAACGCGCTCGGCAGCGGAGGCCGGCGTCCCAGCGAGATTTGTACTGAATGGTCCTCTGGCAGGCGAGCAGCTCTTTCTGGTCTCCGCCTCGGACTCCGTTTTCCTCGCTCAGCTATTCTTGGGACAGTCCCTGGACTCGTCGATTCCGCCGAGTGAGGAGCACCGCAACGCCGTCGGTGAGTTGCTTCGCAGAATTGCAGCTAAGGCGGCGCTTCTCCTGGCGGACGAGTGGAAGGCCCCGGTCGAGCTTTCATTCGTTAGCGGCGGCGCACTCTCATGGTCTCCCGCGGCTAGGGTGGCGTTTCGCATTTTCGTGTCCGAAGAGGCATCCGCCTACGTATTGCTGGGCTTCCAGCAGGAGTTGCTCGGAGCGTTCGAGCAGTCGGAAGCGCCCCATGAGGTGGCTCCGGATGATTCCAATTCCGCAGCCTCGACGGAAACCCACAACCGGGAGACTTCAGCAGGTTCCAATCTCGATCTTCTCCTCGATGTCGAACTCGAAGCTTCCATACGCTTCGGACAACGTGAACTGCTCCTCCGCGACGTTCTCGGCTTCCGCTCCGGAACCGTCGTCGAGCTCGAACACCAGGTTGACGAACCCGCGGAGCTTCTCGTCGCGGGCCGCCTGGTTGCTCGCGGCGAAGTCGTCGTGGTCGAGGGGAATTACGGCTTGCGCATCACCGAAATCCTCGGCCCCCGGGAGCGTTACAACACCCTAGGCGGCAGGTTTTGATGGCCTCCTCTGAGTCTACCGCCGTCGAGAACGACCGCGTGCCAGGAAGGCTCCGGCTCCCTCAAATCTTTCCGCATTGTGAGAATCCGGAGTGTCCCACGCGCCGCAATTTCTGGCCGCCAGTCCGCCGCCGCTCCACTGGAATTCATCTCGGCCGCCAGTGGCTTTGTAGTCCGGCTTGTCTCGAACGATCGCTCGTGGGGCTTTTCAGGGAGATTGTCGCCAACGTCCGTCCCTGGAGCCCAAAACCGCGCCGCGTTCCTCTCGGGCTTCTCTTGCTTTCGCGCGGCGTGATCGCAGAGGAACAGTTGCGCGTCGCTCTCGAGCGTCAGCGTCTCGCCGGCCGGGAGCCGCTCGGCTATTGGCTGCAGGAAATTGGCGCAGCGACGGAACAGGATGTAACGGCGGCTCTGGCGATTCAATGGGCCTGTCCAGTCTTTCCGCTCGAACGAAGTGCCAGTTTCCGCGAGTGCGTCTCTATGATTCCTCTGCCGATAGTGGAGAGTGCCCGGATGCTCCCGGTCCACTTCCTGCCGCACAGCAACCTCTTTTATGCAGGCTTTGTCGAGGGCGTGGATCACTCCGTCTTGACCGCCGTAGAACGCGTACTGAATTGCAGGGCTCTGCCCTGCATCATTGCGCGACCTTCGTTTGATCGCGTCTTCGCAGAAATCCGGTCGCTTCCCAATCCTGAACTGTTTCGCTTTGAAAGCGTTGTGGATCCCGCTGAGATGTCCCGAATCACCGCCAGCTTCGCGCAGCAACTCTCGGCGAAACAGGTGGTAGTTGCCGCTTGTCGTGAATTCGCGTGGATTCGGTTCCACTCTGGAACAGTCGAACGCGACCTTCTCTTTCGTCTTCCTTTTGCTGAATGAGCCCGCCTTTTGGCATGCGGCTGCTCGTTCGTGCAACTAAAGAATGTCTGCTTCTTGCCGATAAGGGATTGGAAGGGCCAGTTATGGGCAATGCAAGGAGCGCGCATGGACCTGTTGGGCTCGCTGAGTCATTACCAGGATCGCTTAGTGCGCAGTGCGGCGCTCGAAGTTGTTGCGCGACGCAAAGACCGCGTCCTCGGGATACTGGCCGAGGGGCTTCCTGCTCTTCCTCCTCACATCCTAGCTCTGAATGAAGCGTTGACCGCGGCGCCAGTTGACCTCGAGCAAATCAACAAGCTGGTGCGCAGTAGTCAGGGGCTGTCCGCGAAGTTGATACGACTCTGCAACTCTGCGGCGTTCGGCCTGCGCCGGACCGTGTCCAAGATCGAGGAAGCAGCGGTGCTTATGGGTGCGCACCGGCTGCGCGTCCTCGTGTTCACCAGCTATCTGCTCGAATCCTGCGGCAGGTGGCTGTGCGAGCGCGACATTCAAGAGCACTGGCGCCACAGCTTCACTGCAGCGATCCTCAGCGAACGCGCAGCGCGCGTCCTCGGCTATCCTCGATCAGATCAGGTATACCTCGCAGGTTTGCTCCACGATATCGGCAAGCTTCCGCTCCTGATGGTTTCGATCGAAGGCAAAGGTATGATCGCCCGCGAGATTCTCTTTGACCCTCCAGACAATCTTGAAAAGGAGCGTGAATACTTCGGTCTCAACCATTGCGAAGTGGGCCGCTGGATCGGCGTTTCGTGGAATTTTCGTCCACGGCAGATTGAAGTTTTTTATCATCATCACGCACCAGAGCTGGCCAAACACGACCCGATGCTTGTCGGTATCGTGTCGGTTGCTGATCGATTTTGCGAAATTCGCGAGTTGCAACCCTCGGCTGACCCGCCCCACGACGATGCGCGACTGCGCAGAACCCTGATGGCGCACATGGCTCGCTCCCTGCCCGCCATTTCGCTTGGCGATCGCCAGCGCCTTACTTTTCTCCTCGAAGCGGAATATGAGAATGCGATTCCGATGGTCGAGCAGACCTTCGAGGCCATAACGCGAAAGATCTCCGCGGCAACCGCTGGGCTTACGTCGCATGATGAAGCCAACGAATCGTCCCGTGCGGATGACTGAGGCAGGCGCGACCTCGCGTAGCTTCTCCGGCAAGATCTGCCGGGTTTGCAGCGGTACTTAGGCACATTCGGGCCCGCTCGATTGACCTTCGCTAATATCCGCGCCTGCTGATGTGTAACTCTCGTCCTCTCAACACCGCCTTTTCGTGCTCCGCGGATTTCCTTTGGTCAGCCGTGTGCTCATTCGCTGGCGGAGGACGAACGCAAATGGGCAGCGGTTTTTACGCGGCGTGTTCCGGATTGCTTGCGCGGATGCAGGCGCTCGATGTAACCGCGAACAACCTTGCTAACGTCAATACGTCCGGCTACAAGTCGGAGAACAAGTTTTACGGCGCGCTCACCGCTTCCTTGTCGCAAACACCCGTCCTACTCAGCCCGGTCAATCAGGCGATCAATCGTTTTGGAATTCTCGGGGGCGACTTCGTCAACTTTCGCGAGGGCTCGCTTCAGCCGACGGGAAATCCCACCGATCTCGCCATCGAGAACTCGGGCTTCTTCGTCGTCAAAACGAGCGTTGGAATTCGCTTTACGCGCAACGGAAGCTTTCATCTCGACAGCAAAGGAACCCTCGTCGATTCGAACGACAACACCGTACTCGGCCAAGGCGGCAAGATCAGCGTGACGGGACTCGGCAAGCTCGGGCCCATCACCATTCCGCCCGGAACGGTCGCCGTCAGCAAGGACGGCACGATTTCCGTCGCCGGTTCGATGGCCGGACGCATCGTGCTCGCCGACTTCGCTCCTGGTACGCCTGCAATTCCGGAAGGCGCGCTATATTTCGACGCTCCCGCCGGCAGCGCTCGCCCCATCGCGAATCCCTCCATTCAGCAGGGGAACCTCGAGTCGTCAAACATGGACCCTGTTAGCGGCGCCATCGACCTCGTCGACATTCAACGCTCGGCCGACCTAATGATGAAAGCGATTGGCATCTTCAACAACGATTTCGACAAGACCGCCGCGGAACTGGTCGCGCGCGTTTGAACTTTTCCAAGGAGATGACTCATGTTTCGCGCTTTATATACGGCAGCAAGCGGAATGACTTCGCAGCAAGTGAATCTGGACAACATTGCGAACAACTTGGCCAACGCCAGCACCACCGGTTTTCGTACGCGCCGCTTGCAGTTTGAGGATCTTCTCTACGAGAACGAAATCATGCCTGGCGCGGCGGCCACTCAGCAGACGACAATACCCGCGGGCCTCCAAGTCGGCCTCGGCACACGCACCGCGTCCACCGAGGTCATTCAGCAGCAAGGCGACTTCAGTTCCACGGGCAACCCTCTTGACCTGGCGATCCAGGGCCAGGGTTTCTTTCAAGTGCGCCTGCCCAGCGGCGATCTGGCTTATACCCGGAGCGGTAATTTTAATCTCGATGCACAAGGCAACCTTGTCACCTCTGACGGAGATGCCGTCGATCCCGGCATCACCGTTCCGCCGAATGCGACCTCCGTCACCGTAGGGTCCGATGGAACCGTCAGCGTCACCGTTCCCGGCCAGACACAGGCCCAGCAGGTCGGCAACATCCAACTCGCGTTATTCCCGAATCCCGGTGGACTGAACAGCGTCGGCGGCAACCTCTTTCTGCCTACGACGGCTTCTGGAGACCCCATCATCGGCACACCTGGCGGGACCGAGGGTCTCGGCACGATCGCTCAGGGCATGCTTGAGCAGTCCAACGTCAATGTCGTTGATGAATTCGTGCAGATGATTCTTGCGCAGCGTTCCTACGAAGCGGACTCGCGGGTCGTCCAGGCTGCGGATCAAATGCTCCAGCAGCTCAACTCTGTCGCGACGTAGCGAAATTATGCTGAACGGCGTAAGCGTCAAAGCGATTCTCTTCGGTCTTCTCTTCCTATGGGCCGGCGCTGCTGCTGGAGGAATCCAGCCGGAACCCCGGGTGTCGCTGGTCGAGTCCGCGTCCGTTCACGGCGAGGTCGTCACGCTCGCCGATCTTCTGCCAAACGACGCCGATGCTTTGCTGCGACGCCAGGCAACAGATGTTGTCGTTGCGCTGGCACCGCAACCCGGCAGCGTTCGCGTCCTGACTCGCGGCGCACTCTCTCTTTCTCCCCGATTGACTCCCGAGCTTTTGGCCCGCATCGCAATCCCTGAACGCATCACGCTGACCTGCGCCGCCCGTGCGATTTCGCGGAAAGAAATCGCTGCCGCCATTCGACGGGCACTGGAGAAAGATCGCTTCGCAGATTCCTCTGCGCTCGTTGCGTCGGACGTCGTTGCGGCCGTTCCCGTATTTGTGACTTCCGATGATCCGGGACTGGAAGTCTTGCGGACCTGGCTCGGGCGAACGCCAGGTTCCACTTCCTTCGAGCTCTGGACCTCGAGTGAGCCCAAGGTACGGCCATTCGATGTCGTCGTTCGTAATTTCCCCGCGTTGGCGGCGTGGCTTCGAAGCCGCGGACTCCGCCGTGAACAATCGGGAAGTCCAGCGCTGCTTGCAGTCTCTAGAGAGCGCTTCGGCAAGGGACTGGTCGGCCCGTACGGTTCAGACCCCCGTCTTCGGCGGGCGTCCCGCTGGCGCGAGAGACCATCGCTGGTCGTACCCGGCAAAACGGTAAGTCTGGTCCTCGCGTCGCGCAACATGCGGGTGCACACGTCAGCGATGCCTCTGCAGCGCGGATCGCTCGATCAGTGGATTCGCGTCCGCAATCTTTCGACTGGACAGATATTGAACGCTCAGGTCGTTGGCCCCGGAACCCTCGAAGCGGTCTTCTAGGAGAACGTCATGAAGAATTCTACAGCCATTAGCATTCGCGAGCGTTACCTGACAGCCGCGTGTTTTTTCATCTTGTGCGTTTGCCCCGCCAGCGCTTCCGCGAAAACGAAATCGAAAAAGGCTTCCAGCGCGGCGCAAACTGATCTTCAGGCCTACATCGCTCGCGCTCGAGCGCAATACACGGTTCCGACGACGACAACAGGCAGCCTTTGGTCGCCGCAGGCGCGCTGGACAGCTCTGGCTTCGGACGACAAAGCCCACAACGTGGGGGACATCGTCACGATCCTGCTCGCGGACCAGTATTCATCGACATCCGACAACTCCATCAAGACGGCTCGCACCTTCAATGCTCAGTCAAGTCTCGCGACCTACCTCGGAACCCTGGCGCCCGGCAACGGCCTGCAAAGCGTGCTCACGCCCAGCTCTGCGGTCAATCTAAATGGTTCCGGGCAGTCAGCCATTTCCTCAAGTTTGAACGTCACCTTAGCTGGTGAAGTTATGGATGTCCTGCCGAACGGAATGCTGGTCATCCAGGCGGCACGCGACATGACCGTGGGGAACGAACGCCAGACCATCGTCGTGCGCGGCATTGTCCGCCCCGAGGATATTTCGCCGACAGACGTTGCCAGCTCCGCCGCTTTCGGCAACCTGCAGGTCCAGATCAAGGGCAAGGGCGTCGTCAGCGAGGGCGTGCGCCAGCCGAACATTGTCGTACGGACGCTTCTGAGACTTCTGGCTTTTTGAAGGGACCCGACATGAAACGTGCATTTCGCTGGCCTCTGATTGTTTTTGCTGCTCCGCTGGTCTTCGCTCCGGTCGTTTTCGCCGGGCCGGAAAACGCGCCGCACAAGGTTCAACTCAAGGACATCACCACAATCGAGGGCGTCCGCGACAATCCGTTGGTTGGCTATGGAGTGGTGGTTGGCCTGGCGGGGACCGGCGACCGCCAGCAAACGATCGTAACGACGCAGGCTTTGGGCAACATCCTGCAACGCATGGGCGTAGACATTCCGGCCACTGCGGTCCGCGTCAACAACATTGCTTCCGTCTTTGTCACCGCCACGCTGCCGCCTTTTGCGCGTCCCGGAATGCGCATCGACGTCACCGTCTCTTCGATCGGGGATGCCAAGAGCATACAGGGCGGCCTGCTTCTTCTAGCACCGCTGGCGGGCTCCGATGGCCGCACCTATGCACTCGCGCAAGGGCCCGTCACACTGGGAGGCTACTCTGCCGGACTTCGCGGAACGTCGAAGCAGGTGAACCATCCGACGGTAGGCACCATCCCGGGCGGCGCGATCATCGAACGCGATACCTCGATCAATCTCGATGGCATGAAAACTCTCTCGCTGCTGCTGCGCGACCCCGACTTCGAGACGGCGCAGAATATCGCGACTATCATCAACCAGACGCTTGGAAAACCGCTCGCGCAGGCCGTCGATAGCCGCCGTATTGAGATTTCGGGCTTTGCCTCCGTCCCCGACACTGCACCTCAGATCCTCGCTAAGATCGAAGATCTCACCGTCAGCGTACAGTCACCCGCCAAGGTCGTCATCAGCGAACGCACGGGAACGATCGTACTGGGGGGCGATGTGACGCTCAGCGCTTGCTCGATCCTACACGGCAATCTGACCATCGACATCGTTACGCAGTTTCAGGTTTCTCAGCCGCTGCCTTTCTCCCAGGGAGGGCAGACCGCCGTCGTGCCTCAAACTACGCTTCAGGCGGGCGAATCCCAGGCGCAGTCAATCGAGCTGAAATCGGGCTCGACCGTCGAGGATCTGGTGAAGGGACTTCAGTCCATCGGCGCGACGCCCAGCGACGTGGTATCGATTCTCCAAGCCATTGAGGCCGACGGAGCCCTGAACGCCGAATTGGAGGTCATCTGATGTATTCGCACCCAGTGCCCAACTTCCAGTTGCCCTTTGATCAGGCAATCCCCGCCCGGGCCGCTGTCCGGCCAACGGCGACTCTCGGAACCGCGCAGAAGGACTCTCCGCAAGAGGCCAAGCTTCGACAGGCCGGCAAGGATTTCGAAGCAATCCTCATCTATTCGCTCTGGAGTTCCATGAAGAAGGGGTCGCTCGGCGGAGACGAAAACCAGGACGACCCGATCAGCGACTCCGTGACCGGACTGGGCATGGAAATGGCTTCCCGCGCCATCGCCAACGCCGGCGGATTGGGGATCGGCAATATGATCGTCAAGAATCTCGAAGCGAAGATCTCTCAGTCCGAGTCCGGTGACCATCCGGCCATGCACTCGTTGACTCTTCTAACCAAATGACATCGGTAGCGCGCCCGTGGGGATTTGCGCCGGTCCCACATACGACAACGCCCAGGCATACGCGCCATGAAAGGCATTCCAGTTGCTAAAGTTACTTGGGCCGGTGCCGATACAAAGGGTGTCGGGCGCTCAAAGCGAGAGAAGCGTTAAAGCTTTCTAATGCGCCGCCGATAGAACTGTTGGAGGCTACTCTTAGAACGAGGTCGGGCCATGAGAATCGATCCCAAAATGCAGATCCCGGGCGCCATCCAATCTGAAAACCTTCAGGATTCGAAGGTTACGCTGGGGCAGCAGCCGTCGTCCGGCGGCCTGGACGTCACCGGTGGCGTACAAGTGGAGCTTTCGACGGACTCGGCACAAGTCGGGCAGTTGGCCCAGCAAGCCGCTAGCCTGCCCGCGGTGCGTTCTAACCGCGTGGCAGCGCTGAGCCAGGCGATTCGCAGCGGAGGTTACAGCGTAACGAACGAACAGATCGCTTCGGCAATGTATGCCGATATGTTCCAACCTGGAACGAAGGCATAAGCGCACTGGCGGCCTCCCATGTTTGATCTCCCATCGCCTCGCATCGAAGGCATTCCAAAGCGGGAAAGAGAGAGCGACCCGCCGGAGAGAAGCGTGCCCGACGGCAAGCGGAAGCCTCAACCTGTGCATAAGCCGAGGTTCCCCGAAGAACAGCAAGTCGAAATCGAAGCGCAGGAAAAACACGATCTGGACGAACTGGCGTGATACCCGACGCGAACCAGCCTATTTTTGGTCTTCTCGAGAAGCGACTGCAGCTTCTCGAGTCGTTGACGACCGAACAGCGCGCGTGCAGCGATGCTGCGGTTCGCCTGGACCTGGACGGGATGGAGCGCCGGGTGGCACGGCAAGGGGAGATCTGCATAGAAATTCGCGCTCTTGACGCCGAAATCGACGGTTTGCGCAAGCGCTGGTCCGCGGCTGAGAAGAAGCAAGTCTTTCCCGCTGCGCAGGAACTCCTGGCCAAGATACGTTTGGCGCAGTCTGAAGTGCGCCGGCTCAATTCCGCCCACGCCGCTCTGCTGCGCCGGTCGCGTTACACGTTGCGCGCGATGATCAACTTCGCCAACTGTTATCGACTCACCTACGACTTGAAGGAGTCCGCGGGAATGCCTGCCGCCTCTTCGGAATTGGCGAGGGCCTAGCCGATGGGTTCTCTCACAGCGTCGTTATCGATTGTTCTTCAGTCGCTTGACGCCGACGAAGGGGCGATCGACGTCACCACGAACAATATCGCCAACGCGAATACGCCGGGCTACGCCCGCCAGGTCGTCAACTTGGCCGACAGTGCGCCGGTGCAATACGGCGGGCTGACCTTCGGAACCGGTGTAACGCTTCAGCAGGCCACGTCGGTGCGGGACGGAGTGCTGCAGCTGCGCATCAATCAGGAAACGGCGCAATCGGGGCAGCTCGACGCTTTCCTCGGTGAAATGAATCAGATCCAGGCCGTGTTCAACGAGACTGGCGGGGTCGGCCTGCAACAACCGCTGAGCGCCTTTTACGCGAGTTTCCAGCAGCTCTCCACAGATCCCTCCGATTCGAGCCTGCGCGTCGGCGTGCTTTCGGCTGCGCAGAATCTGGCGGAAGCGTTCAACCAAGCCTCTGCGGCTCTGACCACGCAACAGTCCAATCTGAATCTTTCTGTCCAGCAGAGCGTGTCGCAGATTAACGAACTCACGTCGCAGGTCGCGCAATTGAACGGAACGATCAGCGGCATGACGGCCGCGGGCGAGGACGCCAGCGCCTTCGTCAACCAGCGCGACGTCGCGCTCCAGAATCTTTCCACGGTGATCGGCGTCAACGTGGTTCAAGCCGGAAACGGAAGCTATACGATCACCACGGGAAACGGGGCCGCGCTTGTTGTGGGCAATCAGAGCTTTGCTCTGACCACGCAGACGAACGCGTCCACGGGCGTTCAGGATGTCTATTCACAAGGGCAGGACATTACGTCCGCCATTACCGGCGGGCAGCTCGGCGGACAGATTCAAGTTCGCGATCAGCAGATCCCGTCTGCGCTCAATCAGCTGGACACGCTAGCAGCAGGAGTCGCGAACTCCGTAAACACGCAGAGCCAGGCGGGCTATGACTTGAATGGGAACCCGGGCGTGAATTTCTTCACTCCACCGTCTGCCTCCGGCGCTGGGGCGGCCGCTGCGTTGCAGGTCGCCATCAGCGATCCGTCGCTTATCGCCGCCAGTTCCGACGGCACTCCAGGCAGCAACGGCAACGCCAATGCGCTTGCTGCGCTTGCCAATCAGCCGAGCATCGGCGGCTTGGCGCCGGCGGCCTACTATTCCGGACTCGTTTTTCAGATCGGCGACTCGATTTCCAATGCGACCGCCGAGCAAACCTCCGTTTCACAAGTGCTGACGCAACTGCAAAACCAGCGCGGCGCGCTTTCCGGCGTTTCTCTCGACGAGGAAGCCGCGAACCTTACGAAATTCCAGCAGGCCTACGATGCCTCGGCCAAAGTGGTCACCACCATTGCCGACCTTATGGACGAGGCCATTAACCTGGGACAAGACTAAACCATGTCAATACGCGTCAATCCCGATCCTTCTTCTGAGTTGCTCGCAGCGATCAATTTGAGTCAGCAGAATATCGACACCACGCTCCAGGAGATGTCGACCGGGCGCTCAGTCAATTCCCTTGGCGACAATCCGGCGGCGGCTGCGTCCCTGGTCGACAACCACACGCAAACGGCGCAGGTAGATCAGTTCCTGCAGAACATCAGCAGCGTGCAGGGCCTGCTGCAGGTGGGCGACAGCACGATGAGTTCGGCGGTGAACTTGATGACGCAGGCGATCTCGCTCGGCATCGAGGGTGCCACGGGCACGGTAAGCGCCGAGAACCGGCAGGCGATCGCCGAGCAGATGACGGGAATCCTGCAACAGATGATGGGACTGGCCAACACCACATACCAGGGCAATTACGTTTTCGCAGGAACGGCCGATCAGACACAGCCGTTCACGTCGAATTCGGCGTCGCCGGATGGCGTGGACTACAACGGGAACACCGGCGTCAACTCCGTCGAGTTGGCCAGCGGCGAGAGCGTCGCAATCAACGTTCCTGGCAGCCAGATCTTTACGAATCCGGCCGGCGACGTCTTAGGCGCGCTCAACGGAATGATCACGGCGCTGCAGTCTGGGACCGGATTGGACGCTGCCAACGCGGCCCTCGACAACGCGTTCAACGAGCTGAACGCGCAGCGCGTCTTTTACGGCAACGGACTGCAGCAGATCGAAACGGCGACGTCCTTCCTCAATCAGGACAAGGTCGAGCTGTCGCAGCAGGAAAACGACCTGGTCGGCGCCGACATGTCGCAGGTGGTCTCGGACTACTCACAGGCGGAGGTTCAGCAGCAAGCCGTGCTAACCGCCGCGGGAAAGATCATCGGTCGTCCCACGCTGTTCGATTACCTCCCAAACAGCTAGCCCGAAGCCCGCCCCTCGTCGATCGCTATGCGGACGTAAATGTTGGTGGTCAACGCAGTGCAAGACCAGGCGCACTAGCGCGGTTCAGGTTCGGCTCGGCGCGATTGTGGCGCAGTTTGGATCGTGAAGTCACGGTTCTTCAGTTCAGATACCCTCATTTTCTTCTGGCGGTCCTCATTTCTGGCGCTTAATCGTCGGCTTTTCACTTGAGGGCGGTCTCAATGCCGGATTCGGCAAGCGGGGCCATGATCGCGTAGCCGGCGGGCAAAGGATGCACGCCGTCGCGGCTCAGATTCGGCGGCAGGCCGCCAGCCGCGTCTTTCATCGCGGAATAGTAATCCACGTAAACGTAACCCTTCCCGGGAGCGTAAGCCTTCATCCAATCATTGAGGGAGGCGATCCGAGGCACTGGATTTTCGGCATCGGGATGCCAGCCAAAACGGACGGACGGCAAGACCGAGCAAAGCACGACGCGGATGCTGTTGGCCTGGGCGAGTTGAGCCATCGACATCAAGTTGCCTTCCACCTGCGATAGAGTGACGGGCCCGGTGTTCCCCGCGAAATCGTTGGTCCCGGCGAGGATCAACACAACCTTGGGTTTGAGATCGATCACATCCTGACGGAAGCGGAGGAGCATCTGCGACGAGGTCTGCCCGCTGATGCCGCGGTTGATGTAAGGTTTGCCGGGAAAGGATGTTTCGAGATTCCAGCCTTCCGTGATTGAGTCGCCCATGAAGACGACGCGGTCCTCCCCGACGACTGGGGGAGCGAGCTTCGCGTCGGCATCGCGGAAGCGCGCGAGGTTGGCGAAATCAAGGAGCAACTGGTTGTCGAACGTCGCCCAGTACGCGCCTTTTTGCCACGCAGGAAGGGTTAGGCTGAGTGGTTTCTCCGGCTCCGGCTGGGAAGCAGTCTGCGTTTTCTGGGCCGGGACCGATACCGGAATCAAGCAGCCCAAGAGTGCAGCGAGAATAAGAAGACGCGTGCGAGATTTGTTCGATTTCATAGAGAGTTTTCGCTTTCCAGGCAATCAGAGATTGGCGCCGAGAAAAGGTTAGGCATCGCGGGTCAGTATCGCACGAAAAGCGGCGTCGGAGTTGCATAGCAAATCCAGCGGCCGAATGTCAGCGAGTGCGATTGAGAGCGGCGGCCCAGGCGCGAGCGGAATCGGCCTGGGAGCGCGCTACGTCGAGTTGCGACTTGCGGATGAGCAGGCGCCCGTGGAGAGGCTCGATTTCGGCTTGCACTTGAACAAGAAGCTTTCTGTATTCGGCGTAGAGATCTGCGGCGCGAGCGCCTGCGATCTCTGCGGCTGTGGAGCTGTGCGCTGCTTTTTCGATCGCCGCCAGGGCCGCGGAGAGCGCTCTCACGCTCGTGGCGTCAACGGATTGAGGCGAAGCGGGAAAGTCGCGCGAGCGGCGCAGGAAGTTTTTCATCGCTTCCGCGGCTTGGCCGAGCAATTCGAGCAGACTGGCAGGCATCAGGCGTCCCAACGGGACCCAACGGGGTGGGAATCGGGTTTGGGAGCGCGCACGATGGTCACCGGGCGGGACTCCGGCGCTGGAACTGTTCCGGCGCAATCACGTTCAACTTTCTTCCATGCTTCGCGCAGATCACCGAAGAGGCGCGCGTACTTCTGGAAAAGAGCGCGATCGATGCGGATGTTGGCCTGCAGGACTTCTCCACGAGCGATTTGGTAGAAACGCCCGAGCCGCCGCGCTACCTCGCCGCCGCGCTCGTAGTCGAGCGCCGAACGAAGCTCGGCGATGACGGCGAAAAACTTGTTGGAGGCCGCGACACGCTCCGGGATGTCCCCTCGGTCGATGGCGCGAATCGCGCGATTCAGGGACTCTATGGCGACATCGTAGATCATGCCAGTGATCGCGGCCGGAGAAGCGCCGCGCGCCGCGTATTGACGATAGGCGCCGGCGACGTTGTTCCCGCTCATCGTCAAATTCCCGCTGTGCTGGCCTGCAACTGGTTTTCCAGGAGCGGCAACTCGCGCAGCGTCGTGTCGATGGTACTGAATTCGGCGGTGAGCTGTTGCTGTTGAAGAGTGGCGTTGGCCTGGAAATCGGAGATCTGGTCGGTGAGAGCCTGCTGGCTCTGGCTGATGCCGTTGAGGTCGAGAGCGATAAAGCCGGTCGTCGGATTCGCGAGGTTGTTGGAAAGGTCGGAGTTGAAGCTCTGCGCGAAGCCAGTGTTGGATACGTTTTGGAAGAAATTAAGCACGCTCTGATAGTTGCCCGTGAGCGCAGAGCCGAAGGCGGAGGAGTCGACGCTGAGCGTTCCGTCATCATTCGTCGTGATGCCCAAGCTTGAAAGGTTCACAAAGCCATTGTTTCCAGAGATGGCATAGTTGACATCGTTTGCCAAGCTGCTCTGAATCGCCGCGAGTGTGCTGTCACTGGCCAGGACGCCGGTCTGCCCACTGGTTGGATCGGTAGCGTACTGCGCGTTGACGGCCTGGACGACCGCGTTGTACGCGGAAACGAAGGTGTTGACAGCGGCGGTGGCTTGCGTCGTGTCGGGCGAGACCGTCAAGGTAACGTTGTTGCCGGCGGGGGCCGAAAGCAAGTTGATGGTCACGCCCTGAACGGCGGAGCTGATACTGTTCGTCGTCGAAGAAACGGGCACGCCGTCCACGGTGAAATTCGCGTTGGTGCCGGCGACGGCTTTAGTGAAACCCAGGCCAACCGAGTCGTTCGAAATGGTCAGGTCGCCAGGCTGGCCACTGGTGCCGCTGACGATGGCCAAGCGCGCGCCGCCCGCATCCGTGATGACATTGGCAGATACGCCGACCCCAAGGTTGTTGATGTATTGCGCCAGAGAGTCCAGCGTGTTGTTGCCGTTGGCGGCGCTGACGTCGATGGAGACAGGCGATCCCGAACCGACCTGAATCTGGAAACTGCCGTCGCTCAGAGTGCTGGAACTTGATGGCTGCAGGGCCGAATAATAGGACGAAGTTGTCGCCAGGTTTGAAACGGCGATGGTGTGCGTCCCGGGCGTTGCAGAAGAGCTTCCCGTCGCCGTCAGCACATCGGTATTCGAGGACGTAGCGGCCTGCGCGTTCAAGGCGCCGGTGACGTCGCCGAGAGCCTGGACGGACGTCTGTAGCGTCGCGATAAGGGAGCTGATATTATTCAGCGCCGAGGTTTGCGAAGAGAACTGGGTCTGCTGGCTCTGCAGGTCCTGCAAGGGTCCAGACTGCGCCGCGAGGATTTCCGCGACGACGGACTGCACGTTGATTCCGGTCCCCACGTCGTTCGCGAGGTCGCCGACAATGCTTGCGATACTCGTCACTGAGCCCATCGAAACCTCCTAAATCGGCCCGCCCTTTCAAGAAAAGGAGGCGGCGGGGCTCGGACGAACCCCGCCTCCTTCGTTTGTGTTCAGTTGCAATTACTCGAGCAACTTGAGCAAACCCTGTTGCGCGGAGTTTGCTTGGGACACCGCGGTGATGCCGGTCTGCTGCAACATGGAGTATTTCGATAAATTGGCAACAACCGTGGCAACGTCCGCGCCGCGGATGCTGTCTTCGGCGGCCGTCAGGTTCTGCACCTCGGTCGTCTCGACGCTCGAGGAGGCTTGTAGGCGATTGATGTTGGCACCGATCGTGCCTCGATCGCCCGCAACGGTTGCAATGGCCGTGTCGATCAGGGAGAGCGCCGACTGTGCGTCGGACGCACTACTGAGATCCACTCCGCTGCCAAGGCCGAGGCCGCTGGCGGATAGTGCGCCAACCGACACCGAGATTGTGGTATTCGCGGCCGAGTTGCCATCGCTCAGGAAAACCGACGTCGGCGTGGCGCTGAACACAGATGTGCCGTTAAATTCCGTGCTGCCGCCAATCGTGTCGATTTCCGCCTGAATCTGCGCGAATTCGGCTTGGATCGCGGTACGCTGCGAATCGCTCACCGTGCCCGTGGAAGACTCGGTGGCGAGCGTCACGGCGCGGTTGAGCAGGTTCGTCACCTGCGACAGTGCACCGTCGGCCACTTGAAGCGCGCCCACGCCGTCGTTGGCGTTGCTGGCCGATTGATCCAAAGCCGTCTCGTTGGCGTGAAGGCCGTCCGCGATGGCCAGGCCTGCCGCGTCGTCCGCACCGGAATTGATGCGCGAGCCGGAAGCCAACTGGTACAAAACGTTATTCAGCGAATTGCTGGTGGTCTCCAGGTCGTTCTGGGCGACGAGGGCTGGAATGTTGTTCAGAATGCTTAGTGATGACATGTTGTTGCTCCTCTCCTAGGTTTGTCCCGTCAGCGGTTCGAGCTTTTTGCCCGGGAGCCAAAAAGCCCGTCCGGGGTAGTTAGGTGCTCACGACCACCGCGGAATTTCTCTGCGTTCCACCTACCTCATCGGCAGCGGAGAAGAGTGCTTTAGTAACCGTTCGTACTATGCCAGTTTGAAACAGTCACCTGGTCGAAAGGCGCGCAAGCGCCTCGTGGTGAAGTGATTCGACCTCAGCGGATACCTGCCGCAATTTCACGTCGTTTGGAAAGCGTCCGATTCCGGCGGACAAGATTGCCATCGCCGGCTTCCAATCTCCGAGCTGAACATGAATACCTGCGGCCCGAACGAAGTCGGCCGGGTCAACCTGGGAACACTGCTCTAGCTTGCGGCCGGCCGCTTCGGCTGCTTTGACGATTTGGCCGAGCCACACATGGGCTTGGACAAGCCTATCGTGCAGCTCGGGGAGATCGGATTGTCTCGCGACGGCCGAGGAGAGCAGGGCGATGCCTGCGCCAGAATTCCCCGCGCGCAGCTGGGCGAGACCCAGCTTGCTTTCAAGGCCCGCGTGTCCCGGGGATTTGCGGAGGCCGCACTCGTATGCGCGGCAGGAGTCCGCGAACTTGCCGCTGTTGTAAAGGGCGTCTCCCCTGGTTTCGAGTAGAAGGGAGCCGGAATACCCCAGGCGCTCGGCCCGGCTGAGTGCTGCGATGGCTTCGCTGAATCGGCCGAGCCGCACGAGAGCGAGAGCGCGAAATAGCCATGCAACCGTGCAGCGCGGATCCAGTTCGCTCGAGCGCGCGAAACAATCGAGGGCCGCGGCATAGTCGTGGAACTCGTTGAACTCGACGAGACCCAGTTCGAAGTGTGCCTGGGCGTCGCGGGGCATCTCGCGCACTTTCTGGCGGCCAAGCTCGAGGTAGAGCTTGTTCTTGGCCGCGCGGTGCGATCGATCGCCGGCGAGGCCAAAGTGGTGAATCACCAAGCCGCAGGAGCCGATTGTGCGGCCGGTTTCCAAGATGCGTGGGCCGACGCTCTCGTGAATGCAACCGGAAAAATGGATATCCGGATCCGAGCGGAACAACCGGATATTCTCGTGGGTGACGAACACTGGGAACTCGCGTGATTCGGGCAGCACACAATCATTCTCGGACGGAGCGCGGTCCCAAAGCAGTTCGTTCCGCGTGCGCAAGTAGTTCCGGATTGGAACGGCAAAGCCGGCGACTTCCGTGTCGCGCAGGCAAAGATCGAGAAACGTCTCGGCGGTAGCGTCGAGCATCTCGTCGGCGTCCAGCACGAGAATCCAGCCGGAGCCGGGGGACGCGTCCGCGCTTCGCCAGACCTCTGCCAATGCGAAGTTGCGCGCTTTGGCGAAATCGTTTTCCCAAGGAATTCCGATCACGCGCGCACCCAAGGAACGTGCCACGTTAACCGTGTCGTCGGACGAGCCTGTGTCTGCGAGAACCATTTCGTCGACCACAGCGCGGACGCTTCCGAGACATCGCGGCAAGTCGGGCGCAGCGTTGCGAACGATCATCGAAAGCACGATGCGAGGCTTCACGAACGCACTCCGGTTTCCTCACGTTGAGTGCCCGAGGCGCGGACCGCCCGGCGCTCGGCTGGATCGGAATTCCACGTTTCCAGCAACGACTGAAACAGGTAAAACCAGTTGACCGCCGGAACCGCGTGATTGAACAGTTCGATTACGTCGTCTGCGGCGGTGCCGTTCGACGACTTGATCTCAAAGAACGGCGTGAGGTCGACGTCGTCGAATTGCCGGAGAGCGCGAACGGCATCCTCAACCTCTTCCGCTTGCTTTGCCACAAACGTTTCCATGCGGCCGCGTGCTTTTAAGTCCAGTTGGCCGTAGAGCGTGTTCCCCTCTCCCAAAAGCCTCGGATGTTTCCGGAAAAGCCAGTAGTTCGCCTGGCCGTATTGCCTTGCGCGATGGACGATATCGTCGATCCTGATTGAGAGATGATCGTGCACGGCGTCAGCGAACGGATGGAAGAATACGCGATAGCCCATGTCCTCCAGGCGAGCTCCCAGTTCCGTGTCTTCTGCCACGCGGAAGCGCGGATCGAAAGAGCCCGCAGCCAGAACGGCTCTCCGTGGAACGCTTAGATTGCAGGTCACGAAGCGCATCGCCCCGTAGAGCCATCCGGCCACCATCTCGAATTGCGGAAAGAGAAATGACCCCCGAGCGAAGTAGTGCGTGAGGGCGCGATTTCTTGATTCAGCCGAGTAATGGAAATTTCCAAGCACCGCCCACTTCTGTTCGGGATGAGCGGCGAAAACGCCCAGGTGTTGTTCGAGCAGCGCCGGGCTGGCGATAGTGTCGTCGTTGATCATTAGCAGGTAGGTTCCGCGCGCTTCCGAAACCGCGGTGCGTCGAGCAGCCCCGATCCCGCCGTTTTGGCGGCGTCGACAGACAAGGTGGAATTCGGAAGCGTAGTCGCGGCAGAATTTGGCCGTGCCGTCCGATGAGCCGTCGTCGACAACGATGACTTCGAATCGCTTCGATGGCAGTGTCTGCGAACTCAGCGCGTCGAGACACGCGCGCAGCGTCTCCTTACGGTTGTAAGTCGGGATCAGGACGGAAATGTCGAAGGGGTCCGCTCGTTTGTGCGACGACTTTGTTTTCGCGGAAGCGCTGCGCGCCCCTGAATTGTTTGGTAACGCTGGGGCCAACGGTTCGCCGACCGAGCCCGGTTCCAAGTTCGGTTGCGGCCTCGAGGCCGAATCGAGATGGTGCGACGCGGCGAGTTCGAGCCCCCGCTTCGCGACGCTGGACTCCGGGGACTGTTCCGAGCATCGATCGAGAAGCGCAAACGTTCGATCGAACAGGGGACTGTTTGCAGCGGGCTCGGCTGGTTTGGAAAAATAGAAAACGTTCCGCAGTTGCTGACGCGCTTCCGCAATGTGTCCCTGCGCTAGGAGCGTTTCGGCCATTTGGCAAAGGTTTTCGGCGCGCATCACCGTCTGCGCAACCACAGTGCCCTGAGTACGCCAGCGGCGGTCTAAGTCTGGACGCAGCTTTTCCATTAGAACAGCCGTCCACACAAATTCCTCGTCGAGACTTCGGGTCGTCGCGCGTCGCGCCCGCTCGATCAGCCGCGAGACGCCGACTCGAAACCCTTGCTCCGAAAAATTCGTTTGCACGTGACGGCGACTCAGTTCGGCGAGTGCGTTCCACGCGGTCTCATCGCCGTACACACGCACGATGGCGTCAGCAAAAGCGCGCGGATCGTCTGCGATCATGGCCTGAACGCCCGGCTTGATTCCCAGACCCTCGGCTCCAACCCGCGTCGTCACCAGAGGCAGGCCATGGGCCATGGCCGCAAGATTTTTCGTCTTGATTCCGGTGCCAAAGCAGGTGGGCTCCACGAACACACGATGTGAGTCAAAAACCGGGCCGACGTCTTCGACGCGTCCCAATCCAACAATCCCCTCTGCCGGAGCGGCAAATTCCGGCGGCATTCCATTTCCGAAGAGATGAAGTTGCACATCCGGGAGTCGGCGATGCACTTCTGGCCAGACGCAGTTGATGAACCAGCGCAGGCCGGTCGTATTGGCGGCGTTTTCAAAGCTTCCCAGGAACGCGAGGTTCTCGCGGGCGGCAAAGCTGGGACCTGCCACTGCGGTCAGGAAGGTCATCGGAAGTATGTCGATGTCGAGTTCAGGATTCAGCGCAAGAATGCCACGCCGGTCCTCCTCCGTGATGCAAACGACCCAGTCCGCCTGGGGATAAACTTCCAGGTCGCGGACCAGAATTCCAAGGCCGCGCTCCAGGTCCAAACGCTCGCCGCTCCACTGCGCCAGCGCCAGTTCGCGAATGCCGTGCTGGTCATCCGTGAGGATGACGATCCGGGTTGACGGCGAGGCGCGGCGTATTTCCTGGAGGTATTGCTCGGGCATGGTCAGGTCCCACCAGAACCACTGCGAGAGAATCGCAAGGTCGAATCGTCCGAGACTCAGGGCCTCGTCGATCTTGCCTTCACGCGCGTGATACGCGCCCGTCGCTGCCAGCCGCGCCGGATCATCGGCGTAGAGCGCGATTCCCATGGCTTCGAGCGGCGGTGCGTAACGCTCCCAGCTCCGCCCACTGCGAGCCAAGAAACTCACCGCGTGGCCTTGGTCGCGCAGTTCGCGCAGGATCTGCATCAGGCGGACTTCCGATCCGCCCTGATCAGTCCACGGCAGATGTTCGTGGACCACCAGAATTCGCAACGGGACGTATGATTGATGGGCGCAGCGCTCAGTTTCGAAAGCAGAAGCGTCCCTCTGAGATTCGCGCCTCTCCTGCTGCGTCCCTCGCTGCAAATAGAATTCGACAGGGAAACGGCACTTTACAGGCGAAACCTTGCGAGCCAGCAGGAAGATGGCGTCGCCGCGTTTGGCGATAGGAAAGCCCGCCGCAGCCAGCCGTGGCAGCGCATCGCGGTGCGTTCCCCACACGTCTCTCGTCTCCAGTTCCACGACTTCGAAACCCGCGGCGCCGGCAAAACGTTCGACTTCCCCAGGCATGTACTCGCGATTATGACGGTCGGTCGGCCGGCCCTCGGCCTCGTACTGGCCCCACGAATAAGGCGTTTCGCGGCGAAGGATCGACGAAACGTTGCGCGAACCCGCCACGTTCGGCGTGGTGAGAAGCAGCAACCCGTCGGGCTTGAGAACTCGGTTGATCTCGCTCATCACATGCATGGGATCGCAAATCAAATGCTCGAGCATCTCGCAGAAAAGCACGGCGTCGAAGGAGGCGTCCGCATAGGGCCACGCGGAAGCATGTACGTCGAAATTGTCGACGAGGAAGGAAAGCTCTTCCTCGCGGTCGCAACTCGCGACGCGTCGAACGGCTCGCGCCTCGCCATCCCACACGTCTGCGCAACGCACGTCCGCATACCCTTTCCATCGCAGAAGGGCCGGCGTGATGTGATGGAAGGCCGCGCCCAGTTCGAGAAGGTGTTGTCCAGGGGCGCCTTGCGGCAGAAAGTCGAGAGTTGCGAGATACCGCTCGATGTGCGTCAGAAAATAGGCGCGCTCGTTGTCGCTCGAGCCGCAAAAATGACCGAGGTAATTTCTCAAGAGGTCGCGCGACGG